>NPIE01001982.1_pt1 | contig 53543 bp, 37 predicted proteins | sample 8637661 | NCBI WGS metagenome assembly NPIE01 (sample SAMN07420842, study PRJNA396082) | bioreactor metagenome | isolation source: sample BA12 brine-fed electro-methanogenic bioreactor BA | place: Japan: Kochi | collected 2016-12-09 | reverse complement strand
AAAAACATTTTGGACAGGTATGACTAATTAATCGGTTGATATTGTTGGAATAAACACGCACACTTTGCTGCCTTCTGCAGGTTTGCTTCTAATCTCCATTCTACCGCCGAATAATTTCAATATGTTGGTAACTATCGCCAGCCCCAAACCATTTCCTTCTTGCTGAATTTCTTCCCTATCAAATTGGGTAAAAGCAGCTATTTGTTTAATTTGGTGTTCTTTCATTCCAATTCCATTATCTTCAACAGTGAAAACATATTCATCTTTAACTTTTTCTCCGCTTACGCTTATTTGCTTATTCTCCTGTGTAAACTTAATTGCATTGTCGAACAGTTCAATTACAATCCTCGAAAAGTAGTCTTCGGAAATATTTAAATCTGCCTCTTCAATTTTATAGCTTAAAGTAGAAGGAATCTTCGCCTTAAATTTCATCGTAATCAAATTAGAAACAAACACGTCATTTACAGAAAATTTTTCGTCTGGGACCGAAGCGGTTTTAACCAATTCTAATTCGGCAAAGTATAGAAATTTTTCAACGCGTTCATACAACCTAAGCCCTGCACTTTTAACTTTGACTGCCATCTGTTTTATTTCTTCTTTATCGAGATCATCTAAGCTATTGATTATCAAATCCGCAAATCCCAGAATTGAAACAAGAGGTGTGCGAAGTTCGTGAGGGATATACATAGAAATATTTGACTTCAATTCCTCGAATTTTTTATTATAGTTTTCCTGTTTCAATAAACGTGTTCTTACAGCACCAATTAAATCGTTAGCCTTAAAAGGTTTTGTTAAATAGTCGTCCGCCCCAAACTGCATACCTCTCCTAATATCAGTTGATTCTGCCCGGGCAGTTAACAATATTATCGGTATTGAAGATGTAAGAGGATTATTTTGTATGTAATTTACAAGTTCATAACCATCCATACCGGGCATCATTATATCCGAGATGATAAGATCTGGATAAAATCGGGAAAGCTCTTTTATAGCTTGAACACCGTTTTCTGCCTCGGCTATTTCAAAGTCTTCTGCCCTAAGTATCTCGGCAATATTACTTCGAACAATTTCTTCGTCTTCAACAACTAATATTTTCGGCATTTCTTTCTCATTTGTTTCATTGCACATAAACTTATTATATATAATTGAAAAACAAAAGCTATTTATTGGAAATGACAAAATAATGGTGCAAACAGAAAATCTTTTTATACAAATTATTTATTTAACTCAAGTTGACCGTTTGTTTTGAAACCGTTAAAACGGTTACATAAAAATGTTTTTTAGAGCTAAATTCCCACATTTGAAAATGTGGGTTACTGTAAAATCATCTTTTTGAGACGACTTCTTTAGCTTTAAGATTTTCTCATCCCGTGGCTGAAGGGACTGTTGCAAAACTAAAAATGTCGTGCCTAAGGCACTTTTATAGTTCTATCTGTTAGATTGATTTTATCAAAATATCGCGACTACGTCTCTATAAAATACTAAAACAGCTTCGTTAGAAGTGATATTATGGTAAAAAATAGCAATCACAGTAGACTCTCTCAGCCTCGTAAAGGCGACATTATTTTTACAAATCTAGTTCTGCTGTTTTGCAACAGACTCTGAAGCCACGTGCTCTTCAAACCTTATGCCATACACGCTTAAGTCGTGGGTTAACGGAATAGAAAACTTATTTATTAACCGTTTCAACGGTTTTATCTATCACAATGCAACTAACCGGTCAACTTGAGTTATTTAATCTCCCCGCTTTAATAAAGTTTCCAGAGAAATTACTTAAAAGAAAAATCCGGTTTTTAATGAATTGCTTTTTTTAGTCAGCTTGTTACTATATTCGGTGGCGTTTAATGATTACTTTCAACAATCAGAATTTTTTCTTGATTCATTTTTCAATTTATTATCGGGATGGTGATTGAAAATTCCGTAAATTTATTTACTTCACTTTGTACTTCAATATGACCTTTATGTAATGTAACTGCTTCTTTCACAATAGACAGACCCAATCCTGTACCTAATATACTGCCGACATTTTTACCCCGGTGAAACGGTTCGAATAAAATAGCGAAGTCCTCTTCTGGTATACCGATTCCTTCATCCCTAATTTTCATATAAATATTATCTTCATCATCGTAAACTTTAAAAAGGATTTCCCCTCCTCGAGGCGAATATTTGATTGCATTCGATAATAAATTTTGGATAATATATTTTAGCAATCTTTCATCAAGCGAATAGAATTTACTTTTTAAGTTAATATCCAAATTCAATTGATGAGTATCGGTCTTAAGTGGTTCTAAGCTCGCCACACCATTTTCTACGAGAGTCTGTAAGTTTAATAACCTGGGGCTGAATTCGATTTTACCTGTATCTACCCTTGATAATGTTAAAAGGTCTTCCATTAAATTCGTCAGCCCTTCAACCGAAAACTTAATTCTTTCGATGTGAGATAAATATTTATTCTCAGGCCATTTCCTTCCAAATTTTTCGATTAATTCGGTAGAACTATATATAGCAGTAAGAGGGGTTCGCAACTCATGAGAAGCTAAAGAAATGAAATTAGTTTTCATTTCATTTAGTTCTTTCTCTCTTTCCAATGCTTGAGATATTTGCTCCTGAATTTTTTTCGATTCAGAAATATCAATTATAAGCCCAACTATTCCTTCCGGTTTTTTATCGGCAGGCCCAAATGATGCTTTGTAAACCATTACAGGCAGTTCACTATGACCTTTAACATTTACCACCGTTTCAAATACTTGCTTATCGTGGCTTTCAAGCAAAATATTATCTGTTTTTTCTGCTTTTTCGATAAAATCTTTCGTAGCTATTTTATTTACATCGAAGCCGATTAACTCATCAAAATTTTTGTTAAACATTTCAACAAAAGCTTTATTAACATCAGTATATTTTTTATTACGGTCTTTAACAAAAACCGGGTTTGGTATTGTATCTATTAAGGCTCTGAGGAAGATATTCCTGTTCTTAAGTTCTTCGGTTCGTTTTTCAACAACATCTTCTAAGTATTCTTTGTAATTCTTTAATTCCAATTGTGCTTTAGTCAACTCAGTAATATCTTCTTTCACCGCAACATAGTGTTTTATATTCCCCATATCATCGGTGATAGGTGAAATTGAAGCAGATTCGAAAAACAGTTCACCGTTTTTCTTTTTGTTATGAAATATTCCGCTCCAATTTTCACCATTCGATATTTTACTCCAAAGTTCAAAGTATAGACTTTGATCAGTTAACCCAGACTTAAGCAGCCTCGGATTCTTACCGATAACTTCTTCCAAAGTATAGCCTGTCACATCTTCGAACTTGGGGTTTACATATTCAATATTGCCTGAAGTATCTGTAATAACAATTGAAACTTGACTTTGCTCTACGGCTTTTTGAAGCACTTCTTTTTCTTCTTGTGTTTCAACTAATTTTGTAATATCCCTTTGTGTTCCCCAAATTCTAATCAGATGATCATTTTCAACAATCCCGAAAGCATTATTAATGAAATAATGTATTTCACCGTTTTTATCTACTTCTTTTGTTTTTTGGTCTTCAACTGTAAATTTATTTCGCATTAGGTTTACGGTTTGCTGAAAGTTTTCTTCATTTTCTTTCGGGTTATGGAACCTTTTTATTTTTTGACCAACCAATTCTTTAACATCCTCGGCACCGTACATTTTTACCAAAGCTTTATTGACCTCGGCAAAGTAACCGTACTTATAATATAACCGGGCTTGCTCATAAGGCGAAAGATCAACAGGAATTGGTTTAATAAATTCAATTCTGTAAATCCCTTCCTTTGTTTCATTTATAAAAGTTTCATAGCGCTCTTGTGAAGCTTTCAGTAACTCAGCATTCTTTTTGCTTTCGGTAATATCTCTTACAATTGCAAGTACTGAAGAATCACTGCTTTTTACCATTCTTGTTTCAAGATAATATTTGGATTCACCATTGTTCAGTTCGAACTCAAACACTTGCATTTCGCCGGTCTTTAGAGTTTGTTCGATTTTTTTGAGACTTAAAGATGCTACTTCTTCCGGGAAAACATCAGCGACGTTTCTAATATTATCACGGTTAGGCAGCCACACAATATCTTTATTTACAAGCGGGTCAAAATCAATAAAAGTGCCGTTTCCTGAGATATTTAATAATGTATCCGGCATAGCGGAAATAATAGCTCTATTTTTAAATAAGCTGTTTTTTAATTTGGCTTCCACCTTCTTTATTTCGGATATATCTTCTACAATCCCAACACCTTCGGTTATGTTGTTCTCTTCATTTCTAATACCCTTAAAGTGAGCTCTTACAAAAACTTGCTTTCCAGAAGTTAGTGAGTTATATAAATTTTCGTAAAATCCTACTCCGTCAATTAAGGATTCACGAACTGCTTCAACAAGTTCTTCATCATTAACTCGCTCGAATATATTTAAGCCCTTTAATAAGTCATGTGTTGAACCTAATATTTCCACGAATCTTTCGTTAAATTCTGTTATTACACTATCAGAATCGTAATGAAATATACCAAGTGGTGAGCTTTTAAAAATTCCCCTAAACTTGGCTTCACTTTCCCTAATTTGTTGCTGATGCTTCTTATTTCTTCTGATATATACACCAAGCCAGATAATAATTGCTACAAAAAGATTTGTTGTAATTACAATACGAATTATTTGAAAGGATTTTAATACTTCTAACTCATTATCAACCGATTTGCGGTATGTCTTTTTCAGCAAGTCTAATGAAGAAAGTGTATTACCAATTTCAGAATTTAATTTTTTATTAAATACCTGGTAATCAACAATATCAGGATTTGATGAAAGAAAGTTTTCACATTCGGTAACAATTGCATTAGCACTTGATATGAAGCCGTTTAGATTATTTGACAGCCTTTGTTTATAAAGAGTGTCCGATTTGCTTGAGAAATATTGCAGTGCCGATTCTAAATTTTTTGTTGATTTTTTTAAATCCGTTAGTGCTACTTTTGCCTTTTTTAGATTTTGTAATTCTTGTTCATTTACGTAAAAATTAATATTTAGTTGTAATGTTGATAATGAATTTTCGGCTTCTGAAAAATTTGTAAGAATATGAATTGTTTCTTCTTGCTTTGAAAATGTAAAAGTTTGTGAGAAAACTATCGAAAGGGTTAAAAAGACAAAAACAGCACTGAGAAAAATTATTAAAATAAATTCTCTCTTAGAGTAAACTTTAAAGTGACTAAACAATCTGTTTGCTTTTGATTTAATATCTACTGTCATTTAAAAGAGTTACTGTAACTTATCAAAAATTTCATTTAACCTATTATAAGATATGATAATATTGTTCGATAAAAATACATATTTCTTTCGGAAAGTGTGAGCTTTAAGAAGACATTTTAAACGGATAATTTATCCATATATGGCAGATAACATTTTCCAAAGGTAATATCAAGCTTGTACCGGAAATTCTAATCCCTTTGCTGTTTGTTTGGATAAAACCCTACATATACAAATCTATAAATTTCTCATACAACAATTTTTATACTTCTTTCCGCTTCCGCATGGGCATTCATCATTCCTCCCGATATTATAACTCGGGAAGCCTTTATCTTTTTCTTCAGCCCATTTCATAACGTTTGCGGGTGGTCTGTTGTTTCTTAATTCGTCAGCCATAAATCTCATATAAGGATCAACATGATTAAAATATTTTTTATAGCCTGCACACAAATAATTTAGTCCGTCTTCACCATCGGGTGTTTTTATAAAACGATGTTTCGGACATTCGCCGTTGCAGGCAAATTTCACTTCGCAATCAAGACAATATTTCGGCAATGTATCTTTCTTATCCCGTCCAAACTTTCTTTGTTGAGGCGAATTAACCAAACTTTCTATATGTTCTTCTAAAATATTTCCTAATTTATTTTCGGGATAAACATAATGATCGCATGAATACAAATCGCCGTTATGTTCAATTGCCATAGCATCACCGCATGTTTCTCTAAAAACACATAAACTCGGCTCTTTGCCGAACCAGCTCTCAAGAGATATATCAAACATCTGAACAAAATATTTTCCTACATCCTTGCGAACCCATTCATCAAAAATTGCAATTAAAAAATTACCGTAATCCTCAGCTTTAACAGACCAATCAGTAACTTTTGCTTGCCCTTTGTAACCGGGTGAAACTAAGGACAAACCATTTTCATTACCATTTACAGCCCGTCTCTCAACAATTGGGATGAATTGCATAAAGCCGCTGCCGACTTCCTTAAGAAAATTGTAAACCTCAAGCGGGTATTGAGAATTACCGTTATGGACACAAGTAAGAGTATTGAACTCAACATTATGTTTGTTCAGATACTCTAATCCCTTCATTATTTGGTTAAATGTAGGATTACCGCCTTTGTTAACTCTATATTTATCGTGAAGTTTTTCGGGACCATCAATTGATAATCCTATTAGAAAATTGTTTTCTTTAAAGAATTCACACCATTTCTCATCAATCAAAACGCCGTTGGTTTGAAAACTATTTTCAATCTTTTTACCGTTCGAATACTTTTGCTGTAATTCAACTACTTTTCGAAAATAATCTACACCTAAGAGAGTCGGCTCGCCCCCCTGCCATGCAAAATTTACTACCGGAGTATTATGCGATTCAATTTTCTGTTGGATGAATGATTCAAGAACATTGTGAGGCATTTCAAAATTGGCATTAGGATAAAGATTTTCTTTTTCCAAGTAGAAGCAGTACTTGCAATCTAAGTTACAGATTGGACCGGTTGGTTTTGCCATTACATGAAAGGCATTTATCTTTTCAGCGGGAATTGTACGGGGAGACATGTTTAATTTATCCTTTCCGTTGAATATACTTGAAGAATGATTTTTAGATATCGGGATTACTTCAATAGCGATTTCATAATATCATAAATTTCCGGGACCTCTTCGAAACCAATTCCGTAAGCATCGGTTAGTTTAACAAATCCATCTTTCAATTGCATGCTCTTCGCAAATTTTCCGAAAGGTAAGAAAACTTCAGGATAAGATTCATTTCCGTAAAGACTTAGACCCGCGGCAATGTGCAGTCCAAATTGATGTCCGCCGTGAGGAATGCATCTTTTAGAAGACCAGCCTTTATCTTTAAGCATCTCCAGAATTCTGATGTATTCAGTTAAACCGTAACCAAGAACAGGATCCATTTGAAGATAATCCCGGTTGGGGTTCAGATTCCCATAAAGAATTAAATTTCTCGAATCGGGCAAAGAAAAAATATTCTCGCCGGTTGCTAAAGGCATTTTTGATGATTCGGATATAGCTGCAAGTGACTGAAAATCAAGCGGATCGACAGGTTCTTCGTACCATTTCAATTCATAAGGTTCAATTGCCTCTGCATATTTTATTGCTGTACGTATATCAAATTTGCCATTTGCATCTACTGCTAACGCTGATCCTTTGTTGACTACCTTTAATGCGGCTTCAATCCTCGCTAAGTCTTCATCAAGCGAAGCTCCACCAATTTTCATTTTACAAGTATCAAAACCCATATCAAGGTAGCGGCGAAATTCTTCTTCTAAGCGGGTTGTATCTTTACCGGGATAATAATATCCTCCCGCTGCATACACATAAACATTAGGATCAGCAGTTCCATTATTATATCGTACCGATAGAAGTTTATAGAGCGGTTTCTGTTCAATCTTAGCAACTAAGTCCCAAATAGCCATATCAATTGTTCCTACAGCAACTGATCTATCTCCGTGTCCGCCAGGCTTTTCATTTCTCATCATTACATTCCAACACTTAAAAGGGTCAAAGTTATTTCCGGCATTATTAAGCAACGAATCTGAATCAGCCGATAATAGACGTGGAATAATCCTTTCTTTAAGTATGCCTTCTTGCGCATATCTACCGTTTGAGTTAAATCCGAAGCCGACTACTTGTTTTCCATTCTTAACAACGTCGGTAACGACCGCTACAATGGAAGTCGTCATAGTTGAAAAATCTATTACTGCATTCCTAATTTGCGAAGTTAAAGGAACTGTTTTTTGATAAATGTTTTTGATTTTCATATTCAAGCCTTATAAATAACTTTTGTTCTTGTAAAAAAATCGCGTGCAAATCTGCCGGACTCAGGTAAACCATAACCCGAATTTTCCCAACCCAATAAAGGCAAAGCAGGATCGCGATATGATGTAGGTAGATTGATATGGCATACACCGGCTTTAACATCCTTAATAAATTCTTCTGCTAGCTTTGTATTTTTTGTATATATTGAAAAAGCCAATCCGTATTTTGAATTGTTCGCTAATTTAAGAGCATCATCGAAATTTTCAGCTTTTAAAACAGATAAAAGCGGACCGAATATTTCTTCTTGTGCAATAAACATTTCCGGATTAACATTACGATAAATTGTCGGTTCAAAAAAGTAACCGTGGTGTAGTTTGTTTCCAGTTGGTTTTCTCCCGCCCATTATTAATTCCGCTTTTTCATTATTAGCTTGTGCAACAGCGTTTAATGTTTTATCTAGCTGTGCTTGTGAAATTAACGGACCCATTGTTACATTTTCATCAAACCCGTCCCCAATAACAATTTTGGAGGTATGCTCTATAAGTTTTTGCATAAGTTCATTGTAAACTTCATTTTCGACAATTACTTTGCTTGTGCCCGTACACCACTGTCCGCAGCACGCATAACTACTGTTTACAATGTCTTTTGCGGCTCTATCGAGATCGGCATCTTTTAAAACTACAACAGTATTTTTACCGCCCATCTCCGCTTGAATACGAACATTTCTTCCTGCAGTTTGCTTAAGGATTGCATTACCTGTTATCGAAGAACCGGTTAACGAAATTGCTTTAACTAAAGGATGCTTACTTAAAACAGAACCTACTGTCCCATCACCCAAAACCAAATTTATTACGCCATCGTAAAAACCGATCTCTTCAAACAATTTGAATAACGCGACCGAAGAAAGCGGAGTTAATTCAGAAGGTTTAACTATAATTGTATTGCCGGTCAGCAATGCAGGCAAAAGTTTTCTTAAAATAGTCGCAACTGGGAAATTCCAAGGAGTAATGAGCAAAGCAACTCCAACCGGCTCATAAAATATTTTTGAATTACCGGTAATTTCTATTATTGAATTACGTAAAAATTCTATTTGATAATTAGCTTCGCGCAATGCCGAATCAATTTCACTATAAGATTCACTTAATGTTTTTCCGTTTTCCTTAGTAATTATTCCAGCGAGTTTATTTCTATTGCGGATAAATAATTCTAAAAATTCTTCGACTAATTCGATTCTTTTTACAATGGAAGTATTTCGCCAATAAGACACTGCATCATTTGCTTTTTCGACCGCATAGTCGGCTAACTTAACATCTGCAAATAAAATTTCACTTACCTCTTCGTTAAGATCAGCCGGATTAAATCGTTTAATTGGAGATGAAGATTTGGGTGAAACCCATATTCCGTTGATATAACTTTTACAAATATTTTGCATAATTAAAACCGCGTATTTACCACGCTGTTATAAATTGAACCGAATGTATATCTCACACCAAATTTTAATTCATATTGATACTGCGTTGAAAGTTCAATTTGATTTAATAAAATATCTTCAAGTGATGCGCCTTCTGAAGGCAGATAAAGCTGATCATTAACATAAGAGGCATATAACAACACGTTAAAAAAGAACGAGCCGGATAATCTGAAAGAAACTCTTGTTCTGAAATCAATTCTGTTTTTTTTGAAATCATGTAAATAATTGGAAGCAGCCAAGTACATATCGAGTTCACCCCAAATCTCTTTTAATTCATAGTCTATCTTTAAAGATTGATTGAACAAATTTTCTTCTTCTTTCATATAAATTGTCGGTTGATAATATTTGTTGTAAGAATATCCAATACGATAGAGGAAGGTGAAATTTCTTCTTATCGACTCGTCATAAGGAAAGATATTGTACTCGACCGCAGGAGCGAAATTAAATCCGGTACGCAAGTTTTCATATGTTTTTGATTTTACATCGCCGGAAATGCCCGCAGAAAAGTGTTCGGAAACGGAATTCACATATAATACGCTCAACCTTCTATTACGTTTATGATTTGTAGAAATTTCATCATCCTCTTCAAACTCCTTCAACTCGTTGGAAAAGCTTCCGTTTATTTTAATTTTCGATCCTTTCTTAACTCTATTCACACCAAGATCTGCTTCATACAAAAATTCTCTTTTTGCTTCCTCCCCTTCAATGGAACCGTTTAGACCGATGCTGAAAACCCAACTGTCCCATTTATCTTCTTCGGGCTCTTTGGGTACGTTTATTTGAGATACAACATTGAGATACTTGTTGTATGGAGTTTTGTTTAAATATGGAACCAAACCTAGTTTTACAATCCGTACAATTTCATTATACCGTTCGGCATCCGACTTATTTGCCGGCAAAGTTGTAATAAGCGTATCATTCATATCTTCGAAAAATTTTTGACCGGTAAAATAAAAAGAGAATTTTTTGCCACCATCACCTGTTGATTGAGAATTTATCTGCAGAAGAATTTGTGCGTCGAGCGGATCCCGGACAAACTGGATAAAGTTGATGTCATTTCTTAAAAATCTAAAAAGCGACCCGCCCCCGTCATAATAAACTTTTAAAGGATCGGACTGGATATCTTTGACATTCTCTTTTGCTGCTAAGCCTAAGCAGATAAAAATTAATAATAATATTTTGACTTGTGCTCTCATAAATAGTTTAATTCATCTAATAAACACAATCTACTTTTTTAAATCATTGTAAAAGTTAAAGGGAGAATTAAAAGAAACAATCTGCAATTGATAATTCTACAATTACTTCACGATAATTCTATTTATTAACGTTCCTAATCCATCTATTGTAACAGTTACAACATCATCATTGCCTGCAATCATTGATTTTGATGTGCCTGAAAAAATTATATCACCCGGATTCAAGGTTAACATTTTTGATAAATCCGAAACTATTTTAGCCGGCGGGTAAACCAAGTTGCTTGTGTTGTCTTTATGAACAAGCTTTTTATTAGTCTTATCATTCTCAATTACTAAAGACCAATCCCTATTTTGCCATTCAATTCCGGTATAAATAAATGGCCCGAATGGAGCAAATTTATCACCGATTTTTAGTCCCGGCCCGAGTAGATTTTCTTTAGTATCGAGAGGTTCACCTTCAATTCTATGATAGGAATCGGCATTACCCATAATATCATTTCCGATAGTATAACCGAATATTGCATCGGCAGCAGTTTTTTCATCTGCATCTTTAACTTTCTTTCCAATAACAATTACAAGTTCAGTTTCAACTTTTACTTCATCCAAAGATTTGGGTAGAATAATTTTTTCTCCCGGAGATGCCGCGGAGGAAGGTGGTTTTAAAAACCACCTTACCGTCTTAAGCGGAGTTTTGCCTTCCCATGAATTTTTGTAAGCCCTTCCTAAACCAAGTATAACCTGCGGCTTAGTTGGGTGAAGTAATTTCACTTCTTCAATATCAACAAAATGACCGGTTTTACTACCTCCTAACCAAGGTTCCGCATCAAGTTCATAAACTAAATTGTCAATTACTTCTCCGTAGTGAATTTCATTTTCGTATTCATACCTGCAATAAACATTCGGCATATCGCTAAACACCTTTGTTGAACAAATAATTAATAGCACAACTAATATTTTTAGAAAATTCATTTAGAATATTTCCCTCATTTTTTCCACGGCATTCTTCTTTTTGTATAAACTCTTCCTACTTCAGCAGCTTGTTCGTTGCTTCCCGCCCCTATCATAACTCCTTTATCAACTCTTTCTTTAACATTATCGGGTAATACATTATCTAAAAAATATAAACCGTATTTTTTGCAGAGTGCTAAAACAGAATCACCTGCAGCCTGAACTCCTTCGGGTACAGGAGGATCGGCTCTTCCTTCTAAAAACCCTAATGAAAATCCGAAATCACGCGGGCCATGTTCTGCAAAAGCCAATCCGGGTGTCGCTAAAGTTTTTTCGGCATTAGCTAATGCGTGAGGATCTTCAATTTTAACACCAAGCATTAGTTCGCCTTCCGGATTTAGCGGCCAAACATCGGCTTTCTTTAAGTATTCTTCTTCATCTAATCCCCACACCCATGCAGCAAATTTATGACTTCCCCAACCGCGGATACCTTCGCCGATTTCATCAATTGCCTGCTTGTGAACCGGGTAACGCGCTGCTTGTACAAATTTCTTAACAGCTTGGGGATCACGGGCGCGCGCAAGATGAATCCCATGCACACCTGTTGCTAAAGCTTGCTGCACCATCCAAGATCCACCCATGAATGATACGGTATCTGTCCCGAGAACCGGCAGTACGACAATAACAGTTGGTGTTCGATGCCCGCTTGGTGTAGGACCACCGTCAACCAATCCCCGCATAAAGTCTCTCAACTTTGTAAAATCGAGCGGTTTATGTTCCATGTTATAAACTATATAATCAGCCCAAGTTTGAGCCATTTCCAAACCTTCTTCATATCCACCGGTAGTTTTGGTGCTCTTATAATAAACAGGCTGACCGGCTTCAAAAAGTTCTATACATTTATTAATTCTTTTGGGTGTATAGTTTTTGTCAACATAACTTTCTTGCGCATTCGTTAATGACGTTGAAACAAATAAAGTAAGAAGAATTAATAATGTTTGTCTTAATCTTTGTAAATACATGCCTACCTCCTTTTTCTAATTTATAAGTTCGTATGATGGCAGTATTTGAATTTCGGTAATTGCAGAAAAATTTCCCCATAGCTGAAGAACGTTATTTTCAAATGATTTTACAACGCTCCATTTTCCATCAGCTTTTACTATTCTACCTATCAAATTTTTGATGTTCCTATTCAATATTAACTCAGTATAATTTTTATCCTTATTAAAGTTTGCCGAATAAACGGTAATTCTCATTCCGTCATCTTTAAATCCCGGGAATGCTTTTTTACTACCTTCAAATTTATCAGTATAAAGCATATTGTTATTATTAAGTTCTGCTACCGTTTCATCCAATATAAAGTCTGCCCAAATAATATTATCGGCAATAACGCTTTTGCCCAAACCTTCTTTTGTTTCGATGACAAGCATATTATCCAATATTAGATTGCCCGTAATTTCGGTTTCGCTGCGTTGAAAATAGATACCGTTGTTTTGAGCAACAATATTATTACTGAACTTGCCTCTGCTTTCCATAGTAAAGCGCATAGCACCGGAATTCATTGAGGAATTTCTATTCCCTATGAAAGTATTATTTTCAATTGTTACATAAAACTTATCTTTGGGTGGATAAGGATCAAGCGGGGCATTGTATCTATGTTCTTGTCCTCCTACAAATAAAGCACCTCCGTCATCGCCGGATTCGTTATCAACAAATAGATTATTTTTAACAACCGTAGAACTCCATAGCGCAACAAATAGACCGCCCCCGTCGTTATGTGAATCAGCGGTATTGCTCAAGAAAAGATTCCCTTTAACCAATCCCTTACACCAACGAAATATTGAAACAGCACCGCCGTCACTGCTTCGCATAGGGTCGTCTAACCCGGTGTGATTATTATAGAAAGTATTGTTAATTATTTGCGGGTTGCAATTATTGTCAAACGCACAAGCACCGCCCCTACCGTTTTCGGTTTTGTTATTAACAAATAAATTATTTTTTATTACAGGTGAAGCACCATCTTTGCAGTAAATAGCCCCGCCGTCGTTTGCTGTTTCGTGCCAGTATTCAGGGTTCCAATCCAACGGTTTCAATGACATATTATTTTCAAAAGTATTATTGGTAATAACCGGTGAAGTACCGTCGCAATAAACAGCAGCACCTTTTCCTCTAAATTTTGCCCCGGTTATTGTGAATCCGTCAATTGTAGTGTTGTCTTCAGCAATAAGAATTCTACTCTCTCCGTCCCCAGTTAGAATAGTTTTATACTTCTCAATATCTCTTGTCCAAGTTTCGCTATCGTATCCTCCATACAGATGAACATATTCCTTCAAGTCGATTGTCTTGCTTGTATAATTTCCCTCAGAAACCAACACAGCAGCTTGTGAATCTTTAGACAAGCCACTAAGCTTATCAACCGCTTCTTTAATAGTTGTATATGAGTTTTCTTTTGTACCGTTCTGATTTTCATTAGCCTCAAATGAAGAGACATAAATTACTTTTGAGAATTTAGTCAAATCAATTTGCTGTGTTTGCGGTATTATGATTGCATCAATTCTGCTGCCGACTTCATTGTTAGACGTTGTTACGGAATCGGAACATGAAGAAAGAAGCACTATTAAAAACAAAAGCGATAAACTAAGCATTACATTTTTTGAAAAGATCATTGTGTTAATTCCCTTTTAACAATTATAAATTTAGTCGTTAACATTAAATGAATATAATTCTCCATTTTCTTCGACTGTAAATCTCAATTTGAAAAAGTTTCCATCTATTAAGTCACCAAGACTTTTTGCATCAAATAGCACCAGCTGTTCAATCGAATCATCAACAACAATTTGTTTACTAATTACATCATTATTTTCATTTAATAATTCTACAAGGACATTCCCTTTGCTATTTATATATAAATTTTTGCCCTTTGCTCTAAGTAATTTTGTTGTAAATGTTCCATTATCAACCGAAACAAATCCGTCCACTCTTAATCGTGCTCGAAATATTCCGCCACCGCTCATTGCAATTGTATTGGGATGGTTCTTACCGTATGATGAACAGCCGTAATAAAAAATTAACTCGTTATTAATGTTTAACGGGCCCTGACTAAATTCCGAAAGATACCCGCCGTCATTTTTTGCATCATTACCGCCTTCTTTTCCATTTGGAATAAATACTTCTTTAATACCATTTTCATTTTCAAATTGTACTTTAGACCAGTGAAGACCATCGCGGCTCACAATTAATTTTAAAAAAGCACTTCCAGCAGCAGACCAAGGATAATCTCCACCGCTGTGCCAAATTTTTAAACCGCCAAGCCAAAGTGATTCATAACGCCAGCCGGTTGAGGCATAATATTCATCATAAGGCAAATCACCGTTGTTTTCGGCAGCAGGTGGAACTAATTCGACATGCTGAATTTTTTCTAAGTCAAATTCTTGATTTAACGCATGTTTAAAAAAAGAATAGGCACGGCTTCTTAATTGATTATCGTATTCAACCAACTCGACACTTCTAAATTTAAAGATACCGAGATAACGATCTTCTTTTTCATCGTAATAGAAAGTTGTTACATCGCCTGGACCTGTTAAAGTTCTTCCATTTTGTTCAATTCTATAGTTATTCGGATTATCTGCTTTTTCATAAGCGTTTACTACCATGGGACCTCTTTCCCAATAAATACCCTCTTTTGAGTGCAGATAATACTGCCCTTCGCGGTCGTCTCCCCAGTTTGAAAAATGTTGCCAGCCTTTGTAAGGATAAACAGGATCCGTTTTATCGTAGTAACAGGAAAAAAGATCGACATTAGTTGCATATGAATTGCTTTTGGGATCATACAAATCTTTTTTTGTTCGGGGAAATACCCATTGAGGGATTCCGTTGTCTCCTTTCACCCAGTTAATTCCGTCTTTGGAGGTAAAACGGTAAAGTCGAACAGAATCCCATCTTCTCTTTTTAACTTCGCGCCAATGCCTTGAGTAACCCAGTGCAAACATTACATATTTTTCTATTCGAGGGTCGTAAACGATAGTACCGTTAGCTTCTAATGTAGCGTTAAGTCCTTCAAATTCATTTTCAATTGCTATTACTGGTTTTTCACCGTTGTTGTCTTTAGCCGGTTGATGCAAGGTTCGTTTTAGATTCTCATGCGATTCAATTAAGTAATCATCAATAAACAATTGAGAAACACCTTTTTCAATTTTGATATAGTCATTATATTTATTATTTGAGCAGCCTACCAATAAAAAAGTAATTCCCGAATAAATTATTAATAAAGTAATGATAATATTATCACTCATAAACTTACTGTTCATTTTGCTAAAGGGTCTTCCTAATTTTTTTTTAATGTGATTTCAATTCGTCAAAACCAATTTCCAATTTTCCTTGCGGTTCGTTGTCTATATTGATGATTTCAAACAGGATTTTATTTTTATTAAAATCAAACTCGAGTTTACCAAACGAACATTTTTCATTGTATGCGATTATTGCTTCCGGGATTAATTCATGTGTATGTATGTTGGTTAATTTTGAGCTCATAAACTCGTAAAGCGGGTAATCATTTTCGCGTTCGATTTTCCAAACATCGGTTCTATGTCTATCGGCTGATATTAAAATCACGCCTTCGATTTTATTGTCCGTTAGAAAGTCAAATATTTCTTTTCTCTCTTTTTCAAAACCTGCCCAGGTATCTTTACTACCCGGCTTTGCTCCCAATGCCCAAGGTACTGAAGAAACTATTACTTTTATCTTTGCTTCGGATTGAAGCAAAAAATCCTTCAACCATTGCTTTTGAGCCGGACCCAGCATAGTTCTTTCTTCGTTAAAAGGATTGGTTCTATAAAATCTGCAGTCGAGCATAAAAAATTCAACCTCACCAATCGAAAAATTGAAGTAACACCCGGGAGCTTTTTCGGTACCATTAAAAGGATTGACCCATTGTCTTTCGAAATGACGCAGCATCGGTAGTTTCCAAGCCGGTCGGTCAATGTACGGTCCCATCCAAATGTCGTCTATAGCAGCATCGTGGTCATCCCAAATCGCATAAATGTTTGTAGTTTCAAGAAACTTTCTATATTCTGGTCGAGATTGTCTCCTATAATACGTATAGTTATGAAAAGCACCCGGCATTTGAGGTAAGTCTATATAAACGTTATCTCCGAGTAGTAGAAAAGTAGTAAGGTTATGTGTTGATAGTGTATTCCACATTTTTTCATGTTTCTCGGTGTATCCAGCACCACCACCGAAACCGATTGCAAACTTTTGTCTTTCAAAACTTTTCGGTAATGTTGTGAAAGAATAGCTTTTCCCGGTTTGCTTTCCGTCAATTGAGATGTGATAATTGTATTCAGTATTAGGTTCCAATTTGGAAATCGGAATCTTTACGACATAATCATTATCTGCTTTCGATTTTGCGGTAAAAATTCCGACGAAACCCCCGTTCTTTTTGTTTACCGAAATTTCAACCTTAGATTCACCAGAGGTACGCAGCCATATTTTGATACTATTAGTTGTGACAGCACCTTTCATTGGACCGTGAATTAATCTAATATCTTTTTCATTTTTGAGATTTTTGAAATACTCGGTTTCGTAAATCGGTGCGAGTAAATCTTTTGGTCCCGCTAAATATCTTGTAAACGGAAGTCCGTTATCTAAAGCTTTCTTCATGTAGTATAAAGCGGAATCAATCACATTTTTCTGAGCAAATGCAACCGATAAATTAAAATATGATTCCAAGTCGTTAGGCTGAACGCTAAGTGTATGTTTGCAGATACTTATTGCCGAGTCGAAGTTGCCGTCGAGAATTTCCAGCATTTGCCTCTGCCCCTGGCGCTTATAATATTTTGAAGTAGCATTATCCGAAAACATACGCCTGTTCCATTCATTTTCGCTACCGTAATAAGCATAGTTTGAATCTTCTTCGAACGCATCATCGGGAGCAAATTGACCATATTCACTCAGAGATTTAAATTCATATTCTTTTTGGCAATTACTTAATGAAATTCCCAAAAGAATAACGACAGCAATAATAATTATTTGCTTTGCTCTCATTTCACCATTCATATATTTTATACAACAGCACCTTTCTCATTCTAATATCAATCATTCACAAACTGCATAGAATAAAGTTTAGAGCCTCTCATCCTGAACACAAGTTTTACTACTTTTCCTTCCAACGGCGAGACATCTTTTGTTGTTTTAATTTGCTTTAAAATTTCAGGAGCCTCTCCTTCACCGATACTAAGGTTTTGGAATTGTTTTCTATTTTGCATCCATTCAACTTCTGTACTTACAAAATCACCGTTGATGTAAACACAATCATCTACCGAATATCCTTCAATTGGATTTCCTTGTTCATCTACAAAACCTACTTGCGTATATCCAACTGCACCAGTATTAATATTTAATAATAATTTGTCTCCTTCAAACACAAACGGCTTGGTTTTAATGTATGTTTCTTTCTCGTAAGGACTATCGATTGATATAAATCCATCCAATCTTTGAACCAGTCTAAATACGGCACGTTTATCATCGTATTTAACCCAAGCGGAATGATAATGCGGTTCACCAAAGTAGTATTGCCATATTTCATCGCCTCTTCGTACCATTCCATAAGCAATATATGCAGTTTTAATATCTATTCCTGCATGCATACCTGGTTCAACATAGGCGGGTTGATAATAACGTTTCCAATCGAGACCGTTACGGCTTACTGCAATTTGTGTTTCAATCGGTCCTGCACCTCTTTCTCTAGCGGGGTCCATTAATATCTGTCTGGTTGGCGGACCATCTTCTTCGTAATGAAAGTAAACAATCGGAAACGCCAAATAAGTATCGGGGGCATATTCATACTTTAATGCCTTTGTAATATATATATCAGTTCCAACCGGGTCGGCTTCAGTCGGATCAAAAGCATGCGGAAATTCCAAGCCGAAATCACCCGGAGTTAAAGGACCGTTATCGAGCCACCACGGTAATGGTTCACGCAGCCTGTATTTTTTATCAAGTTCCCAATATTCTTGTTGGGAAAGTGGTTCATATTTAATCGGTTCATAAAGATTCTTTGTTTGCGTTACAACAGTACTTCTCTGTGTTGCGCCTCCGGGTGTATGAAAAATTCCGGTGCGATGAGTTGAAACATAAACTTGCCTTTGGTCATCGTAAAAAGTACAGGTTTGAGTTCCACTGCGGAAAGGAATGAATGCAGTTTTTTGTCTTTCCCATTTCCATCCGTCTGGTGATGTATAAAGATAAACTCCGCGGTTATGATAACTTGATATATATTTCCACTTGCCGTCACCTTTTCCGTTCGGATCGATAAAAGGATTTCCTTTCCCCCCAACCGGTTCGGGGATTACTACATTTTTCTTGCCACGGTACTCAATTCCAGTATTGGGAGCTTCAAAGTGAATTCCGTCTTTTGATGTATGAACAATCATATAATCATCTTCAGCGGAATTATATATTCGAATCAATCCCTTTTCATCTTCAACCACCGTTAAATGTTTTCTAAACGGTCCTTCAATATTCCCGATTACCACCTCCGCTTTCTTTGGTGGATTTACTGTAAACTTAACATCTCCTACTTCCTCGAGAAAAGCATCGTCAATAAACAAATGTTTTCTACTGCCGAGTTGTACCGGGAGATTATCTTTTGATCCTTCATCAAATAAAAGCGGCGGACCTTTTACAAGTTCATCCGGGGTATAATCTTCCTGGTACAAAAGAGAAAAGCTTTTGGGAGGATTAAATTCTTCGAGATAAACTTGTCCTTCTGAAAATCTAAGTTCATCGATTTTTCCTTGCAGAGGATTTTTCCACATACCATTCCGGGCTATACTCATATAATCTTCTTCGCCGACTTCTAATCGGACAAATTCAACATCACTTGCTGAAGAAACTAATTTACCGTTCACGAAATGATTGAGTTCATTTTTCCCGGAAGAATAAACAAAAGCATAGTGAGACCAATCGTCTAATTTTATTTCGGTTGAAAGTGCAAACGAATTAGAAGGATAATTAAAGAAAATAAATTGCTTACTTTTCTGATCCAGAGTCAGACGTGTTACTTTATTATTTTCTCCTCTCGGTCCTGTACCAATTTCAAATACGGTTCCTTCTTTAATTTTTTCATTATTGTAATAAAACCAAAATTCGATTGTCCAATCGAAATCACCAAGATTCAGTTTTGTTTCGGTTGGTTTTGCAAAGCCTACTTCTTTACGCAGATGGTTCTCACCGCTTGTCATTAATGCTGCAAAGTGTGCATTGTACCATGTAAGAGGTTCAACTGTTCTTCCTTCGGGGGTCTCTAATTTTACAAGACCGAATTTCTCTTCTCCTTTCGGAAGTTTAACTTCAGGCTGTGCAATTGGTTCTAGTGCATTTCCGAATTTACCGGGAACAATTTGTCCGCCCAGACCAAGTACCAACGGGATATTATATTCCGAACTGTTCTCCAAAACGTGGCTTGGATAAAAACCAACTTGTTCATCAAACAACCAAAGAGAAATTGTTTTGTCTTTCTTATCCTGTGCAATCAATAATGAGATAAGTAGCAAAAGTCCTATAAGCAACAAATTAAAACTCTGTTTCATCAGACTCCTCGATTTCATTTATAAACTTTTTTAATTGACAAACTGCATCGCATATAATTTTGAGCCGCGCATTCTAAAAACAACCTGCACAACTTTACCCTCCAACTCTGAAACATCTTTACCTTTTTCCATCCATTCAACGTCCTTTGAAATAAAATCGCCGTTTATGTAAACACATTCATCCACAGAAAAACCATCAATCGGATTCCCGTTTTCGTCTAAGAAACCAATTTGTGCATAACCGGTTGCATCTGTATCAATATTCAATGTTAATTTTCTTCCTTCAAATACAAGGGGTTTTGTAATTACAGTTGTTTCTTTTTCGTACGGTGAATCGATTGACACGAATCCGTCTAATCTTTGAACTAATCTTATAACGGATCTCTTATCATCATACTTAATCCAAGGAGAATGATAATGCGGTTCGCAAAAAACGTACTGCCAAATTTGGGTACCTCTTTTAATCATTCCATAAGCGATATATGCAGTTTTAAAATCAATTCCATGGTGTCGGCCAATTCCTACGTAAGCCGGACGAGGAAATCTTTGCCAATCGACAACGTTGCGGCTTGCGGAAAATTGAGTTTCCAAGGGTCCCGAACCAAGCTGTCTTTCTTCGTGACCGAGTATTTCTCTTTCCTCAGGCAAAGATTCTTCGTAGTGAAAATACATTACAGGAAAAGCAAGATAAGTATCAGGTGCCCATGGATATTTTATTGCTTTTGGTACATAAACGTCCGTCTCTCTCGGGTCGAGTGAGTCGATCGGAGAAAAGACCCAAGGATATTCAAGAGAAAAGCCGCCGGGGGTAAGGGGACCATTATCGAGGAACCAAGGAATTAAATCGGCAATTCTTTTTCCAACGGCTCGTTCTCTTATTTCAGAAGCGGTAAGGGGTTTGAATGGCCACGGTTTCAATAAATCTTTTGTTTCCGTCATCACAAAATCCCGCTGTGTATCACCGGTTTGTGTTCTTCCAAAATCAGATCTGTGAAATGATGTATACACTTGTTTCTGATCATCATAATAAATATTAGCTTGCGATCCTGAGCGGAAGGGAAGCACAGGTTGCTTTAAACGTTCGAATTCAAAACCGTCCTCAGAAACAAAAAGATAAACTGCCCGTCTGTGATAATCACTTATGTATTTCCACCTTTCTTCTTTTGGTGCATTTGGGTCAATAAACACAATACCCATTCCAACATTAGCGTGAAGAACAATATTAGTATGTCCTTTATAGTGACCGTTTGGTAAATCAGGAGCGGTAAAATTTATTCCATCATCCGATATCCAAACTGCTAAATAGTCATCATCAACAGTTGTATAAATTCTAATTTTTCCTTCGTCATCTTCAATCACAGTAAGATGTTTTCTAAAAGCACCTTCAATGTTGGTCATTACAATTTCTTCTTTACTCGGCGGATTAACAACAAATTTTGTATCACCGGTTTTTTCAAGCAAGGCGTCGTCAATAAAGAGATGTTTTCTATTACCAAGTTGAACCGGCAGTTCGATCTTATCGTCGTCAAATAATAATTCCGGCCCTTTTATTAAATCGGTACTTCTTTTTAAATCATGCAAATAAGAAAAACTTTCCGGTGGAGTAAACTCACTCGTGTAAACCATTCCTTCTGAAAATCTCAATTCATCAATTTTACCTTGCAGCGGTTCCCCCCAGGTTCCATTTCTTCCAACACTCATATAATCTTCTTCACCCACCGGTAATGCTCTTATTTCTTTTTGTGCGGGTAGTGTTTGAAGTCTTCCATCGACATAGTGCTTTATTTGATTTGTCCCGGCATTATAAGTAAATGCAAGATGCTGCCATTTATTGTCATTAAGTGAGGTTGGTATTAATATCTCTGCCCCGGAAGGTTCGTTATAAAACATGAAATGTTTTTTATCGCTTTTCAATTTAAGAGTTGTATAGATTTGATTTTCGCCTCTTGGTCCGGTGCCTATTTCGAAAACTGTTCCGTCTTCATCTGTTTGTCGACTTGGGTTAAACCAGAACTCAACTGTCCAATCGAAATCGCCAAGGTTCAATTTTGTTTTTGTTACTTGAGCAAAGCCGACCTGCTTGCGTAAATGATTCTCACCACTTGTCATTAATGCAGCAAAATTTGCATTATACCAATTCATCGGTTCAACGGTTCTTCCTTTAGGTATAGGCAATGGAGTTAAACCAAACCTAACCTCGTCTTCAATTTCGACAAAATCGAATTTTGCTTGCTGAACAGGGTCTAATGCATTTCCGTATTTCCCCTCTACAATTTTACCGCCCAAACCAATAATTAGGGGGTAGTCATTATCCGAAAAATCCGCCAAAGCTGAACTTGGATAAACTCCCTGTTGTTCATCGAAAGGCCAAAATGCAATTGTATTAATTTCTCCGGATTGCCCGAAAATTATTACGGTAAATAGTAGTGAACTAAGTATTAGTAAGATGCGGTTCATACATCTATCCTTTTCTATTTTAATTCCGAATAAACTCGTGTTGAGTTACGTCTATAATATTAGCCACAGTATCTATCTGTATAAGTTGATATGGACTTTTTTCATTATCAGCAAAAGAATCAGTCATATACACAGGTATAGTTCCGAATAATTTATCTTTCAGCCATCGATGCACATGACCTTCGAAAATGCCTTTTACAAGAGTTTGATTTTCTTCTAAAATTTTAAAGAGTTCAGGTTCACTTTCCGGTGTAATTAAATCCTTCGGCTTTTTCAAATCCGGGACATTATCAGATTTTATAGGGTGATGAAAAAATATTAGCGAAGGTTTCTTTTCTGCTAATTCATTTTTTAAAAAATTAATCTGGTCATCGTCAAAAAATCTTTCTAAATATCTTCCACGCATACTGTTTAATAAAATCAATTTCCAGCCTTTATGATTTACCGAATAAAAAGGTTTTTCCAAACCGGCAAATTTATTCCATAATTTTTCCATCGTATCAATTTCTTCAAATGAAAACGGGGCATCGGAGTCCTTCTCACCGTCAATTTTATAATCGTGGTTCCCGAGAACTAAGTGATAAGGGATTTCAAGTTCTTTAATAATACTGCTGAACTTTGCGGTACGATTATTATCAAAATCATCACCGTTATTTCTATCTTTATAAAAGCTGGAGACAAGATCGCCTGTTGCAATCAGTAAATCCAAATTTTCAAAGTGACCGGCATTAATTGAATCGACAAGATTTCTTAAACGAATATCTTTTGTTTCATCATTACTTATGTGGATATCAGATAAAACCAATATCGAAAAATGGTTGTTGGTTTCGGTATTGGGTTTCTCCGAATCAATTTTACCACAGGAAATCACAAAAAAAGTGATCAATATTAACGAGGTTATTTTTATAATTTTGAATCTCATTTGTAAATTCTCCTATTACAGTTCACTCAATATTTTATTTCCCGATTCAAATAATACTATTCATACACAGATACTCTAACTCTTCACGTACTTTGCTCACAGAATAAAAAGTATTTTTCGGGACGAACAGAACATCTCCGGTTTTGACTTCAGCAGATTCACCATCGATTGTAATTTCACCTATTCCATTTAATATAAATATTGTTCTTTCTTTGCTTTCCGATTTAGTTTTTTCTTCTTCAGCATCGATTGATAACTTAACCAAGTTCAATTCGCATCTGTTTGTTTCATTTTTTTCAAGGAGTATAATCGTACCTACTTTACCTTTTTCATTCTTTCCGGCATTGTAAATATTATCAATGAACTTAGGAGCTTTAATTTCATCAAGTTCAATTTGACCATCTACATCAGCTTTGCCGGATTCAGCCTGCTGTTTTCTTATCTGCTTAACCTTTTCGATATGGTCTTTAAAACTTAGATGTCCTTCTTTATTTGTGTTGTTAAATATGTTAAACAACATATAACAAAGAGGCTCATCGCCTGTTGTAATAGTTTGGTGAACTAATCCTGCCGGTACATATGCAATATTTCCTTTTTTAACATCATAGATTTCATTTCCTAGTTTTACTTTCCCAACTCCGCTTGTTATATAAAATATTTGATCTTTATCGTTATGTTTATGCGGTGGTCCATCTAATCTTGGTCTCCAACAATTATGCCCTATCTCCGTTAGTTCCGTTTCGCTTCTGTCAATTAAAACGGTAACAACATTCAACCCTGCTACATCAAGTTTCTCTCCTTCGGTATAATATCTGTGAATCATCATTTCTCCGTAAATTTTATCTACTTAACATTTGTTTAAGGCATCCAAATTGAAGCAGCTATGTGCTGCTGAGTATTTTCAGGAGAAGCCCAATAATAAATTGCAACAATTTCTCCGTTTGCATTTTGAACAAGTCTACAATAACCCAAATCTTTCATATCACTTTTTTCCTTTGTATAAAATCCATTTCGTACAATGAATTCTTCACCCCAAGTTGTGCCATTGTCACTGCTGTATCTTCCCAATATTTTTTCTTTGTTGCGATTGCCGTATGCTGCGCATAATCTTCCATCTTTCAGTTTTAGTAACGCCGTCGGATTACCGTTGTGTCCACCGGTATCACCTATCTTACTTAAAAAAATCCATGTTTTACCACCGTCTTTGGAGCCGTAACAATCGATCCAACAAATATTTCTATCCGGAACAACTCGCCTCCTCACAGCCATTACATATTCATCGTCGTTTACTCTAACAGTATTGGGCATTGCAGCTCGATGAGGATCGCTGCAAGGAACAACCCAAGGCGAAAGAAGTTCAAAAGTTAGCCCACCATCACTGGTTTTTATTACTGAAATCTTATCGGTTAATCCGGTATCATCAACTCGAGAAGTAATAAATATTAAACATTCCTTTTCGCTTAGAACCAAGTAGTCGGTTCTTGGAGTAAGAATATATCCTTGGAAGCGTTGAAGATCAGCAATATTACCAAGATTGAAAGGTCCATTCCAAGTTGCACCTTTATCATAGGAATAAAAAAATCTTCCTCGTTGATCTACATTTCCATGATAAGTGTCGCCTGAAACTCGCAAAGCAAACTCGTCATGCATAAAATTAATCGGTTCCGTTAATTCGGTTTTTATTTTATCGTCACCCACATAGTTTTCCGGATCAAAGACTTCCCAAGTTTTTCCTCCGTCGGTACTTCTCGCAAGAACACTCAACAATGGTGCACCCTCAACAATATTATGACTGCTTGTTTCGGCGTAATCGGTTTTTGTCATACCAACAAGTATTTCATTTCCCCAACTCCAAACTCCGTTGTTTGCCGGCCAACCGAAAAACTTTCCCGTTTCATCAGCAACTATATAGTGTTTTATGTTCTCTGGCTGCTGTAAGTAGTTTGTTTTCCCGATTAGTGCAATCACTATTGTTAATAATAATAGTTTGCGCATTTTGTTTTCTCCATTCACATAGAAACGAGTTAAGGTTAATTGCCCATTGTTTTAAAGTCATCAATCCAATAAATAATCGGAGTAACTTTCCTTCCGGCGGCAGGTAAGTCTTCTCCAAACATTCCAACCGCATTGGGGTACCCGTCTATATAATCATTCGGTACAAGATTTCTGTAAGGACCGGTTCTAAAAACAATTCTGCTTACTGATTCTGTTTTGAACCCAAACTCGATGTTTTCTCTTTCAAGTTTGCCGTCCAAATAAAAATCATACGATTGTGTTTCACAGTTAATCACCAATTTGTAGTTGTGCCATACACCTGCTAAACAATCAACGCCGGCAATTTCAACACCGGCCAAATCAAATCTTATGTTGTCGTTATCCACCCGCAGTCTCACAGCTCTGTCACCTGTTTGACTTTCTACTTCTATTTCCAAAGCTCTCCCTAATTCAACACCGTAAGGATTGAGTCTGAATTCAATTTCTACTTTTTTACTCTCCGGGAATATTCTCTCTGCTTTTGCATAATCATAGGGTTCTTCATCTTTTAATTGGAGAACTTTATTTATTCCGTCAAAATCATTTACAATTTCTACAGGTGCCCATTTAGGCGAGTATAGATTCCACAAACTAAGATCATCAACCGATTTTAATGAATTGAAATCTTGATTAACATGTTCATCAACCGTGCCTTTAATTGGCACGGTTATATTTGCAATCCAAACATCTTCTTTATTGTTACTGAAAACGACATACATTTTATCTCCGGGAGGATTCCCGTTGCCTTCAACTATTCCTCTAAAATATTGCGGACCGAAGTTTTTATTTAGCCCGGTATATCTTTGCGGCGGTACTTCACCGCTGACAGTTAACATTTCGGTGTATTCATAACCGTCTTCACTTGTCATTACTACCATCGGGAATCTGTTTCTTCTTGTCGGCGATTGGTTATGAATGAGTGCATATCTTCCATCATCAGTTTTTTGTGCCCATGTTTTTGAACCGGCGGTTAAAAGAGATTCGTTCGTTGTAATAGGTGTCCACGTCTTGCCTTTATCGGTAGTTAAAGCACCATATTGGTTTTTCCATAAGCCAACAATCACATCATCGGGACGAGTGTACCAAACAAAAGCTTTACCGGCACCTTTGGAGGTTGTTATTTTTTGATGAAAGAGAAATGCATTATCAACATCACCGGGATCGAGAGCAAAAAACCCGTCCTTACCTCTGTCTTCTTCCCACCATTGAAGTGTCATTAGTTTGTCGGCAAGTAACGCTTCACATGCTGCGACAAATTCTTCATCTTTACTTTCTTTATAGAACGGGAAATTTGTATTCGTTTCATCAAATCCGGCGTGACGATTATACCTGATAAAATAAACCGGACCTAAAGAACCGTCCTTCTTTACTTCTCTAACTACTCTTCCTAATCCGTTTCCTACATTAGGTGAGTGCTGCGGATTTTCGCAGTAGCTGTAAAATCCTGATGTTAAGAGTTTACCGTTTGGAGCAACATAAAATCCCATTCTTTGATGCATAACTGCCGGCATACCTTCCGGGATGTAAATGTCGTCTCTTTTGATTTCAGGTAAATAGTAAATGGGGAATACAACAACAGGGTCACTCCAATTAACCCCGTCTTCCGAAGTTAAAATAAGTGTACGTGTCGGCGGAGTGTGTTCTTGAACCTGTCCGGATAAATATTGATAGTAAAATTTATTATTCCAATAAGCGAGGTAAGGTTGATGATTATATGTATAACCAACCGGACCTTCAGCATTTGGGAATTCACGATTAGCCCTCATAACTTGATATTGATGAACACCGACAGCGTGCGGAAGTCCACCGTCAAAATATCTTTTGTCAACCGTGCGTTTTCCGGTATAAACAACAACTTCGTCCTTTGTTTCCTCAACAGAAGGAGGCAATTTGGATTGAGCAAAACAAACTGTACTTACAAAAAAGGTGAGGAGTAAAAGTTTTCTAAATAACATAGTTTTTCCTTTTGATTTACTTTATTCATTTTCATAATAGTATTAACGAAAGAACAAATATTACGGCAATTGCAAATAAACCCTGCATTAACGTAGCAAGAGTTTGTGTTTTCAATGCAGTAGTTGTATCCAAACCAGAAAATTGAGAGACAACCCAGAAGTAACTGTCGTTAAGATGTGAAACCGTCATCGCACCGGCACCGATAGAAAGTACTGCAAGAGCTTTTGCAGTTTCGTTTTCAATACCGAGTGAACCAAGGAGCGGTGAGACAATTGCTGCTGTTGTTATTATTGCAACTGTTGAAGAACCTTGAGCAGTCTTAAGAAGTGCCGCAATGATAAACGGTAAAATAATTCCGGCATTTAAAGACGATAAAGAAGTACCTAGAAAATCCCCCAAATCGGTTGCTCTTAGAACATTACCGAATGCGCCGCCCGCGCCTGTAATTAAAATTATTACTCCGGCGTTTTTTAAACCGTCAATAATCCAATCTGCGTGTGAACCTTGAGTACCCTTTTTTAATGAGAACGAAATCAAAACCCCAATAAACAAAGCGATTAAAGGATCACCGATAAAACCGAAAAGACTTTTTACAAAACCGTCGCCAAAAGGATGAGTTGGATAATCGGCAATTGATTTAAGAGCAATCAAAACAATGGGAATAAGTATTGGCGCAAATGAAATTCCCTTTGAAGGCTGTTGACTTGTTTGCTTTACAATTTCATCTCCATTAAAATTACTTTTGTAATTTTTTCCGGAATATATAGCCCACGCAAGTCCCGCAAGTGAAGAAGGAATTGCAACAATGAGTCCGAAAATTAAAACGAGTCCAATATCCGCCCCCAAGGTTGCGGCTGCTGCGAGAGGACCAGGGGTAGGGGGAACGAAAACATGAGTTGCATATAAACCTGTTGCAAGCGCAATTGCTAAAACCGTCAAAGGTATTCCTGTTCTTTTGCTCAAAGCTTTGTTAAGAGACGATAAAATCACAAATCCCGAATCACAAAAAACCGGTATAGATACGATGAAACCTGTAATATTCATTGCAAGAGGAGATTTTTTTTCACCGATTATTTTAAGAACAGTATCAGCCATAGTTTTGGCACCACCGCTTTTTTCAAGGTAGCCGCCGATGATTGTTCCGAAAGCAATTATTATTCCTATGCTTTTAAGTGTTCCGCCAAATCCTTGTTGAATTGCATCAATTAAAACGGAGAAATTTATTCCGGATAAAAACCCGATTAACAGTGAAGCGGAAAGCAGCGATAAAAACGGATGTAGTTTGTACTTTGCTGTTCCGAAAACAAGTAATACAATTATGATCGTTAAATAGATTAATGTGGTCATATGTGTTTAGCTTTGAACACTCATTCAATTTTCGAATTTTCTAAAACCGTTTAAGCGATATACAACAACCATTTAAACTGTTTGTAAAATTTCTTATAAACTATTCCGATTAAGCAGTTTGTTTACCATTTCTCAGTTTTTTCCACCATGCATGGATAGTTAAATCTTCATGAACTTCAGCATTAGGGAATAGGAAACTTGAAAAGTATCCGACTATAATTACTATGAGATGGCTGTAAACCCCCATCATATATTCATGGTGAGTAAAATTCCAATCGCCTAAATCGAGCAATGTTCCGTTGCCGAAATCTGTTGAAGTAAGCACAGCCCAGGCGGTAAAAATTATACAGGCAATAATTCCTACGTACAATCCTTGTTTGTTTGTCCTTTTAGTAAAAATTCCCAAAATAAAAATGCCTGCAATTCCGCCAGAGAAAATCGCGTATAGACCGAAGATAATTTCCAATATTCCTTCGCTGCCCAAATAAACATAAGTTGAGGCGGCTATAAGGGATAAAAACCCGGCAACTATAATTACACCTTTCCCGAATTTTAACTTTTCGGCGTCCGTTGCATTTTTCTTGAAACGGATATAGTAATCCTCAACCGCAATTGCCGATAAGCAATTTAAATCAGAATCTAAACTTGAAATAGAAGCAGCCATTAGGGCAGCAATAATGAAACCGGTTAATCCTATTGGAATTTGAGTTAAAATGAAATAAGGGAAAACAGCATCGGGAGCAATATCAGGAGGTAAAGATTCCGGGGTTGCTTGATAATAAACAAAAAGAGCAGTTCCGATAAACATGAACAAAGTCCAAACCGGGAGACTTAAAAGCACGCCTGTCAATGCAGCTCTAACCGCACCTTTTTCGGACTTGGCGGTTAAATATCTTTGAACAATTGTTTGATCAGTACCGTATTTTTGAATACCGTAGAATATTCCGTTAAAAACAAGAACGATGAAAGTAAGTTTTGTGAAATCCCAATCATACGGAGCAAAGCTGATTTTGTCATGCTCAAATGCAACTTTGAAAACTTCTGCTATTCCCCCATCAACCGAAGAAAAGATAATACCCAAACTAAGGAGTCCACCTCCAATCAACATAAACCCTTGAATTACATCAAGCCAAATCACGCCTTCGATACCACCTTTAAGAGTTATGTATATTACAACCAAACCGACAATCCAAATAATTAAATAGGTGTCAATCCCGATAATACTGGAAAGAGCAAGACCCATTAGGAAAAACACCGTTCCCATTTTAGCTCCGTGAGCAAAAGCAAATGCCAGCGAAGAGTATAGCCGTGCCCAAAAGCCGAATCTTTTCTCAAAGTATTCGTATGCGCTTATACCTATAGCTTTTCTATATAAAGGAACAACAAACCAAACCAAGCCGAGCAAAACAATTACAACCATAATTCCTTGAACAAGTAAAAGCCAATTGCTGCTGAATCCCTGACCCGGGTAAGCTAAAAAAGTAACGCTGCTTATAAGTGTGGCGAGAATCGAAAGACCTACAGCCCAGGAAGGAATTGAACCGCTTGCTGCATAGTAATTTTTAGTGCTGGTTTGTCTCTTGGCAAAATATGCACCCACATATAGAGATATAAGCAATGAAATTACTATTACTACATAATCGAGCCAGTGTAAGGTTTGATCATACATTAGAATTGTTCCTCTGTTGATTTAATTTTTTGATGAATTATTTATTATCACAAGACAATTCAAGCAGTTTCTCAGGCCATAAATAACTGCCGGGTTTAATTGTAACAAAAAGATTTTCTTTGCCTTCAATTTTCATTCTTACAACACCGGGCGCTAATTCCTGAACAGGGAAGAATTTCTGCATTCCCATTTTTTCTGCAATTGAATAAACAGTAGCTCCGCCGTCAATTAAAAGTTCATTAATCTCTACTTCTTTACTTACTTCAAATACAAGTTGTGCCATTGTTTCACGAAGCCAACTGGAAAACTTTCTGTCTCTTACAACAGGTTGATCAATTTCAATTAATGCGCCATTGGTGTTTTGGAATGCATTTATAATATTTTCTTTCCATTTATCATATTCGGCATTTGCATTTTGCGTTTTGTGGAAAACGGCTTCGGGCATCGGCAAGGTCATAATTTCACATTCTTCTTCACTGTTAGCGGCAAATCTTCCTTTTGAAAGTGCACTACCGCAAACAAAGAGAAAATTTCTGCCGAAAGGATAATCTTCAATCCCATTTTTATTTTTTTCCTTAAAACCTTGTATTTCCAATAAAGATGAAAAAAACCCCGCTCCACCTGCGGGAAGAATCCCGTTTTTTACTTTAGCCGCCCACTTGTTAAGGTCTTCCACCGAAACAGCTTCTCCTATTGTGATACCGGGCTTACTAACTATTTCATCGGGACGAGCTAAAGAAACTGAATTTCTATAGTCCGATCTAATTAACTCAAGTACATTGGAGGTTGTTAATGCAAAGTCCGGATCTTCGGAAAAGTTTGTTTCATGAAGTAATTGATTATTGATGTAATAAACACCATCTTCAATTTTTCTGCCCAGCATTGGATTTGCGGGAACCAGCAAAGCTTGACTAAACATATGGGTATCTAGTATTGCTAAAAGCTCTTTGTATATGTGTCCTCTAAAAACCGAATCGGTCTTTTTGTAAAGCCAGTCACAGTTTTGTTTTTTTATTTGTTTTGTTATTGTCAATACCTCATTGTAAGCTTCGTTGGAAGACATCGATCTAGTATCCGTTGCAATAATTATTAAATCCGCATCAGATTTCGTAAACTCATGAGATTCGATTTCAACTTTTAATCCGTATCGCAATCCCAAACCGGCAATTTCAGCAGCACCGGTAAAATCATCAGCAATTACCGCTATCATTTCCTTTTTTCCATTATTTGTTTGTGGATTTATTATTAACCATTGAGACGGCATGTTTAATTGCTAAAACCATTGCATCTTCCGAAGCAATGCCTTTACCTGCAATTTCAAATGCAGTCCCGTGGTCAACTGATGTTCTTATAATTGGCAACCCTAAGGTTATATTAACTCCTTTGACGCTTTTCATTTTTTTTGATTCGCCGTCCCATTCGAAGCCAACCAGTTTAAATGGAATATGCCCTTGATCATGGTACATAGCAACACAGCCGTCAAATGTACCCCCCCTTGCTATCGCAAATAATGTATCTGCAGGGAAGGGTCCTTCTACATTTAAACCGAGTTCATTTGCTTTTTTTATTGCGGGAATAATTTCTTCAATTTCTTCAGAGCCAAATAACCCTCCATCGCCAGCATGTGGATTTAGTCCCGCAACTGCAATTTTGGGATTTTCAATTCCGAAGCTTTTGCATGCATCACTAATTAATTCTGTTACTTCAACTATTCTATCTTTCTTTACGGCATCACAAGCTTGGCGAAGGGAAACGTGAGTTGATACATGGATTACTCTTAAGTTTTCTTCGACCAACAGCATTGCATATTTTTTAGTGTTTGTGTAATGCGCATAAATTTCAGTATGACCCGAAAACTTATGTCCGGCAAGATTAATTGATTCTTTATGAAGCGGTGCAGTTACCGTTGCATCAACTTTTTTATCCAATGCAAGCTCGATTACTTTTTTTACGGATTGGAAAGCCGCTTCGCCTGCCATTGCGGATACTTTACCTACTTCAAGTTTATCAACATCAACTAACTCAAGATGATAGACATTAATTTCGTTTGTATTGAAGTGAGCATCTTTTACATCGGTAATTCTGTTTATCTTTTTATCAACTCTTAATCCATCTACAGTTTTTTGTATAACCCTTGAATCTCCAACAATTATGGGATTACAAATTTCATAAATTTCATTTTTAGCAAGCGCTTTTACCGCGACTTCGGGACCAATGCTTGCAGGGTCTCCCATTGTTATTGCTACTATAGGTTTGTTATTCAACATTAGCAAAAACTCCTTAGCTCCATTTCAAATTATACTTATCTACTATCTCACGTGTCTGCTTTCTAATTTTTTCTTCCTCCTCTTTATCTAATTGAGTAAAAGGAAGCAAAACTTTTGTACCGCACAAACCTACTTCGTTCATCATAACTTTTAATGCCGGTAATGATTGGCTAAGTATTTTATCTTTTTGATAAATCTCAGCAATCTCCATCGATATTGTTTGTGTTAATTCACCTTTATCTTTTGTGCCGCTTAAAACAGCTTGATACATTTCATTATAAACTGCAGCGTTAAAATTCCCGGTACTCGGCACTATGCCGTCTGAACCAAGCCACATACCGTTAAAACATTGTGCGCCCCAACCGATAAAGTGTGAGAAATCATCTCGGTCTTTCCACAGTTCAATTGATTTTAATAATCTATCATAATCCCGTTCAGAATCTTTAAGCCCAACAATATTTTCGTGTCTACTCAATTTGTCAATTACTTCAAGGGGAATTGATAAATGAGTTGTAGCGGGTATATTATAGATAAACATATTTCCTTTAATACTTTCGGCAAATTTTTCATAATAATTAAGCATTTGACCGGGAGTAATCGGATAATAACCCGGTAGCAAAACAACAACGGCTTCAACTCCTAAGCTTAAATATTGATTAGCCGCTGCAACGGCATCTTCAAATGAGTTATCCGAAATGGCCGTATAAATTTTAGTTCGTCCTTCAAATTTCTTTGCAGTTGATTCAACAATTTTCGTTTTTACACTTTGAGTAATCGAAGCAGTTTCACCGGTAGTGCCGAACAATAAAGTTTCACTTTCATTGGCAATAAAGTGTTCAATTATTTTTTCGGCTGAAGCTTCGTCGTATGAACCGTCATTGTTAAAAGGTGAAATCATCGGAACAATTACACCTGAATATTTTTTCTTTTTTCTTTCCATTTTATCTCTATTGTTTTTTAATAAGCTTCAAGAAATATTTTCTTTGCATCTTCAAGCGTTACTTTTCGCGGGTTGTTCTTTAATAGTCTCTCAACCTTAATTGCACTTTCTGCCAATCTGTCTATTGCATCTTCGGGTATTTTCAGCTCTGAAAGCTTCACCGGAATGTTTAGATCTTCGCAAAGTTGAAATATTTTTTTCACTCCGTTTAGTGCCGTTTCAAAATCATCTTTACCCTGTTTTGCACCGAGTGCAATTGCAACATTAGAATATTTATCAACAGCCGACTCGATATTGAATCTCATAACGTATGGCAGTAATACAGCATTTGATAAACCATGAGCGATATGAAATTCACCACCGAGCGGATATGATAATGCATGCACTGCCGCTGTGTTTACAGGACCGAGACCCAGCCCACCGTATAAACTTCCGAGAGCAACTTTTTCTCTTGCTTCTTCGTCATTTCCATCTTTATATGCACGTACAAGATAGTTTGCAATTAATCTAATTCCTTCAATTGCATATATATCAACAATCGGGTGTGAGTGTATATTTGTAAATTCTTCGATGCAGTGGGTAAGTGCATCCAAACCTGTTGCAGCGGTAACAGGAGGAGGGACAGATTTTGTTAGCAAAGGGTCAACATATGCTGCATCGGGGACAAGATAAGGGCTAACCACACCTTTTTTAAGGTTGTCACTCTTATCAAGAAGAATTGCATTAGGTGAAACCTCACTTCCGGTTCCCGATGTTGTAGGTAGACAAGCTAAATATATTTCTCTTCGATTAAGATTCCCGATTCCAAATACTTCTTGAATAGTTTGTTTATTTCGAAGCATTGCGGCGATCAATTTAGCAAGGTCTAAAACGCTCCCTCCTCCAATACCAGCCACACTATCGATTTTGTTTTTACCTGCAAACTCAAGTGCTTCTTCAAAATCTTCAATAGCCGGTTCGGCAGTTAAGTTATCATAAATAAAAACTTCTGTACCGTTGGATTTAATTTCATCGATAATCGGATTAACCAAATCCAACAAAAGCGGTGCCGTAACAAGTAAAAGTTTTTGAAATCCGGCGGCTTTGTAATCAACTATAAAGTTGTTACTGCAGCCGTTGCCGAATACTAATTTTTTTGGATAATAAAGTGAAAGAGTCTGCATATTATATTTCTTTTAATTAACGAACAACACCATCAACAACTTCAAAGCCGATTTCATCTTTGAAACGCCAATTAGCTTTGGCGGGATTATAATTAGGGTTAACCGTCATTTCCCGCGCACCTACTTTCCTTCTCCATGCTCGCAATTTCTTGAACAAACTTTCAGCAAGCTCGGGCATTTTGTCGGAAATATCGTTTACTTCGCTCGGGTCGTTTTCAACATTAAATAGTTGATACGGCTTGTCATCACCGGTTAAACTTTCCTCGTACCATTCTATCAGCTTATAATTACCCTGCCTAATTGCACCTGCAGGTTTATAGCCAAGGTGATGATAATGAGGAAAATGCCAGCAGAGATATTCCCTGTCAATTGTTCCGGTTTGTTTTAATAGAGGCATTAAACTTACTCCGTCGATATCGGACGGTAAATCAGTTTCCCCTAATAGTTCCGCAAAAGTGGGGAAGAAATCATCTGAAATAACGGGTGTTGTATTGAACGAACCCGGCTGAACAACACCTGGCCATCTTACACAAAATGGGACCTTAATGCCGCCTTCGTAAAGCATAGCCTTCCCGCCCCTAAGCGGATCTTGTTCTTGCTGCATTTCGAAACCACCGTTATCTGAATAGAAAACTACAATTGTGTTATCAGCTAAATTCAGTTCATCGAGTTTATCTAATATTTGCCCTATTCCAGTATCCATTCTTTCAATCATCGCCCCCATAACCGGGTTGTTAACCGGATCATTCGAATAAGGCTTATTTTTATACTTCTGAATTAAATTATCCTTTTCAATAAGAGGTCTGTGAACAACGTGATGTGCGACGTAACAGAAGAAAGGTTTGTTTTTGTGATTCTCTATAAATTGAATTGAACGTTTTGTTATTTCTTCTGCATGATGAGCATCGTTGGGAGGTGTATCAAATTCAGGTTTTACCGATGTAAATACATCATCAAAACCTTGTGAGCCGGGGTCTCCCAATCTTCCGGGTTGATAATTTTTATCCTTGCTTAAATGCCATTTACCGAAGTGACCGGTTACATAACCGTGATCTTTAAACAATTCCGCTAATGTTCTTTCTTTAACCGGTAATCCTTCATTTGCTACAATTTCGGGAAGCTCAGGTCTCAAGAGTTTTGCATATGGGTATGGGCTTCCGGGAATGTAATCGGTTAAACCAATTCTTGCGGGATTTTTACCGGTCATTAAACTAGCTCTTGTTGGCGAACAAACAGGAGAAGCCGAATAAGCATCGGTAAATTGCATTCCTGCTTTGGCGATCCTATCGATATTAGGTGTTTCGTAAAACCCAAATCCATGATAGTTTACTTGGTTCCACCCAAGATCATCTGCAACAATAAAAACAACATTCCATTTTTTATTTTCATCATTGGAGCACCCGGTAAATAGGTTGTTCATCATTGAAAGTCCGGCAACACCTATACCGGCTTTACCAATATTTGATATAAATTGTCTTCTTTGCATAATTATTGCCTTTGATTTTTACTACTTTATTAAGATCAATTAACCGCCCGTCGAATAAACTTGACAATAGTGACGGGCGGAGAAGGATCTATGAAGAAAGATCAAATATTTATTTTAATACCGGAACGTAATGACCATGAATAATATTGATTCTCTCTTGGTCTTGTAGTAACATGATAATAAACTCTTTGAGATGAGTTTGTAATGTTTAGCAAATCAAGATAGAATTCAAATCCGTCTAAGAATTCATATGACCCCGAGAAATCCAACTGAATACGTTCGTCATTCCATCTGTCAAAGTTCTCATCGGATTCAACTTGAACAAGTACTTCAGATGTGTAATTAAGGCTCAACCTTGCAGTTAGATTATCTTTTTCATAACTCAGCCCGAAGTTACCAACATCACCGGCTTGCCCCGGTAATACGTCTCTATCACTGAAAGTAAGGTCTACATCAGACTTAGTATAAGTGTAATTTGCATAAACGCCGAAGCCGCTTAAGAAACCGGGCAAAAATGTAAACTGCTGCATCCAACTGATTTCGAATCCGTAAAGATCTGCACTTCCGCCATTGACTTTTTTAAGTTCGTCATATCCGTCGTAGTTACCACCTTCAATCTTTGTAGCGGTTTCATAAATTACTTTGTCCAACTTCTTATAAAATACACCTGCATTAATAGCACCAATTCCTTGAAAGTAATGCCCGAACATTAAGTCGACATTTTTAGATTCAGTTGGTTCAAGATTAGGATTACCGGATATAATTTCATCATCGTCAGGAACAATCCATTTGTATGGTGTTAGGTCAAAATAATTGGGACGTGCTATACCTTGTGTATAAGCCAACCTAATATTGGTATAGGGAGAAATTTTATACTTAAAATGAACAGCCGGGAATAAGTTAGTATAATCGTTGTCATTACTAGTTGGTTTTGTACTGACAACTTGACCGTCATCATCTAACTGAAGTTCAAGCCCCTCATAAGTAGTTTGTGTCATTTCAGCTCTTACTCCGGCAAGAACCATGAGGTCATCAAAATTAACGGTGGTCATCAAATAACCTGCATAGATATTTTCGCTTGCATCGTAAGTACCGCCTAGACCATCGGGATCATCCACAACGGGCTCAACTCTAAAACCATTATCGGGATCAATATGGCTTTTTAGGAAAGAGATTATTTTTTCACCATCGAGAATTGGACCGAATGTATAGTGATCAAGAAGGAAATCTTCAATTGTTTCGTCTGTAGCTCCTATAGCCATTGTTAGATCATCATCACCTCGCCATTTGTATTTATACCTTCGGCTGCTTCTTTCTTTTTCATCTATACTAAATTTAACACCGGCTTTTAATTCGGAAGAAAATCTACCTAATGAGTAAGGTATTCTAGCATTCAGATTACCTAAAATGTAATTGTTTTTAGATCCTCTTTCTCTAAAATCTTGTCCGTCTTCTCCCCAGTTGTTAGGATTAAGGATAAATTCTTGATCAACATTAGTAATATCAACTCCTGGAAAGTCAACATCTGAAAGATCAAGCGCAAAGCTAATGTCTCTAACTTGGTATTCAGATTTTAACTGACCGTCGTCACTGGTTTTTTCTTCACCGTGACTATAAGAAAAGGTATAGTCTAAGTTCATAAAACCAAAATCATTTTCACCGCCCGCTGTAAAACCATACAAGTCCTGAATTTCATTTCGGTAATTCAGTTCAAAAGCCATTCTGCCTTCGCTTATGGTTGTAGCATTTAAATAATCTCCCTTATCAAACCTATAACGAAGTTGATTCCTTGTAAGATCATCAGTTCTGCGGTTATACATACCGGATATATAATACCGGTTTTCTTTAGAAGGTCTGTATTCAACCTGAGCATTTACACCGAAGTGATCTCTTTTAGTTACATAGTTATACAATCTGTAATCGGCTAAGGCAAAAGGAATTTCATTACCGTTAACATCTTCAACGTTATCCCAATCGAATTCGTTTGAATGAGCGGTTATAGCATTTCTGTACCAGCTTGCACCAACGTTAAATCCGAATTCCTTGTTGTTGCCGAAAAGAGTGCTATAATCAACCGAACCTCTAAATAAGGGCTCGCCACCCAATTCTTGATAACCGCTTCCAGCGTTAATTTTGAGATTGCTGCCTTCGTAATCAAATGCGCTGCGTGTAACTAAGTTTACTGTACCGCCAATTGCATCACCATCCATATCGGGCGTATTAGCCTTGGAAACTTCTACCGATGATAACTGGCTTGCATTAATTACATCCAATCCAATAAATCTGTCCTCTTGTCGCGGTGTAGCAATTTTTTGACCGTTTACAGTTACATTAGTTAAACGTGGTTCGGTACCGCGTAGGAAAACAAATTGACCCTCACCCAAACTTCTTGTAATAGAAACACCCGGAACTCTTTGAAGAGCTTCGGCAGTATTCATATCAGGGAATTTTTCCATTTCTTCATTAGAAACAACATTCTTGATGTTCATAGCGTTCATTTGCTGGTTCAAGGCTTTTACTTGGCCTTGCCTCAACCCCGATACAACAACGTCTTCCAACTCAACCGCTGTTTGATTAAGTTGAATGTCGAGATTGAGAGTTGTGTTGGCTTGAGATAATTCAATTTGTGTAGAATACTCTTCATAACCAATGTATCTTGTTTTGAGGGTATATTTACCTAACGGAACTCGATCCATTCTATAATTACCATATCTATCCGTTGCAACACCAATGCTTGTGCCGTCCAGAAAAATATTAGCCCCTGGAAGCTGCTCGCCTGTAGCAGCATCTGTTACTTTTCCTGAAATTCTTGCAGTGCCTTGCGCAAAAATTTGTGTGGAGATAAGCGCAACCACTAAGAATATCAAGAAAGATTTGATGGTTGGTAAAGCTGTACTCATGACTCCTCCCGTGTTTTTGAAATTATTTTTTTATAGTTCAACAGGTATTAGAGTTTTCAATTGTTAAGTCATTCAACACTTGTTTTAAAAAAGTAAAATTTGTTCCCCTATTTGATTAACATCATTTTACGAGTCTGTGAATAGATTCCGTTTTCTAATCTGTAAAAGTAAATTCCGGATGGAAAGGTGTTATCTGCCGTAAAATTAACTGTATAATGACCGGCTGGGAGATTCGCATTTATTAAGGTTTTTAATTCTCTGCCAAGTATATCGTAGACAACAATCTTTGTTGGAGTGGAAGCAAAGTTTGCATCCACTACAGTTGGTATTGTGAATTTTATTGTTGTACTTGGGTTAAATGGATTGGGATAGTTTTGTTCCAACCGGAATGATGCGGACAAAACATCATCGTTATTATCAATTCCGGAAACAATTCCGCTGCTGCCAACTTTTACGAGATAAATATCACCCGATTTACTGAAGCTGGCAGTAGTTCCTACACTTATTGTGCCCCCATCATTCGTAATCAATACTTTGCTAAAACTATCGTTTAAATCACCGCCGTAAATTTGAGACCAGATTTGTGTACCGTCACTACTTGTTTTAACAATAAATGCACTATTAAATTGTTCGTTTTGTGTAGTACGGGTTATAGTTATGCCAACCGCAATTATATCCCCGTTTGGAGTTTCAACAACACCACCAAACTCATCGGATTTTTCAAAACCGTAAGTTTTATCCCAAATAAGATTTCCATCAAGGTCTAACTTCAAAATATAACCATCACGGGCACCGGCACCTTTGCTAGCCGTGTAACCGCAGACCAATAAATAGCCGTCATGTGTTTTAGTGATTGAGGAACCGGTATCAAAATCAGCGCCGCCATAATTTTTTTCCCAAATTAAACTGCCGGAACTACTTACTTTTATAACGTAAACTTGGAAATCATCGCCCACGGTCGTATAACCGGATATGATTAGGCTTCCATCTTCTAATTGAATCATTCCCGAACCGGCGGCTCCATTTCCACCGCCATAGTTGTTACGCCATTGTTCAGTACCGTCGGCACTTACTTTGACAAGGAAGATGTTTTTACCCACTCCGCCTGAAGGTACAGTTTGGCCGAGAAGTGCATAACCACCGTCACTCGTTTTTAATATAATAGAACCATAGTCATCATTAGGACCGCCATAAGTTTTTCGCCATTGAAATTCACCACTGGAGCTAAATTTCACCAACATCATATCATTTCCGCCGTCACCCCAGTTTTCGGTAGTTCCAAGAACAAGATAGCCGTCGGATGTTTGTTCAACATCGGAACCGGAATCAACTCCCCTTGAGTTACCGTAAGTTGAAGTCCATTCTACTTTGCCGTTTAAATCTGTTTTAAGCAAATAAACACTAATGTAATCATCTCCCGGCGGCAAAGTACTTCCGGTAATAATAAATCCGCCGTCTGATGTTTGCTGGATATTATTCCCTCCATCCTCTTCTGTTGTACCGAGTATTCTTTCAAAAGGCTGAACACCGCCGGTAGTTGGAATTCCAAAACCTATTAATGAATCACTGAATGTTCCGGCACTGCTTTGTATTTGGAATATCGCCGTATTTTTTTCTGCGCTGCTTGCTTCATAACGAATTGTGATTGATTGCTTACCGATCGGAGCTAAGGTAAAACTCCCGGGATTATCGATAATTGAAAAAGATGAGGCGTTTGATCCACTTATAGAAACAGAGCTGACGGTGACTTGATTGACAGTTGTATTAAAAATAGTTATTTCTCTTTCTGCCGAACTTCCTAATGGAATTTTACCGAGGAATAAAGGGGAAGGTGACAACACGACATCTTGAGCTAATACACCGCTTGCAAAAACAGATATTAAAGTAAATAAAAACATGAGGTTTTTGATTTTTCTTTTCTTAAACATTTTTCTCTCCCTGTTTCCTTTATTACTAATAAACTTTTCAGCAAGAACTTCTGACTATTAATTCAGTATTGAGAATAGTTTTAGCTGATAACTTTTCCGGGTCCATTATTCTTTGATATAACAGACCGGCAGCTTGCTTGCCGATTTCATAACCCGGCTGCTTAACAGCGGTTAACGGAGGATTAAGCGAAATTGCCCAAGGCATATCATCAAAACCTATAATCGCTACATCTTTCGGTATTGATAAACCGAGGGAATGTATTGTCTCAAGCGTACCGAGAGTTATTAGATTATTACCGGCAAAAATTGCAGTTGGAGAATTTTTCATCTTCAATAGTTCTTTTGCAATCTGGTTACCGCTTTCTTTTTTTGAATCTCCAAAGCGAATTAGTTTTTCATCAACTTCGATGTTGTTTTTTACCAGAGCTTTTACGTAACCTTCCTTTCGCTGCTGACTTGTGGGGATTGACGGTAAACCGCCGATATATGCTATTCTTTTATGTCCTTTTTGTATTAACAACTGTACTGCTTCAAAAGCACCGTTTTCATTATCGACCAGGATTGTATCTACATTGACATTAGCTAATCCACGGTCAACGCATACGGTAGGGATACCTTGTTTAATTAACGAGATAACTTCGACATCGTGCTCATCGTAAGGTGCAACAATAAGTCCGTCAACTGATTCGGATTTCATAATATCCAAATACATTTTCTCTTTCTCTTTACTCTGAGCAAAGTTCGACATCAAGAGAGCATAATTTCTTGAATAAGCATAATCTTCAACACCGCGAACTACTTCAACATAAAACGGGTTTTGAATATCTGGTACGAGAAGTCCAATTATTTTTCTGTTACCCCCCTTTATTCTTAAGCGCTGAGCAACACGATTAGGTTTATAGTTTACTTCTTTAATTACTTTATTAATTCTGGCAAGTGTTTTTGAATCAACTTTATCGGGATAGTTGAGTGCTCGTGAAACCGTTGCAATTGAAACACCGGCTTTTTTTGCCACATATTTTAGATTGGGGTTTTGATTTTTCATTATGTAAACGTTTACATACTGTAACTTATTGTAATTAAATAAGTTAATATTTTTGTGATAGAACTTTCATAAAAACGATTTCATAATACAGGAAGTTTTTTTCAAAGTCAATACTTTTCGGAAGAGCATTTCATTTTTCCGAGGAATTTATTTTACAGGAATGTTTTTAGTGCTAAATAAGGAAAAACAAAGAAGATTGAATTCGGCTATAATGGTCACGTATTGCATAATTACTCCAACGGGAAGATTCTTTTAATATGTCTTTCCAAAATGTTTTCTTCAACATTTACTGCGATTTGTTCTTTGTACTTAATAAGTGCATCGATATATCTATCACCTAATTCGGCTGCAATTTTGTAACTGACGTGGAGCATTTGTCTAAAATGCTTGTTGTAATTTTCGTTTGATAAATCGTGCCGCAATGTTTGCGCAAACTTAGCTCCATTCCAGCCTTTTACTTCGTCGGGTAATGGAAGAAATTTCGAATCAATATCTATGACTGTTTTGTAAGGACCGCAAAGTTCGTCGAACCTTTCGAAAGCTTTTGAATAAATTTCTTTTGCCATTTCAAGCCCGTCGCCTTCGGAAGCGGCCAAACCGATTAATTCTTCAAGCCAGGTTGTACCGGCAGTTTTAATATGCAGTCCTTCATTAAATTTTTTGAGAGCATCTTTTATCGGTTTGTAAATGGAAAACTTATCACTTCCCGAATGAACGCTGAGTTTCAAATCTTTCGGCAGATCAAAAATTTCTACCGCTTTAGCAATCACCATTAAATCGAGTTCAAATTCTTTTTTGAATCTTTCCACATCTCCGACGTAATCGACTCCCTTATTAAATCTGCCGGAAAATTTTGGGGCGATTGTCTGCACCGGTATTTTTTCTGATGCAATTGCAGAGAGAATGAAAAAAAACTCAGACGGGCTTTGAGGTTCATCGGTCTCGTCCATCGAAACTTCAGTAACAAAATTACCTTTCCCTTTCAACTGTTCAATTTTTCTATAAATTTTACCGGCTTGTTTTATGGCTGTTAAATATTTTTTACCCGCGTTTTCTAATATTTTTTCCGTAACAATAATTTTTAATGAGGAATTTGGTAGGTCTAACTCTCCTATAAACTTTTTGTTTTCTGATAGAAATTTTTCAAGGTCATCATTTTCAGGAGAGATGCCGATCGAATCAGCAACATCAATCGTATAAAAATCGGATGAGTCTATAAAAAGTTCCACCGTGTCCATACCGATATGATCGGCATCAACAAAATAATTTCCCTTCCAGTTTAATCTCTTAACTGCTTCATCAGCTTTAAACCTAGTATTCGATGGTTGACTGTGAATTATTTGGTGTTCTCTATATGATTTATTCCACACAGGAGTAATATCAACTCCTAATTCTTTTGCTTTGATAATTGCACTTAGTTGTGCTTCCGCTTGATGACCAAATCTATCACCAATGCCCATCGAATATTTGCCAAGGTTTTTCATTTTTTATAATCCGTAATTTTCTGTGCTTAATACATTTTTACCGATTATGTCATCCCAACTATAAATTTGGAATGTTTTGTAATAGTACATTGCTACAAACATACCATTCGGAAATTTTAGTCCCAAATTCACATTAGTAACTTCAGAACCATCACTGTTAATTATCATCGTATTAACAATTTCCACCAATTTATGCTGATGCGGTTTTGCCGGTTCTTTATCTTCAGGATCTTCCGGCTCAATTATAGCCGGTGTCCCTTCTCGTGTATAAATTCTAAATCTATTAGACGCTTGATCTGAGACTAATATGTAGCCTGTTTCATCAGAGGTAAGATAAATAGGAATACCCTTGTTATTTTCCCAATAATCTTTCGTATCAATAATATCAAGTTCTTTTTCCTCATAAGTCAAATCAGGACCGGCATAATATTTTCTCACACCGAATTGTTCATCCGCATAATAGACCTAACCTAATTGGTCATCAACCGCAATAGCTTCAATTTCTTTTATTCCGCTGAAATTACCGAAACGTCTTACCACTTCGTCAATATATTTCCGTTTCCGTCATCTTTAAGAAGAAACTGCCAAAAGTAGTTTTCGGTTGAACCTTCTTTGGGACTTACAATTGCACATATCTCTTCGGCACTTAGCTGCTTATAAAGACTAACACCCATCGGTGCAACCAAGCCTTCTGTTTGTATTCCCTCATTGTCAGTTGGTTTCATATCATATTGTATCGACAATTGTACAGAATATGATTTTTCGTGTCGGAAAATTTTATAATGAACCATGCTTTAAAAATTCTTCACGACAAGGATTAAACACATCCAAAAGAATACCCGGCTTTAATGCTTTAACTCCGTGTTCAACATTGGGCGGAACGAAAAAACCGTCACCTTCATTTAATACTTTTGTTTCATCACCAATGCTCACTTCAAACTTGCCTTTTTCTACATATGAAGTTTGAGTGTGGGGATGACTGTGCTTTGCCCCAACTGCCCCTTTTTCGAAATAAACTTTTATCATCATCAAATTTTTATTGTAGCCGAGCATCTTTCTTTTTATTCCCTTCTCAATATTTTCCAAAGGGATCTCTTCGTTGAATAAATATTTTTTACTTTCCATAAACTACCTCAACGATCTTTACAAAATTGAAAATGCAACAGTGAAACCGGACATTACAATGGCAACCATACTCATTAACTTTATTAAGATGTTTAGGCTTGGTCCCGATGTATCTTTAAATGGATCACCAACCGTATCACCAATCACCGTTGCTTTATGACTTGAAGAACCTTTACCGCCGAGGTTTCCTTCCTCAACATATTTTTTTGCATTATCCCAAGCTCCGCCGGAGTTTGCCATAAATACGGCAAGAATAAAACCTGTGCCCAGACCACCAACTAACAATCCCATCACACCTGACACGCCGAAAACAATTCCGACTGCAATAGGAATAATTATAGCAAGTGAGGATGGGAGGATCATTTCAAGCTGAGCACCTTTAGTTGAAATCTCAACACATCGAGCATAATCAGGAACTGCCTTTCCATCTAATATCCCGGGGATTTCTGCAAATTGTCTTCTTACTTCATCAACCATTTTCTGCGCAGCTCTTCCAACAGCATTCATAGTTAAACCACAGAATACAAACGCCATCATCGAGCCGATAAATACGCCTACCAACACAGTTGGATTCATCAGGTTTACTTCGTAATACTTCATAAAATCCATTATACCGGCTTCGCGAACACTTATTACGACACCATTACCGAGTGAAATTACTTCTTCGCCAATTCGTATTAATCCTATTCTTATTTCCTCAATATACGAAGCAAGGAGTGCGAGAGCAGTCAAAGCAGCAGAGCCGATTGCAAATCCCTTTCCTGTTGCAGCTGTTGTATTGCCCAAAGAATCGAGTGCATCTGTTCTCTCTCTTACTTTTGAACCGAGGTTGCTCATCTCGGCATTACCGCCGGCATTATCTGCTATTGGACCGTATGCATCGGTAGCCAAAGTTAAACCTAATGTAGAAAGCATACCGACTGCAGCTATTCCTATTCCGTACAAGCCCATATTAATATTTGCAATATCAAATCCGGCAGCAAACATATATGAAAAGATAATTCCTACTACAACAGACATAACCGGAATAATTGTTGAAATCATTCCCATACCTAAGCCTGATATAATAACCGTTGCGGGACCGGTTTTAGAGCTTTCCGCAATTGCAATTGTCGGTTTAAATGAAGCAGATGTATAATATTCAGTCCCTTTGCCGATTACAATCCCGGTTACTAATCCTGTTACAACTGCAGCCCAAATTCCCCAAGGGTTTGATAACCCCAAAAGATGGATTATACCGAGTGAAAAGACAACAATAAGAATGGAGCTTACATTTATTGATCTTGACAAAGCGCCAAGTAATTGTTTTTGATTTGCATCTTCTTTTGCTCTCACCATGAATATTCCGATTATGGAAAGAACAATTCCGACAACTGCAACAAGCATTGGTGCAATTACAGCATTAAACTGCATTGAAGGATCTTTTAAGTAAGCTGCCGAACCGAGAGCTGCGGTGGCCAATATTGAACCGCAGTATGATTCGTAAAGATCGGCTCCCATACCGGCTACGTCGCCAACATTATCGCCGACGTTATCCGCAATTGTTGCCGGGTTACGCGGGTCGTCTTCGGGAATACCGGCTTCAACTTTTCCTACAAGATCGCCGCCTACATCAGCCGCTTTAGTAAAAATACCTCCGCCTACTCGCGCAAACAAAGCTTGTGCAGATGCACCCATTCCGAAAGTTAACATTGTTGTTGTTACAACTATTAAGTTGTGTCCATCGGTTAAAGTAACAGGATAAACATAATTAAGAACTACAAACCAAATAGAAATATCCAACAAACCTAAACCTACAACAACCAAACCCATAACTGCACCGCTGCGGAAAGCAACTTGGAGACCATCGTTTAAGGAATTACTTGCGGCATGTGCAGTTCGTGCTGATGCATATGTAGCAGTTTTCATTCCAAAAAAGCCGGCTAAGCCGGAAAAGAATCCACCCGTGATAAATGCAAACGGAACCCATGGGTTTTGGTAGTTAAATCCATATGCAAGAATCGCAAATAGAATTGTCATTATAACAAAAAATATTATTACAACTTTATATTGCTGTTTTAAGTATGCCATAGCGCCTTCCCGGACATAGACGGCAATTTTTTTCATCGTCTCATTTCCTTCGCTTCGTTTCATCATCTGTTTAAAGAAAAAGTATGCAAAGCCTAATGCAAGGATTGAACCAAAAGGTACGAGCCAAAATAGATTATTCGGAATCATAATTAACCTCAATATTTAGATCAACTAAAACCAATATCAGTTGCGGATCTCCACCAAACATGATATTTATCATTTAATTCTTCTTTAGATGGGAATGGATAAAACAAGAATGAATTTGCTTCACCGACAAAGAATCCATTCTTGCACATTCTGTAAAATAATTCCCCTTTGAATGTTCTTATAATAGTCTTTGACGGTTTGTCGGGTTTGTTGCTCAATCCGATTAAGCAATCGCGTAAATGATGAATATTAGGATAAGGGAGATCATCAGTTGAGCCTGTTTCCGGATTATTAGCAAGTTCACCTAATTCAAGTTCAACAAAAACAATTTTAGGAACCCAAATTGGTTTTTTCTTATCGGTTAGAATTTCAATAAATTTTGTCGGACTTGCGATGCTTGCAATCATTGGTGAAACGGGACAGAGCTGCTGGTAAAGATGAAGTTTGTCGTTTGTTCTTTGTTCGTATTTCCCTTGCTCAAGTTCCAAGACACGTCCGTCATCGGTCACCAAGTATAAATTCTTCAGCGCTTCCAACGGGATGTGTTCAAGCACTCTGTAAATACCCAAGTAAACCGATCGTTTCGGTTTACCATTCTCTTGGGGAACACATCGTGTTTCAATTAGGTCCAGAGGGAAGTGCGAGTTAAGTTTATCGCGGTCTACTTCAAAAAATATTGCCTGCCCTCTCGTTCGCTTTTTTGTACCAACCGCAAAGTAAGTGCCGAATTCATTCGGCGGCAGCATTGATGCTATTAAAGCTTCGGGAGTTAAAGATAGATAGAGATACTTTTTCATAATGATACTCTATTTTATTTTCAATTATGAATTTATTTTTAACTAACAAAAATATAATACTTCGGCATCCTTTTAAAGGATAAAACCTGGTACTTATAAAAATCAACTATGACGATAATGTTATTTCCTCAGTTGAAAGTGAGGAAAACCGTTGTCTACCCAACATAAAAAAGTTACTAATTAAACATTGTATGTTGAGGACGCTGTTTTACCGCCTCTTCCGGTCCAGTTTGTGTGGAAGAATTCGCCTCTCGGTTTATCCACTCTTTCATAAGTATGAGCACCAAAATAATCTCTTTGCGCTTGCAATAAGTTTGCCGGAAGTCTGTCGTTTCTGTAACCATCAAAATAATTTAAAGCTGTTGACATTGCAGGAATCCAAATTCCGTTCGTAGCTGCTGCGGCAACAACTTTACGCCAGGAATCTTGAGAAGATTCGATTTTTTCTTTAAAGAAATCATCCAATAATAAATTTGTCAACTTTGGATTCTTATCGAATGCATCTTTTATTTTTCCCAAAAAGATAGAGCGGATAATACAACCGCCGCGCCACATTAATGCGATACCGCCGTAATTTAAATTCCAGCCGTATTCTTCAGCGGCGTAACGCATCAAAACATAACCTTGTGCATACGATACAATTTTGGAAGCATATAATGCTTTACGTAAATCTTCGATGAATTGGTTTTTATCACCTTCAAATTTCGGTTTCGGTCCTTTCAAAATTTTTGATGCTTCAACTCTATCATCTTTCATTGCCGAAAGAGTTCGCGCATAAACGGCTTCACCAATTAAAGTAAGCGGAACACCCTGATCGAGTGATGCAACTGCTGTCCACTTGCCTGTGCCTTTTTGTCCGGCTGTATCAAGAATTTTTTCGACAAGCGGTTCGCCGTCTTCATCTTTATATGCAAGTATATCACTTGTAATTTCGATAAGATAACTATCTAACTCACCTTCATTCCATTCTTTAAATACTTCATGCATTTCATCGTAACTCATTCCAAGTAAATCTTTCATTATTTGATAGGCTTCGCAAATCAACTGCATATCACCGTATTCGATTCCGTTGTGAACCATTTTAACAAAATGACCGGCGCCTCCTTCACCAACCCAATCGCAACAAGGTGTACCGTCTTCAACTTTAGCTGAGATATCTTGAAAAATAGATTTTACATGCGGCCAAGCTTCTTTAGAACCACCCGGCATAATTGACGGACCTTTAAGTGCGCCTTCTTCACCACCGGAGACTCCGGTACCTATAAACAATAATCCTTTCTCTTCGAGTTCTTTAGTTCTTCTTATTGAATCCGGGAAATGTGAGTTACCACCGTCGATAATTATATCGCCTTTATCGAGTAATGGGACTAACTGATCAATCACTTTATCCACCGGGCTTCCGGCTTTAACCATTATCATAACTTTACGCGGCGACTTTAAGTTTTGAATTAACTCTTCAACAGTATGCGTACCAATTACATTCTTTCCTTTTCCTCTGCCGTTTACGAAGTCATCAACTTTTTGAGTTGTTCGATTAAAAACAGCAACTGTGTAACCGTGGCTTTCCATATTCAACACTAAGTTTTCCCCCATCACCGCCAAACCGATTAATCCGATATCAGCTTTACTCATTTTTTATTCTCCTAAAATTATTCTATAAATCTATCTTTGAATGACCATAAACCCAGTGCCGGATTTGAAATAAAGTAAATTTCCTCTCCGTTAACATCATTGAAACCGTCTTTTAATTTTCCCGGGTTATACTTTTCTAACATTTCAGACAAACCCGCATAATTATAATTAACACTTTCTATTTCTTCTTTGGTGATGTAGCCGGGGCAGTAGGTAATTTTAAATCTATTTTCAGTTGAACCGTGAATTAAATGTGCAGCTGCGCTCAAATTGTTTCGTAAGTCATCATTCTCGTCCACGAGTTTCAAAATTTCCGGAGTAGTTAAATAACCATATTTTCTAATTAATCTGTCAATCTGATTATCTTCTCCAAACTCTTTTAATCCCGGTGCAAGAATAATCAACTCTCCCCCATCATCAATTGCCATACGGGTTCTATAAATACCTTTATTGCCTAACCAAGTTGATTTGAATTCTTCAGGTTCGAGATAAACGACAATTTTTTTCAAAGGTTTTTCAAGCATTATAAAGTTTACTTTGAGAGATAAATCTGCAGCGAGTTTGAAACATTCGTAGTCATCGCCTATATACAAACCACGCAATACGAGTTTATTGTCTTCGTCTTTACCGACAACAGTAAGCACATAGAGAATCGGCAAATTCTTTGCAAAATTATCGGAAGCGTAGTTAAGAACTTTACGAACCGGTGTATCGGCTCGCCCCATCATTCGTTCCATTCCGTACACGGCACCGAGGAAATGACTTTTGTTAATGCCCTCTTGACCTCCAGTACCTACAAAAACATTTTTATTATAATTGGCCATACCTACGACTTCGTGCGGCACAACTTGTCCAATTGAAAGAATTAAATCATACCCGCCTTCAACAAGCATTTTATTAACTTGCGCCGGCCATTCATAGTTTAATTTTCCTTCAGAAACTTTTTCAATAAATTCAGAAGGAACAATTCCAAGCGTTGCTAAATCTTCACGCCATTTATGAACTCTGAATAAACTTTTGGGAACACCTTTATACATAAAATCCAGTTCTTTGTCTGTCATTGGATAATGTGTTCCGATTGCAGGGAGAATGTCTTTCAATTTATCCTTATAATAATCAAAAGTTATTGCAGTAAGGTCACCTGCTTTAGAATGAAATCGAGTAATATCAGGGGGAAGGGCAAGCACTTTGTTTTTGTTTCCTAATTTATCATAAGTTGAATAAAGTGCTGCTTTAATTTCTTCTTGTGTGAATACTTTATATTCTGAACCTTCTGCAAAGTATAACATAAATTAAAACCCAAGAAATATTTTCTTCATAAATGAATAGTCAATTAATTTTTACCGTTTCACTCTTGCATTGCCGTGCCAAATGTTCCAAATCATTTCTTCATCGGCGGGCTGTGCGTAATCCGTCAATAATGTAGCAGCTAAAGCACCGCTTGCCCAGCCGAACTGCATCCACTTTTCAGGCTCCCAGCTTTTTAGAATTCCGTACAACATTCCACCTACAAAACCATCACCACCGCCTATTCGATCAAGCACATAAACTTCTCTCGGCTCAGCAACATACCAATCATTTTTATGAAGCATTATCGCACCCCAAAGATGTTGATTAGTATGAATTACTTGACGAAGTGTTGTGGCAAAAACAGAAGCGTTCGGAAATTCTTTCTTTAATCTCGTTATCATTTCTTTGAAGCTGTCAATTTTACTGACCTCTTTACCACCTGCTTCAGGTCCCGCAATTCCTAAGCATAGCTGAAAATCTTCTTCGTTGCCGACTAAAATATCCGCTACAGAAGCAATTTCTATGAATGCATCTCTTAATTCTTTTTCTCTTCCTTTCCAAAAAGATGCACGGTAATTCAGATCGAATGAAATTTTAGTGCCGTACTTTTTTGCGGTACGTGCAAGTTCTAAACAAAATGTGCTTGTGTTTTCCGAAAGCGATGCAATCAAACCCGATAGATGAATAATTTGAACTCCTTCTTCACCTAAAATTTTATCTAAGTCAAAGTCTTTTACATTAAGTTTTCTTCCAACCTCCCCGGCTCTATCATTATGTACTCTTGGTCCGCGTAACCCGTAACCGCTGTCTGCAATATTGAATTGATGACGGTAACCCCAAGGTCCGCCCTGTTCAAATTCCGGTCCTTCAAAATCCATATGCCGGCTTTTCAAATCACTTTTAATTTTTTCAGAGATTGGGCTGCCTTTTACAAAAGAGGTTAATACTTTGACGGGCAATCCTAAAAAGGAAGCAACACTTGCCACATTAGTTTCGGCACTTGTTACCTGCATCACAAACATATCGCTGCTGTGAACCGGCTGACCGTTTACAGGTGTAATTCTAATTCCTATACTTGTCGGGACAAGCAATGCATACTTACAATCTTTCTTTAGCTCTAATGACATAATCTTCCTCAAATTATCTACTTTAGAAACTACTTAGTCTGTATACGATATTTATTTAATTGACTCAAGTTGACCGGTTGTTTTTGAAACCGTCAAAACGATTGTTGTTCTTCATTTCTTACTTAATAACCCACGAATTAAGAGTATGTTGCATAACAATTAAATTCTTAAGAACTCATCCCCCGGCCCCTTCTCTTAAAAAGAGAAGGGGAGATTTCGTTCTGTTTTTAAGTCCCTCTCTTTCAAAGAAAGGGATTTTCCCGAAGGGATGCCTTCGGCAAGGGTGAGTTCGTGTTCATAAAATGTAAGAACTCGAGTTGTGCAACATACTCTGAATCCGTGGGTGAATGGAACGAAGAACAATTTATTAGAACCGTTTCAACGGTTTTTTACTCAGCTATGATTCAGGCGATCAACTTGATCAATTAATTTACAAAACTATAATCTAAACACCACTATAAGCATTAAACCCGCCGTCTACGGGAAGAACAACACCGGTTATAAATTCCGATGCATCGGATAAGAGGAAAAGTGCAGCGCCGATCAAATCATCAGGCTCACCGAATTTACCCATGGGTGTTGCCGAAATAATTTTATTCCCTCTGTCGGTCAACTCACCGGTTTTTTCATCAATTAATAAAAATTTATTTTGGGCTGTAATAAAAAATCCCGGAGCAATTGCATTTACTCTCACATTCATTTTTGCGAAATGAACAGCAAGCCATTCAGTTAAATTATTAACAGAAGATTTTGCGGCAGAGTAAGCGGGAATTTTTGTCAAGGGTCTAAATGAATTCATCGAAGATATATTTAATATTACACCGGACTTTCGTTGAATCATCTCTTTTCCAAAAATCATTGTAGGAATTAACGTACCCATAAAATTCAAATCAAAAACCTTCGCGATACTCTTTAGGTCTAATCCGAAGAAAGAATCTTCCAACGATTCCAGATTATCGGTGATAAATTCCGATTTGGTTGTTGCAGCCGGAGAATTGCCGCCGGCACCGTTAATTAAAAAATCCACCGCTCCTAATTTTTCGTTAATTAACTTTTGTGCGGCAACTAATGAACTTTTTTCCAAAACATTAGCTTCAATTCCGATAGCATCACAACCTTGTTCGTTTTTTAACTTATCAGCTAATTCATCTGCATTTTTTTTTGAAATATCCAAAACGGCTATTTTCACACCGGCTTTAGCCAAACCCGAAGCGAGAGAATTGCCAATAACTCCCCCGCCTCCGGTAATTACACAGACTTTGTTTTTCAAATCGGCAAACGATGTTCCTTTCATAAATTCTCCGCTTAATTATGCCTGGTAAAAATAATGGACATACACATTAATTTGTACATTTATTTAGTACAAAATGCAAATACGTTAATAATCATTCTATCATGTTGTAATTTAACTTATTTCACGATGGAGAAGATATCATAACTGATTTTCTATTTGTATCACAGCTGTCCAAAAGAAATCGAATTTATTCTAAATACTGTGAATTTAATTGTTGCTCTTAATTTACTCAAGCCCAA
>NPIE01000603.1_pt3 | contig 53659 bp, 45 predicted proteins | sample 8637661 | NCBI WGS metagenome assembly NPIE01 (sample SAMN07420842, study PRJNA396082) | bioreactor metagenome | isolation source: sample BA12 brine-fed electro-methanogenic bioreactor BA | place: Japan: Kochi | collected 2016-12-09 | reverse complement strand
GGGGTGTCAATAGGTTTTTGGAAATGCCGTTACGAATAAAAAAACATTGGCCTGTTGTAGCTGCTGTTGCTATTGTTCCCGGATTATAACGTAAGGTAATTGTAAAGCTGCCATTTCCCGATTGCGGAGAACGATGGATCAAAAAGCCGAGATGCTGCGCAACCTGCCCAAGGTTGATGAATGCCTGTTGGAACTGTCTGATTTTATAAATCAACAGGGCGTACCGCTGCGTATTGCCAAAAAGGCCGTGCAAACAACAATAGATCGCGTCAGAAAAGGTATCCTGGCCGGCGGAGATATTACTCTACCTGTCGACCGTACCGCCTGGAAGAGTCTTTTTATCGATCAGATCGGGCAATTGCAGCGCAGTCGTTTCCGCCGGGTGATAAACGGCACCGGTGTCGTTATCCACACCAACCTTGGCCGATCACTCTTGTCGCCAGCGGCGCTCGAACAGTTGATCGCCGGCGCTGGTTATTACAGCAACCTTGAATTTGACCTGCTCAACGGGAAGCGGGGTAGCCGGTATGCGTTGGTGGAAGATATTATCTGCGATCTGGCCGGGGCCGAAGCTGCGCTGGTAGTAAACAACAATGCAGCTGCCGTGTTTATCGCGCTGGATACGATTGCCAGCGGCCGAGAGGTGATCGTCTCGCGCGGGGAACTCGTTGAGATCGGCGGCTCGTTTCGCATTCCTGACGTGATGGCCAAAAGCGGGGCCGAGCTTGTCGAAGTCGGAGCAACCAACCGTACCCATCTCTACGATTATGAGCGGGCCATTACCGAACGCACCGGATTGCTGTTGCGGGTCCATACGTCAAATTTCCGGATGATCGGTTTTACCGCTGCAGTACCGGCGCAAGAGCTGGTTGCCCTCGGCCGGACGAAGGGGCTACCGGTGATGGAGGATCTGGGCAGCGGCTCACTGATTGACCTGGAGCGCTTCGGCTTACCGGCAGAGCCTACTGTCCAGGAGGTTTTGGCTGCCGGGGTTGATCTGGTCACCTTCAGCGGCGATAAGCTCCTCGGCGGACCACAGGCCGGCATCATAGTCGGCAGGAAAGACCTGGTCGATCAAATCAAGCGGAACCCGCTCAATCGGGCGTTGAGAATCGATAAATTTACTCTTGCCTCACTGGAAGGAACACTACGAGCCTATTACGACGAGTCGCTTGCCTGCGAGCAGATACCGACTTTGCGTATGATCGGCGAGTCTCAGTCAACAATCAAGAAACGGGCCGGTCGCCTGCTGAGGAGAATCGGTAAAAAATCTCCCGATCGCTGCCTCTTTTCGCTCGTCCCGACCGTTTCTCGGGTCGGCGGCGGTGCGCTGCCCGAATATGGGTTGGACAGCTGGGCGGTTCAGCTGCAGCCGGTTGATGTGCCGGTGAGCACCCTCGAGAGGGAGTTTCGCCGTTTGCAGATCCCGTTGATCGGCAGGGTTGAGCACGATCGTTTTCTCATTGATATGCGAACGATTCAAGATTCCGAAATCGCTTTGCTTGCCGATCAATTGGTTGAGTATTTCTCCTTGGTTCGCTGAGTATGCGTGCCGCTTCTTTTCCGGTCTCACCGGTCAACGGACCGCTTTGTCTCACCGACTTCAGTCTGCTTGCCTCCCGATTCAAAAGAGTATTTTTTGCCCTGGTACCAACGGCAACCGACATCCGTTTTCTGTTGATTCCCGCTGACCTACCCTCGATTGAGAAACAACAGGAACAGCCCTGGCTGACTGTCGCCAGACATGCCGCGCAGACCGGTCTGCCGAAAAAGGAGAGTACGGATTCGCTCTATTTCCCGATATGTGGAGCTGAGAAAGAGGTATTGGTGGCTGAGGTCTCCGGGGTGGATCCACTCCTGCTGGAAAAGGCGTCCGATGAGTGGTTGGCCGATACCGGCCAGGCTCTTTCCGACGAATTGAAGAAGATCAAGGGGGAGTTTCTCGATCCGGTAACGGGACTGTACGGTTGCAATCTATTTTTTGAAGCAGTGACGGGGGCTATTGATAGGCCGGATCTTCACCTCGTCCTGATCGAGGCGCTGCCTCCGTCACGATCTCTTCGCGACCGCTTTTCTCCGGTTTTGAACACGGGCTCTCTGCTAAAAAACTATAATCGCCGCTCGTTTCCGCTCTTTCATCTGGGAATGGCGGTTTTTGCCATTCTGGTGAGCGATCAGCAGCGAACCAATCTCTCATCTTTCTGCCTATCGCTGATAACGGCGTTGAAAGGGCACGGGTGCCGCCGAGTTCGCTGCGGTTGCACGAGTGTCTCTTTGCAGCGCAGTGATGGAAGGCTCCTGCAGGATCACCCCCGCCGCTTGCTCGATGAGGCGTGGCAGGCTCTGCAAGTCGCCTGTCGGCGCGGTCCGTTCGCGTTTTGTGATTACGATACGCTAATCAATCCCGAACATGCCCCGCTGCGACCGATATCGCGCAGTTTGATCGCAAAAGTCCGACGCAGATGCCGACAGCTTGACGTCTTCTCTCTGGTTTTGTTCACCTTCGATTTTCAAAAAAAGGTGGGGGCGGACGTTCTTCTTGACGCCGGATGCGAGGCCAGGCACATGTTGCCGTTTGCCGATGGGTATCTGGTTATCGTTGGCGATGCGCGTGCTGACGAGGTCCGGGCATGGGCTGTCGGCATCATCGAACGCATATGCAGCAACAATGGCGCCGATTATTCGTTGTCGGCCGGGATCAGCGCTTATCCCGAACACGGCTCGCGTATCGCCGAAATTATCAACAATGCGAGAAAAGCGTTGCTCCATGCCGCCTTTTTCGGACCGGGGAGCGTCGTTGTTTTCGATGCCGTCAGTCTCAATGTCAGCGGCGATGTCTTTTTTGCCGAAGGTGATTGGAACGCTGCAGTTAGAGAATATCGGCGCGGTCTGGACCGTGCTCCGGCCGATATAAACCTGCTCAACAGCCTTGGTGTAACCTACGCTTTGATGAACAGGACCGGAGATGCCGTGCGCTCATTTACACGGGTGCTTGATCTCGAACCCGATAATTTCATGGCCCTTTACAACCAGGGGCTCGGCCGGCAGGCCGTCGGGCACTACCGTCAGGCGGCGGAGTCTTTTTCGCGGGCTCGCGAGGTATATAATCCAGAGGATAGCGACCAGGCCGGCGCTATCGACGATTTGCTCTATCAACTCGGTATCTGTTTCTTTCACCTTGGCAATTACGTTTCCTGCATGGATATACTGACCGCATGGCACGCTCGCCAGGGTGCTGTTAAATCCGCCGGCGCCTGCTGCCGCTATATCGGCATCAGCGCGTATTATCGGCAACGCTTTCCCGACGCATCTCGCTGGCTGCAGTTGGCACTGGCATATGACCAGTTTGATGCCGAATCGCTCAGTCTGCTCGGCGATTCGTATCGCATTCTCGGTGAAGGCGACGATATCGCCCTGCGGTTGACCGAAAAGGCAGTCGAGATCGCCGGTCCGGAACCGGTTTTCTTGCTGAGATGGGCTCGGTCCCTGGCGGCCTGTGGCCAATACGATCAGGCGATTGAGCAGTTTCGTCGGTGCGCAGCCGTTCGCAAAACTCGAATCGATGCGTGGCTCGAGCTTGGCATCGTCTATGGTCTGCAAGGACATCACCGGCAGGCCTGCCGGTACATCAAAAAATTGCTCAGCGGCCGGGAGGTCCCGGACGATATCAGAAGCCGGGCCCAAACCCTTTACCAGCACCATGAATCGTTACGGTAATCGTTATGGAATGCAAAGAGAGAAGAAGAATCAGGCGTGAGCCGAAATATGTTCTGGACAATACACTTGTCGGTGATTCGTGGCGAATGTTCCGAATCATGGCAGAGTTCGTCGATGGTTTTGATGCGCTTTCGACGATCGATATCCCGGCGGTGACCATCTATGGTTCGGCTCGGGTTAAACAGGATCATCCCTGGTATCAGTTGGCTGAAAAGATAGCCTATGAGCTTGCAGCGGCAAACTTCGCCGTGATAACGGGCGGTGGGCCGGGCATCATGGAGGCTGCCAATAAAGGCGCCAATCGAGCCGGTGGTATATCCGTCGGCCTCAATATCCGCCTTCCGCACGAGCAAGTCCCCAACCCCTATGCCAATTTCCCTTTACATTTCAAATATTTTTTTGTTAGAAAAGTAATGCTTATGAAGTATTCGTCGGCCTTTGTCTGCATGCCGGGCGGATTCGGGTCACTCGACGAATTATTCGAAGCAATAACGCTGATTCAGACAGAGCGGGTCAAACCGTTTCCCGTCGTCCTGGTCGGTTCTTCCTTCTGGACGGGTCTCATCGAATGGGTGAAAGGCAACCAACTGGCGGCCGGCCTGATCGGCGAGTGCGATCTCGAATTGTTCAAGATTTTCGATGATTCCAAGGACATTGTCGATTATATCAAAGAAAACGTTACCGAAGGCACTATGGCACAGGTCGAGTCACCGTAGCCTGAAGAGTCGTTCTGACGTTGATTGATTATCATATCAGCTTGTAAAGAGGTGAAGGCATGGCGCAAATCGATGCATTTTTCAAACTGATGAACGATGAAGGTGCTTCGGACTTGCATATGGTCTCCGACCAGCAGCCGGTCCTGAGAATTCGCGGTGATATTGAGCGGGTCAAGTTCAAGAAGATGAGCAACGATGAACTCAAGGCCATGCTTTACGAGATCTGCCCTGAAGATAAGATCAAGGTCTTCGAGGAAACGGGAGATATCGATTTTGGTTATGAAATCCCTGGTCTGGCCCGTTATCGCTGTAACTTTTTTCAACAAAAATATGGGATCGGCGCGGTTTTTCGAGAAATTCCCAGTGAGATTTTAACCTGCGAGCAGTTGGGGCTGCCCAAGGTTATTTCCCGTCTCGCCCATCTGCCGAAAGGACTCGTATTGGTCACCGGTCCGACCGGTTCCGGTAAATCGACGACACTTGCCGCTATCGTCGACGAGGCCAACAAGGTCCGCAAGCACCATATCCTGACCATTGAAGACCCGATCGAATTCGTCCATAAAAGTCAGAAATGTCTGATCAACCATCGGGAGATCGGCACCCATACCAAAGGGTTTGCCCAGGCGCTGCGTGGTGCCCTGCGTGAGGATCCCGACATAATCATGGTCGGTGAGATGCGCGATCTGGAGACGATATCGCTGGCCATGGAAGCGGCGATGACCGGACATCTGGTTTTTGCCACTTTGCATACGTTGAACGCCATGAAAACGGTTGATCGCGTCATCGAGATTTTTCCGGCAACTCAGCAGGGGCAGGTCCGTTCGACCCTGGCTGACGCGCTGAAGGCGGTCGTCTCGCAGACCCTTTTTAAACGAATTGACGTCAAAGGGCGTGTCGCCGCTCTGGAGATATTGATTGCGACACCGGCGGTACGCAACCTGATTCGTGAAGGGAAAACCTATCAGATCCTGTCATCCATGCAGACCGGGAAAAAATACGGCATGCAGACCATGGACGATGCCATCATGAATTTTCTCGAAAAGAAGATGATCAGCGCCGACGATGCGTATTCCAATTCGATCGAAAAAGCAAAATTTCTCAAATTCCTGCGCAAACCGCCGTCGGATTTCACCGAAGTGTGATTGCACCATCCCTGTCCAATCCGCTGAACGTCCACTGCCCGTTTTTAAAGGCTTGAACCCGATATCCATCCGTCGTGGCGGCGATGACGACGGTACCGTGATCGACCGTGGTCAAGAGCGTCGTGTCGTTTTGTCGCACGAAAGAGCGGAGCGATTGCGAGGGAAACAGATCACCGGTCCGATCCCCGGAGGAAACAATAAGGTGTCTTGGGGCGACAGCTGTGAGAAAGGCCGGCGAATTCGACGTCGCCGAGCCATGATGCGAGGCTAGCATCAGTTGCGCGCGGATCGGTTCCCGGGCCGTCAGCAGCTCTTGTTCCCTGGCCGTGCCGATATCGCCGGGAAAGAGCATTGACAGTCGGGGCGTTTGCAGGAGTACTACCAGCCCGTTGTCATCTTCGGTTGCATTGTCGGTGTCGACCCAGCGGCGCACTGCCGGGGCGCCGGTTGCCGTGCCGACGGCGATAAACCGGTATCCCTTTCTTTCGATAAACGTGCCGCTATCCGGAACCATGATGGTGACTTGGCGTTGTCCGGCCAATCGGCAGAGTTTTGCGTAACCGGGTTTGCCGGCATCGAGATAGGGAAGCCAGAGACGATCTACGGCAAATCGGTCGAGTAGTGCCGGAATCCCGTTATAGTGATCGGCATCGGCATGCGAAATGATGATGTCGTCGAGACGGGCGATACCCCGATGCCACAGATATGGTGCGATCAGCGCGGTGCCGCAGTCGAAACCGGGAGAATTCCGGGAACCGCCATCGATGAGTACATTCCTCCCGTCGCAAAGCTCGATCAGCACGCCATTTCCATGACCGACATCGAGGATCGTAATCCGGTCCTGTTCCCTGAAGCTGTTGGCCAGCGGGGTGAGCGGCCAAAACAGACCCAACAGGCAGCAGCAGAACAGCAAGCCAAGCAGCGGGCGGCGTCGGCCAAACGTGCCGGGGGGCGGAGCAAGCCAGATCACCAGGAAGGTGAAATAGAGGGCCATAATCGACGGAGCCGGAGACGGGAGCCAGAGAGAGCTGAACGGGATCGACGAGAAGAACCGGGCAGCGGCAACGGCGGCAACCAACGCCCAACTGCCGATGTGCAACAGCAGGTCGGCGGCCGGCAGGCTAACGACCAGTAGCGGTAGAGCCAGAAAGCCGAATACCATGGCCCACAGGCAGACCAGTGGCTCGATGATCAGGTTGGCGGCTATGGAAACGGTTGAGATCCGGTTGAAATGATAAAGCAGAAGCGGCATCGTGCCGATGGTTGCGGCAATGGTGACGGCGACGGCGCCAAGCAGCCACCAGCGCAGACGCCCGATAACGGAGGACTCTCGCGCGGGTGCTCCTAGTCGTTGCAGCAACTGCGGGACGAGCAGCATGATGGCCGCCACGGCTGAAAAAGAGAGTTGAAACGAGGCATCTTCCAGGGAGAGCGGATCGTATAACAAAATCGCCAGCCCCGCGCCGGCCAGTGTGGTAAAGGGGGATTTCAGCCGGTCGGTGGCGAGGGCGATGACGATAAAGAGGGCCATGATGAACGAGCGCACTACCGGCGGCTGGGCACCGGCCAGCAGTGTATAAAACAGGAGAGGAGGCAGACAGAGCAGCATCGAAACTTTTTTGATATCCAGGCGCAGGATCAGATATTCAGATCGGCGCAGCAGCCAGGATATGGCCTGGAATATGAAAAAACCGAGCAGGCCGAGGTGCATGCCCGAGATAGCGAGAATATGCGCCACCCCTGATCCTTTAAAGGACTCTGTAAGGTCCGCTGCAATGGTACTCCGATCTCCAATCAGCAGGGCTCGATAAAGCCCGGCGGCGGGTTGGTCGAGCAGGGCGTTGAGGTGCGTGCCGACACTCGCCCTGATCCGCTCGATCCGGTAGCGCCACTGATGACCGTCTGCGACCGGTTCGGCGACGACCGGCGCTATCAACAGCGGTGAGGTGACCGAGCCGATGGCGGCAACGCCCTGGCGGACCAGATAGCGGCTATAATCAAACCCTCCGGGGATTGAGCCGACAGACGGCAGGCGCAACCGGGCACGAACGGCCAGCATATCGCCCGGTAAAATGCTTTCCGGCCAGCGGTCTTTGAGGCGCAGCAGCAACCGGACCCGGGTGGGATGAAGGTGTTCTGTTGACGTCTCCTTGAAGTGATAGGTATCGATCAGGGCTTTGCTGACCAGACCGTTATCGGCGACCAGGGTGGCGAGCCGACCGACGATAACGACGTCCGCTTCGGCCTCGGCGAGTGTTCTGATAGACGCCGGAATGACGCTTCTTGTCTCATGTTGGTTGCCCCGCAGGCTGCCGAGCAGAAAAAAACAGCAGCAGAGCAGTACGATGGCGATCGTTTCCTGCCGTGTCAGCCAGGCTGTCAAGGCCAGCGTTGCCAGCAATGATAACGGTATAGCCAAGGGAACAGCAGCAAAAACGCTGCGAGAGGCGATGCCGGCGGCTAGCAGCAGGGTGAGGCAAAGTAGCAGGTTGGCGTTGCAGTTCTTGAGCAGGGCCTTCACAATAGTTCCCTGATCAGAGCCAGGTGCGAATCGATGACATTTCCCTGATACCGTGCGCACTCAAGGGAGCGCAGGCCGGTGGTGCGGCGCAGATCGGGAGACTGGATCAGTTGCTCGAGGGTGGTCAGGAGTGTTGTTTCGTCCCGAACCTGGAAGGCTGCCTGACAGGCCAGCAATTCGTCGCTGATTTCGGCAAAGTCCTCCATATGCGGTCCAAACAGGATCGGGCAGCCTTCGCGCGCGGCCTCGAGCGGGTTGTGCCCGCCCTCCGGAACCAGGCTGCCGCCGATAAAGGCGATGTCGGCAAAGCTATAGAGAGCGGCCAGGTCGCCGATGGTATCGATGATCGTTACCGCGGTGCCGGCGGTGGACCGCTGGGTCAGCAGCGTGGCCGAAAGACCGAATTGAGAGGCCAGCCGGAGCAACTCCCCGCTGCGCTCAATCCGGCGAGGGGCAAGCGCCAGGTGAATAGCATGCCGGCGCGCCAGCGTTTGGCCGCAGGCAAACAACAGCTCTTCTTCGCCGGGGTGCGTTGAACCGCAGAGAATGAGCAGCTGCTCAGGCGATCTTCCGGAAAGAGCCGGCTGAGCTTGAGAGCCCGATGTCCGGTCAGATTCCGGGACGACACACTTGAGATTCCCCAGTGTGCGCACTTTGTCGTGCGCGACCCCGAGTTGCCGCATTGCAGCGGCGGCGGCGTCCGTTTGCATGCAGAGAAGATCGAATTTGTCGAACAATGGCCGAAAGAGCGGTGCGAATCTTTGATACGATCGCATCGAGCGTGCCGATATCCGACCGTTGACCAAAACCGCTGGAACAGAGGCGGCAGAAAGCTCGTAGAGCAGGTTCGGCCAGAAATCGGTTTCGACCAGGATGAACAGATCGGGAGCAATTCGCTTGATAAAGTGTCTGACAACCGGCAGAATGTCGACGGGAAAAGCGATGACGTTATCGACGAAGGGCGCCACTCGTGCCTCGGCAAGGTCGCGGCCACTGGTCGTCGTCGCGGAAAAGATAATCGTGTCGTTCGGCAGTTCCGAGCGAAGGGCGCGGACCAGGGGTAGGGCGGAGGTTACCTCGCCCACCGAGAGGGCGTGCATCCAGATGACCCGGCCTGAAGATGCACCCGGTCCGGGCAGGCCGCTGCCACATCTTTGCAGTAGTTTCCGGCGCTTGCTCGGTCGGCAGAGTAACACGGGCAGTGCGAGCAGGAGCAGGGGTGCCGACAACAGTTGCACGGTGTTGTATACCAGTCTCATAATGGACCGCAGCCACCTGCTGCCAAGACAGGAGAGAACCGGGGGTGCTGCCGGAAAGAAACCGCGATGAACATCATTTTACTCGAAGCAGATGAGATTGACGATTGCCAGGTCAGGCTCGACGGCCGGCGGGCCGATCATATTATCGACGTTCTCCGGGCACGTCCTGGCGATTTGATCAAAATAGGGATAATAAACGGAAAAGTTGGTCATGGCACGATAAAAGAGCTGCGGCGGGGCCGGCCACGGTTGGTGACGGCAACGGTTGTGCTGGAGGGTGAGCCGCCTCCGGCGCCCCTTATTGACGTGCTTTTGGCGTTGCCACGGCCGATTATGCTCAAGCGCATCCTTACCCAGCTTGCCGCGCTCGGTATCGGTTGCCTGTATCTGGTCAATGCCCAACGGGTGGAAAAGAGTTTCTGGGACGCATCGGTGCTCGATGAGCAGAATCGGCGTCAGCTGTTGCTCCAGGGGCTGGAACAGGCAGTCGACACCATGCTGCCGCTGGTGACGGTGCATCGCGGATTTAGGCCCTTTGTCGAAGACGAATTGCCGCACCTCATCCGCCGTTACAAACAATTGGTGGTGGCCCATCCGGGAGACGCACCTGGTCCGCTCGATTGTTATCGGCCGGGACCGGGACCGACGTTGCTGGCCGTTGGGCCGGAGGGCGGCTGGAATGATTACGAGGTAGGCAGCCTGGTACAATCCGGATTTTCACCGGTATCCCTCGGTCCGCGTATTCTCAGGGTCGAAACGGCGGTTATCGCTTTGCACGCGCTGTTCAATCAGTTGTGTCAACGGGAGGTTGCTTTGCTGGCGGGGAGGCTTCCTCCTCTCTGAAAGAGGCGAAAATAGTGCGGGCCAACTCGGGACCGATACCGTCGACGGCCTCGATTTCTTCAACGGACGCCGCGGCGATACGCTTGACGCTGCCGAGCCCGCCGAGCAGTTTTTTTTTCCTGGCAGCACCGACCCCCGGTATTGCATCGAGCCGGGAGGAAAGGGCTTGTTTGCGACGCAGCGAACGGTGCGTCGTCACTCCGAAGCGGTGCGCTTCATCCCTGACCCGCATCAAAAACAACAGAACCGGACTATGCGGTGGCAGCATGATCGGATTCTTACGGCCGGCACGATAGAGTTTCTCCCCTTCCTGCTCCCGCTCTTTGGCGATGCCCAACAGGGTCACCCCCATGTTGCGGTCGACATCGCGCAGCGCCGCTTCGGCGATGCCCAGCTGGCCCCGTCCGCCATCGACCATGAACAGGTCGGGCAGATCGTCTTTCTCGACAGCACGTTTGAAACGGCGCTGCAGCACTTCTTTCATCATCGCATAATCGTCGGGACCGGCGACACCGGTGATGCGATAATGTCGGTATCCGGCGGTATCCGGTTCGCCGTCGGAGAAGCGGACCAGGGAACCGACCGCGTTGGTGCCGCTGATAGTTGAAATATCGAGACATTCAATCGATTGGGGCGGGGCTTCCAGGTGGAGCTTGTCTACCATGGTTTGGGCCAATTTCTGCCAGCTTCGCAGCTTGCTGCCCGCCTCCTCGAAAAGCTGGCGGGCGTTGGCCTGGGCCATCTTAACCAGGTTGCGTCCGGTGCCTCGCCGGGGAACGGAAACGGTGACCGTGCGCCCGGCGCAATCACCGAGCCGTTCGGTGATTAGCGCTTGATCATCGATATCAAAGGGGAGCAACAACTCGCCGGGTGGAGGTAGTTGCTCGTCGTAGAGTTGTTTGAGGATCTGAGCGAGGATGACCGGATCGTCACCGTAGGGGTCGTCGAGGGTAAACCGCCGCGTGCCGGTAACGACACCGCCACGGACGACGAGCAGTACCACGGCGACCGAGGTCTGGTGCCGGGCAAACCCGAAAACGTCACGATCCCGGTCGGCCTGGGAGACGACCAGCTGTTTCTCAAGTGTCGCCTTGACCGCGTTGAGCCGGTCGCGCAGCAGGGCTGCCTGTTCGAAAGCCAAGGCATCGGCAGCGGCGTGCATCTCCTGCTGTAATTCTCTGACCAGGTCGTGGTTCCTGCCTTCGAGAAACAACACGACCTTGCCGACCATGTCGAGATAGGTCTGGCGGTCCGCTTTACCGGCACAGGGTGCCAGGCACCGGTTCATCTGATAGTTGAGGCAGGGCCGGTGACGTGGCCGTAACTCGCTGCCCTTGCAACGTCGCAGGGGAAACATGGTCATCAGCAGGCGCAGGGTCGACCACATAGCCGAGGAAGAGGAATAGGGACCGAAATAGCGAGCACCGTCTTTTTTCTTGCGGCGGGTCATGAAGACCCGCGGCCATGCTTCCTGAACGGTGACTTTTATCAGAGGATAGTTTTTATCGTCGCGCAGAATGATATTGTATTTCGGATGGTGGCGTTTGATCAGCGACGCCTCGAGAATCAAGGCTTCCTTCTCGGTATGGGTGATGAGAAGATCGACACTTCTGACATGGCTGAGCATGACCGCCGTTTTACTCGTTACCGGACCGGAGAAATGGACGTAGGAAGCAAGACGCTTGGCGAGATCTTTGGCCTTGCCGACGTAGAGCACCGCGGAGCTGCGGTCGAGCATCAGGTAGACGCCGGGAGCGTGCGGTACGGTGGCGAGAAATTCCTGGTCGAGCCTGGAAGGTGGGCGGCGGTCAGCGCTACTAGTCACCGGATAGTTCCTTTGGGGAACCTTGAAAAACTGTCATTACGCCCAATCTCGTCGTTGCGCACGCAAATTTTATCCTCGGAATATCGTGGTTATGCCTGCGGCAAAATTTTCTTGCGCACCTCGATCTTGAACGAAATACCGAATTTTTCAAGCTCCCCTTTACTTGCAGATCATCATTGGCTACAAATGGGGGTGCCGGGTGGTCTGCAGCCGCTTTGCTCCGGCCCGACAGGGATCGACACAACACCGACATGAACCCCTTCTACAAGATAGCCATCGATCGCGTCAACGCCAATTATCTGTCCGGTTGGTGTTTTCAAAGGTTTCGGCCCGATCGACCGGTCCGTCTGCACTGCCGTGTCGGTGGCCGGGTGGTGGCCGAGACGACAGCGGACCGATTCCGTGAAGACCTGGTCGCACTCGGAATCCATAGCAGCGGACACTGCGGTTTCGAGTTCACGCTGGCCAACGAACCTGGCACCGATGACGGGCAGGTTTTCGAGATCGTTGTGCCGGGTACGATGCCGGCCCTGCTTCGCGTGTCGACTCGAACCCAGGAGCCGGTAGGCTTGCGCAGGATCGCCGACCGGTTTCGCTCACTCTGGCCGCTGCGCTTTCGGGGGCGGAATATTTTCTTCATGCATATCCCGAAAACCGCAGGCACCTCTTTCAATACGCTGGCCTGCTCGCTGCTCGCCCGTGACGGCGTTGTCGCCCACCTGGAATTGACCGAACGCAGTCGTTATGCCCAGCTGCAGAAACAGAACCGTTACCTGTCCGGACATCTGGCGGTCGGTGTCTGGAAAAGCTGTTTCGACCTGAATCGGGCGGACCTGCTGACCATTGTCAGAGAGCCCTATGGTCACCTGCACTCCCATCTGAACTGGCTGATCGAGACTGCCACTCGGCCGGCCGATAATTATTTCAAACAACGCAACCCGGTCATCCATGACCTCGGCTGTCGGCTGGCCGGCCTGGATTTTTCGGAACCGGCGGCCGTGCAACGATTCGTTGCCGATTTGGACGACCTTGGCGCCGCTTTTCTCGATAACGGACAGACCAGATATTTCCTGGACCATCAGCCGAGCCGCACAGGTTCCACCGATCTCCAGCTGGCCCGCCGTAACCTCTCGTTGTTTCGCGCCATTGGCTTGACCGAAGCGTATCCTCTTTTTGTCGATCGATTTTTGGCTTGTTACCACCTGCGGCGCCCACCGCGAAAAAGCGTGCTCAACCGCTCCGTCGCTCCGCCGCTCTTCGACCATACCCATCCGGAGTTCCGGGAAGTGCTGGCGCCCCTGGTCGAGTTGGATCGCCGCCTCTATCTCGATATTCGGGATCGCATGCGAAACGGCCGTCCAACCATTTCTTCCGGATAATTTTGCTTTACAAGTGATGGCCGACTCGGTATCAAAAGAGCCGACAGAGCATGCCAGGTGCCGGGTATGGGATCCGGTGAAAAGGGAACATGGTGAAAATCCATGACGTTGGGCCGGCGCTGTAAGCGGGGACGAAGGAGCAAGAGACCACTGTTGTACCGATCGATAACGGGACAACGGGAAGGTGCTCCGGAGGGTGATCCGTAAGTCAGAAGACCTGCCTGGCTGCACGTACACTCACATTGTCCGCTGAGAGTCCGTATCGGTTTATCCGGTACGGACTCTTTTTTTTGCCCACTCCCGGCGGATCGCATTGCAGAGGAGCTATCGTATGAAAACACAAATCGAGTATGCCCTTGAACACATCATTACCCCGGCCATGCAAGAGGTTGCCGGGCATGAAGGATGCAGGCCGGAAGCGGTGCGCGACAGGGTGCTGGCAGGTCGGCTGGTCATCCCGATCGGTAACCGTCGTCACCAGCGATTGGTCGGTATCGGACAGGGTTTGCGGACAAAGGTGAACGCATCCATCGGTACCTCATCGGATATCGCCGACGTGGATCTGGAGATAGCCAAAGCGAAAGTGGCCGAGTCTGAAGGTGCCGACACGCTGATGGAGTTATCCACCGGCGGAGATCTGGATCTGGTCAGGAGATCGGTAATCGAGGCGACGCGGCTGCCGGTCGGCACCGTCCCGCTCTATCAGGCCTTTGCCGACGCAGCCCGCCGGTATCGAAATCCCAACAAACTCGACAGTGAATACCTGTTCGAGGTGATCGAACGACAACTCCAAGACGGAGTTTCGTTCATGGCCATCCATTGCGGTATCAACCGTTTCTCCATCGAACGGTTACGTAAACAGGGATTTCGCTACGGCGGCTTGGTGTCAAAGGGAGGCACCTTTATGGTATCCTGGATGGAGTATACAAAGCGGGAAAACCCGCTCTATGAGCAATTCGATCGGGTCTGTGCGCTGCTTAAGCGCTACGACGCCGTCCTGTCGCTGGGAAACGGTATCAGGGCCGGTGCGATCCACGACAGCCATGATCGGGCCCAGGTGGCGGAAATGGTCATCAATTGCGAGCTCGCCGAGCTGGGACGCGAGATGGGCTGCCAGACTATGGTCGAGGGGCCGGGCCATGTACCGCTCGACGAGATCGCCGGCAATATCATGCTGGAAAAGGCGATGAGCGGCGGATCACCGTACTATGTGCTCGGACCGTTGCCGGCCGACTCCGGAGCCGGTTACGATCACCTGACGGCGGCGATCGGGGCCGCCAACTCGGCACGTTACGGAGCCGATCTGATCTGCTATATCACGCCTGCGGAACACCTGGCCCTGCCCGGTATCGATGACGTGCGGGAAGGGGTCCGCGCTACCCGCCTTGCCGCACGTATCGGTGATATTGCCAAATATCCCGAACGGCGTGACGCGGAAAAACGGGTTGCCATGGCCCGACGCGACGGAGCCTGGGACGAACAACTCGAATCGCTTTTGTTCCCAGAAACGGCAGCCGCCATCAGGGCAAGCAGGGTGCCGGGCGATGAAAAGACCTGCACCATGTGCGGTGACTTTTGTGCAATGAAGCGAGGGATGACCCTGTTTGCCGGTGATCTTTCACCGGCAAAAGAACGCCACCCTGATGAGGCGGCACAGCGAGCCGCCGATGACCGTTTACCCGAACGCTAAAACAGGGTAGTATGCTGCCGTTTTATTGGTTGGCGACGGCTGCTTTCCATTCCGGTTGAGCTCTGGTGAAACCGGAGCAGCCGGAATGGAAAGAACGAAATGAGCGGCGTATGCAGGAGTAAGCAGCATATTTTATGCCCAAAGTAAGTGTCATTATCCCCTGTTTCAACCAGGGAGCCTTTCTCGACGAAGCCGTTGATTCGGTGTTGGCGCAGACCTTTGTCGATCTGGAGATCATCGTTGTCAACGACGGTTCTACCGACGCATTGACCAGGCATAAGCTCAATACCTATCGGCGCGACAAGACCCGGGTGGTGACCACTGACAACCAGGGGCTGGCCGCCGCCCGCAACAACGGTATCGCCGCGGCCGCCGGCGACTATATCCTGCCGCTTGATGCCGATGATCGCATTGCGCCCCGATATATCGAGGAGGCAGTGGCGGTGCTCGAGGCGGAGCCGGACACCGGCATCGTCTATTGCCAGGCTCGACTATTCGGGGTGGTTGAAGCCGATTGGCTGCTGCCCCCATACAGTATCGACGAGATGTTGCGGGACAATGTCATCTTCTGCAGTGCACTGTTTCGCCGCGCCGACTGGGAACTGGTCGGCGGCTACGACACCGGTATGGTTTATGGCTGGGAGGATTATGAGTTCTGGCTGTCACTGATCGAACGGGGCAGGGCGGTGCGGCGGCTGGACGGTCGTTATTTCTATTACCGGGTGGCCGCCGATTCGATGGTGCGCAGCAAGGAAAAGAAGCAGAAACTGGCGATGTTCAAGCGTATCTATCAGCGTCATAACGCCTTTATCGGCGAGCATATCGAGGTCTGGCTGGCGCCGTTGCTGGAAGCCCGGGAATCGTATCATACCGCTCGACTCTACGTCGATCAAGGCGACGGACTCAGCAACGACGGCAGTATTGCCCGGAAAGTGAATCGGGGCCGGCAGGTGCTGACGTTTCCGGTTGAGACGTTCGCTCAGCAACGTGCCTTTCGTTTCGACCCTGCCGATTGCCCGGTTATCGTCGAGTTGATCAGTGTTGAAGCGGATACCGGCCAGGGACGGTCAGGGGTCGATATAACGCTCGTCGGCGCCAACGCCCTCTATCGGCAGGGCAACCTGTTTTATTTCGATACCGCCGATCCGCAAATTATCTTGCCGGCAGTGATAGCCGGTGATGGTGGCGTGGTCCGCAGTATCGTGATAACCGTTAACCTGCTCGCTTTGGGAGAAGCCGCATTGCACCGTATTGTCGACTATCAACATGAACAATTGCTACGCCCCAGCTGTCGTTCCATGCTGGCGAAAATGATCCCGTTTCGCAAAAGAGACGGTCGGACATGAGACTATGGAAAAACCTCAGGCTGCTCTGCAAAAGTCTGATCAGCACAGATTATCGCGATTATCGGTATGTCCGGAACCTCGGGGTCTTCGATGTCCAGTATTATTTCAGCTTCATCGATGACAAAGAGTTCCTGGTCGGTGACCCGCTGCTCACCTATTTTCTCCATTGGCGACGGAGTCTGCACGGTTTTACCCGCGGGTGCCGAAGCTGGCGGCAAATGCCGGACCCGCACCCGCTGTTCGATACGGCTTTCTACCTGAAAAAACATTTTCCCCACGGCCTGCGGCGCAATCCGTTCGCTCATTACTTGAGAAAGGGCTGGAAACGGGGGTGGTGGCCGAGTCCCTATTTCGACCCTGATCTGTATCGCCAGCGCACTGATTGGGACCCGCACCGGGAGAATCCACTCTCGCACTACACACGAACCGGTGCCGAGTCGGCGATCAGCCCGTCTGCTTTTTTTGACATCGATTGGTACCTTGATAAGACCCCGGTGCTCAGTAGTGTCCAAAACTGGATTATTCGTCACTACAAGCTGTATGGTTCGAAGGAAGGCCTGAAAAGTCCCCTCCCGGTTTTTGATCCTACATTTTATCTGCAGCAGAGCTCAGTCGGAGAGACTGCCCGCCGTGATCCGCTGATTCATTATGTAACGGTTGAACCGGAGGGCGCGGTGCGACCCAGTGAGTGGTTTGACCCCCGTTATTATCGAAAGCACTATCTGCGTGGAAGCACGCAAGACTCGCCGTTAGCCCATTACCTGGGGAGCGGTGTTTTCTCCGGCAACTATACGGATTCCCGCATTGCCGAGTTGCCCTACAAACCGACCATTTCAGTTATTGTTCCGGTGCATGACACCAACCCACATTTCCTCAATTGCTGCATCAGGTCGGTGCTCTACCAGGCCTATCCCCACTGGCAACTCTGCCTGGTCGATGATTGCAGCACTAATGACGAAATTCCGGATTTGCTCAGACAGTGGGCCACCCGGGATGACCGTATCAGCGTGGCGTTCCATCAGCGCAATACCGGGATCTCCGGGGCCACGGCAACCGGGGTTGAACTGGCCGTTGGCGATTACCTCGGTTTCCTCGATCATGACGACGAACTGACACCCGACTGTTTGTATCGAGTCGCACGCAGTATCAACGAGACCGGTGCGTCTCTGTTGTACACCGATGAGGATCTGGTCGGCGACGACGGATCCCGGCAGGGGGTTTTCCACAAGCCGGACTTTAACCGTGAATTGTTGTTTTCCCACAACTACATCACCCATTTCGTCGTTATAAAGAACGATCTCTACCGGAAAATCGGCGCGATGAGCGGCGCCTATGACGGAGCCCAGGATTTTGATCTGGTCCTTCGGGCGACCGAGCAGACCGAGCAAGTCGTCCATATCCCGTACGTTCTTTATCACTGGCGGACGGCCACAACATCGACGAGCATCAACCACGAGAAAAAGCCCTATGCCCACGAGGCGGGCAAGCGAGCTCTGGCAGAATCACTGGCCAGGCGTGGAATTGCCGCGGAGGTGGCCGATAATCACCTGAATTTCCATTATCGTGTGGTGTATCGGCGCACTGCCGAGCCGCGCATTTCGGTCCTTATCTGGTCTGATGACAGCGATCCGATTTCCGCCCGGCAGCTTGAGGCTCTGAGGTCCCAGGCCAGGTATGATAATTTAGAAGTGCTGCTGCTGCCGCAATCAGGAGCGGCTCCCGCTTCGCGGCACCCTGCAGCAAAGGCCGCCGCTTTCGACGAGGCGATTGCGGCCAGCCGGGCGGACTATGTCGCGCTGATCGGGGCGCCCCCACAGGATATCAGCGAAGCGTGGCTCCATCACCTGGCGGCGCCGCTTCTCCAGGACCCGGATCTGGGTATTGTCTGCGGACGAGTTGCCTACAGCGGTCACGACGGCCGTTCGCTTGCGATACCGGATCTGGATGATCACGGCGATCACCATTTTGGTGCTGCCCTGGCGGGTATGAGCCTCCACCTCAATGGTCTGCACAATCCGCAGCTGGTGCGCTGTTGCGATTGGAGTATCTGTCTCTTCAGTCGGGCGCTGTACCAGCAAATCGGTGGTTTTGATCCGGAAAGATTTCCGGGCGTGCTGGCTATGCACGATTTTTCGCTCAGCGTTTTCCAAACCGGCAAAAAGATTCTCTACATCCCAGACGTCCTCGTTGATCTCGGCACAGAGATACCGCCGGCGCACGAACAGCGGCCTGCCGGCGTTTCCGGCGAGAGGGAGGTTTTTCAACAGAAGTGGCGGGATCTGCTCGCTCGGCCCGACCCGTTCTATAATACTGGCAGATTGATAGAGCATCGGGTGGAACACCGGTGTTTTCAGCGCTGGCTCACCGGCCGGGAAGAAGAAAGCCTTGACGAGACTGCAAAATTTCATTAGTAAAGCAGCCATCCGAGACGTCTTTCCAACCGGATAGGACGGCCATGCGCGCATGGCTTGACGCGAAGAGGAGAACTATCATCAGACGTGGCAGATTATGACGGAGCCGCTCATTTCCGTTGTCATACCGGCTTACAATCACGAACTATTCGTCGGCGCTGCAGTGGACAGCGTTCTGGGTCAAAGCTGCGCAGATCTTGAACTGATCGTTGTCGACGATGGTTCGACCGACCGGACCGGGGAGGTGGTGCAGGGCTTTACCGATCGGCGGCTCCGCTATTTTCATCAGGAAAATCAGGATGCCTTCAACACCATCAATCGCGGCATCTCCCTGGCACGTGGGCGATATATCGCCATCCTGAACTCCGACGACGTCTATACCCTCGATCGTCTGGAAAAGCTCTTAACCACCTGTCGATCGGAAAATGCGGTGTGCGCCTTTTCCGACGTGATTCCGATAGATGGCGCGGGGACCGTGTTTGACGATCCGACCTTTGGCTGGAATCGCTGGCATCGTAAAAACCGAAATTTCTACTTTGCGTGCGGCGATCTCTATACCGCTTTTCTGAAAGGCAATTTCATGGTCACGACGTCCAACCTGTTTATGACGGCCGAAGCAGCCCGTCGGGTCGGACCGTTCTCGTCGTTACGCTATTTGCACGATTACGATTTCATCTTCCGAATGTTGACCGCTTTTCCCGATCGTGTCCGTTACGTCGCCGACGAGAAGTTGCTCTATTACCGGATTCATGGCGGCAATACCCTCGGTGAGGCGGCGATTGCCGGCCGGCAGCAGGACCAGCAATTGATCAGGAAATATCTGCTCGCCGTTGTTCCCGATGACTCTCGGCGGTATGTAGAGGCGGGCTGCGATCGTTTGGTCGAATTGGAACATGAACTCGGCGAGGTCAGGGCGCTCCGAGCTCCCCTTTCGCCTCAGGGTGTACGACCGGCTGTTCGGCAGCTTGGTAAGGCACTGAAAATCTGGATCAACAAGAGACGAACCTGATTGTTCGCCGGTTCTGCGCAGCAGCAATGAATTGCACAACATTTTATTCACTCAAAAAGCTGATCAGGGAGGGCCGGAAACGGGCCGCCGCCTGCGATATCGTCAGTTTCGATCTGTTCGATACACTGCTCGTTCGCCGCATTCATGATCCAGACCTCGTCAAGCTCCCGGTAGCCCGTTTTATCTCGGCTCTTGCCGCCGCCGCGGGAATATCTCGCTCCTGGCAGTCGGTCCAGAAACTGCGTGATACCATCGAGCAGCGCCATCGTGCCGAAACGGGCCGGACGTTCGAGGATCACGAAGCGTGCTACCCCCGTTTCATGCGGGAACTGCTCGTCACCGTTTTTGGCGAGCAGTTTGATGAGCCACTGCTCGAGCGGGTTACCGCCTACGAACTGGCCATGGAGAACACCATGCTCGTGGTGCGGCAGGAGCTGCTGGACTGGGTCCGCGAACTGCACGACCAGGGGAAACGATTGTTCATCGTTACCGATATTTACCTGCCGGCACAGCATATCCGCGTGCTCTGCAGACATGCCGGTCTGCTCGATCTTGTCGAAGATGTCGTCTCCTCGGCCGATTCCTTTCTGGCCAAAGCCTCGGGAAAAGCGTACCCGCTGATGCAGCAGCGGTACGATCTTAAATACTCGACCTGGCTGCATGTCGGCGACAACCCGATCTCGGATGGTCTGCGTCCCGCTGAATTTGGCGTGCAGGCCCTGATCCTGCGAGATGGAAAGGAAAAATTCCGCAAGGCTCTGGTCAAGCGGTATGTCAATTACGGCAAAGGCAAACCGTTTTATCGAGGCCGTGCCCTGCAGCAACTGATGTTGCCGCTCGAAGCGGAAAACGTGCCGCGGGACGATCTCTACGTGGAAGGCTATAACTTTCTCGGACCGCTCGTCGGCAGTTTCGTGCAGCATATCGCCGAAGAGTGTCGAAGACTCGATCTGAAACGGGTCTTTTTCTTCTCCCGGGAAGGCTATACCTTCAAAAAAGTGTGGGAACAGTGCGCCCCGTTTCTTTTCCCCGATGGGTGCCTGCCCCGGAGCGACTATCTCTATGTCAGCCGCATGGCCTTGGCCGGTGCCAGTTGCGCCCACCTCGGTCTGACCCGCAGGGCCGCCAGCATCGCCTTTCTGCCGCCCGGGAATCGTGACTTCAGAGACCTGGCGCGGATTTTCAAATTCGATATCGAGGGCATGACCCCGCATCTGCGGCGCCACCGGCTCGAGCCGGATACCTGCCTCTCCGCGCTCCATGCCGGTTACGATCAACAGAACAGTGTCCATTTTCTTGAACTGCTCGATGATGGACCGTTTCAGCAGGAAGTCAGGCGACAGACCCGGCCGGCCAATGACGCGTTGATGCGGTATCTCGAAGAGATCGGCTTTTTTGCTGAAAAGGAAATAGCTGTGGTCGATATCGGGTGGCTGGGCACGATTCAACGCTTCCTCTACCAGGCGGTCCGTCATCGTGACGACTGCCCGCGGATGGTGGGCTACGTGTTCGGCGCGACGCGCGGCATCCCGTTTGAACAGGATTTGAAGAACAGCCTGCACGGCGTCATCTACGATCGTCATCGGTTCGATCTCGGCGCCAGTTGTCTGCTCTACGCGCGCGACACCTTCGAGGAGGCGTGCCGGGCGCCGCATCCGACTCTTGATGGCTATGAGCTGACGGAAGACGGGTATCGCCTGAAGTTCCGGAATTGCGAAGACGCGACCGGGCAGGCCGAGAAGCAGCAGGATCTTTACTATTCATCCCTCCAACAGGGCCTGTTTGAAGCCGCGCCTCGTTTTGCCGCGGCCTCCGCGCTGCTCGGTTATTCCCTCGAGGACTACCGGCCGTGGCTGAACTATCTGTTGGCGGCAAAACTCGCATTCCCGGCAACGAAAGAAATCATGGCGATCCGCAATCGCCATCATCTCGACGATTTTCACGGTAGCCATCAACCGCTGGCAAAAAAAGTCGGCCGGGAGAAAAACCTCTGGGGCCGGAGTGAACTGGCCCTGCGTCTCAGCCCGCTCCTGCGGTTGCGATACTTTGTCAATCATTGTAAGAGCATGATAAGAAATTGAGATGCCTCTCCTGAAAACATCGAACCATGATCTGACGGGCAACAGATTCCAGCGGGTCTTCCGGCTCAACCTGCTGGATCGCATTGTCCCGCTCGGCATTGTGCGCGGCGGGACCGGCTTGAAACCGGCCCTGGTGTTGCTCTTTCTTCATCGCTGTGGCGGACCGTTGTTCTCCCTGCTTATCCGTTACGAGAGACACGTGCATCGGCTCTATCAGTTGCTGCGCCGCAGGAGATAAGATGCAGCAAACCGGCCTTAGCTCCCGTATTTCCTGGTTTGGGCTGCTTGTGTGCATCCTTGCCTGCAGCTATTACTACTTTTTTTTCTTTCACCGGGCTGATGTCGAGATAGAGATTTCGGTTCCGCAGAAGACGGCTTTCAAACTCTATTGGGCCCACGAGGGTCAATCCTTTTCGGAAAAGAGAAGGGCGGTGGTCACCGTGACGCCCGATCGTCAGCGCTACCGCTTCTCGCTGACCGATCTCGGTTCCGTTGCCCAACTCCGACTCGATCCGATGGAATATGCCGGCGAGGCTATAGTCGGCGAGATATCACTGCGACAGCCGGGCTGGCAAACGATCACCGTGGATCTTGAACGGGTCACCCCCCTTCATGATATCGAATCGGTTGCAGTTGACGAGCGCGGTCTGATAATTACATCGACGGGTCACGACCCGTATTTGCTGATCATCCCTGATCTTCAACCGTTGGCGGTAAACTGGCTGGAGGAAGGGGCGCGCTATGCACTGCTCAGCTGTGCGATCCTCTTGTTTGTCAGCATCTGCGCGCCGCTACGCCGAGATTTTGCCTATGTACCGCTCCTGCTGGCACTGGTGTCGGTGCTGGTGTTGACCATGGCCGCCGTCAGCAGGCAGAATGCCCACCCCGACGAGTATGTTCACCTTCAGGCGGCCGGCTACTATGCAGACAACTGGCTACCGCCCCGGGTCGATGATCCGGCGATCGAGCAGACCTATAGCGTCTACGGGGTGTCGCGCCTGAACAACGGCGAAATCTACTATCTGCTGGTCGGCAAACTGGCGAAACTGGTGCAAGCATTCAACGTCCCTGAGCTCTTTTCCCTGCGCCTCTTCAATATTATGCTGTTTGCGGTAATCGTACTCTATGCCGCTGCATCGGTGCCGGCCAGGATGGTGGCCGTGGTGTTCCTGCTGTCACCGCAAATCTGGTACCTCTTCAGTTATTGCGTCTCCGACGCCTTCGGGCTGTTTATCTGCTTTCTTGCTGCTTGCGAGGCGGTTCGGCCGCAGAGTTTCCTTAACCGGTTCCTCTTTGACCCCGACTATGGGAGAGGACAGCGTGCGCTCGCGGGTGTCTGGCTGACCGTGCTGCTCGCCCTGCTGCTGCTGCTCAAGATCAATTACTACCCGTTTATCGCGTTTCTCGCGGTTTTAGTGTGTTGGCGCGTTTTCCGGTCGAGTGACAGGGAGCAACGGCATGCAGGATTGCTCCGGATCGGCGCCTTGATTCTCGTAGCCGGGCTGCTCGCCGGTGTGCGGATCGGCGCGGACTATTACGTAAACGGGCTCGATCGGCAGGAAAAAGTGGCAGCAATGCAGGAAAAAACCGCCCATCACTGGTATAAACCGAGCACCGAACTGCACAAGAAGCATATCGGACTGTTTCTCAAACAAAGAGGCACCACGCTGCCGGAGATGATTAAGAACCATCGCTGGTTCGAGCATACCCTGCAATCCGGCGTGGGCATGTACGGCTATTTCACCATTGCCGCCCCGGAGCTTTACTATCAGCTGTTCAAGTGGCTGCTCGCCATTTTCCTGGCGGTGGTCCTGACGACCCTGCTGGTTCGGGGCGGTGCGGAAAATGCGTTGCTGACCCTGCTGGCGGTGGCCTTGACGCTGGCCTTGCTTGGTGCCGCCTTGCACCGCTCATGGACCGTTGATTTCCAGGCCCAGGGCCGTTATTTGTTTCCGATGCTGCCGATGTTCGGCGTGCTGCTTGCCAAAGCGCGCCATCTGTTCGACTCAAGGGTGTTTATCCTTTGTGTTGCGCACCTTTTTATCCTCTCTTTGTATTCTTTCGTTTTTATCGCGCTGCCGGCTATCCCTCGGCCGGGTTGAACAAGGAGCGGACAACGCTTCGGCGATCACGCCGGCGGCTGTTTGAGGGGAGCCGTAATAGAGTGTCGATCAGGATGCGGAGGAAGACGCCGGCTCAACGTCAGGCGTGACAAAGAGTGCGGCGTTGAGCAGATCCCGGGTATACGGCTGGCGCGGGTTGTCGAAGATCACCCGGGCTGGACCCTGTTCGACGACGGCGCCGTTGCGCATGACGATGATGTAGTCGGCCAGCGCCCGGGTCGTTTTCAGGTCGTGGGAGATGAACAGGTAGGTCAACGTATATTTACGCTGGATATCTTTGAGCAATTCGATGATCTGCCGCTGGATGGTCATGTCCAGGGCGGAGGTCGGTTCGTCGAGAATCAGCAGCCGTGGACGCAGGACAATGGCCCGGGCAATGGCGATCCGCTGCCGCTGACCACCGGAAAACTCGTGCGGGTAACGATGGACGATGTCCCCGCTCAGGCCGACGTCGGCCAGTGCCTCACGAACCCTCTCGAGACGTGCTGCAGGGGACAGGTTTTTATGGTGAACGCGGAGTCCCTCTTCGACGATTTCCCCGATGCTCAAGCGTGGCGACAGGGATGAAAACGGATCCTGGAAGACAATCTGCACCTGGCTGCGGATCGGACGCAGTTCGCGCATGCTCAGGGACTGCAGTTCCCTTCCCTGGAAGACGATCGAGCCGGTGCTGGGCAGCAGTCTGAGCACGGCCAGGGCCAGGGTAGTTTTCCCGGAGCCCGATTCGCCGATAATGCCGCAGGTCGTCCCCTCTCTGATCGACAAGGTGACCTCATCGACGGCTTTTATCGTCTTGTAGCGCCGCCTGAACAGGCCCTGGCGTCCACCAAGCAACCGAAAACTGCAGCTCAGCGACTCGGTTTCCAGAACGACCGGCGAATCACCCTTCTGCTCGACCGCCGGTTGGGGGATGGCCTCGATCAGGTGCCGGGTGTATGGATGATTCGGATTGGTAAACAGCGATTCGGGAGGGCCGGACTCGACGATGGCGCCGTCCTTCATAATATAGATCTGTTCGGCAATCCGCCGAACCATAGCCAGGTCATGGGTAATCAACAGCATCGCCATGCCGAATTCCTGCTGCAGGTCTTTGATGAGTTTCAGGATCTGCGCCTGGATGGAGACATCGAGGGCGGTGGTCGGCTCGTCGGCGATAAGCAATGTCGGTCGGCCGGCCAGCGCCATAGCGATCATCACCCGCTGCCGCTGCCCGCCGGACAGTTGGTGAGGGTAGACGCCGAGGCGAGACTCCGCGTCATCGATACCGGTTCGCTCCAGCAGCGCGATTGCCTCCTTTCGGGCGACTTCCTGCGTCATCCTGCGATGCAGGAGCAACGGTTCGATGAGTTGGTTGCCGATGGTAAAGACCGGATTGAGCGAGGTCATCGGTTCCTGGAAAATCATCGCGATGCGATTGCCCCTGATCGAGCGCATCGCTGTAAGCGGCAGTTCGAGGAGCTCTTGACCGGCGAAGGTAATGGTGCCGTTGATCCGGATCGGGGTCGTGTTTTCCAGCAGCCGCAGGATCGACAGGGCGGTGATGGTCTTGCCTGAACCCGATTCGCCGACCAGTGCGACGGTCTGACCGGTCTCGACCTGCAGCGACACATCGCGGAGCAGCTGGATATCCGTCCGGTGGGTGGTCGATGCTGCGGAATCGGGCAGCCAGGCGTTGAGGTTATGAACGCTGAGCATGGGAGCGCTCAAAAACGGATCTGAAAGGTTGGTGACGAGGGCAGCGATGGCGCGGCTTCGCTCTCTATTTCGACCCGTTCGACATGGGCGTGCGGGGGGCCGTGGTGCAGCCAGGCAACGATCTCATCGATACGCTCCGGCGGACCGGAAATCAGTGCTTCGACACTACCGTCGGAACGGTTTCTGACCCAGCCGACAAGTGCCAGTTCTTCTGCTTTGCGACGCGTGTAGTCACGGTAGCAGACGCCTTGGACAATGCCGTATACCCGTGCTCTGATCGTTTTCTGTTCCATAGGCCGCTCGTTTTTCAATGATCACGCAGGGATCCTCTCGGGCACCACCCGGAGCGGAAGATCAGCCGCCGCCGATTACCGGAAAAATGGCGAGGATGTCGCCTTCTTGCGGATGGGCGTCGAGGCGACAATGCCGTGAATTGAGCATTGTCACCCCGACTTCCTTCTCGTCGATGCCGAGATCGGCGATAATGCCGGCGACGGTCGCTTGTTCCGGGTATTGTTTAACTTCCGCGACAAACCGGTTGTCGCGGAAGTAGGCAAAGAGTTTAACCGTCAGTTTCATTTAGAAGTTCCAGAATGAATCGATCTCCTCGCCGGTGAAATCGACCACCAGATTGTGTGGCGGCAGCGGCTCGTTGTAGAAAAATTCCGGCAAGCGGTCATCGGCATTGTTGAAGCCGGCGGCCTGATTGAAGGCGCGCTCGGTCTTCAGGATGGTCTTGCCAAGATTGGTGACGTCGTCACCGGTCAGATTGATGCCGAACCGGGCGTTGATCAGATCGATCAGGCGCGGCAGACAATTAGGATCGTCAAGGGCTGCAAACGCGATAAACAGGCACATGCCGGTCGAATCGATGGCGGCGGTGGCGATCTGCAGGTTGCGGGACAACTCCACCTGGCCGTCCTTGGACAACGGGTCGACCGAACCGCCGACGTTGAGGATATTGGTGGCCACCGCATAGCCGGCGGTATGATCGGCACCCATCGGGGTGGTCGCGTAGGTGATCGCCATGCCCTTGACGGTTCGCGGGTCGTAGGCGGGGATCGCCTGGTTTTTGACCACCGGCACCCGAGTCACGCCGAAGGCACGGCCGACCGAACCGGCTCCGTTGCCGATGATTCTGCCGAGCGCGGTCCCTTTGGCAACTTCTTCGCGAAGAATTCGGCAGACACCGGGACCGTCGCCGAAGGGAAGTACGCCGGCCTCCATGGCCACACCCATGGCCACCGAGGTCTCGATGGAGTCGACACCGAGATCGTCCATCAACCGGTCGGCTTCGGCAATGTCGTCGAGGTTCTCGACACAGCAGTCGGCACCCAATGCCCAGATCGATTCATATTCGAAACCGGAGGTCTTGTATTGCTTGTTCGCATCGTTGTAGATCTGCGAACATTGGATGACGCAACCGGCATGACAATTGTGCTTGACCACGCCGCCGCGCTCCTCGATCAGATCGTGCATCGTCTCGCCGGAAATCTTGTCGTGACCCTCGAATTGCCCGGAGGTGAAATTCCTGGTCGGCAGGCCGCCGGCCTCGTTGATCACGTTGACCAGCACGTTGGTGCCGTACGTACCGAGCGTCTGGCTGACCGGGTTGTCGACGAGGGCCTTGGCAAAGGCCCGGTTGGCCAGTTTGAAGGCCTCCGGATCGGCGATGGCGACTTTGCCACCCTGCGGGTCGACCGAAATGAATTTGACCCGTTTGGAGCCCATCACCGCGCCGAGACCGCCGCGTCCGTTGGAACGGAGGTTGCCGTCCGGATCCATGACGGAGATATTGGCCGCCTCCATCTTCATTTCGCCGGCCGGACCGATGGTGATGACGCCGCGTTTGCTCTCGAAGCGTTTGCTCAGCGTCTGGACGACTTGGTAATTACCTTTGCCGATCAGCTCTTTTTCTTCGCTGATTTCAACACCGGCAGGGGTTACGGCAAGACTGTACCAGCTATCTGCTTTCGGCTGTCCTTCGATGATCAACGCCTTGCAGCCGCAGCGGGCGAGCAGTTGCGCCGAGGTGCCGCCGGCGTTTGCTTCTTTGATCGTTCCGGTCAACGGGCTTTTGGCGCCGGCCGACAGCCTTCCAGAGTTGGCTGCGACGGTGCCGGACAACAGACCGGGGGCGAATACCAGCTTATTGTTCGGCCCAAGCGGGTGACAGGTCGGCGGGACTTCGGCGGCGACGATCGTCGAGGTGAGGCCCCGTCCGCCGAGACCGGCCCAGTTCTGCGGGACCTCTTCGACGTTGACGGTCAACTCCGTCATGTTAACTCGAAAAATTTTATCACTCATGATCGCATCTCCTTTCAGTTCTGGCCGACGCATTCACGTGCAGGGCAGCGTGACGGGGGCATGCAGCGGCCGTTTATTGTTCATACATGACAACGCCGGAATCCCGGAGATTGTACCCTCCAAGACCGACGATCTTCTGTTGGAATTCACGGTCGCCGCTGATGAGTTCCAACGCGGCGCGGACTCGAGGGTCTCTGGCAAAAGACGCCGGTACGATCAAGTCGTAACGCTCCTCGGCAACCGGAATGAAGTCGAGACCGAGTGCTACCGCTGCAGCCCTGATCCCCATACCGGCATCGGCGCTGCTGCTGGCTATTGCCGCGGCAACGTTCATATGCGTGTACTCTTCACGATCATAGCCCGCGATTTGGTGCGGGTCAAGGCTGGAGTCGCGCAGTATTTTGTCCGTCAGCAGCCGGGTTCCGGCACCTTTCTGACGATTGATGAAACGCAGGCCGCGGTCGGCGAGATCCGCCAAACCGGTAATGCACAACGGGTTGCCGGCGGCGACCAGCAAGCCCTGCTCACGGTAGCAGAGATTGATCAGTTGCAGCGGCAGGTCCGGCAGGAATCGCTTGATAAAACTGACGTTATATTCGCCGCTCTGCTCGTCGAGCAGATGCGAACCGGCCAGGTGGGCCTCGCCGCGTCTGATGGCCATGATGCCGCCCATTGAACCGACATGAGCAGAAGATAGCCTGACAGGTGGGCGCCGCCGGTGCAGATGGTTGGCGAGCAGGTCGAGGATATTGTCGTGACTGCCGATCATGACCAGGGTGGCATCGACCTCGCCTCGGCTGCGCACCAGTTCGATGCGGACCCGTTCTCCGGCGCCGATTCCTTCGCTGCCGGCGGGAATGGTCAGCATGCCGTCGGCCCGGACCACGGACATTACCGATCCGGCTCCTTTCCCGGATGGTGTGGCAATGAGCTTATCGCCGACGCGGCCCAGGGTTACCCGCACGAACTGGTCGACGCCCATCGGCGAGTGCATCGGTCGGGACATGATGGCCTCGATGGTTTGCGGGGCGGGCAGCGGGGCGCCGAGAAAGGTATATACCAGATCACGGGCGAAGAGTTGCAGGGTCAGCAGTGCCGACACCGGATAGCCGGGCAGGCCGAGTACCGGGGTATCACCGATCAGTGCGAGAATCACCGGTTTGCCCGGTTTAATCGCAACGCCGTGGACGATTATCGATCCGAGTTCAGCCAATGTTGCCGCGGAGTAATCACGACTGCCGGCCGAGGCGCCGGCATTGGTGACGACCATGTCGGCGGATGCCGCGGCCTCGGTGATGGCTTGGCGGAGAAGCAGAGGGTCGTCGCTCACCGGGGCATGGATCTCGACGTCGGCTCCCCACTCGGTCAGGGTAGAGCCGAGGATGCGGGAATTGAATTCGATGATCTGGCCCGGCTGCACCGATTGGCCCGCTGGAATCAGTTCCGAGCCGGTTGGGATAATCACCACCTTCGGGGGAATCCGGACGGCAACGGCGGTGACCCCGGCGGCGAGCATCGCGCCGAGATCGATCGGGCGGATCACGTGTCCCTCCGGGATAATCAATTCGGTGGCGACGATATCTTCGCCGACAGTTCGGACATGCTGCCAGGGCGGAGCCGGGTTGACCAGTTCGGCGCTGCCGTCTCCATGCCAGTGAATATCCTCGTTCATGACCACCGCATTGTATCCTTCTGGTACCGCATTGCCGGTGTTGACTTTGGCAAACCGGTCGGCGGAGAGCACTACCGGATCTGTCTCACTGGCCGTGGCAAGATCGAGGAAATGAACGGCGATTCCGTCCATGGCGGCGGCGTTGTAGGTTGGCGACGAGTGGCGGGCGAAGATCGGCTCGGCCGTGACCCGGCCGAGTGCCTGGTCGACAGCAATGGTTTGCTGTGGCCGGCGCCGAAAGACACCCGCTGTCTCCACCGCGGTCAGCCATGACGTTCTGGCCTGCCGGAGTGGCTGATTGGTAACGTAAACGGAATGATCACTCATTGATAGATATAAACCTCCACCTGCTCTCCTTCGGCCAGGCCTTGGCTGTCCTCGTTGATGAGAAAATACCCGTCGGCGCGGGACATGGTTGAGATGGCGCCGGAACGACCGAGAATCGGGTGGCAGCACCACTGTCCTTGATCACGGTCAAGCCGCACGCGGATAACGTCCAGTCGGCCGGCAGCAGAGTTGATGCTGCGCATTAGCCGTGCGCTGATACATGGCACGGGGCGACGATCACCGGCCCGCTCGCCGGATAGAGCGCGTACTGCCGGCCGGACGAAAAAATCGAAGCAGACCATGGCCGACACCGGGTGGCCCGGCAGACCGAATACCGGCGTCTGGTTGCATAGACCGATAATGATCGGCTTTCCCGGTTTCAACGTGACACCATGGACCAAGATGCCCGGAGATCCGAGCCGTTCAATGGTCCGCTCGCCGAGATCGCGGACGCCGACGGAGCTGCCGCCGGAAAAAAAGACCAGGTCTGTCTCTTCGACGGCCCGGGCAACGGTTGCGAAAAAGATCTCCTCGCGGTCGGAAACGATGCCGTAATCGGTTACCGTGGCGCCGCAGCGTTTGGCCAGAGCGGCCAGGGTCACCGAGTTTATGTTTCTGATCTTGCCGGCGGCCGGCGGTTGCCGGTGGTCGATGATCTCATCGCCGGTGGCGATGATGCCGATGCGGGGGCGCCGATAAACGACGACCTCGTCGATGCCGAGACCGGCAAGCAAGCCGAGATCGGACGGGCGAAGGCGGTGTCCGGCCGGTAGCGCCTGCGTGCCGGTGCGGATATCATCGCCCGCCTTGATGACATTGGTGCCACTGCCAATCCCCTTGACCACTTCAACCATCGTTTCGTCGACCGGAACGGTATGCTCGAGCATGACGACGCTGTCAGCGTTGTCGGGGAGCAGCCCGCCGGTCGGAATCCGGTAACAACTGCCGCGTTCCAGGCACCCCTTCGGCGGGGCGCCCATCAAGACCTCGCCGGTAATCTGCAAATAGGCAGGCAGAGACTGGGTTGCACCGAAGGTGTCGGCGGCGATGACGGCAAAACCGTCCATGGTGGAACGGGGAGCGGGCGGCAGATCCTCTGCGGCGACAATCGGTTCGGCCGTGACGCGGTCCAGTGCATCGCCCAGCGATAGCCGTTCTGTCGGGAGTTGCAGGTTGTCGAGTCTGTCGAGAAGTATCGACCGGGCTTCGGCCACCCGGGTCAGCCCCCGGCGACCGAGCATGTCGCGCGACTGATTGGCGGAATCCATGATCAGGTGACGTGCATGATGACGCTTGTTTGCCCGGCCAGTCGCTGCGTCAGCTCGTCAGCGGGAACAGGGGAGCCGGCAAGCCTGATGTCCCGGGCTTTTTCCAGCAGCGACGGGCGCAGCGACAAAAAACCGGCCAGGTCGGCAGCCTTGATCCGGACACCACTGCGAAAAAGTGCCGGACCACGTTCGATAGCCAGGGTATTGAATAATTTGACCTGTACGGTGACGGCCGTGTTATCCGACGCAGCAGCAGCTGCTTGGCTCCGCGTTTTGCGCAATGGTGCGGCGGGACTGTTTTTGCGCAGGATGGCTCCGGCCAGTCCCGGCATCGCCGCGGACAGGGCGATGGTCGGAGCCGGCCCGGTGAGCGGCTGGGAGAGATCGTCGATGGCATCGCCATTGTAAAAAACGGTCTGGATCTGGTTTTCGATATAATCGGCGGAAAAGCCGGGCAATTGCTGGAGCAGAGAGGCAATAGACTCTCCGGTCGCCCCATCGACGAAGAAGCCGGCCTGAAGCATGGTCGCCAGGCGCGGCAGGTCTTCTTCAGGGATCGAGAAGGTCAGGAGCGGCCGATCGGTCAAATCTTCTTGCGTTGCGTGTTGCATGGTAATGATATAGAGTTCCGCTAGACGGGATTGTGCGTGCCGTGTTGCGTGCATAGTAAAAGAATCAGGTGGCAATGGCAAAGACAATGTCTGTAAAAGACTCAAGGGGATCTTGAAAAATTCGGATTTTCGTCCACGATCGAGGCGTGCGGGAAAATTTCACCGCAGGCATATACAAGATATTTCGAGGATACCATTTGATTGCCCACCTATAAGATTGGACGGAAAGACAATTTTTCAAGGTGGCCTCAGAAAAAGATACCCGGGAGAGACCAGTGAAGGGAGATTATCGCCTGCAGCCGGCAGCGGCGAGCAACAAGGAAGACGGACCGGTGGTTGCCGTGATTCTCGATGGCATCGGTATCGGCCGCGGTGATGCCAGTGACGGCGTTGCCGTTTCCTACACGCCGGTTCTCGACGCACTACTCGCCGAACCGCTGATGACCACGTTGAAAGCCCACGGAACCGCCGTCGGCCTGCCGACCGATGATGATATGGGAAATTCCGAGGTCGGCCATAACGCTTTGGGAGCGGGGCGGATTTTTGCTCAAGGGGCGAAATTGGTCGGCAGGGCGATCGAGTCCGGAGATATCTTCCGCAGCGCCGCCTGGCGGCAGATCGAGGAGCGCTGCAGCAGCGGCGGCACGCTGCACCTGATCGGGCTGGTGTCCGATGGCAATGTCCATTCACATATCAACCATCTCTATGCCTTGCTCGAGCACTGTCGGCAAACCGGGATCGGCAGGATTCGGATCCACGGGCTGCTCGACGGCCGCGATGTCGGGCAGAAAAGCGCGTTGGATTATTTCGTCCCGCTGGAACAGCGTTGCACCGAGTTGCAGCAGGCCGGGTGCGACTGTCGCATTGCCTCCGGAGGAGGTAGGATGGTTACGACCATGGATCGCTACGAAGCCGACTGGCGCATTGTTGAACGAGGTTGGCAGGCCCATGTACTCGGTGAGGCGCGGCCTTTCCCTTCATCTGTTGAAGCGATCGAGACCTACTATCGCGAGGATCCGTCCCAGACAGATCAATACCTGGACAGCTTTGTCGTTGCCGACGACGACGGACCGATCGGTATCATCCAGGATGGCGATGCGGTGGTCTGCTTCAATTTCCGTGGCGATCGTGCCATCGAACTTTCTCGCGCCTTCGAAGAACCTGAGTTCTCCAATTTTGACCGGCAACGGGTGCCCGATGTTTTCTACGCCGGGATGATGGAGTACGATGGCGATGCCAAGATACCCAGTCACTTCCTGGTGGAACCGCCGGTCATCCACGGGACGCTGGGAGAGTACCTGTGCGGCAGCGGCGTGACCTCGCTTGCGCTTTCTGAAACGCAGAAGTTCGGTCATGTCACCTATTTCTGGAATGGCAACAAATCGGGATATATCAACCGCGATCTGGAACGCTACGTTGAAATAGAGTCGGACCGGCTCGCTTTTGACCTGCGCCCGTGGATGAAAGCGGCGGAAATTACCGAGCAGGCTATCGACGCGGTGGCTTCCGGGCGCTACCGCTTTATCCGCCTTAATTATCCGAACGGCGACATGGTCGGTCACACCGGAGTTGAGGCGGCAGTCCGGATCGCGGTCGAGACGGTAGACCTGTGCCTCGGCCGTCTCCTTGCAGCCGTTGAAAAGGCCGGAGGAATCGCACTTATTACCGCCGATCACGGGAACGCCGATTGCGTGTGGACTGAAAAAGATGGGGTCAGGTCACCGATGGTCTCCCACACCCGTAATCCGGTCCCTCTGGTGATCAAGGATTACAGCGGGACAAAGCGTTTTGCGATGAGCAACCTGGAGCAGCGGGGATTGGCCAATGTGGCTGCCACGCTCTGCCTGTTGCTCGGTTTTGAACCGCCTCCGGACTACGAGCCTCCGCTCATCGTGCAGGTTTCCTGACGGCTGCTGCCGTTACCGGGAGAGATTCATGGATCAGGTCAGTCGTTCGGAAAAAAAGCGGCAGTTCAAGCAGGTGGAGATGGCCGCCAGGGAGTGTGTTGCGCTCAGTGATGTCGAACTCGGCCGTATCGGGGTCAGTGACGAGGTGCGCCACGCCTTATCCCTGTGCCGAACAACCAAGGGCGGTGCCCTGAAACGACAGATCAAGTTTGTCGCCAAACTGCTCAGGCAGGAGGATGTGGCATCGGTACTTCATTTCCTGAAACAGAAAAAAGGCTCTAAGCTTGAGGAAGAGCGTCTGTTTCACGATGCAGAGCATTGGCGGGACCTGGTCATCAACGAAGCAATCGAATCGCTGGAGGAGCATCGCCGCGAGCAGCAACCATGGCCGGTAACCTGGCAGAGTCCGGTTATCGACCGGCTGCTACAGCGATATCCGGGACTAGACGAACACGATCTGCGGCAGGCAGCTCATCACTATGCCAGAAGCAGAAACAAGGCATACTATCGGGAATTGTTCCGGATGGTCAAGGCGGCTGCCGAACGGCAGCGTCTCGATGAAGCGGCCATTGCCGGCAGCGACGAGGCGGCTGAGCAATAATCCGGTACTGCCCGAAGAGGCATGCATGATGAAGATCAGTAGTGTTGATCATCTGGTTTTGACCGTCAGGGACATCGAGCGCAGTGTGTCGTTCTATACGGGCGTGCTCGGAATGGAAAAACAGGTCAGTGCGACGGGTCGGATCTCTCTGCACTTCGGTAACCAGAAAATCAATCTCCACCTGGCCGGCTCGGAATTTCTCCCCTGTGCTAAGCTGCCGACTCCCGGTTCCGCCGACATCTGCCTGCTCGTAAAACAACCGATTGCTGCGGTGTGCCGGGAGCTTGACAAGCGACAGACGGAGCTGATCGAAGGCCCGGTGACTAGGATGGGAGCCGCCGGTCAACTGACCTCGGTGTATATCCGCGATCCGGACGGCAATTTGCTTGAACTGGCGCGCTACGACGAAGAGCAGGAGGCCGGAGACCGTGCGAAGGGCGGGCCCTGAATCCATCCGTTTTCATTTTTTCATCCCCGTTGAGCAACAAAGGGGGAGCTTGAAAAATTCGGAATTCCGCTCAAGATCGAGGCGCACAAGAAAATTTTACCGCAGGCATATACATGATATTCAGAGGATAAAATTTGATTGTGCAACGATGAGATTGGGTGGAATGACATTTTTTCAAGGTTCCCAAAGGATAGGCAACGACCATGAATGGTATTTTTTCCGATCGGATGCAGGATGTGCCCCGATCGTTCATCCGGGAAATCCTGAAGGTTACCATGGACCCCGAAATCATCTCTTTTGCCGGGGGATTGCCGAATCGCGCCTTTTTCCCGATCGATGAACTGCGCGTTGCTGCCGATCGGGTTTTTGCCGAACGGGGAGCGGATTGTCTGCAATACAGCAATTCTGAGGGTTTGCTGGAGTTGCGGGCCTTCATAGCACAGCGTTATCAAGAGCAGCAGGGGATCAAGCTCGATCCCGAGCAGATTCTGATCACCAACGGCAGCCAGCAGGCTCTCGATCTGCTCGCCAAGGTGGTGCTCAACGATGGCGAGCCGGTGGTTATTGAGGAGCCCGGTTATCTCGGTGCGATCCAGGCCTTGTCGCTCTATCGTCCCCGTTATCTGCCGGTGCCGGTTCATGACGACGGCATGGCAGTCGATCGGCTGGCCAGCGCCGTTGAGCGGGACCGGCCGCGACTGATGTATACCGTCCCCAATTTCCAGAACCCGTCGGGCATTTCCTACAGCAGCGAAAACCGGCGCGAGGTTGCTGAAATCGTCGCCGGCCGGGACTTGCTCCTTATCGAAGATGACCCGTATGGCGCCTTGCGTTTCCGTGGCGAGGCCAGTCCGTCGTTTTTTCATCTATTGCCGGATCAGACGGTGCTGCTCGGCTCGTTCTCCAAGATAGTCGTACCCGGTTTTCGGCTCGGCTGGATTGCCGCTCCCGCCGAATTGTATGAAAAACTGCTTATTGCCAAACAGGCAGCCGATCTGCATACCTGCAACTTCACGCAGTATATTTTGCTGCGCTATCTGCAGGACAACGATCTGGATCAACACATTTCGCGAATCATCGAAGCCTACGGTCGGCAGTGCCGGGCCATGCTGGCCGCCATTGATCGAAGTTTCCCGGACACGGTAGCCTGCACCCGGCCGGACGGCGGGATGTTTCTCTGGGGAAGACTGCCGGATGGCCTGCCGGCCATGGATCTGTTTGAGCGAGCGGTCGCCCGCCGAGTCGTGTTTGTTCCGGGAGAACCGTTTTATACTGCGGCAGGCGCCACATCGACGTTTCGTCTGAATTTTTCCTGTGTCGACGAGTCGGTTATCGCCGACGGTATCGGCCGTATCGCCGAGGCGATCGATGAGATGATCGCCTGATGGGAACGATAAACCGGTTGGATCGGTGACCTGACAGGGGAGGTCGGTTATCGCGGAGACACCATGAAAGTATTTCGGCCCCGCTCTTTTCTCAACCTGGTCCTGATCGGGTTTGTTATGGTGTCGCTGCCTCTCGGTGTCGGGTTGTGGACGACTCTGACGTTTATCGACCGCGTCAGCGGAGCCGGGCTGGAAATCGTCGAGCACGCCCTCAGCGGCACCCGTAACAGCGAGATACTCTCGGAATATCTGAGGAACGAAGAGCGTTCCCTGCGCCTCTACGAGATTACCGGTGAAATACAGCATCTTGGCGCCGCCGAGGGACACCACACCAGGATCGATGCGTTGCTTTACGATCTGCTCAGCCTGCCGCTTGACCTGGTTGACCGGCGGGAGCTCGAGGCCATGCGTCAACAGCGAAACGTGCTGCGGACCACGATCATCTCCTTGCGCGACGGTACGGCGGAGAATCCTGAAGCACTGATCAGCACAGCCATCGAGTCGTTTGCCAGCCAACACCAGCAGGCTCAAAATGCCCGGACCGGTTTTCAGGAGATGATGCAGCGTGATATTGACAGTCTCCAGGAAACGACCAGGGCTGCCCAGCGGGTCCTGGTCCTGCAGACCGGTGCCTTCATTTTGGCAACGATCCTGCTGATTGCCGTGATGGCCTTTTTGCTATCCTGGCCGATCCGGCAGCTCAACAAGAGTGTCGAGCGATTGGGACGTGGCGATTTCAAAACGCCGGTGCTTGTCTCCGGCCCGCTGGACCTGGAAGTGGCCGGTGAACGGCTCGACTGGCTGAGGAAACGGCTCGATGATCTGGAGCAAGAAAAAGCAAAATTCCTCGCCCATGTCTCTCACGAACTGAAAACACCGCTCGCCTCCATCCGCGAAGGCGCTTCCTTGCTCAGTGACGGGGTGGTCGGCGAGTTGCACGGTAAACAGCTGGAAGTGGCTCGCATTTTGGTCAACAACAGCATTGTGTTACAGGGGTTGATCGAAAACATCATCAACTTTAACCTGGCCCGATTCTCCGAGAACGCGCGCAGCCGCGAACGCATTTCGCTGCCACAGCTGATCGATACCGTTGTCGATGGTCAGCGAGCCAGGGTTTTGGGACGGAATATAACCATCGACGTGGCGGTAGTTGACGTAATGGTTGCCGGTGATCGAAAGGAGTTGATGACGATATTTGAAAACCTGTTCTCCAATGCCATGAAATTCACGCCACCCGGCGGCCGAGTCGGTTGCCGCGTCAGTGCTGATCGGAAAACCGTCGCCGTCATCGTTTACGACTCGGGTTCGGGCATCCCGTTGGGCGAGGAAGAAAAAATATTTCAACCCTTTTATCAGGTGGAGATGAAAACCAGATCGATCGTCAAGGGCAGCGGCCTGGGACTGGCGATTGTCCGGGAATACGTCAAGCGAAACGGCGGCGCCATCAGGGTGCTTAATCCGGGAGAGCCGGGAGCCCGGTTCGGCATAACCCTGCCCCGGGCCGCAGGTTCCTCGACCGAGAGGCACGAACAATGAATATTTTTTATATGAAAATCGGCGTGATTTTGTTGCTTACCGCCGCAGTCCTGACGGCCGGTTGTCATCTGGAATCGGGACAGCGGTTGCTGGCCGAGTTGGGACTCGATGCCGTATCCCTGGCCGCGTTGCCCCCCCCGCAGCGGGCACTGGCCTGCGTCGCCGAGACCGATGGCAACACCCTGGCCTCGTTTCGCCAGGAGCATGCAACCGCACTGGCAACGTTTCAACGCAATCCGGCCGTTGAAGACTGGAGCGGACTGGTTTGTCTGGCCCTTTCGAGTCAGGCGCAAGCTGGTCAGATCAAAGAGACGATCGACGTTCTCGAGGTGGCCCTGGCCGCCCGTGGCGACAGGCGGTACGATCCGCTGCTCGGATTCTCCACGCTTCTCAAGCAACGCCACGATGCTCTCGTCTGGCATGCCGAGGAAAACAGACACTGGCAGGCACAGCTCGCCGCGCAGCAGGCACAGGCGGAGCAACAGCAGATCAGTTATGATACGCAGCTGGCCGAAGCCCGCCGTCTGGCGGCGGAAAAAGAAAAACAGGTCGAAACGCTCGAGCAACAGGTACGAAAATTGAAAGAAGTCGAGCTGATGTTGCAGCCGCAATCAATTGAACCACGGTGACCCATGGATAAACCTACCATCTTGTTGGTCGATGACGAAGAAGATCTGCTCAGTCTCTGGACCCTGCGCCTGGAAAATGCCGGTTACAGCGTTGTTACTGCCCGCAGCGGTGAAGAGGCCATGGCGGTATTCAGCGCCTCCCCGCCGCAACTGGTCATTACCGACCTGCGTATGGAAAAGATGAACGGCCTCAATCTCTACGAGGCGATTCGCAAGGTTAACACGTCGATTCCGGTGCTGATCATCACCGCTCACGGATCGATTCCCGAAGCGGTCGATGCCACGCAAAAAGGAGTTTTTGCTTTTCTGACCAAGCCGATTGACGGCAAAATACTGCTTGCCGAGATCGAACGGGCGCTGCGTGCCGCATCTTCCGGTGGGGCGGCAATGTCAGCAACATGGCGGAAAGGAATAATTTCACGCAGCGCAATCATGGAACAGCTGCTCGATAAGGTCCGGCTGGTTGCACGGAGCAACGCCTCGGTGTTGATCCGCGGCCAGAGCGGCACCGGCAAGGAGTTGCTGGCCAAGGCCCTGCACCGCGCCAGTGATCGCGCCGAAAAACCCTTTGTGCCGGTCAACTGCAGCGCTATTCCCGAGGCCTTGCTGGAATCAGAGTTGTTCGGTCATGCCAAGGGGTCGTTTTCCGGTGCCGATCGTGCCTACGAGGGACTTTTCCGGGCGGCCGACAACGGCACCTTGTTTCTCGACGAGATCGGCGACATGCCGCTGCCCTTGCAGGTAAAGCTCCTCCGGGTCCTGCAGGAGAAACAGGTCCGGCCGGTTGGCGATACGGTTCCGATAGACGTCAATGTGCGGATCATTTCCGCCACGCACCAGAATCTCGAACAGCGGGTCGCCGAAAACCGATTCCGGGAGGATCTCTATTACCGTCTCAACGTTGTGACCCTGGAAGTTCCCCCTCTGCAGGATCGCAGGGAAGATATCCCTATGCTGGTCGAGCATTTCCTGTCCCTGTTCAACGAGCAGAACGATCGCACCATCGTCGGTTTCTCTCCCGAGGCTATGGACGCGCTGCTCGAGGCCCCGTGGCCGGGCAATATCCGCCAATTGCAAAATGTCGTCGAGCAAGCGGCGGCGCTGTCGACGACCGATCTTATCCCGGTCAACCTGATTTCGTCGGCCCTGCGTGAAGAAACCGTGAAGATTCTCAGTTTCGACGAAGCCCGTTTCGAGTTCGGTCAGCGCTACTTGGTGCGTCTGCTGCAGATGACCGGCGGCAATGTCGCTCGGGCGGCCCGTATCGCCGAGCGCAATCGCACCGACTTCTACAAGATTCTCAACCGCCACCACATCTCTCCCCACCTGTTTAAAAACGAGCGCTGAGTCGATGCCGGTCACCCCCGTTGTCGCCAGGCGGCGACTGCGGGCAAACCGGGTATGGGCTGGTGCTCGTCGTCCAATCCGCAGCGGCAGCGCAATGTACTGTCGCAGCGCACCGACGTTTGGCAAACATGAATCAGCAGTAGTTCAGGTTACAACCGGTGTCTCATCGGGCACTCTCAAGGCTACGGACATCCTGTCCGCAGCCCTTCGTAAATGAGTCTCGGGCCCGCCGGGCCTTCACGATGCGGCCTTCGGCAGATCCGGCCGGTCGGTTACCATGGCACTGTGTGGCCTGCAAAGAAGGGATGAGGCGGGGGAAACGTCGGCTGGCACCAAATGTGCAACTCTTTCCGCAAGATTAGGGGAGCTTGAAAAATTCGGAATTTCGTTCAAGATCGAGGCGCGCAAGCCTCACTTTCTCGGCGGTTCTATGTGCTACCAGCAGGAGGCCATCATGAATAGCAAAGAAGTTGTGATTCTATCCGGGAAGAATACGGCGAAATACGATTTCCTGTCCCGTGTGGTCTGGCCGACGATGATAGGTTTTGTGTCGGTCAGTCTGTTCCTGTTTCTCTCTTACATGATCATAGAAGGGTACTCGATCGTGCAGATGATCAAGACCGATCGGGAAGTTACGATCAGCAGAAGCCTGGACACCCCGTCCCGATGATTAGCCCCCCATTCCCGTCACGTGTCCGTTTTTGATCGATATGTCGCCGCTGTCGACATACGCGTAGGCACTGTGTTTGTGAATCGACTCGTAGCTTTCGACGCCCACTGAAAACCAGGTGACCAACGGGTTCTCCAGTGTTAATTGGGCGACCTTGCGAACCACGTCCTCAACGAACATCGGATTTCTGAAAGCCGTTTCGGTAACGTATTTCTCGTCCGGACGCTTGAGCAGAGCAAAGAGTTCACAGGAAGCACATTGCTCAACCAGGGCGATCAGATCCTCGGCCCAGATCATTTTTTTAAAGCGGGCGCTCAGAGTCACCTCGGCGCGCTGATTGTGAGCACCGACCTCGCTGATTTCACGCGAGCATGGGCAGAGAGTGGTGACCGGCACCTTGACCGTGAGCAGGAATCCGTCGTCGGCGCCGACACCGCCGCTGAAAATACACTGGTATTCCATCAGGCTCCTGGTGCCCGAGACGGGGGCGGTTTTTTCCAGGTAATAGGGAAAACGCATGTCTATTCGAGCGCTTTCGGCGGAAAACGAGGCACAGACATCGGCCAGCAGGCCCGGAAAGTCTTCGACGCTGATCCGTTCTATGTGACGATTGAGTACGGCGGTGAACGTCGCGATACAATCCGGCTGGAGAACGGTCGGCAAGCGGACCAGCAGGTTGATGGTAGCGACCGTGTCCTGATGGTTTCCGTCCTTTTGCACGACCGTAATCGGCAGCTTGATATTTTTCACCCCGGCGATCTTGATAGCCATGCGCACCACTATAAACCTTTCCCATCCCGGGGCAATCAAAAACAGCCGCTCTTGATGGTGTTAGTGATAGCACAGAGGGCCGGCTTGAGTTCATTGGTCTCCTCACGCCGTTATTTCTGTTTTTTCATGCGTTATGAGCGGCTTCCGTGTAGACTACAGGATCATTCCCAGGGTACGGCATCTGGGGAGCCTGAAAATTCTGAATTTCGTTCAAGATCGCGGCGCGCATTGAAAATATTACCGCAGGCATTTCGGTATGGCAGAGACTCCGGACAAGGTTCGCATTGATAAGTGGCTCTGGGCAGCGCGCTTTTTCAAGACCAGGAGTCTTGCCACCCAGGCGGTGCAGGGCGGCAAGGTGCATGTCAACGGCCAGCGGGTGCGACCGGCTCGGCCGGTTGCGGTTGACGATATCGTCGAAATCAACAAAAATGAGATTGTCTTCACCGTCGTTGTTCAAGGCCTTTCAGCTGTGCGACGGCCGGCTTCCGAGGCTCAGCTGCTCTATCAGGAAACCGGGGAGAGCCTGGAAAAACGTGAACAACAACGAGCGATGCGAAAATTGATCAGGGTGCCCGGCGGTGCCCCGCCGAAGCGACCTGACAAGCGGGATAGAAGAAAGATACGGGCTTTTATTAAGAAAGCGTGAAGCAGTGGGGAGCTTGAAAAATTGGGAATTTCGTTCAAGATCGAGGCGCGCAAGAAAATTTTACCACAGGCATATACACGATATTCCGAGGATAAAATTTGATTGCGCAACGATGAGATTGAGCGAAATGGCCGTTTTTCAAGGTTCCCAGTGGATCGTAAGGGGGACTGTATGCAGATCATCAAGCGGGCATTGATCAGCCTGACCGATAAATCCGGAATAGATACGTTTGCCGCCGGCCTTGTTGCCGAAAACATCGAGATTCTTTCCACCGGCGGGACGGCCAAAAAACTCCGGGAGCAGGGCATCGACGTTATCGATGTCTCCGAGTTCACCGGTTTTCCGGAAATGCTCGATGGCCGGGTGAAGACACTGCATCCGAAAGTACACGGCGGTATTTTGCATCAGCGGGCCAATGACGAACACCTCAGGCAATGCAGGGAGCATGGCCTGCTGCCTATCGACCTGGTGGCCGTCAACCTGTACGCCTTTGAGAAAGCGGTGGCCGATCCGTCGTGCAGTCTGGCCGATGCCATCGAGAATATCGATATCGGCGGTCCGACGTTGCTCCGCGCCGCGGCCAAAAACTTTCAGGATGTTACGGTGGTTGTCGATCCAGCCGATTATGACCAGATCCTGACTGAAATCAAGAGCAACGGAAACACCACGCTGGCCACACGGTTTCATCTGGCCCGCAAGGTGTTTGAATTGACATCGTGCTATGATACGGCGATTGCCCGCTGGCTTGGTCAGGTTGACGTCAAGCACGACGACTATTTCAAGGGAGCCCGACCATGATCAATATGGCGGTCTTGCTGTCCGGCAGCGGGAGAACCCTGGATAATTTCCACGAGCGGATAAAGGCCCAAACCCTGGCCGGTAGGATCCAGGTGGTGGTTGCCAATGTTCCCTCGGCGCTCGGCCTGGAAAAAGCGCAGAACTACGGTTATCCAGCCTTTGTTGCCCAAAACAGCCGCGAAACCAATGCGATTCTTGCCGATTACCCGGTCGATATCGTCTGCCTGGCCGGTTATCTGAAGCTCTATGAGCCGCCGCCGCCTCTGGCGCGACGGGTTGTCAACATCCATCCGTCCTTGATACCGATGTATTGCGGCACCGGCTTTTATGGCGATCGGGTCCACCGGGCCGTCAAGAGTCGCGGTTGTACGGTCAGCGGCTGCACCGTCCATTTCGCCGACGAACACTACGACGAGGGGCCGATCATCCTACAAAAATGCGTCACCTTGAAGTACGAGGACAGCATCAAGGAGATTGCCGCCAAGGTGTTTGCTGCGGAATGCGAGGCCTTCCCCGAGGCCTTGAACCTGGTGGATCGTTACGGGGTCGACTTTTTCTGGAAGAGGGTGCAGAGATGAGCAATTCCTGTCGAGTCATCATGAACAGCGGTGAGCTGCACTTGGCGTTGCAGCGTATCTCCCTGCAGATTCTCGAGCGCAACCAGGCCGCGGCCAGTGTCGCCATCGTCGGCATCCATACCAGGGGGGTTTTTCTGGCCGAACGGATCAGAAGCATTATCACCGCCCACTCGACGTTGAAAACCAGTTTCGGCACTCTCGATATCACCCTCTACCGCGATGACTGGAGCCTGATCACCCAGAATCCGGTGGTTAAGATGACCTCGATCGACTTCGACATCGAGGGGATCGAGCTGGTTCTCGTCGACGATGTCATCTATACCGGCCGGACGATCCGCGCCGCCATGGACGCCGTGATCGATTACGGCCGTCCGCGGACCATTCAATTGGCCTGCCTGGTTGATCGTGGCGAACGGCAGCTGCCCATCCAACCGGATTATGTCGGGCTGGTCACCACCGTTCGTCCTGATGAACGTATCGAGGTGCAACTCAGCGAGCTGAACGGCGAAGATCGGGTCGTCATCGAGCGCTAGGCTGCCATTATGGAATTGCTCGCCCCGGCCGGTACGAGAGAAAATTTCCTGGTCGCCATAGAGGCCGGTGCCGACGCGGTATATCTCGGCGCGCCACGTCTCAATGCCCGCAACCTTGCCCGCGACATCAGTCTCGACGAAATCGGCGCACTGATTGATTTTGCCCACGACCGCCACCGCAAGGTCTACATCGCACTGAACAGTCTGGTACGTGAGTCGGACCTGTCCTTGGTTCTGGAGACGCTCGCCGAACTGGAGGCAATCGGGCCGGACGCCTTGATTGTCCAGGATCTCGGACTGATCCAACTGGTACGGCGTTTTTTTCCGTCTTTGCGGCTGCACGCTTCCACCCTGATGAGCACCCATAACCGGGAAGGTATCGCGCTGCTCGCCAGATTGGGGTGCGCCCGGGCGGTCCTTGCCCGGGAGCTGACGCTGGAGGAATTGGCGACCCTGGCGCGCAGCAGCGGCATCGAGCTTGAAGTATTCATTCATGGCGCGATGTGTTTTTCCTATTCCGGACTCTGTCTGTTTTCCTCCTATTTCGGTGGACAGAGCGGACTGCGCGGCAATTGCGTCCAGCCCTGTCGCCGGAAATACAGCGTTGTCGGCGGCAAAGGACGAAGCGGTGCGGCAGGGCGAGGCGGATATTTCTTCTCGATGAACGATCTGGAAGGACTGGTGCTGGTGCCTGAGTTGAAACGAATCGGTATCGCGTCCCTGAAAATCGAGGGGCGGCTTCGTTCGGCGACCTATGTCAACCGGGTCGTTTCAGCCTATCGCCTCGTTATCGATGCGGCCGATGAGGATGCCGAGGCGGCGATTGCCGAGGCCGCCCGCATCATTCCCGAGGCGATGGGGCGGGCGACTTCGACCGGCTTCTTCCTCAGCCCACGTCCCCGTGATGCGATTGTCCCGCATCGCTCCGGCAATATCGGCAGCTATCTCGGACGAATCGAGGCCAGACACACCGCGGCCGGACGGACCTGGGGGCAATTCACCCTGAAAGAACACTGTGTCGTCGGCGACCGGCTGCGTCTGCATGCCGATCGATCCGGCGAACGGACCAGCTTCACGTTGACGGAGCTCCTGGTCGGGGCCACCCCTGTAAAGCAGGCGGCCGCCGGTCAACAGGTGGAACTGCTGTTACCGGCCGCGCTGAGCGCCGACAAAGATACCGGACGGCTGGATGTTTATCGAGTCGACACCAAGGAGGAGACCGGGCACCTGTTGCGCGGATCGGCAGCACCGGCGCAGTCGATAAAGATGAGTGCATCGCGGAAAAAACAGCTGGCGATGCGGATCGCCCGGCTCCGACCGCAAATCGTCATCGGCGCGGAGCGGACGGAGCGTCAGCCGGATAGAACGGGCCGAGGACGCGGACGAAGCGGTCGCAAGCCGAAAGCGGAGGTGTGGCTGCGAACCGACTCTCCACAGCTGCTGCTGGGCCGATTACCGTTCCACGCGGATCGTTGGGTGGTGAACCTGCGGCGACAGTCGCTGAGTTTTTCCGGCCAACTCAAGGGAATGCACAAAGGTGCGGTTCGTGACATCATCTGGGCCTTGCCGCCGGTCATCTCGCCTGCCGCGATGACCGCTTTGCAGCGTGATATCAGAATTCTGATCCGCTCCGGGTTTCGCAGTTTCCAGATAGCTCAGCTCGGGCAGATCGAGCTGTTCGCCGGCGAAAAGGTGAACCTGTTCGGGGACTATACCCTTAATCTGCTCAACAGCCAGGCCCTGGAATTGGTTTTTCGCCTTGGACTTCAGGGTGTTCAGCTTGCCATCGAGGCGGATCGTTCCTGCCTGGCCCGGGCGATTGCCGGCTGGCGGCAACGGCCCTCGGTCGATCAGGCCGCCAAGCGTTCGCCCGGTCTGCTCGGCCTGACGGTTTACGGTGCCCCGCCGCTGTTTACCGCCCGACTGGCGGCCGATCATTTTGTCTACGGCCGGCCGCTGGCCAGTCCGAAGCAGGAACTGTTCACCATTGAAAAGCAGGAAGGCGTCACGGTGACCAGACCGCAACGACCATTTTCACTGCTACCGTTTCGCGGTGAGCTTGAGCAGATCGGCATCGATTATCTGGTGGTCGATCTGTCGGGAGTTCGGGCGGGCAAAAAAGACTTGCAAGAACTCGGGCGGCGCATTCTCGGAACGGATAAGGTCCCCGCCCTGCCAACGTTCAATTATCGGGGTACCCTCGCGTAGGGACGAATCCCGTCAATTGGCGACTTTGCTCCTGATCTCGTCGATGCGACGCATCCCTTCCATCAGTAATTTCATGAAATAACCGATTTCAGGAATCTCGAAATCCTCAGGAGGGATACCCGGCGTGAAACGGAAACGTCCCTGGTGTTCTTTGAGAATCTCGTAGAAGGCGGCTTCTCCGGAAAACGTATCGTATTTTGCCTTGATCAGGCTTCCCTGGCGAAAGGAGAAACGGGCAGTGCCGCGAGGCAATTCGCTGATGGTCAGGATGCCGGTCTTGTTATTCATGTTCAGCGTTTGAAAAAGAGCTTCGGCCGGGATTTCGGTCAGATTGCCGATCATTCCCGAAGACAGATCTTCACTACGGATCATATTGGCTTTGTTCAGCCGACTGGCCATCAAACGGGAGAAATAGAGCTGGACAGAGGGGAAATGATCGAGGATTTTTTTGAAATTGGTCTGGTCGATATAGAGAATAGATGTGTCTTCGCGGACCTGGATGGTGGCGCTGACCTTGTCGTTGCAGATCAGGCTCATCTCTCCGAAGACATCACCTTTTCTCAGTTTGGAGATGGTGATGCCCGCCTCGTTGATGACGTTGACACTGCCGGTGACGATAATGAAAAAGTTACCGCCGATGTCGCCTTTGCGTAAAACGATGGCGCCTTTTTCGTAGGAGGTGAGCCGGAAGAACCGGACCACTTTGTCGAGACTCTGGTTGTCGATATTCTTAAAGAAAGCGAAATCGCTGAACAGGTGCATCATCGAGCCGATCTCGTTGGCGTTGGGCGGCTGCTCGGAGGCGACCAGGCGGTGTTCGCTGCTGTGTTCAAGTTTGATGGAACCGGTGCAACCGCTGCAGGAGACCAGGCAGACCGGGATCTTATCCCCACGTTCGTATTGAATGACGATTCTGGTGAGGTCGCCGGTTAGAATCTTGCAGATCTTCTTTTTGGCCGGTGAGTGGATGACCGAGGTGGTGATAAAGGAATTTTCTTCGCCATTGTTCATTGAAATAGCGACACCGGTAACGCTGAACTCGTCCCCATACTGATAAAGTGGGCAGCGTCTGTTCTCGATAAGGCGAAAAAGAATTCTTGGAAACCCCATGATAATGACCGTCGGTTGGATATACGGGAACCTTGAAAAATTGGTGTTTCGTCCAATTGCTTCGCTGCACAATCAAATTTTATCCTGGTAATATCATGTATATGCCTGCGGTAAAATTTTCTTGCACGCCTCGATCTTGAACGAAATTCCGGATTTTCAAGATCCCCATGAGTGTCGCAGTTTGGCAACATAAACGCAAGAATTGGCACTCGGTGTCAGGGGCACTGATACCGTGAGCGTATCCCACGCGATCCTGAACTGTCAAATAGAAAGCCGGCCGGTGTCGTGTCGGCACCATGCTTGAAAATTCGGGCCGACTTTATTATAGTTATTGACTTGCGACTGGTAGTGCATTAAGTATACCAGTCTTTTCATCATACCGGGCTATGCCCGAAACAATATCATTGCCCCGTCAACCGATTGTTTTCGGGACGGCGGTCGAATAGCAGACAGGATTTAACAGGAGGAAGTAATTCGTGGCAAATCATAAATCAGCGGAAAAGCGGACTCGTCAGTCCCAGGTTCGTCGTATGCGCAATCGGACCAATCGTTCCAAAATGAAGACGGCTATCAAAGGCCTGAGCCAGGCTATCGAGGCCGGGTCGGTGGAAGAGGCCAAGACCGCTCTTGCTGCAGCCGTACCGGTCATCGCCAAGACCGCATCGAAAGGGACGATTCACAAGAAAAACGCCTCGCGCAAGATTTCCCGGCTTACCAAACGGGTCAACAATATGGAGACCGGCGCCTGATTCGTTTCGCGTCGGTAACCGCCCGCATCCTGTTGGCGCGGTTGAAAGAGATGACCGCCGGGCCATGTTTATGGACCCGGCGGTTTTTTTTGTCCCCAATTAGTGCGTAACTGTACGGATATGGTATCTTCCACGCAGCGAGTGACTCCCCGTTGGTTCCTCTTGAGACAGATCAGATGAAATCGATACCGATTGTTCCGGAGAGCGGCGAGTTTTGCCGGCGTGCCGGTGAAAAGCGGCTGATTCCGTTGAGTGCGACGATTATCGCCGATCTCGATACACCGTTGACCCTGTTTTGCAAGATCTTCGGTGACCGGGAAGAGGTGTTCCTCTTTGAAAGCATGGAGGGAGGCGAAAAGTGGGGCCGTTATTCATTCATCGGCTTTGAGCCGATTGCCCTTTTCAGTTCACGGGACCATCGGGTGACGATGCACGGCCCGGCAGTCGCGGCAAGCCGTGAGGAAGAGATCGACAACCCGCTCGCCGCCTTGCGCGCTCTGCTTGCCGACATGGACGCGTTTGTCGATCCGGAACTGCCGAGATTCTGCGGCGGAGCCGTCGGCTTTCTCGGATACGACACCGTCCGCTTCCTGGAAGAGCTGCCCGACTCCCATGAACCACTCGATCTGCCCGACTCATCCTTTATGGTTCCGGGAGTCGTCCTGGTTCACGATAATGTTCGTCAGACGGTAACCATTGTCTGCTGGGCGGATACCCGTGACCAGGCGGACCTGGTACGGTGCTACCAGAATACGGCCGAACGGCTGCAGGGCATTATCGCTTTGCTGCAGGCCGCAGTCCCCGAAGCGGTACTTGCCAAGCGGGGCAATGCGTCGGCGGTACACGATTTCCATTCCAATATGGAGCCGGAGCGGTTTTGGTCCATGGTCGAGCGGGCCAAAGAGTATATCCTGGCCGGCGATATCTTCCAGGTTGTTTTGTCCCAGCGTTTCCATACTCAGACCGATCTGCCTGCCCTATCCATCTATCGGGCATTACGTCATATTAATCCGAGCCCCTATCTCTTTTTCCTGAAGTTTGGCGAGTTGATCCAGATCGGCTCATCGCCGGAGATTCTCGTTCGCAAAGAAGGCGATACCATCGAATTGCGACCGATAGCCGGTACCCGGCAACGGGGCCGGACGGCGGCGGAAGACGCCGCATTGGAACAAGAGCTGCTGGCTGATCCGAAGGAGCGGGCCGAGCACCTGATGCTCGTCGATCTCGGCCGCAACGATGTCGGCCGGATCGCCCGAGGCGGCAGTGTCGAGGTCCGGGATCTGCTGACCGTGGAACGGTACAGCCACGTAATGCATATCGTGTCCGGAGTACATGGTTCCATTGCCGACGGGCGGGATCAATTCGATGTGGTTGCCGCTTGTTTCCCTGCCGGCACGGTGAGCGGCGCCCCGAAAATCAGAGCCATGGAGATCATCGAGGAACTGGAGCCGCAGCGGCGCGGCCCCTATGCCGGAGCCATCGGCTATTTCGGGTTTTCCGGCTCAATGGATTTCTGCATCGCCATCAGGACCTTTGTCATGCACGGCCGTGATCTTTACATCCAGGCCGGCGCCGGCATCGTCGCCGACTCCGATCCGCACCGGGAATTCGAAGAAACCGTCAACAAATCAATGGGCTTGCGTCGCGCCGTCGAACTGGCGGAGAAGAGGTTCTAAGCGATGATCGTCATTATCGACAACTACGATTCGTTCACCTATAACATCGTTCAAACCATTGCCGACCTGGTCCGTGATGACGATCAGCCGGAAGAGGTCCGTGTCGTCCGCAACGACAAGATCACTTTGGATGAGCTTGAGCGACTGGCGCCGAGACGGTTAATCATCTCGCCCGGACCCTGCACACCGAAAGAAGCGGGCATCTCGATCTCGGTCATCAACCGGTTCACCGGTTCGATCCCGATCCTTGGTATCTGCCTCGGTCACCAGGCGATCGGCGATGCCTTCGGCGGTGAGGTGGTGCGGGCCGAACGGATCATGCATGGAAAAACAAGTCCGATCTTCCACGACGGTCGCGGTGTTTTTACCGGACTGCCCAACCCGTTCGACGGCATGCGCTATCATTCGCTTGTCGTCAGAGACCAAGGGTTGCCGGACTGCCTGGAGGTCACTGCCCGTACCGATCAGCAGGAGATGATGGGGCTGCGTCACCGGACAGAGGCCGTTGAAGGCGTCCAGTTCCACCCGGAATCGATCATGACGCCGGACGGTCGATATCTGCTGCACAATTTTCTTGACGTCAACTACCCGGCGCTGCTCGGTCACCGCTGAAAGGCCGGTTGTTCGACCGCGCCGAAGAGCAAGGAGATGCGATGAACATCAAGGAAGCGATAAGTCGGGTTGTCGGTCATGGCGATCTGAGTGAAGGACAGATGTACCAGATCATGACCGACATCATGAGCGGGGTGGCAACGCCAGTGCAGATCGCCGCGTTTTTGACCGGCCTGCGCATGAAAGGTGAGACCGTCGACGAGATTGCCGGAGCCGTCCGGGTTATGCGCGAAAAAGCTACTCGGGTCGACACCGGTGTCGATCTCGAGGCTGGTGGTGTCGTTATCGATACCTGCGGTACCGGCGGCGATTGCTCCGGGACCTTCAACGTGTCGACCACCTCGGCGTTTGTTGTTGCCGGCTGCGGATATACTGTTGCCAAGCATGGTAATCGTTCGGTATCGAGTTCGTGCGGGTCTGCCGACGTGCTCGAGGCGGCCGGAGTCAAGCTGGACCTGACGGCAGAGCAGGTCAGCGAATGCATCAAGCAGGCGGGGATCGGTTTTCTCTTTGCTCCGGCCCTCCATGGGGCGATGAAATACGCCATCGGTCCGCGCCGCGAGATCGGTATCAGGACCATTTTCAATATTCTCGGGCCACTGACCAATCCGGCCGGCGCCAACGTTCAGGTCCTTGGCGTATTTGCCGCGGAGCTGACCGAGCAACTGGCGCTGGTTCTCGGTAAACTTGGTTCCAAACGGGCTTTGGTCGTGCATGGCGAGGGCAACCTCGACGAGTTGACGATCACCGGTACAACGATGATCTCCGAACTCAAGGACGGCATCGTCACCAGCTATCGGATCACGCCTGAGGAAGTCGGCTTGGCCCGGGCGCCGCTTGAAGCCCTGCAGGGCGGTCGGGACAGTAACGAATCGGCGTTGCTGATGAAAGATATCCTCGCCGGTACGGCCGGCCCGCGGCGTGATATGATCCTGCTCAACAGCGGTGCTGCTTTGTTGGCTGCCGGAGGCGTCGACGATCTGTCGGCCGGTATTGCCGCCGCGGCGGAGTGTATCGATTCCGGCAGGGCCCTTCGCAAACTCCAGGAACTGGTGGAGCTGAGCAACAGCTTTGCCTAAGACCCATCGTCTGGCACCACCACAGGGAGGGGCGATGATTCTCGATCGTATTGTAGCACGAAAGAAAGAAGAGGTCGCCGAGCTGTATCGCACCGGTATTGTCGTGCCGCCGCCGTATCATCAGCGGCAGGTGGATGCACCCCGGGGGTTCCGCACGGCGTTGCTCGATTATGATGGGGTGGCGGTCATTGCCGAAGTGAAAAAGGCATCGCCGTCCAAAGGGTTGATCTGCGCTGATTTCGATCCGGTCCGCACCGCGGTCAATTACCGGAAACAGGGGGCGCAGGCTTTGTCGGTACTGACCGACGTCGACTTCTTTCAGGGAAGCCTGCTCTATCTGCTGCAGGTTCGTGAGGCGGTTGATCTGCCGGTATTGCGCAAAGATTTCCTCATCGACCGCCTGCAGATCGATCAGGCACGCGCCCATGGCGCCGATGGTGTCCTGCTCATCGCAGCCATCCTGGAGGTGGAGCAGATTGCCGAATTCAGGCAGTATGCGGCGAGTCTCGGTATGGACAGCCTGGTCGAGGTACACGATGAACGAGAGGTAGAGATGGCGCTGGCGGCCGGTGCTGATCTGATCGGCATCAATAATCGCAACCTCAACGACTTCAGTGTTGATATCAATACCACCTTTCGCCTGCGGCAGCTGATCCCGGCGGAGATTCCGGTTGTCTCCGAATCCGGTCTGAAGACGGCGGGCGATCTGGCGGCGCTGGCCCACGCCGGGGTGAGTGCTGCACTGATCGGCGAGAGTCTGATGCGGGCCGGAACCGGCAGCAGCCTGCTCAGTGAACTGCGGGGCGGCGGCGACCGGAATCGGTGAGAAGGATGCAGCGGATCCGGATCAAGATGTGCGGGACGACCAGGGAGGAAGATGCCCGGGCGGCGGTTGCCGCCGGCGTCGACGGGCTCGGCTTTATCTTCGTCGCCGCCAGCCCGCGCCAGGTGACACCGGACCAGGCGGCGAAACTGATCGAGACGCTGCCGCCGTTCATTGCCCGGGTCGGCGTTTTTCGGGACGCTGCCGAAGAAGAAATCAAATACGTGGTCGATTATTGCGGGTTGACCCACGTGCAACTGCACGGCAACGAGCCGCCACCATTCTGCCGGCGACTGCGCTCCTGGCGTCGGGGGCTGTCGGTCTGCAAGGCGGTGCGCGTCGGACCCGCCGTTAAGCCCGTTGATTTCGAGGCATTTCATGATGCGGTCGACAGCATCCTGCTCGATACCTACGTCAAAGGAGCGGCCGGCGGTACCGGCCGAAGTTTCGACTGGTCGGTTGTGCCGTCACTGAAAATAACCAGGCCGCTTATTCTGGCCGGCGGCCTGCACGTCGGCAACGTAGTGGCGGCCATCGAGGCCGTGCGTCCCTATGCCATCGACATCAATTCCGGGGTTGAAGCGGCCCCGGGCCGCAAAGACCACGCCTTGCTGCGACAATTGGTGACCACCGTTCGTCGCCTTGAGCAGTCCGACGGTGCGGTGGGCAGCAGCGAAAATTCGACAAACCCGCCGGTTTAACGAGCGATTACAAAGGCGTTGCGGTAGCCGCGCTTTTCCAGGATTGATCGAGCCTGTTCGGCACCCTGCAAGGTTCTGCCGACATAGACGTGGACCCGATAGTAGGCGTTCTGCTGTTCTTCATATTTCTGGATCAGCGTCTTGTGCCCGGCCTGGAGGAAGCGATTCTGCAGACGCAGCGCGTTATCGGTATTGGCAAACGAGCCGATCTGTACGTAGAAATCGCCGGTATAAAATTGCTGAGCCATCTCCATCATCTGCGACTCGCTTTTCTCACCGTCAGAAAGTGCGCTGATCCTGACGTGCGCGGTTCCCTTGCCGACGATATTGAGCCGTTTGGCTGCCTGATAGCTCAAGTCGATAATCCGCCCCTTGACGAAGGGGCCGCGATCATTGACGCGAACGATGATTTCCTGGTTGTTTTCCAGATTCTGGACGAGCAGGACGGTGTTCATCGGCAGGGTCTTATGGGCGGCCGTCATGCCGTGCATGTCGTACGTTTCGCCGTTGGAAGTCGGGCGTCCATGGAAATCGTCACCGTACCAGGAAGCGATTCCGGTCTGATTGAAGCCGTAGGCCGATGGAATGGGATAGTAGGTATGACTGTTGATGCGGTAAGGGCGCTGCGTCGGGTGCAGTGAGGTGGTTCCCCCGGTCGAGGTCGCAGGATAGCAGGATAGAATGGCGATCACCAGCAGGCAAATGGTGCTGGCGATACCGGAGAAAAGCCTGCCGTCCGCTGGATTTACGAGCACGAGCATCCTGTTGCTGAAAAGAGGTGAGTGCGCCAACCATCAATGCGCCGATATTGGGCGCAGCATCCCTGCCGTTCCCCCCGCACGACCGGCGCCTTTTCGAGTTGTGTTGGGGTTATATGAAAATTGGTGGGACTGGTTTTAACCTGTCC
>NPIE01001927.1_pt1 | contig 53796 bp, 44 predicted proteins | sample 8637661 | NCBI WGS metagenome assembly NPIE01 (sample SAMN07420842, study PRJNA396082) | bioreactor metagenome | isolation source: sample BA12 brine-fed electro-methanogenic bioreactor BA | place: Japan: Kochi | collected 2016-12-09 | reverse complement strand
GAGCAAGTCGCTGGGCAACTTCTTTACCATCCGCGATATTCTGCAAAGCTACGATCCTGAGGTGGTGCGCTTCTTCATTCTTACCGCCCACTATCGTTCGCCCATCGATTTTTCCGATCAGAACCTGCAGGACGCCCTGGCCGGATTGAGCCGTTTTTACGAGGCTCTGCAGGTCTCCGCCGAAGCGGTGGTGGATCTGCCCGAGAGCGATACTGTCAGCGAAGAAGGCGCGGCCCTGGAGGCGAAATTCCGCGAGGCCATGGATGACGATTTTAATACCGCCGCGGCCATCGGCCACCTCTTCGAAGGGGTGCGCACCATGAACCGTCTGTGCGCTACGAAAAAGTTCCGGAAAAAGGCCGACCTGGTGGCGCAGGTGCAGGACCTGCACCGAACCGTGATCCGCCTCGGCGGGGTACTCGGCCTGTTCGGTTCCGAGCCGGAGGTCTGGTTGGATAAGCAGAAGTTTGCTGCTTTGGCCAATCTCGACATCACAGCGGAACAGATCGAGGAGTTCATCGCCGAGCGTAAGCAGGCCCGCAAGGATAAGGATTTTGCCCGCTCCGATGCGATTCGTGACGAGCTCGATGCCAAGGGGATCGTGTTGCTCGATTCGGCGCAGGGGACGACTTGGAAGATTAAATAGGCTGTTCCTTTAACAATTTGGAAAAAGTAGGGGGGTGCTCTTGTGGGCGACCCCTCTTACTTTTTGGAAAGGGATAACTACAAGACCGCGGGGTTGCGTCCCCGCTCGACGCCCTACTCTTTTACTGCGCGGCAAAAGAGTAGGCAGAAAAACGCGCCCCGGCTCCTTGCCCTTCGGGTACCTTGCGCTGCGCAGACATTTTACGGGCGGGCAAAAACTCGCTGCGCTCAAACAGTTTCCCCGCCTGTTTCGTAAAACGTCCACTACGCTCCGGCTGCGTCACAGGGGAAGGTAGAAGCATCAGTTTGTACGTATTAGCCTTTACGCCTCACGATTTACGGTTCCCACCCCCTGTGAGTGCCGCCGAACGCAGGGATTTTAATCCGGACCAGAAAGACGTCTGAGCGCAGCGAATCTCGTCTTTCCCGGATTAAAACTCCCGTAGAGAGGGAACCCCGCAGGGGCAAACGGTGGGGCGACCTTCTTTTGCTTACTTTTCTTGGTCGTCAAGAAAAGTAAGACGCCCGGCCGGGCGGAACCGGCCGACTTTATGGTTTCAATGTGCCTCTGAATAAACCTTGAAGACTGCAAAATCGCCCGCCACTCCTCGATTCCTGCTTGCTCCCCGCCAAACAGAAGAGTACTCTAAGGCAAATGTAATATTCTGGAGATTAGGATGCATCGGTGGATTTGGCGTCGTAGCAATCATCTATTGTTCTGGTTATTTTTGGATGCCTGTTATGTGTTGGCCTTGTTTGCCATGCCGACCTGGCGCCCATTGCCCTTTTCTACCTTTGCTCTGGCACACCTGGCAGGTATCGCAGTCGGCACTTTGGTGATGTATACCGGGGTGGGAGCCGGCGTGGTATGGTTTCCCTTTTTTACTTTGCTCGGCTTTCACCCAGGAGATGCCGCGTCCTTTTCTCTTTTCAATCAGCTGGCCGGCAAGGGAAGTGGCTCTTTTAAATACCTGCGCGAGGGCATGATCGATTGGCCGGTGGTGCGCCGGTGCGTGCCCATGGCGCTGCTCGGTGTCAGTGCCGGTTATCTGCTCGGCATAGTACTTCCTCATCGATTTGAACCTTGGCTGTTGCTGGCTTTTGCGGCGGTGGTACTCTATCTGTTGTTGGCTCTGCTGTGGCGAAAGCTTCATCCTGTCCAAGCTGACGAAGGGTCGGTAGCGGTTCCGAGGGCGAGTCGCTTATTGGTAGTGGGTTCGTCTATTTTTACCGGGCTGCTCAGTGTCGGCACAAGCGATTGGCTTATTCCTCATCTGATGCGGCGTTTGCGCATGCCGGCCAGTCGGGCGGTGGCCAGTGGCATCTTTGTCATGTTTGTTGCCGCCTTGTTCTTTTGGGCGCTGATCGCCTTGAGCGTGCTGGTTGGATGGCGCGACTGGCCGACGAATCCTCCTATATTGTTCGGCACCGTGCCCGGGGTGATGATCGGCGCCCAGTTCGGTTCGCGCCTGGTGAGCTTTGCAACTATGAAACGGGTTCAGCCGATAGTATTCGTGACAGTTCTGGCGTTATCCACCGGACATATGGTTTACGAATTTCTGCGGCGCTTTTAAATAGAGAAAGGTAGTTTCGGTGGCGAACGATTGGAACAAGGTCTGGCAGGAACGGGGAGAAAAACCCCTTCTGTTCGACCCCTGGCTGCAGCGGGTGCTGCCCCTGTTGCCGCAGGGAAAGCTTCTCGATATCGCCTGTGGTCGGGGACGAAATGCTCTGCCGATGGCCGAGTTGGGATACTCCGTTACCGCACTGGATGCCTCGTCACAGGGGTTGGGTCAACTGGAGGATGAGGCGCGCCGGCGAGGCCTGGCTATCGCTACGGTGCAGCAGGATCTGGAGAAGCTCCCTCAACTGCCAAGGGCGTATTTCGATGTGGTGCTGCAATTCTTTTATCTGCAGCGTTCTCTTTTTGATGCAGTGCGGGCAGCGGTGCGGCCCGGCGGGGTGGTGGTGGCCCGCACCTTCAGCCGCGCCGGAGATTTTTCCGGTGGGCCGGGCAATCCCGACTATGTCCTGGAAGTCGGTGAGTTGCTGACCCTTTTCGATGGTTGGGATATTCTGCTTCATGAAGAAGGCCTCGATGAGGCCGAGCGGGGCGGTGGTCTGGCGGGGATCGTGGCCCGAAAACCGCAATCGACAGCTGAAAGAGAGCGGCCGTGTGCCTGATTCTATTGGCCTGGCAGCAGCACCCGGACTACCCCCTGGTACTGGCCGCGAATCGCGACGAGTACTACAGTCGACCGACGGCGCCCGCCGGACCCTGGCAGGATCAACCTGGCATTATCGGTGGCCGCGACCTTCTGCAGGGGGGCAGCTGGCTGGCCATGGGGCCTGATGGCCGCTTTGCCGTGGTCACCAATTATCGCGAACCTCCGCCAGCGGTCGACCCACCCCTTTCGCGGGGGCGACTGGTCAGCGATTTTTTGCAGGGGGTGAGCGGTCCGGCTGAGTACCTGGCGGGCGTGGAGCAGCATGGACAGCTCTATCGTGGCTTCAGCCTGTTGGTCGGTGATCGCAGTGCTGTCGGTTACTTGTCCAATCGCGTTGCCGGGTATCGGCTGCTGGAACCGGGTCTGTACGGTGTCAGCAACGCCTTGCTCGACACTCCCTGGCCCAAGGTGGTCGCTGGCAAGGAGGGCCTCGCGTCGCAGCTGGCATCTTCTTCGCTGGACAGCACAGGGCTTTTTGCATTGCTGGCCGATGAGTCTTTGCCGGAACTGCCGGAAGGGATCGCCGCCAATGGCGATCTGCTTGCCGGGCCCCAGGCACCGATCTTTATCCGCACCGCGGAATACGGTACTCGCTGCTCCACCCTGCTGTGGACCGAGCGGGCGGGCGGCATGACGTTGCTGGAACGCAATTTCGAACCCGACAGCCGCCAATGGAGCGAGGTTTGTCACCGCTTCGGTGTGTCTTGACAGCTTGATTAATCTCACCGATGATGGCCCAGGAGCCTAAATAAACAACATGTTGGAGGATAACAGGGATATGCCTTTGCAAGATTTCGATATGCCCGAGCAGCTGCCTCTGTTGCCGGTGCGTGATACGGTGGTCTTTCCGCATATGGTTTTGCCCCTTTTTGTTGGCCGCACGGCTTCGCTGGAAGCGGTGAAGCAGGCTATGGAAGAGAGTCGGCTGATCTTTTTGGCGACGCAGAAGACCCTCGGTAGTGAAGAACCCGATAAAGACGATATCTATCGGACCGGTACCGTGGCGATGATCATGCGCATGGTCAAGCTGAATGACGGCCGGGTGAAGATTCTGGTGCAGGGGCTATCCAAGGGACGCATCGAAGAGTTTCTGCGGGAGGAGCCTTTTTTCGAGGTGAAGATAACCTCTCTTGAGGAGCCGGAATTGGCAGAAGTTCCGTTGGAAGTCGAAGCCTTGATGCGAACGGTGCAGAATCAATTATCCCAGTTGCAGGCCATCAGTAATGTTTTGTCCCCCGAAGTTATGGTCGTGGTGGACAATATCGAAGATCCCGGCGGTTTGGCCGATCTGGTGGTCGGTAATCTCAATCTCAAGATTTCCCAGTCCCAGGAACTTCTGGAAGTTTGCGATCCCGTCGAGCGCCTGATGCAGGTGAACGATCTGCTCAATAAAGAGCTGGAACTGGCTACGATGCAGAGCCGTATCCAGTCCCAGGCCAAAGAGGAGATGGGCAAGACGCAGCGGGAGTATTTTTTGCGCGAGCAGTTGCGGGCCATTCAGGAAGAGCTCGGCGGCAGCGATGCAAAAACGGACGATTTGGCGGAACTGGAACAAAAGCTCAAGGATGGAAAGTTGCCCGATGAGGCCATGACCGAAGCGACCAAGCAGCTGCGTCGGTTGGAGGGCATGCAGGCGGAAGCGGCGGAATATTCCATGCTGCGCACTTATCTCGAGTGGCTGGCGGACCTGCCCTGGCAGAAAACCACCCGCGACAATCTCGATCTGCACAAGGCGCGGAAAATTTTGGACGAGGATCACCACAGCCTCGAAAAGGTCAAGGAACGGATTCTCGAGTTTCTGGCAGTACGCAAGCTGAAGAAGAAGCTCAAGGGACCGGTGCTTTGTTTCGTCGGCCCCCCGGGTGTCGGCAAGACCAGTCTTGGCAAGTCCATTGCCCGGGCTTTGGGCCGAAAGTTCGTGCGGGTTTCCCTGGGCGGCCTGCGGGACGAGGCGGAGATTCGCGGCCATCGCCGGACCTACGTCGGCGCTTTGCCGGGACGTATCATTCAGGGCATGAAACAAGCCGGTACCAGCAACCCGGTATTCATGCTCGACGAGCTGGACAAGGTCGGCGGCGCCGATTTTCGTGGTGATCCTTCCGCCGCACTGCTGGAACTTCTCGATCCGGAGCAGAACCACGCTTTTTCCGACCATTACATCAATCTGCCCTTCGATCTGTCCAACGTGATGTTCATCGCCACGGCCAATGTCATGGATCCCATCCCCTCGGCTCTCAAGGACCGTCTGGAGGTGCTGCGCCTGGCCGGGTACAGCGGCGAAGAGAAACTGGCCATTGCCGAGCGCTTTTTGCTGCCCCGTCAGCTGGAAGATAATGGCCTCAAAGGGCAGGATGTGCGTTTCTCACGTTCGGCCCTGCAGCGAATTATTCGGGAATATACCACCGAGGCCGGTCTGCGCAACCTGGAACGGGAAATCGGCAGTATCTGTCGCAAAGTGGCCCATCGCCTGGCCGAAGGCCGCAAAGGTCCGGTGTCCATTACCCGGACCAACCTCGAACGTTTCCTCGGTCCGGCCCGACATCTGGCCGAGGATAAGTTGGCTGAAAATGAAATAGGTGTCGCTACCGGTCTGGCCTGGACGGAGCGGGGCGGCGAGATTCTGCATGTCGAAGTGACCACCATGAAGGGGGCGGCCAAACTCACCCTGACTGGCCAGTTGGGCGATGTGATGAAAGAGAGCGCCCAGGCGGCCCTTTCCTATGCCCGCTCCCATGCGGAAGAGCTGGGCGTCGATCCTGGCTTCGCCGAACGCCTGGATATTCATATCCATGTACCGGCCGGAGCCATTCCCAAGGACGGACCGAGTGCCGGAGTGACCATGGCCACCGCCCTGGTGTCGGCCCTGAGCGGTCGACGGGTCGACCGCGAAGTGGCCATGACCGGCGAGATTACCCTGCGGGGAAAGGTGTTGCCCGTGGGCGGTCTGAAAGAAAAAGTGTTGGCAGCGGTCCGCGCGGGCATAACTGTTGTGGTGGTCCCTCGTCAGAATGAAAAAGACCTGGTGGAAATTCCCGCGGCTCTGCGTCGTAAGGTCACCTTCGTCCCGGTAGAAAACATGAGCCAAGTGCTCGAGAAAGCCCTGGTGAGCACCCCATGAAGCTGGCTGACCTGGGTGAATTCGGATTTATCGAGCGTATTCGAGAAGCCGTCGCCAAAAGCAAAGGAACCGGAGTTCGACTCGGAATCGGTGACGATTGCGCGGTCCTCGAATTGCCGCCGGGGCAGGTGCTTTTGACCAGTACCGATCTTTTGATCGAGGAGATCCATTTCCGCCCGGAATGGAGCGACTGGCGGGCGCTGGGAAGCAAGTGCGTGTCGGTTAACGTCAGTGACGTGGCGGCCATGGGCGGCAGCCCGCGGCACCTTTATCTCGGCCTGGCGATTCCGGCCACAATGGCGATGGAAGACCTCGATGCCTTCTTGGAAGGGTTCCTGGAAGCCGCAGCGGACTATGGGGCGGTACTGGTCGGCGGCGATACCTGCCGTTCTCCGGGACCGTTGATGATTTCGGTGACTGTCGAAGGGGCGGCGCCTACGGAACAGGTCGTATCTCGAAACGGTGCTCGACCCGGAGATGCCATCTATGTTTCGGGTACTCTGGGCGACAGCGCCCTGGCACTGAAACGGCTGCAATCGGGGCAGCCTATGACCGATGAACTGGCCGATCGTCATCACCGGCCGCAAGCCCGGGTCGCTCTCGGCCGGGCACTGGCCGGAGCGCGGTTGCCGAGCGCAATGATCGATGTTTCCGATGGGGTATCGGCCGATCTCGGCCATATCCTCGAGGCGTCGGTTGTGGGTGCCCGCCTGGAACAGGGACAGTTTCCCCTGTCTTCCGGGTTTTCCAAGGCGTTGGTCCAAGATCCGGGTCTTTTTGAATTGGCTCTGTGCGGCGGCGAGGATTACGAACTGCTTTTTACCGTGCCGGCGGATAAGGAACACCTGCTGTCGACACTGGTTGCCGATGTTCCGGTTACCCGCATCGGTACGGTGACGGAAGCGGATCAGGGGTTGTTGCTGGTTGATGAGGCGGGGCAGATGCGGACGCTAAAGGCTAAGGGGTTTAATCATTTTCGTGGTTGAACTTTAAGACCGCGGAGTTGCATCCCCGCGCGACGCCTACCCAAAACCGGCGGGTCGCGTCCCGCCAGTCGCCTTCCTTTTTGTCCAGGCGGCAACAAAAAGGAAGCAAAAAGTGCCTTGCCACTGCGTGGGGCATGCTGTGACGGATGGCAGGAGAGGGCCAAAAACTTTTGAGCTGTCTCACCGTGATGGCGATTTCTTTGGGCGGCCCCTCTTCTAAAGTTGGTTGCTAAAACGATCGGGCCCTTTTTCTTGCCAATATTGATCGTAGGGGTTATTGGGTTTAAAACCTTCAAACTAATTCATGTTTGCTGCTTGCCCTTCGGGTTCCTTGCGCTGCGTCACAGGGGGAGGGAGGGGTACCAGGTTTTACCTATTACGCCTCACGCCTCACGCTTCACGGATTACGCATTACGCATTTCACCCTGTAATCTTACAGCCTGTTTTTACGTCCAAACGAGGAAGACACGGAAACCGCCCGACCGGGTGTCATTTGGACTATTTAAAATAAAGGAGAAGCCCTCGATGAAATATATATCTATTCTCGCCATTCTTCTGCTAACGCTCCTCGCTGGCGGCGCCCTGGCCAACGGCAGCGAGGAACTCTTGGATAAGGTCGTACGAGGTCTGGAACATCAATTCCGCGCCAATGCGGCTCCCGGAGCCGCCATCGAGGATCTGCAGGCCGATTTTCTACAGCAGGCTTATCTTGGTTCTCTCGATCGGGTTGAGGAAGGCCAGGGCCGGGTGGCCGTTCGCTTCGATCGCCGCGGTAAACAGTTGCAGCCGCGATTTCGTTGGGAATACGAGGTGCCGAGCGTTCAGCAGATCATTTCCGACGGGAGCATGGTGTGGGTCTACCTGCCGGAGAACCAGCAGGTGGTCGAGTCGCCGATGCCCGATAATGGCAGCGAGGGTGTCGATGATCCGCTGGCTTTTTTGACCGGTCTTGGCCAGTTGTCCAAGCGTTTTACCGTGGCCTGGGCCAGTCCCGCTCTCGACAGCGAAGGGCATTATCGCCTGTTGCTGAAACCCCGCAAGCCGTCGGCGATTATCGAGCGGCTCGAACTGGTCATCGACCGGACCGTGGTTAATCATAACGGCAGCGGTCGCAAACCGGTCTATCCGGTACGGATCGCCACGGTATTCGGTCCCAATGAAAGCCGTACGACCATTACCTTCCGCAACGTGCGTTTAAACCAGGGGCTGAAAGACAGTCTGTTCAATTTTAAGATTCCGGAAGGAGTCGAGGTTCTGCGGCCCGATCAGAATCAGTTCGGGTTTTAATCGTTTTTCCGGCGTGATTTCCAGTTTATCGGCTTCAAGGTGATTTTTATGATCAGACTCACGCGAAGCCGCGAAGCATCAATTAAGCTTCCCCTGCGACTTTGGATATGCTATAAGTCCTTGTTTCACTGATGATTATTCGTCTCTCGAGACGCTAAACAAGGAAGGTCAGAACATGCCAAGTTTCGATATCGTATCCAAGGTCGACATGCAGGAAGTCGATAACGCCGTTAATCAGGCCTTGAAGGAAATCGGCCAGCGTTACGATTTCAAGGGCACCCATAACGAGATCGATCTGCAGGAGAGCTCCATCGTGCTGCTGGGAGCCGATGATTACAAGCTGCAGGCGGTAATCGATGTACTCAAGGGCAAACTGGTACGCCGCGGCGTGTCGCCCAAGTGCCTGGATTTTGGTGCTAAAGAGCCGGCTTCCGGCGGTGCTGTACGGCAGCGGGTCGGTATCATCCAGGGGATCTCCAAGGAGAAGGGCAAGGAGATCGTCAAGAAGATCAAGGACACCAAAATCAAGGTCCAGGCACAGATCATGGACGATCAGGTACGCGTGTCGAGCAAGAAAATCGATGCTCTGCAGGAAGTTATGCAGTCGCTCAAAGCCCAGGACCTGGGTGTTGAGCTGCAATTTGTCAATATGCGTTCCTAGGGTCTCAGGTCCTGGCGCCCGTAACACCCTTTGCATGAGAGAAAGTGATTGTTTTGAGCAAGCAAAAAGTGAGCATGGTCAGCCTTGGCTGCGCCAAAAACCTGGTCGATGCCGAGGTTATGCTGGGCCATCTTCCGGCTGAGCGGTTTGAGATCGTTACCGACGAGTCCCAGGCCGAGATCATCATCGTCAACACCTGCGCGTTTATCGAGGATGCCAAGGAAGAATCGGTGGAAACCATTCTTGAGGTGGCCGACCATAAGCTGAACGGCAACTGTCGCCTGCTGGTGGTGACCGGCTGTCTGCCCCAGCGCTATGCCAAGGAGCTGGCTGCCGATCTGCCGGAGGTCGACATCTTTATCGGTACCGGTGAGTTTACGCGTCTGGTCGAGCTGATCGACGCGCATCAGGCGCAGGACGGGTCTCTGCAGGCCATTGATATTCCCCAGTATCTCTACGATCACACTACGCCGCGGGTAAAATCCTCGCCCTTTTACTCGACTTACGTAAAGATTGCCGAAGGCTGCGATAATCACTGCTCTTACTGCATTATTCCTCAACTGCGCGGCCCGCTGCGTTCGCGCAGCATCGAATCGGTGGTGTCCGAGGTAACGGCCCTGGTGGCCGATGGGGTGAAGGAGGTCAACCTTATCGCTCAGGATCTGACCGCCTTTGGTCATGACCGCAACGACGGTTCCTCCCTGGTCGGTTTGCTGCGGGAACTGGTCAAGATCGAAGATTTGCAATGGTTGCGCCTGCTCTATGCCTATCCGGAAGGCATCAGCGACGAACTTATCGAGCTGATGGCCTCTGAAGAGAAGATTTGCAATTACCTCGATGTGCCCTTTCAACATATCAATGATACGGTTCTCAGTCTGATGAACCGGCGCATCGACCAACAGGCCATTCGCGGCCTGGTGGAGAGGTTGCGCAAGGCCATCCCCGATCTCACCCTGCGGACCTCCTTCATTGTCGGCTTTCCCGGTGAGACCGAGCAACAGTTCTCCGAATTGATGGATTTTGTCAAAGAGGGCCACTTCGACCGGGTGGGAGTGTTCCGTTATTCCCAGGAAGAGGGCACTTCGGCAGCGACCCTGCCGGACCAGGTCGCCGCGCGAACCAAAAAAAGTCGCGTGGAAAAGCTGGTAAAAGCCCAACAGCGGGTCTCTTTCCGCCGCAACCGGGCACTGGTCGATCGTATCGAACCGGTGCTGGTGGAAGGTTACAGCGAAGAGACCGAACTGCTGCTCAGCGGCCGCAGCGTCCGTCAGGCGCCCGATATCGACGGTCAAGTCTATATTACCGACGGTCAGGCGAACATTGGCGATATTGTACCTTTGCGCATAACCGATTCTTCCGATTACGATCTGATCGGCGAGATTGCCGATCCGTCCGAGCCATTGTCCGGCGAATAGGGTTTCTGGCGGGCCGGACATCTCTGAAAGGTTGCTCCCTTGTCCCGCCTGCGTTTGATTCTTCCCTATTTTGCTCCCTACCGTTCCCTGTTGCTGGTCGGGCTGGGCTGGTTGCTGGTTACCGATTTTCTTGGGCTGCTCCTGCCCTGGATGCTCAAGGTCGGGGTGGACGCCGCGCAACAGGGCGCATACCGGCAATTGGTTTTGGCGGCAGCGGTACTGGTGGGCGGGGCGCTATTGCGTTTCGGTACCCGGTTGCTGTCGCGTTTTGCCTTTTTGCGCAGCGCCTGCCGCCTGGAAATCGATCTGCGGCGGGACCTGCTCTCCAGCCTGTTGTGTCGGGAAGGTCCCTTTTTCGACAGCCACCGTACCGGCGATCTTCTTTCCCGTTGTACCAACGATCTGTCCAATGTCCGCACCATGGCCGGTTTCGGCCTGTTGATTCTGATCAATACGGTGCTGGTTTACCTGCTGACCCTTGCCCTGCTCTTTTCCCTGTCCCCCTCTTTGACCCTGCTCGCTCTGATTCCCTATCCCCTGCTGTTGGTGGTGGTTAAATATCTTAGCGGCCGTCTGTTGACCGCATCCTCCGCAGTGCAGAAGGGATTGGGACGCATCAGTGAAGCCCTGGAAGAGGGGATCTCCGGGCAGGCGGTCATCCGCAGTTATGGTCTGCATGGGGTAAGATGCGCTCATTTCGAAGAGCTCAACGGAGAGTATCTGTCCAGTTCTCTCAAGCTGGCCAAGTTGCGGGCTCTGATCGGCCCGGTTATGGCCCTGATCGCCCCGGTCAGCACCTTGCTGATTCTCTATGTCGGCGGCGGCCGGGTGGTGGCCGGAAAATTGTCCCTTGGCGAGCTGGTTGCCTTCAACGCCTACCTTATGCAGCTGGCCATGCCGACCTTGATGCTTGGCTGGGTGCTCAGCCTGGGCCAGCGGGCCATGGCCAGCCTCGAACGGTTGCGCAGCCTGCTTACGCCCCTCCCCTATGCTGAAAGACTTCCACTGATGACGGCTTCAACGGCCCCAGCGGTGGATATCCAGCACCTTGACTTTGCCTATGATGATCAACCGGTGCTGAAGGATCTCTCTCTGTCCTTGACCCCTGGCAGCCTGACAGGGATCAGCGGCACAACCGGCTCCGGAAAAAGCACCCTGTTGCAATTGCTGGCCGGTTTTTATCCGGTAAAACCGGGAGAGATCAATATCGATGGCCAGGATCTGACGACTCTCGACGTGGTGGAACACCGCAAACGTCTGGCGGTCGTACCCCAGGAAGGCCGTTTGTTTTCCGGCACTCTGCAAGACAACCTGCTCTATGGCGAGCCCGGCGCCGATACCGAACTGCTGCAGCGGGTGGCCGATGCGGTGTGTCTGAGCGATGAGGTGGCAGGTTTTGAAGAGGGCTTCGCCACCCGCGTCGGCGAGGGGGGGAAGGCCCTTTCCGGCGGACAGCGGCAACGGGTCGCTCTCGGCCGGGCGTTGGCCCGTGACGGTAGTCTGTGGTTGCTCGACGATCCTTTCAGCCATCTTGATGCGGCCACGGCCCGCCAGGTGTGGCAAGCCCTGCAGCCCCTGCTGAAGGCCAAGACGGTACTGTTGGTTTCCGCCCGGGTATCGCTGTTGGAGGTGGCCGATGATATTGTGATCCTCGATCAGGGCCGGGTTGCGGAGCAGGGATCTCATGCCGAACTGCTGGCACTGGAGGGCCGCTATGCGCGTCTGCTGGAGCAGGAGCGACTGAAGCAGGAACTGGAGGGGCTGTCATGAAGCGGGGCATGTTCGACATGGACGAAGTGACCGGCCGCTCTCTGGACTGGTCTCTGTTTCGGCGGTTTCTCGGTCTGGTGGTGCCTTACCGGCGTAGCGCGGCGGGAGCCATGCTGTTGCTGCCCCTGGCTACCGCAGCCCGTCTGGTGCAGCCCTACCTGGTCAAGGTCGCCATCGATGAGCATATCGTTCCTGCGAAATTGGCCGGTCTGGAATGGATCGCCGCCCTGTTTCTGTTCACGGTCTTTGGCGAAAGCCTTCTCGGTTTCGGACAGGCTTATCTGGCCCAGGGGGTCGGCCAGCGGATCATGGCGGATCTGCGTAAAAATGGGTTTTCCCGTTTGCTCAGGTTGCCGGTGAGCTTTTTTGACCGCCATCCTTCCGGGCGGTTGGTGACCCGCCTGAGCGGCGATGTGGAAAATGTTGGCGAGCTGTTCGGTTCGGGGGTGGCGGCGGCCTTCGGCGAACTCTTCTCCCTGGTGTTTATCGTCGGCCTCATGTGGTGGCTGAATCCGGGGCTGACCCTGGTGGCCTTTACCCTGATCCCGCTGTTGCTCCTGATCCTGTGGCTTTTTCGTCGCAGCATGCGCGGCGCCATGCGCCAGGTGCGGTCCCGGGTGGCGGATCTCAACGGCTATCTTGCCGAGCGCGTGGCCGGAATCCACGAAGTACAACTGTTCGGTCAGGAGCAGCGTACCCTGGAAGAATTCGGCGATTTACAGGAAGGGTATCGCCGAAGCTCCTTTCGGGCTATTCACTGGGACGCTTTCCTGTTCAGTGCCCTGGAAACCCTTAGCGCCCTGGCTATCGCCGGAATTCTCTGGCGTGGCGGCAGCGGCGTGCTCGCGGGGACCGCAACTTTCGGCACCCTGGTGGCTTTCATCGAGTATGTGCAGCGTTTTTTCGCTCCACTGCGGAAATTATCGGCTCAATACTCCCTGTTGCAGTCGAGCAATGCCTCTTTGGAGAGGTTGTTTCAATTGTTGGATGAGCCTTCGGAAGAGGCCGGAAACCCGCTTCCAAGCGGGAAAGGGGCCCTGAGACTGGAACAGGTATCTTTCAGTTACGATGGTCGGACCCCGGTGCTGAAGAACGTCGACCTGAGTATCGAACCGGGTCAAACCGTTGCCCTGGTCGGCGATACCGGCAGCGGCAAGACCACCATCGGTCGTTTGTTGCTGCGTTTCTATCAACCGGGTTCCGGGCGTATTCTTCTCGATGACGTCGATCTTGAAAAACTCGATCCGGCACTGGTGCGTCAACGAATCGGCTGGGTCGCCCAGGATCCCTTTCTCTTTGCGGGCACGGTGCGCAACAATCTCGACCCACAGAAAATGCACAGCGATGAGGAGCTTTTAAAGCTCATAGAACGCAGCGGCTGTGCTCAGGTGGTGGACCGCCTGGGCGGACTGCAGGGGAGCATCGAAGAACGGGGTAAAAACCTTTCCGCCGGTGAGCGGCAGTTGCTTTGCCTGGCGAGGGCCCTGGTGCAGCAGCCCGCCATCATCGTTTTCGACGAAGCGACCAGCCGCCTCGATGCCGGCACAGAGGCTTTGGTCAAGGCCGAGATGGACCGGGCTCGCAAAGGACGCAGCGCGTTGATTATCGCCCATCGTCTGCGCTCGGTGAGTGCAGCCGATCAGATCCATGTTCTGCATCATGGTTCTATTCGCGAAAGTGGCAGCCATGAAGAACTGCTGGCTGAAAATGGTCTCTATGCCCGCCTGTGGAGGCTGCAGGATCTGGCCAGTGGTAACGAAGACCTTTAGACTTTACCGGGGAGATTGCGGATCGAAGGCCGGTTCTTTTTGGAAGGGAGCCTCAAGGGCGGTGGGCCGCTTGGGTTCAGGATCCGTTTCCGGAAACAGGAAAGGGTAGCGGGAGTTGGCCACATACTCGACCAGGGTATTGGCGAAGGATAGCCGGTAGTCCCCTTCTTTCGGGCGGTAGTTCAGCAGGGGAGGATGTAACAAGCGTTGACCGGGAAGTTGCATATCCAGATCATCCAGCTGTTGCGGAAACCGGCCGTGATCCAGGCGATGGTTGCGCAGGGCCAGGCGAACCTCTTCACCCCGGGCCAAGCACTCGTCAAAGGCCCGGCCGGCAATCGTCTGACCGGCGAACCAGGCACCGATAAACAACAGGGCCGTGGCCAGCAGGGTCGTGCGCAAATGGAAGTTGTCGTGCCGGGGGGCCAGGGCCGCAGTAGCCAGGGGAAGGGCGATAAGGGCCAGCAATACCCAGCTTGATATTAAAGGCAGGAATCCTTCCCCAAACCAGAAACCGGCCAAACCGGTAGCGGCGAAGAGTGCTGCGGAAATGAATTTGCGTAGCGGGGTTGAAAGCATGTCGGTGCGGCTTTCTGGCATCCTGTGAAAGAGAAAGATTCCCGCATCCCCAAAGATGAAAGGCCCAGGGTGCCTATCCGGATGGATTAGTTTGACGCGGGCCGCTCGTTTTTGGATGCATTGAGCTCGGGTTTATGGTCGGCATCATGGGAAATATGTTCCCAGACCGCCAACAGGTCGGGCAGACTCAGGGACAAAAACTGTAATCCCATGCCGGGGGGCATGCCGGGATTCACCGGTTGCCCTGGGGTATTGATCCAGGCTACGAAAGCTTTGCAGATGATCGGCTGGGGGACATTAGGAAGGCTAAATTCAAGAAACAGTTCCTTATCCGGTTGATAGGGCTCGTCCGTTTCAATGAACACGCCACCGGAGCTGAGGTTGACGGAAAAGGCGTGGAACAGATTTCTTGAATCGACCCCGTAGCGGACGATGAGCCGGGTCGGAACCCGGGGAAAAGAACGATAGGCCAGTCCGAGAATACGACGGGCCGTGGACAGAAGCAGATGATTGCTAAGGGGCTTGAAAATCACGTCGGTGCATTTGACCTTCAGGCAGCGGGCCAGATCCTCTTTGCGCTGGCTGTCGATAACCAGAATCACCGGTGTCGCCTGTAAAGTCAGGTCCTGACGTATCATCGCGCAGCAGGCATCCCCTGCCAGACCGCCGCAGTAGAGATCCATAAAAACCAGGTCGGGACGCTCTTTTTCGATCAAGTCCCAGGCATGCTGGCCGTCGCGGGCGATGAGAATATCGAACCCTTCTCGCATGGAGAAATCTACGTCGAGATCGAGGGAAGGGATTATCTCCGAAGAGATAAGGATTTTGGGATTGCCAGCCATTAAATTGCTCCTTGGCGCGGTTAATATTGCCCGGAAAAGCATGCCGGTTAAACGAGTGGCAGTAATTATAACCGCTTATGGGCTGAAGGCCAAGTTTTTTGCTGACAAATATTTTGCGATATTGGAAGAGATTAAATTAAAAAATGGCCCGCGGATTTGATCCGCGGGCCATTTCAACCTGTTGATAAAAGCTCTTTCAGAAGACCAGGGTTTTGTCACAGTCCGACCTCCCGAAAAAGAGAGGTCTTTTTGTATCCGAGTTGTGCTCAGCCGTGGACGTGGTGCTCGACGTCGCCGCCGGTGAGGAAACTGCTCGGCGGCTTGCCGGCCTGGTAATCCTTCCAGAAGGGGGACATATCGCGGATGCGCTCGATGATCGGCGGCATGACTTCAATGACGTGGTCGACATCCTCATCGGTGTTGTAGATGCTGAGGCTGAAGCGCACCGAACCGTGGGCAGCGGTAAAAGGCACGCCCATGGCCCGCAGGACATGGGAAGGCTGCAGCGAGCCGCTGGTGCAGGCCGAACCGGAGGAGGCGCAAATGCCTTCTTCGTTGAGCAGCATGAGGATCGATTCGCCTTCGATGTATTCGAAGCTCAGGTTGGTGGTGTTGGGCAGACGGCAGTCCCGGTTGCCGTTGACCAGGGTGTTGGGTATGCGCTGCAGCAGTTCCTTCTCCAGGCGGTCGCGCAGGGCTTTTACCCGGGTATTTTCTTCTTCCATGTGGGCGGTAACGAACTCGGCGGCCCGGCCAAGACCGATAATGTAGGGTACGTTTTCGGTGCCTCCGCGACGGCCTGCTTCCTGGTGGCCGCCGATCAAAAAGGGTGAGAACTTGGTGCCTTTGCGGATGTAGAGGGCGCCGATGCCCTTGGGGGCGTGCAGTTTGTGGCCGGACAGCGAGAGCAGGTCGATGGGGCTCTTGCGCATGTCCATGGGGATCTTGCCGATGGCCTGCACCGCATCGGTATGGAAAGGGGTGCCCCGTTCCCGGCAGATGGCGGCAATTTCGTCGACGGGGAACAGCACGCCCGTTTCGTTGTTGGCGGTCATAATACTGACCAGGGCTGTCTCGTCACCGATGGCGGCGCGCAGTTCGTCGAGATTCAGGTTGCCGCTGCCGTCGACCCCCAATTCCGTGACCCGGTAGCCGCGGGCCTGCAGGTGGTGGCCGACGTTGAGTACCGCCGGGTGCTCTACCCTGCAGATGATGACGTGCTTCTTCTCCGGGTAGGAGTAGAGGGTGCCCATGATGGCGGCGTTGTTGCTTTCCGTACCGCAGCTGGTAAAGACGATCTCCGAGGGATGGGCGCCGATCAGGGCCGCAACCTGCTCCCGGGCGGTGGCGATATGTTTGCCGACCTGGCCGCCGAAGCTGTGCATGCTCGAAGCGTTGCCGTACAGGTCGCTGAAAAAGGGGAGCATGGCTTCCACCACCTCGGGTGCGGTGCGGGTAGTGGCGTTGTTGTCGAGGTAGATGGTTTTCATCCCTTCACCTCCTCCACGACCAGGTCGGGGCTGACGAATTCACGCAGTTTGGCCTCGACGAAGTTCTTCAGGGTGAACTGGGACTGGGGGCAGAACGAACAGCTGCCGCGCAGGGCTACGTAGATGATATCGCCGTCGATGTCGACCAGTTCCAGGTCGCCGCCGTCTGAGCGGATCGGCGGCAGAATTTCCCTTTCCAGAGTTTCCTGAATCAGCCGGATTTTTTGCAGGTTGGTCAGTTTTTTCCCCGCAGGAACGGCTTTCTCCGCCGGTTCTACGGGCTTTTTGCCCCACAGTTTAGTGAGAATTTCTTCGATCTTTGGATGACAGGCCTGGCAGCCGCCTCCGGCCTTGGTAAAGTCGGTGATCTGCTCGAGGCTGGTCAGGTTGTTTTCGGTGGCGACCCGCTCGATTTCCTTGTCGGTGACGCCGAAACATTTGCAGACGATCTCGAAATCTTCCTTGACCGCTTCTTCTCCCCGATAGTTGGCGATGGCTGCTTCCAGGGCTTCCTTACCCATGACCGAGCAGTGCATCTTCTCTTCCGGCAGGCCGCCGAGAAACTCCGCGAGGTCCTGGTTGGAGATCTTTTCCGCTTCTTCCAAGGTCATGCCCTTGGCGATTTCCGTCAGGGCCGACGAGGAGGCGATGGCGCTGGCACAGCCGAAGGTCTGGAATTTGATGTCTTTGATGCGCTTGTTCTCGTCGAGTTTGAAGGTCAGGCGCAGGGCGTCGCCGCAGGCCAACGACCCGACCTCGCCGATAGCGTCGGGATCTTCGACTTCGCCGACGTTGCGGGGGTGTAGAAAGTGGTCTTTGACTTTATCGGTATAATCCCACATCGAGTTATCTCCTGTTGGGGCCAAGTGCAGTATGCGTCACCTCATGCGGTGTCGCTGCAAGATTTTTCACGCTTTATCTTAATGTATATGAGCTTCCCTGAATTTGTCAAAAAGCTGGGGCCGGTTTTCCGGGTGTCCGACAGTTTTAAGAAGGGGTTGTCCATATATAAATATGCGGGCGGTGAATGCACGAAAATAGTTGCCTTGATTGAACAACCGACCAACCGTTACTGGCAGGTGAGGGTTTTCTCCTGGGCCTTGGGATTTTCCCCTGCAGGGTACCCGTGGCGGGATTGCGACTTGCTACATGCCTCAGTCAGATACTGGCAAGCCTCCGGCGGTGCCAGAGGAGCCGAGAAAAGGTAGCCTTGACCGTATTCGCAGAGCCGTTCTTGCAGAAACGCTTGTTGCTCGGACAGCTCAATTCCCTCGGCGATGACCCCTAGTTGCAGGTTCTTCGCCAAGGCGATAATGGCGGCGACCAGTGAAGAGTTCTGATCGGTATCGGCAATCCCTTGTACAAAAGAACGATCGATCTTTAATTTGTCGATAGGAAATTGCTGCAGATAGTTTAGGGAGGAGAAACCGGTACCGAAGTCGTCGATGGCTAGGCTCAGACCCAAGGCGCGCAATTCGCGCAAGACTTTGGCAGAGTTCTGCGCGTCTTCCATCAGTACGTTTTCAGTGATCTCTAGTTCCAGCCAGCAGGCTTCGAGCCCCGATTTTCGCAGCACCTTTTCTACCGTAATCAGAAAGTCCGGTTCCTGGAACTGGCGGGGCGAGATGTTCACTGCCATGTGTAGCGGGCTGAAGCCCATAGCGTGCCAGGTGCGCAACTGATCGCAGGCAGTGCGCAGCACCCATTCGCCAATGGGCACGATGAGACCTGTCTCTTCCGCCAGGGGAATGAAGTCGTTGGGCGCGATCATGCCTTTGCTCGGATGTTGCCAGCGCAGCAGCGCCTCCATACCGGTAACTCGGCCCGACTCTAGTTCGATCTGCGGCTGGTAATGGAGGATGAATTGTTGTTGATCCAGGGCCTGGCGTAAGCTTCCTTCCAGCTGCAGCAGTTCATAGGTCCGGGCGTTCATCTCCGGTTTGTAGAACTGATAGTTGTTTCGGCCCTGCTCCTTGGCCCGATACATGGCCACGTCGGCGCTCTGCATCAATCCTTCGGCATCTTCGGCATCTTCGGGAAATACCGCGATGCCGATGCTGGCGGTAGGGTAGATAATTTCCTCCTCAACCGGTATCGCCCTGGGCAGATGGCAGAGCACCTTCTGCGCGATGGCCCCCAGATCGGCCGGCTGATGAAAATCTTGTACCAGGATGACAAATTCATCGCCACCGAGGCGGGCGATGGTATCGCTCTCCCGCAGACAGCCCTTGAGCCGGTTCGCTACTTTACGTAGCAACTGGTCTCCGACCTGGTGCCCGAGGGAATCGTTGACGTTTTTGAATCGGTCAAGGTCGAGAAACATCAGCCCGACCTGGGTTTTTCGGCGCCTGGCCAGGGACATGGCTTGTTCCAGGCGATTGTAGAAGAGCAATCGGTTGGGCAGTTTGGTGAGGCTGTCGTGAAAAGCGAGATGATTGAGACGCCGTTCGTTGTCCTGTAGCTTTTCTTCGGTAGCGACACGCTGGGTAATATCTTCCAGCAACAGGACCGCTCCTGCCAGTTCGCCCGCCTCTTCAAGGGCGGTCAACCGTAGTTCGAAATGCTGCTGGCGAGATGCGGCAAACAGACGCAGGGTCTGACGGCCGGCGGGTTGCTCGCCAGCCAGAACCTCGCTCAGCGGTCGGCGTAGCTCGTCCCGTTCCAGGTCCGGCAGCAGTTCGAACAGTCGGCGGCCGAGGGCCTGTTTCTCAACGAAGCCGAACAGGTCGGCCATCGTTCGGTTCCAGGAGGTGATTCGATAGACGGTATCGACAGTAAAGATGCCGAGATTGGTACTGTCGATAATGTACCGGCTAAAGTCGTCAAGCTGCTGAAAGCGTTCGGTAATGGTGCGCAGGTCTTCGTAGAGCTGAGCGTTTTTGATGGCGATGGACGCATGATCGGCAACTGTCATCAGCCTGGCCAGGTCGTCTTGGTTAAAGGCCCGCGGGATCGGGCTTTCAACGTTGAATACCCCGACCACCCGGTTCTGTACCACAAGAGGTACGGCCAGCTCGCTGCAGGCGCCGGCAATGCCGTACAGGTAGTCCTGCGTTTCGGCAATATCCTCCACCAGGACCGGGGTGCCGCGTTCCGCGACCTGTCCCATGACTCCCTGACCGATGAGAATCTCTTGCTGGATTGCTTTTCCGGTATAGCCGTAGGAGGCTGCCGTAATCAGTCGTCGACCGTCTTCCGCCACCAGGCGAATGATAGCATTGTCGAACTGGAATACCTCGCGGGCGATGGCGAGGATCCGGTCCAGCAACAATTCTAATTCGGTAATTGTGAGCAGTTCCTTGCTGATATCGATCAGCGCTTGCAACAGCTTTTCTTTCTTGTTCATGCCGTTCTCCCCGGCCAGTGTATTTGGCTTTAATGAGCAGAATGCATGCCAGCCCTAGAAGAAAAAAATGCGCGCAAAGTTGTACACTTATGACTGTTAGTGGAGCCTCATTCCGGGCGTGCCTAAATTTCCTTCAGTTGTTGCATATAGATTGGGCGGGGAAAAAGGTCACGAGGGGTTGCACTGAGAGTCAAAGGCGGTTATTAATCAGGCATCTCATTTCATGATTATTCAAGGAGGGATTATGCAAGAGCTGGTCAATACGCTGAACAGCTGGGTCTGGGGTCCGGTTACCATTGTCCTGCTGGTAGGCAGCGGGGCTTTCATCACCCTGTTGCTCGGAATGGTTCAGCTGCGTCGCTTCGGCTATGCCTGGAAACTGATTTCCGGAAAGTTCGACAATCCTGAGGATCACGGCGAGATCACCCACTTTCAGGCTCTGAGCGCTGCCTTGTCGGCCACCATCGGTACCGGAAATATTGCCGGAGTCGGAACCGCCGTGGCTCTTGGCGGACCGGGGGCCGTATTCTGGATGTGGATGACGGCTGTGTTCGGCATGGCCCTCAAATACGCCGAGTGTCTGCTGTCCCTTCATTTTCGCACTATTCACGAAGACGGCTCGGTCAGTGCCGGGCCGATGTATTACCTGGAGAAGGGACTGGGCCAGAAATGGCTCGGGATGCTTTTTGCCTTTTTCGCCATGATTGCGTCTTTCGGCATCGGCAACATGGCTCAGGCCAATTCGGTGGCCGAGCCTCTGCAGACCCATTTTGGAATACCTAAGGTGGCGACAGGGCTGATTATCGCTGCCCTGGTCTTTGCGGTAATTGTCGGTGGAATTAAACGCATCGGGCGGGTGGCCAGTAAGCTGGTGCCCTGTATGGCGATATTCTACGTTTTGGGGGCCTTGGTGGTCATCGGCCGGCATTACACGCTGCTGCCAGACGCTTTCGGTTTGATCTTTCGCAGCGCCTTCAGCGGCAGTGCGGCAACAGGGGGCTTTGCCGGGGCGGTAGTAGCCCAGGCGATCCGCTATGGTGTGGCACGGGGAGTTTTCTCCAACGAGGCGGGTCTCGGCAGTGCACCCATCGCCCACGGTGCGGCTCAGACCGAGGAGCCGGTGCGGGAAGGACTGGTGGCCATGCTCGGTCCTTTTATCGATACCATCACTATCTGCACCATGACCGCCCTGGTGATCATCCTTACCGGCGCTTATGAGAGCGGCCTGAGCGGCGCCGATCTTACGGCCCGTGCTTTTAATCTCGGTATGCCGGGAAAAGGGGGGTATATTGTCGCTATCGGCATTGCCTTCTTCGCTTTTTCCACCGCCATCAGCTGGTCCTATTACGGCGATCGTTCAGTGGAGTACCTTTTTGGCCCGAAGCTTATTATGCCCTACCGGGTGTTTTTCTGCCTGTTGCTGCCCGTGGGTGCAGCGATTGAGCTGAAGCTGGTGTGGAATATCTCCGATATCTTTAATGCACTCATGGCCTGGCCTAACCTGGTCGGACTGCTGTTCCTCAGCCCCCTGGTGTGGCGCAAGACGCGGGAGTATTTTTCCGACCCGAAACGGGTTTTTCCCCAAGCATGACCGGCAACCGTTGTGGGTTTTGTTGTTGACGTGTAATATTTAAAAGGCGCATAACTAGTGCGGTTATGCGTCGACAACATTTACGGAGGAAGGCTTGAATCTCTATTTTCGATTACTCTGGATGATCTTGAGGCTCTGGGTTCGGCCCGGTTCGATGTCGTTGACAGAGCCTTTTCGGCGTTCTTTTCGCGTATTGCCCACCGATTGCGACTTTAATCTGCACCTGACCAACAGCCGCTATTTCGCATTGATCGATGTGGCCCGGGTTGAGCAGTTGGCGCGGTTGAAATTAATCGGGCCGCTATTGAAAAAACGCTGGCTGCCTTTTTTGAACGCTAGCGAGATCACCTTTATTCGGCCACTGCCCCCTTTAAAACAGTTCGATATCGTCACTCGTATCGTGACCTGGGATGATAAATATCTTTACCTTGAACAACGTTTCGAGACCCCCGGTACTCTGCATGCGGTTTCATTGGGGCGGGCGGCCTTTGTTCATGGCAGGGATTTAGTACCGCCGTCACAAATTGCGGCATTGGCCGGACATTCGGGGGAAGCGCCGGAGAGCCCGGCCGTCATCGAAGGCTGGCATGTTTTGCTTAAAGAGAAAAAAGACCATTTTGCATAATAATCCTGAGGGAAAAATATTTCATCCACCGCTGGGAGCATGGCCGGCTCTCATAACCAAAGGAGGCAGACAATGAAGCAGATAGACGATCCAGGAAGTTGGAACCCTTATCTGGCCGGTGCCCTGACCGGCGTGGTTGCGGTGCTATCGGTGCTGTTCACCGGCAAGTATTTCGGCGCTTCGACCTCTTTTGTGCGCACCGCGGGCATGATCGAGAAGCTGTTCAACCCCGAGCGGGTCGCGCAGATGGAATATTTCATCAAGGAGACTCCCAAGGTGGAATGGCAGTGGATGTTTGTTGTCGGCATTCTGCTCGGCGCTCTGATAGCCTCTCTCACTTCCGGGTCTTTTCGCTTGCAGGCGGTGCCCGACATGTGGCAGCGCCGTTTCGGCGTTAAAACCGGCCTTGGCCGGTTTCTGACCTCCTTTGTCGGCGGCGCGATTTTGCTGTTTGGCGCCCGGCTGGCCGGCGGCTGTCCCAGCGGTCACGGTCTGAGCGGGGTCATGCAACTGGCGGTGAGCGGCCTGGTGGCTCTGATTTGTTTCTTTGCCGGCGGCATGCTGGTGGCGCGTCTGCTGTACGGAAAGGGGGACGAATAATGAATCTGCTGATCTGGGGTCTGGTGACCGGCGTACTGTTCGGTTTTCTGTTGCAGAAAGGGCGGGTGCTGCGTTACGACAAACAGCTCGGCGCCCTGCGGCTGATCGACATGACCATCGTCAAGTTCATGTTCTCCACCGTGCTGGTCGGCATGGTCGGCATCTACCTGCTGAACGACCTGGGCCTGGTGGACCTTAAACTCAAAGAGGCCGTGCTTGGCAGCAACATCATCGGCGGTCTGATTTTCGGTGCCGGATGGGGGCTGGTGGGCTATTGTCCCGGCACCTCGCTGGGGGCGCTCGGCGAGGGGCGGGTTGATGCCGTTGGCGGGATCCTCGGCATGATCTTCGGTGCTGCGGTTTTTGCCGAGGTCTATCCTCAGCTCAAGACATCGGTCATGAGCTGGGGCGATTTGGGAAAGATCACTCTGCCGCAGGTGCTGGGGGTCAACCATTGGCTGATCGTGGTAATCATGATCGTCCTGGCGCTGGGTATGTTCCGCTGGTTCGAGAAAAACGGGCTTTAACTCGAATAGACCGTTTAACGGTTCAGTCTTTCATGTAACAAAAGAGGCGGTACCTGTTTCAGGTGCCGCCTCTTTTAATGGATAACAGATTCGTGCTTTTAACGGCTGGTTAAAGGCCGATGCGAGTCCTTATGCCAAATTGCTGTACCTTTGACCACCTGTGGATCATTTGGCCCGTGCCAGTATCGCTTGGGAATGGCGATCGTTTCAGGGGACAGGAAAGGGTTGGGGATATCTATGCGGATACGGTTTCGCATATCGGTTTGTGCAAACATCTCTTTGATATGGGGGTGGTTGTAAAAGAATTGATGAAAGCTGCCATCCTGGTAAGCGTTGTGAAAACCCTTTTCCAGGCATTCGGCCAGGGCCGTGTTGTCGGGATTTGTGAAAAAGAACATGGCGAAGGGATAAACAAGCAGGATATTTTCCTCGACAGCAAGGCTTGGGTAGTTGTTTTTGTGGGATTTGACCTCTACATAGGCTTCGCTGCCCCCCCTTGAAAAGTAGTCCACTCGGTCACCGGAATGGATCATTTTCAGGATATTGGCGTATCTACCGGTGAGCTGCCGTAAGCCGGAATGCTCCAGAATCGCAATGTCGGACCATCCGATTCCCTGGATGCCAATGAGTTCTTGAAGGTCCTCCAGTCTCTTTACCGCATCGAACCTGGGCTGGTGTCGGTTGTTGATTATAAAAACCCGGTATCCCAGAAGTCCCCGATAAACCGGAAAACGAATTGGCCTCAGATCTCTTTCCAATTCGTCAGACGTTCCCATCCAGTAAAGGTTGATTTTACCACTGCCGGTTTTTAATTCATGGACGATTCGGGCCTGGCTATAGACAACTTTTGCCAGGGTGATTTTATAGTCGATTCCCGCTTTTTCCAGAATCAGTTTTAGCATGCCGATCTGAAAATTATCTCTTGGATTGTTTTGTGACGTGATGGGAAGTTTAACCTCAATGACAGAGGCTAAACAAGCTGAGGGGAATATGGACCATGACAAAATGAAGATCCATATCAATCCCAGGAGTTTTTTGTCGACGGTTATCATTATATCCTCAGATATTGCTCCCCCGACCCAGGGGATTTTTCTGCAGCCCACGGCTGGTATATTCTTATGGTGTTGCGGCCAGAATTTTTGGCTTGGTACAAGGCTTTGTCGGCATTATTCAGTACTTCCTGAAAAAAGGCCCTCTTTTCATTGCATGTGGCAATTCCGAAACTGATCGTAAGCTGAATCTTTTGTTCATTTTTGGACAGGACAATTTCAGAAACGGCAGCCTTTATCCTTTCCGCCATAATGGCGGCCTCTTCTGGACCTGCATGAGGCATGATGATAGCGAACTCCTCCCCGCCAAGACGTCCCAGTATGTCAGAAGAGCGAACAATGGCGTTCAGGGATTTGGCCAGGGCGATCAGGACCTCATCCCCTGTTTCATGGCCGTAATTGTCGTTTATTTTTTTGAAATGGTCGATGTCTAAAACGATAATGGAAAAAGGGTGGCTGTAGCGCGTGGTTTGATTTTCCAATATTTGACCATATTCAAAAAAGGCCCTGCGGTTTTTCAAGCCGGTTAAAGAATCGGTTCTCGCCAGGTTTTCGGCAATTCTTTTCTGTTCCTCAAGTTCCTTAGTGCGCTCTGCGATTCTGTCTTCAAGATAATCCTGATTGTTTTTGAGGGCCTGGGTCCGATTGTTGATCGCCAGGACAATCTTATCTAATTCGTCTTCACGGGTTGGGTGGCTTTTTCTGGACAGTTTCAGGGGGGTGAAGGACTTGTCGAGGTTCAGGTCTTTAGTGAAATTAGCGATATGGAGTAAATGTTTTGTGACCTGGAAATGAAACAGGAAAAAGATAAAGAGCGCTACGAGAAATATCTTAATTATGTTTGTGGTCAGGATAAATGCCAGTTTCTTTGTCAGGGAAAGGTAGGTTTCATTCAGACTGGCGATAACCCGAAGGGTGCCGACTTCGATGTTCCTATGAGGGGATGAATAAACCAGGTTATAGCTTTTTTCTATGGTCTTGCCTTGGGGAATAATGCCTGCTTTCCAGCCCCTGTGATCGTCAATGCTGACTTCCAGATATTCGATTGCAGGAAGTTCCACCCACGCCTGGAGCTGGACCATGATCATCTCATCGTAAAAGTTCCAGACATGCTCAGCTAATGGCTTGAGATGCAGTTCTTCTATTTGATCGAACTGGGCGTGAATATGTTCGAGGTCGTCGTTGAATTCAATGTAAAGTTGAACAGCCGAAGTGAGGAGTGTAATTACCAGGCTGAAGAGGATAATGGCAATCAGTAGCCGATTGTTTATTTTGCCGGCTCTTTTAATATTGCTGCTATTTTTGTAATCCGATAATTGCATTTTCGGGTTCATGTCCGCTTTTTTATAAAAAAGTCAGCTTGGAACATGCTTTTAAGGCTATGCCTGGGTAATGTGCTTGCTGGCATGCCTGCAATATGATTGGCAAAAGCCGTACCAAGTTTAATGAGACTTTCTAGCAAGACATGATAACCGTTAAAATATTTAAAACACAGGGTTTTTAAGGTGTTTTTCACTCAGCAACCCTTGTCTTGGCAATCCTTTAATTGGCAGGGGCTTTTAAAGAGAACGGTTGTTCCTGGTCAGATATGGTCCGGACAATAAAAAGTGTGGCGTGCCACAATGTGGAAAGTCCACACATGTGGGGCATGCCACACTTCAGTTGTGTGTTTGAATAGAGGGCTTTACCCCGGTTCAGGGAGAAAAGATCGGGATAGGGGCAGTCGGCCATGACCGACTGCCCCTTTTGGTTTATTTGATTTTGTTGAGTGAAACTAGGCTTCCTGCTGTCACTTGCCGCTGTTGCGCACCTTGGCCCCCAGGGCATCGGTGAGTCGCTTCAAGGCCGGTGAGTGGTCGTGGGGGTCGAGATGCACATCGAGAATCGCCGGATTGTCGGTGCGGATCAGGGCGGCCTGCAAGGCCTGCTCGAAATCTTTTTCGCTGAAGACCTCAAATCCCTGGACGGCGCCTATCACCTCCGGTAGCCGGCTGAAGCGCCAGATGGGAACATCGTTAAAGCGGCCATCGGTCATCGGCCGCTCGGTACCGTAGCCACCGTTGTTGAGTACCACAACGATGGGTGACAGGCCAAAGCGGGCTGCGGTGGAGAGCTCCATTCCGGTCATCTGAAAAGCGCCGTCGCCCACCAGTACCAAGGGGCGCAGGTCGGGGCGGGCCAGTTGGGCGCCGATTGCCCCGGGGATCGCAAAACCCATGGAGGTGTAATAGGCTGGAGAAAGAAAGGCCGCCGGATGGCGAATGGTCAGGTCGGTGGCGGCGAACATTGCATCGCCAGGATCGGCCAATACCACGATATGGTCATCGATAAAGGTTTCCAGGTATTCGAAGAGGCGGCGGATGGTGATGGGCCGGTTTTGTGCTTCAAAGGGTTGTGGTGACCCTGGCGATTTGCTTAGAGCTGGAGCCCGTTGCGGCAGATTCTGTTCATGCAGGCCACTTAAAAAATCGTCTAGCAGCACTTCCGGATACTGATGAAACGCAATGGAGCTGCCATCGCTGGAGGAGGAGATGGTCTGAGCCTGAGCGAGATCGGCGGTGAAGATACCGAGATTGACGTCGGTCATGAAGGCCCCGAGCATCAATAAGCAGTCACTCTGCTCCACTGCCTGCCGGACCTGCTCCTTGCCCACGGCTCCCTCGTAGACGCCGAGAAACAGGGGATGGTCTTCGCAAAGCGTTGATTTGCTTAAGGGGGTAGTGGCAAAGGGGATGCCGGTGGCTTCTAGGAACTGCAGCAGGCTTTTCTGCAGGCCAAAGCGTTGGATTTCGATGCCGGCAAGCACTACCGGTCGCCTGGCGCTGCTCAGACGCTGAGTGGCTTCGGCCAGGGCCTCCCTCAGGGAGTCCGGTTCGCTGACCGGTGCCGGTGGGAACGAATTACAGTTGCCGCTGCAGATTGTCTCAGTCAGGTCGCGGGGCAGTTCGATATACACCGGCTGTTTGTGGCGGATCGCCGCCGCTAAAACCCGGTCGATCTCGCAGCAGCCGTTGTCAACATCGATTAGATCCGTGGCGGCTATGGTGAGATGGCGAAAGATGTTGAGCTGGGTATCGAAATCCCTAACTTTATGGTGTAAAAGGGGGTTTCGCTTGCGTTCGTTAAGCCCCGGCGCTCCGCTGATGACCACCACAGGCGACTTTTCGGCAAAGGCCTGGGCGGTTGTGTTGGCGATCTTCAGGCCCCCGACGCAATAGGTAACGCAGACGACTCCCAGGCCCCGCAGCCGGGCATAGGCATCGGCCGCGAAACCCGCCCCCTGTTCATCGCAAGTGTTGATGATTTGCAGAGGGCTTTCTTCCAATTGCCGGTAAAAGTCCAGAATATAGTCGCCAGGTACGCCGAAAATATGTTCGACGCCTAAGTCGACAAGGCGGCGAATCATATAGCCGCTGACTGTTGTTTTACATTCCATGATACCTCCTGTCCGACGGCCATATGTGTTTTTCTGGGTCGGGATGTTTGCCCTGGTTCAGGGGCGGAACCAAATTGGTTCCTGCTTTTCCCAGAATACCAAGTTTTGCCCATAGAAGTAAAAACACAGGCGGTATCAGAAATGTACAAGGAGATTTGTCTGAAAAGGGGCTTGAAATTGAAACAGGAAGGGTACGGACTTGATTACATGCTTGGTGCAGTATAAACGCACGGACTGATGAAACAAGAAACCATCTGCCACCAGACCGGAAAAAGGCAGCTCCGGTCCGGTGGCAGTTAAGGAATTCAGTGGGTTAGCGCCCCGGCAAGCGAGTCGAGGTCTGTTTTTCCAAACGTTCTTTTTCCTCGGCGTATTCGATGCTGTAGCGAGCCCATGGCCGGACCTTGAGACGAGGATAGCCGATGGGTTCCTCGGTTCCTTCGCAGAGACCGAATTCTTCGTTGTCGAACTTTGCCAGGGTCCGGTCGACCTCGCGCAAAAGCTTGACTTCTTTATCCAGAACCCGCAACTGAACAGTCTGAAGCTGGTTGATGGCAGCCTGGTCCAGTTCCTCTAGATTGTCGTCGGGATCAAACTCCATATCGCGAGCGCGCATAGTGTCGATGGACTTGACCAGCTCCCGGCGTTTTTCTTCTAGCAACTTCTTTAATTCCTGCCATTGTTGCTCGGTCAAACCATTGATTTCTTTTGTTTTTGTTGCCATTTGTGAGCACCTCCCGTCAAGAAATCTGGCCAAGCCAGCATATTGAAACTTAAATGTAGCATAATCGGCGGAAATTATCAGCATTCTAACCCATTTTAATCATTGGGTCACCTCGAGATTCAATTTAACAGGATCGATTCGAACGGTTGGTTTTATTCCTGTCAACTGTAGCTGCAGGTTGACAATGCAGGTGGTTGGAATTCAGTCCCATTGTCAGCTGACCGGGTTTAATCCGGTGGGCAGATCGTTGACGAGCTGGATCAGGGCACGGGCGATTTCACCGGGGCGCTCCGGGGTGGGGGTCAGCATGATGACCCGTTGCGGATCTCTTTGTTTCAGGCCAAACAGGTAGGTCTTGTCGTAATAGTCAAGAATGGCGTGCGCCGCTGAGGAAATATCGCCGCTGGCAATAGCCTGCAGGGTGGCGCTGGCTTTCTCCCCCCCTAGCCGCTTGCTGATATTGGTGACCGCCTCGGCCAGTTTTTCCGGCGATTCATTGCCGTAATCGACACACAACCGCTCGACTCTCCGTTCTCGCGGCACATCGATTTTTATCACCGTGGTTTTTCGCATCTGCTTATACAGGTTGTCGTTGATTACGACCCGGCCAATACGACGGCTTTCGTCTTCGACCCAGATCGGTTTGTCGCTCATCATGGTTTGAAGCTGGGTGCTGATTTCGTTTTCGAACTGTTCCGTGCTTGGTTGCGTCAGGCCATCGATGGCGCCGAAGGCCGAGCCGCGGTGGTTGGCCAGGCCTTCCAGGTCGAGAACCTGTTCGCCGCGGCGCCGAAGACTTTGCAACAGTTCGGTTTTTCCGCTGCCGGTCATACCGCTTAATATCAGTAGAGGCCAGGGGGTAGCGAGGGTGGTCTGAACCAACCGGCGATAGGCTTTGTATCCGCCTTTAAGGAGCGCAACGCGGTAGCCGACAGTTTCCAGTAGCCAGGCCAGTGAAGAACTGCGCATGCCTCCGCGCCAGCAGTGAATCAGAATCTCTCGGCTATCTGTGATTTCCCTGACCCGGGCGATATAATCGGTCAGGCGTGGCCCAACCATTTCCAGCCCCCGCATTACCGCAGTTTCTTTCCCCTGGTTCTTATACAGAATGCCGATCTGATGGCGCTCCTCATCGCTGAACAGAGGCAGATTATGGGCGCCGGGTATATGGGCCTTGCTATATTCGCCAGGGGTGCGTGCATCGAAAACGGGGCAGTTTGCCGCACGCTGCAGGAATTTTTCGGGAGTCAGTAGCCGTTGGTTCATAATTTATTGGGGCCCTTTGTCGGTGGATTTCAGGGCCTCCAGCAAGAGATTAAGCTGCTTTCCGGTAAAGCTGTAGCTTTCCTTGCAGAATTCGCAGGTGACGGTCGTCGACTCGTCCTTATTGGCCAATTCTTCCAGCTCTTCCACACCGAGGGCTTTGAGCATGGACTGCACCTGCGGGCGGCTGCAGGTGCAGCGAAACTCCAGAGGGGTCATTTCCGAGGTGCCGAGGGGGATTCCCTCAAAAAGCAGCTGCAGAATCTGCTCCGGTCCCTGCTCTGCACGAAGCATGGCGGTCAGGGGGGGAAGGGTGATCAGCCGTTCTTCGAGCAGGGAGACCAGGGCTTCTTCGCCTTCGGGCATGGCCTGCACCAGCAGGCCACCGGCTGCGGCGACCCGGCCCTCCTGCTCGAGATAGACGCCTAGGGCAACGGTGGACGGTACCTGCTCGGAGGATGTCAGGTAATAAGCCAGGTCCTCGGCGATTTCACTGCTGTAGAGCTGGACCATCCCGCGGTAGGGCTCTTTGAGGCCGAGATCTTTCACGACATGCAGAAAGCCGGCTCGGCCGACGGCGGTCGGCACGTCGAAGCCTTCAGCGGTGGGAGCAACTCCCGATACGGGTTCTTTGATCGACCCCCGCAGTTGACCGGCGGCATTGGTTTCGGCATGCAGTTTTTTCAGCGGGCCGTTGCCTTCGATCATCAGGGCCAAACGCTGGTCGCCTTTGAGCAGGCTGCCCATGACTGCTGCACCGCTGACCAGCCGGCCGAGAGCGACAGTAGCGGTGGGGTCGGTGCCCTGGCGTCGGCGGATGGCTTCGACCAGGTCGGTGGTTACGGCGGCGGCGGCGCGCAGTGTGCCGTCCTGAGTGGCGACGCGCAGCAAATGATCCTTCATGGAGACTCCTTATGGTCGGGCTGATCTGTCCCGATCAAGTGTAGCTTGTTCTTCAATTAAAATGCGGTTATGATCTTGGGCGGTATCGATCTTTTGTCAGTGCCCAAGCTGGGCCGTATGCTACCCGAAGGGGCTGTTTCTGACAAGGACCTATCCGACCGCGCTGGATTTATCCTCTTTACTCTCTGGGAGAAAGTCATGAAAATTATTCTGCCGGTAGCAGGCAAGGGCACCCGCCTGCGGCCGCATACCCATACCAAAGCCAAGTCGTTGGTCCATGTGGCGGGCAAAACCGTCCTGGAGCATATTGTCGAGCGGGTTCTGACTGTCGATGCCGAGGAACTGATCTTTATCACCGACGAAAATGGCAGTCAGGTCGAAGAGTTCATGGCACAAAAATTTCCCGAGCTCGCCTGCAGTTATATTGTGCAGAAAGAGCGGCTCGGCCCGGCCCATGCCGTGGCTCTCGCTGCGCCGCGTGTCTCTGCCGGCGATGATGTGCTGGTGGTGTTTAACGATACCATTTTTGTTACCGATTTGGCTAAAATCCCTGACCTGTGCGCTGATTGCGACGGCCTGATCTATTCCAAGGAAGTCGAAGATTATCAGCGATTCGGGGTCAATGTGGTTAAACAGGGCTACATCGTGGACATGGTTGAGAAGCCGGATACTCCCATTTCCCGTCTGGCCCAGGTCGGGCTCTATTATCTCAAGGACGGCCAAGGATTCATGGACTATCTGGAGAAGACCATTGCTGCTGGCGATACGGTCAAGGGAGAGTTCTATCTGCCGGCAGTGTTCATGCGGATGATTGGCGACGGCATTCGTTTCTGCGCCCCGGAGATCACCGAATGGCTCGATTGCGGCAAACCGGAGACCCTGCTGGAGACCAACCGCTATCTGTTGTCCGGGAACAAGGTCGGTTGTGCCGGCACAATAGAGAATACGGTGATTATCGAGCCCGTCTCGATCGCCGCCGGGGCCACGGTGCGCGGCTCTATTATCGGTCCCAACGTATCGGTGGCTGCTGGCTGTCACATCGAGGCCAGCATCGTCAAAGACTCGATCATCAATGCGGATTGCCGGGTACAGAGCATGACCCTGGCCGAAAGTATCCTCGGCGATGCGGTGCAGCTCACGGGCAGTCCCCGGCGGATGAATATCGGTGACCACTCTTTGGTTATCATGGAATAACTTCCTTACGGAAGGACCGTTGAAGGTCCTCGAAAGTGATTTGAATCAATGACCCTCGTAAAAATTCTGCCTTTTGTTTTGCCCCCCGTCTTGGGGGCGGTGATCGGTTACGTTACCAACTATATTGCTATCCGTATGCTGTTCAGGCCTCTCAAGCCTTGGTACATCTTCGGCCTACGGGTGCCGCTGACGCCCGGGATCATCCCTTCCAAGCGCTTTGAATTGGCCAAGTCCATGGGGGGCGTGGTCGGTTCCCACCTGTTGACCTCCAGGGATGTCGGCCTGGCGCTGGAGAAAGAAGGGTTTCGCCGCGAACTGCAACAGGCGGTAAACGAAAAGCTCGGCTCGTTTCTCGATCGTGACCTGGGTCCGGTGGCTTCCCTGGTACCAAACAAGTTTCAGGGTCGGTTCCGCGAACTGGTCGAAATGTTGCGCTGGAAGGGCCTCAAGGCCCTGTTCGATTATCTTCAGAGCAGCGAATTCGAAGAAAGTCTGAGGGGGTATCTGCAGCGCAAGGGAGACGAATTTCTCGAAAGGGACCCAGCAAGCTTTCTCGCCGGCCCCAAGCGCATGATGCTGATGGGCCATGTGGAACGCAAGCTGGCCGGTGTTCTGCAGGCGGAGGGAACCGCCAGGGCCATCGAACGGATCATCGACGAGCAACTGGAAAAGCTGCTCACTTCAAAGCAACCTCTCAAAGAGATGTTGCCGGAGGCCCTGGTTGAGGGGGTGTTGGGTGCGATCGAACGGGAGATTCCCGTTTTGCTCGATCATTTCGGCGGCATGCTCTACGATCCCGAATTTCGGGCCCGGTTGGTGGAGAGGGCCAAAGAAGCTCTGGTCAAGTTTATCGACGGCCTCGGTCCAATGAAAAACCTGGTGTCCGGATTTATCGACCTGGAAAAGATCGGCGAGAAGATTCCCGGCTTTCTGGATCAGGCCGGCGACGAAATTTCCCGATGGCTGCGGGAAGAACGTACGCAACAGCAAGTTGCTGATCTACTGCGGTCCCGGGTGGAAAATTTGCTGGAGCGGCCGGTGAGTTCTTTTATCGAACCCCTGCCTTTCGAAAAAGTGGCCGGTGCCAAGCGTTTTGTGCGTGACCAGGCGGTTTCCTGGGTACAGAGCCCTGCTGCGGCCAAGGCTTTGCGCGGCTTGCTGGAGAAGGGTTTCGACGCCATCAAGGATCGACCCTTTGGCGAGATGCTTAATTCCGCTCTGCCGGGCGGCATCGTGCCCCGCATGCGCGAGCAGCTGGCCACTCGCCTGTTGGGAGCCTTGACCAGCCCTGCCGCACGGGATGCCGTTGACCAGGTGCTTGCTGAAAAGACCGAGCAGTGGATTTTTCATCAGCCCCTGGGATGCCTTTCGTCACGCCTTTCGGCGGATGTGCGCAGTGAGCTGCAGGAAGGCCTGTTTATTCACCTTGCCGAACTGTTGAAAAAAGAAATACCGCAGCTGGTCGATACCCTGAATATCAAGCGCGTGGTGGAAGAGAAGGTCAACACGCTCGATGTGCTGACCGTCGAGCGCTTGCTCCTCGATATCATGGAGGATCACTTCAAGTATATTAACCTGTTCGGTGCCCTGCTCGGCGCCCTGATCGGTCTGGTTAATCTGGTGGTTCTTGGATTTGCTTGAGGGTTTTTGTTGCCCGGGAGGCTGTCGGCTGATGATATATCCGACAGCCTCCACCTTGAACTGAGTAAAGCCGAAAGCTGTCCGGGTAGTGGGGCGGCTTTTCTTTATTGAGCGTTCCTGTTTGTACTGCAAAAAAACCCAGAGGCAGTTATGCTGTAAGGAGTTTGATTGCAGGCTCAGGCTGACCGGTTTTACGATTCTCCAAAGATAGGAAACGAAAGAGGGGCCATGATTAAAAAACTGCTCGTGCTCGGCGTGGTTCTGCTTTTGCTCGGTGGAGGTTTTGGGATCTGGCGATCCCGCCAGAATGCGCAGGAGGTACGTATTCTGGAGACGGCCGAAGTGGAACGGGGTGCGGTGCGTCAGGTTCTTGAACAGACCGGCATCATCAAGCCGCAGGTCGGGGCCATCGTTAAGATCGGTACCCGGGCTACCGGAGTTATCGAGCGGATGTTGGTCAAAGTCGGTGATCGGGTGTCTGCCGGGCAGCTGGTGGCGCAAATCGACAGCCGGGAAATCCGCTCCCAACTGGCAGAGGCGAAAGCCCGCTACCAGGCTCGCCGTTCGGAACTTGCCCGTATCCGGCAGGTCTACCCCTTGCGTATTCGAGAAGCCGAAGCACAGCTGGCCCTGGCCGAAACTGCGGCGGAATATCTGGTCAGCAACTACCGGCGGTTGGAGCAGCTGGCCAAAGAAGGCATCATCTCCCAGGACGAGTTGGACAATGTTCGGCAGAAGTCCGAAGTTGAACAGCGCCTGGTCGCCGCCCGCCGAGCGGCTTTTGAGCGGGAAAGCCGTGAGTTTATCGAGGAACGGCGCAAGGCGGATCTGGTGATGAAGGAAGCAAAAGCGCAATTGGAGGCGGTGAATATCCGGCTCTCTTACACGCAGATTGTCAGCCCTCTGGACGGGACAGTCAGCCAGGTCACGGCCCAGGAGGGGGAAACCATTGTCTCGGGCCTGCAGGTCGCCAATCTGGTCACCGTGCTCGACACCCGTCGCCTGGAGATGTGGATCTATGTCGACGAGACGGATGTCGGCCAGGTAAAGATCGGCCAGAAGTTGGAGTTTCGCGTCGATGCCTGGCCGGACCGGATTTTTAAAGGCACCGTGGCCACCGTCTATCCGGAACCGGAGGTTCGGGAAAATATCGTTTATTACCGGGCTCTGGTCGCAGTAAATGCCGAGCAGGCCGAATTGCTGCGACCGGAAATGACCACCCAGGTGCAGATCGTGGTGGCCGAGAAAGAGGATGCCCTGCGTCTGCCCAATGCCGCTCTCAAATGGGTCGACGGGCGGCAGCTGGTTTTTGTGCAGCAGCCTGACGGTTCGGTACGGCAGCTCGTTCCCGAGCTGGGCCTGGTCGGAGTTAGCCACAGCGAAGTGATCGGCGGATTGCAGACCGGAGAGAAGGTCGCCACGCAACTGGTTCTCGGCCAGTCAGCGACGGCCTCCGGTCAGGTTAAAAAGGCTGGCGGCAATAAGGCCGGTGAACGAAAGGCCGGTCGATGAGCCGCAGCGAACCGATTATTCGCCTGGAGCAGGTTGATAAGTCCTATCTGCAGGGCGATTTGACCATCGAGGTGCTTAAGAGCATCGACTTGACCGTGTCCCCGGGAGAGTTCATCGCTTTACAGGGGGCATCCGGATCCGGCAAGTCTACCCTGATGCATATCCTCGGCCTGCTCGATCGGCCAAGCAGCGGTCGCTACCTGTTCCAGGGACAGGACGTGGCCGGTCTGGCTGACGACCGGCTGAGCCAACTGCGCAACCGGCAGTTCGGATTTATTTTTCAGAGTTTTTACCTGGTTCCCTATGTCAGCGCCCTGGAAAACGTCATGTTGCCCGGACTATACAGCGACACGCCGAACCGCCAATTGCGACAGCGGGCCCGGCAACTGCTCGAGCAGGTGGGGTTGGCCGATCGCCTGCATTTTCGTCCCAGCCAGCTTTCCGGCGGTCAGCAGCAACGGGTCGCCATGGCCCGGGCGCTGATGAACGATCCGCCCCTGTTGCTGGCCGACGAACCGACAGGGCAGCTTGATTCCACTACCAGCGCCGGGATCATGGAGCTGCTGAGGGAGATGCACCATCAGGGGCGCACGGTAATCCTGGTTACCCATGAGGCCGAGGTCTCCGCTGCTGCCGAAAGGATCATTGTGCTCCATGACGGTCGTATCGCCCCTTCTTGATATCAGTCGCCAGGCTTGGCGGATGGCAGGTATGGCGTTGCAGGCCCTTTGGGCCTACAAGCTGCGAAGCTTGTTTGTGGTTGCCGGCGTCGCCCTGGGGATCGCTTCGTTGACCGTTATCGTGGCCGCAGTCGACGGGGCGGAACGCAAGGCCAACGAGATTGTACGCTGGTTCGGTCCCGATGCGGTGCTGGTGTTCGGCGGCAATATCGAGAGTCGGGCCGTTGGCCAGCGTAGACAAACCCTTTCTTACGCCGATGCGGATGTTCTGCGCCGTTCTCTGCCGGGTGCTTACCTGGTGGTGCCGATGCGGGCGAAAACCAATCAATCGCTGCGTTTTGAGAACCGGGTGATTCAGGTGCCGCTGGTGATCGGTACTGCCGAAGGCTATGCCGAAGCCTGGAACTGGCCGCTGGTCGAGGGACGGGATTTGAACGCCGAGGACCTGGCCCGTGGAGCCAAGGTCGGCCTGATCGGCGACAATACGGCCCGTGAACTATTCGGCATGCGCTCACCGGTGGGGCATACGGTGCTGGTCAATAAGGTGCCGATACAGATCGTAGGCCGTTTGAGCTATCGTGGAGTGGTCAGCGGCAGCGGCTCCATCGATGATCGAATCATTATTCCCATCACCACCCTGACCCAACGGTTCAACCTGAACCGCAAGTACTTTCGGGCCCTGCGGGTCAAGTTTCATGCACCGGAGATGATGCCCGAACATATTGCCAACCTGCGCAGCCTGTTGCGTCATCTGCATCGCCTCGAACCGGGGGAGCTGGACGATTTCACTATTATCAGTTCCGAGGAAATTCTGAAGTTCCTCTCCATGTTCAAGGGGGGATTGATGCTGTTTCTCGGAGTGACGGCGCTGGTGGCGATGACGGTCGGCGGTTTTGTGCTGGCAAACCTTTTTTACTTAAGTATCAATGAGCGACGCATGGAGATCGGCCTGAAAAAGGCTCTAGGCGCCCGCAACGGGGCCATTCTTTGCCAGGTCCTGATCGAGGCGGTCTGCTTGACTCTTATCGGTGCGCTCCTCGGCATGGCTCTCGGCATGGCCCTCGGTCAGTTGTTGGCCCGGCTCGGCCTCTTGCAGATCCTCTTTTCCTGGAAGGTGTTCGGCATGGCCGTGTCCGCCGCTTTGGCCATCGGTATACTCTTCGGCCTCAAGCCGGCGCGCCAGGCGGCAGCTTTGAATCCCATTGAGGTGCTAAAGGATGCCGGTTAGCCAGGAGTACTCACATACCCTCAGGAAAAACCTGGTTTTAACGGTTCCAGACCTAAAAGATAGTGATCGGTTATGTTTTTTAGCCTCAAGATAGCCCTGTCTTCCCTGCGGGCCCATCGTTTGCGCAGCATTCTCGCCATGGTGGGAGTGTTTCTCGGCGCCCTGGCTTTGACCGGGGTGCAGCATGTATCACGATCCATGCTGCTTAAGGCCGAGCAGGAAACGGCTAAGCTCGGGACGAACCTGTTTATGGTCCGCAGCGGCCAGCTATCCTTTCGCCCCTCGGGCAGCAGCCGTGTGCGGAATGCGGCGAACAACTTCACCCTGCAGGATGCCCGGGCTCTTCTGGCCGGGGTGCCGGCTGCCCGTGCGGGAGCCCCTTTCGTGCAGGCCACCAGTCCGATCCGTGCAGGCAATCTGCAAATCAATTGTCAGCTTGTCGCTACCCTTCATAGCTATGCAACGGTACGCAATGTGCGACCCGAGGCCGGGCGTTTTCTTTCCGCCGCTGATGAATCGGGCCGGAGCAAGATTTGTGTACTGGGAGCCAGCATCGCCAAGAGGTTGTTCGGTGATGGCCGGGCGGCATTGGGTCAGCAGGTTATGTTGCATCGGGCCCGGATGAAAGTAGTCGGGGTGATGGAACCGAAGGGGGCGGATATCGCCGGAACCGATCAGGACGAACAGGTTTTTGTGCCTCTAAGCACCTATATGCGGCGTCTTGCCAATCAGGACTGGATCACCGGGGTCTATTTGCAGCTGGGAGATGCGCACGCGATCGAGGATGCACGGCAGGCGGCCGCCACCATTCTTCGCCGCCGGCATAACATCGACCCGGGCGAGGACGATGATTTTTCCTTGCTGGCCGCCCAAGACACCATGCAGGTACAGCGCGATGCCCTGGCCCTGGTGCAGACCCTCGGCCTGCTCAGCTCAAGTATTTCTTTTGCCGTAGGCGGTCTGGGAATTTTGTCGATCATGGTGCTGCTGGTGCGCACGCGAAGACTGGAAATCGGCGTGCGGCGGGCGGTGGGCGCCAAACGACGGGATATCGTTCGGCAATTCATGTTCGAGGCGGGACTGATGGCGGGAATCGGCGGTGCCTTGGGGGTGCTCAGTTCTTTGTTGTTGATTCTGGTGGTCTGCCGAGTCGGAGATATGCCCCTGGCTTACGATCCCGTACTGATCGGCAGCAGCCTGCTCGGTTGCCTGTTGTTGGGCCTGGCGGCCGGAGCCTATCCTGCCTGGCAGGCGGCGCATGTGGAGATACTGCAAGTTCTGCGCAGCGAATGAGGTAGTGTTTTTTTCATGATTCAGCAACCAGTGCTGACCCAAAACCTGTCAATCTGTTGTTGCTGTTTACCAATGGCTCTGTTTGTTTCCCTCTTGGAATCAATTTCCCGATGCAACAGGTTTTGTACTATAATGCAGCCGCTGTTTAGTCAGGGATTTATAGCAAAAACGATGTAGGGGGTGTGTGTATGCTTCGGCGAATCTGCAAGATTTGCGGTCGTGAAACGAGTAAGGAATTATCCGTTGAAGGTCCGAAATTTTTCTGTAAAACCTGTAAAGACTATCCCCAATATGTAGAACTGGATATGGACCCCCATTGTCCCCAGTGCGGAGACTTGATTGAGGAATGCGTTAAATGCGGAACCGGTTATTTCTGCAACCGCTGCAAGCGTCTCTTTGCCCGAAAAGAGCTCGCCTGGCAGGATAAAGTGTCCTAAAAGCCGGACGGCAGAGACTATTTATAGAAAAGGCCCTCCCTGGGTTTTGGCAAGCCGCCTCAATCTCCGAGTGCCCCTTTCCATTCTATGTTTTTTGTTGCCGCAGGTTATTGCTGGAAGCCAGGCCTTTTGGTTTCTTTCCTATTGTCTGATAAGTCCCGGGTAATCAGATAACCAATTTGGAACACAAATATAAGACGGCCCAACCTGGGGATGTAGGGTTGGGCCGTTCGATGTTCTGGTAAACGTGGTTAACAGGATCCCCGGCGCAGTCCGGGGGTCCTTTTTGTGGTCAAGCACCACCACGCTCTTTGTTCCGGACAGCAGAAGCGCTTCTGCATAGTTTTCCGAAATTTCGCTCCCGGCGGCGCCTTTCTGCAATGGTTTCCGCATTGCGTTCCTGTTCAGCTTTGAGCTTTTGATAGTTAGCCAACCGCCTTGGGTCGATTTCTCCCCGTTGAATGGCTGATTTTACCGCGCAGCCGTCCTCACTCTGGTGTTGGCAGTCTTTGTAGCGACAACCCTTTGAGAGGTCTTCGATCTCTTCAAACAGGGCAGAAACGCCACTGGCGCACTCGCTGAGCTGCAGTTCGCGCATGCCAGGATTGTCGATGAGAAGGCCACCCCCCGGGAGCATGTGCAGGCTCCTGGAGGTTGTTGTATGGCGGCCCCTGGCATCATCCTCACGAATCGCCCCCGTTCTCTGGGCGTCTGCACCACAAAGAGTATTGATCAGTGTCGATTTGCCTACGCCCGAAGATCCCACCAAGGCGATGGTCTGGCCGATACCACACCAGGAATGCAGGACCTCGACGGAAGAAGGCTCCAGGGCATTGACCGTTTCAATAGCCCAATTGGGATTTATGCCTTGCGCTTGCCGGCGATAGTCAGAGACATGACTGCTCAGATCCGCCTTGGTAACGACCAGTACCGGATCCACTCCAGCTTCCAGTGCAAGCGCCAGATAGCGTTCCAAGCGTGACAGATTGAAGTCCTGATTGCACGATGTGACGATAAACAGGGTGTCGACATTGGCAGCAATCAGTTGCAGCCTGGCGTCTTTCCCGGCCGCTCTGCGCCGGAACAGACTTTTGCGCTCCAGCATTTTTTGCGGCTGCCCTGTTGCTGAATCGATCAGCAGCCAGTCACCGACTGTGGGGAGTTCTTCAGGATCTCGTAAATGCCAGGTCCCCGGCAGGGGAATCTGCTTCTGGCCGTTTACGCTGGCAATATCGATAATGTTTCGGCAAACAGCAAAAACACGAGCGGGAAACGCCGATTCCCACTCTTCAAGGCTCAGTTGTTGTTGAAAAAAGTGGCTCCAACCCAGTTCGGGCAGAGAATAAGATGTGTCTGACATAGAAACCCCCTTCGGACGCTTTTGTCCGAAAAGCAATATGGCCTGACATGTGGCCGTCAGCTAAATCTGGTTGGGTTTCTTTTGAAATCAGAGAAACCCGGCATTATAACCGGGCAAAGAAGGGGTGTTGGCCGGTGAAAAACTAAACTCCAAGACCTCTCTTTGCCTTTTTGCGCAGGATAACAAGCTCCATGAAATTCTCCTTTCTTTGTTTTATTTGAGTGAAAATTATCAGCAGAGCAATCTCCCGTCAAGATGCGATAAATGGCAAGATTTAAATAAGCATTTCATTTCAAAAGTAGTGTTTCGGAGTATTTTGCTGCGGAAAAGGAAGGTAAATAAGAGGATTGCTAAAGCTCCTGACAAATCAGAAAACCCCGCTTGGAGCGCCAGGCGGGGTTTTGGTGTTCTTAATGTCGTGACTTATAGGAAAACCATTTACACAACTGATGTTAAACATCCTCTCCTGGTTGGCCAGCAAATCCCAGAGGGTGCTGCTTCCACTGATGCAAGGTGGTACGAATGATTTCGAAATAACCCGGCGCCCGCACGATTTCTTGATATCCCGGAACGGCTCCCACCCACTTGCCCAGTCGGACGTTGCGTTCCTGTGTGAGATAAAGAGTGGGCAATCCCATAAGCGCCGGTCCGTCCATGCCGGCAGTGGTAACACCGATCTGGCCCACCAGGTTGTGTCGGCATTTCAACTCCTCAAACAGTTGCAGTTGAGCCAGGCGCATGTCCGGCCCCTGGAAGAGCGGCTCTTTCCAGCAAAGGGTCAGGTCTACTCCCCTTGTCGGAACAAGGTCCGCGGGAACAGCATCGCCGAAAAAGATGGGAGTGAGCCCGGCATTCAATACCAGTTCAAAAAGCTGCCGCAACTCATCGAAACAGGTATTGCGCTCGGCATCGTGGTCACCCGTTCGTACCCAAAGCAGCACCTTCTGCTCTGAATACCCTCCCACATTGCCATCGATCCATGATCTTAAGGAAGCGGATGGCGATTCGTCTCCCAGGAATGCTGCGCGAAGGGTACGCTGTGCTCCTGGCGCGTCGGCGTGAAAAGCCTCAGCGATGATATGGGTCAGATGCTTGGGGCTCGCCGGACGAGACCGATAGGGGCGAAGGGATCCTGCTAACCCGGCAGCGCGCAGAAATTGTTTGGCCTGCAATTCCTGAACAGCGCCGGGTCTGATCTGGATGGGAACACCGGCAAGCAGCGCCGCGGCAGCCAGGTACCAGCCTTCGCCGAACGAAAAGCCGGGATCTGCATGAAACGTGTAGGCGCGGTTCCGCTCTATGACGATTTTCCTCGCGGCGTTTCCGGCAATTTCAGCTCTGCGGGCTATCGCTCTCGCTTTGGCCGTATCAAGTAGTTCAGCAAAACGTGCGGCCTCCAATGCCGCCTCTTCCGCATTGCAAACGATCTGCTCAACTCGCTGCCAGCCGTCCTGGCAATCTGACCATGTGGGCGCCCGCTGAGATCCGCGCGAGAGCTGCCCGGCGCCATAGCGCGCATCCTCTGCCCGGGCCGCTTGAGCCCGTAGCAACACCCATTGGAGTAACGCAACTTCTCGATTTTCCACCGCGCTGTCCAACGCCCATGTGGCCAACTGTACAACGTGCTCTAGCCGAGATCGAAAGTCATCGCGCACTCCGGGAAGATGCAGCGCTCCCTCCAATGCCGTAGCCTCTGCCAACAGGGTGGCGGCTTTTTGGGTGAGCCCTGCGCCTTCCGTTTCGTTAGGGAGCTGTCTTGTCACAGTAACTTCTTCGACCAGGTCTTCGGCGCGAGCGGTCCGTCTATTTCCAGCTCTACATTGTGTAAAAAGGGGCGAGGTCCGCGAGATTTTATCCAGTCGATCATAACGGCCAAGCCCTCTTCGAGTTTCACTTTCGGTTGGTAATCAAGCAGTCGCCGGGCCTTATCGGCGCAGCAGTTGGCAAAGAAAACCTCCTGAGGGCGGCTATCGATCCGGTTCGGCTGCAAATCAAAATCGAGTAGCCGAGCGATCGTGGCCGCAAGCTCGTTGATGGTCACAAACTCATCGTCGGGGCCGATATTGATAACTTCATGGACACAGCGGTCGTCTGTGGCCATACGCAGAAGCGGGTCGACCACATCGGAGACAAAGCTAAAGCAGCGCTTCTGATTGCCGTCCCCGTAGATATAGGGCTGACGTCCCTGCAACATCAGGTTGATGAAAATAGCGGCCACGTTGCGATAAGGATCGTCGTACCGCTGCCGAGGCCCGATGATATTGTGAGGAACCGCCACCACCCACTCCATACCGTGAATTTCGGCAATATTGGCAAGCAGCCGTTCCGCACACCATTTGGCGATGCCGTAGGGGTCCTGAGGAGCCGGTACCATATCCTCGGTAAACGGAACCTTGTTCGTGCCGTACCTGGCCATGGACGAGCAGAGAACGAAGCGCTTCACACCTCCGGCCGCTGCCGCGGAAACAACTCCACTGGTCGCCGTGACAACATTCCGGGTGACCAGATGCGGGCTGAATACGGAGAGGCCTTCATAAGCTGTGGCAGCGCAATGGTAGACAATATCGACCTCTTTCATCAAAGCGGCCAGTGGCGCAAAATCATTGCAGTCGATTTGATGAAACGCAGCGCCACTCGGAACATTGTCAAGGTAGCCACCCTTCAGGTTGTCACATCCCGAAACCCTGTACCCTTCAGCCAGACACCTTTCCGCGATATGACTTCCCAAAAAACCTGCTATACCCGTAATGAAAATTCGTTTTTCGCTCAACTGAAGCACACCATACCGGATTTTTTTATTAGAACCTGAATGCGTGAATGATCCGGCGAATCATAACACAAGTCATTGATTCACCTAAACACTCTGTTGAGAGTCTCAAAAGTTATGTGAAATTGTTTTCTAATGGCTTATTGAGAGTATTTTTGCTGTACCTACATTCCCTCATAAATAGGAAAGGCCCGCTGATTCTTCTGTCGGGCCTTTCGCGTCTTACGAGTGGTGATTTATCGGAAATACGGGGAGCGTCCATCTTTTCTGCAGCCCTGAAGAGCTAGCGAGTCGCCTGCCTAGGCTTGTGAGGCTGTTTTACAGAAATGACAATGGAGATACATTTGCTCTACCCCACCCGGCGTAATATGGAGCTCTTTACGGTGGCACTTTAATTCAAACTGCGCACCTAATGTTTTTTTTAACTGTTCCAGACTGTACCGCTGTACAGGCAGCCCACTGCACCTGGGCGGTGCTTCTAGTGCAAAGGTGCAAATAATAAGGTGTCCACCTGGCTTCAAAGCCCTTAGAAGGCTGTCCCGATATTTTCTCTGCTGCTCAAGGGCGGTCAGAAAGTGGAATACGGCTCGATCATGCCACAACTCATAAGAGTTTTTTGGGAAATCAACCGAGGTAATATCGGCACCCACCCACGTAACCATCTCAGCCTTTTTGCCCAACCGGTCTTTAACGGAAGCCAGAGCTTTATCGGATATATCCAGGACTGTGATTGCTTGATGGCCAGCGGCCAGCAAATCATCGACCAAGGTGGAGGCACCTCCACCAATGTCGATGATTGGAGCCTCAGCGGACAAGCAGAGCCCCTTGATCCAACTTAAGGAGATATGCAAATGAGGCTCAAACCAACCAAGTTCCTCTGCTGGCTTGGTCGAGTAGACTTGCTCCCAGTAATTTTTTTGACTCATTTCACCCCAGATTAATGTTCACCTTCATTTTTAAAAAGGCCAATCAGTACAAAGGCATTATATAGGTGTGCAAGGTTTTTTGTTAGCTTCGTTTCACGCATGTACTTACTTGTTGTAAGAGCAATTCGCATCCGCTTCATATCCGGTTTCCCGCTTGATGATCGTGATAATATCACCGGAACAGCAACGCCCTTTGGGGTTCAGTTCTTTGCACCGGTTGCCGGTGCATGCCTTGGTCGATTCCTGAATTGATTTAAGGGTATGAGATCCTTCTCGAATTGCCTGAACAATTCTGCCCTCAGTGACCCCGATACAGTGGCAAATTATTCTGTCCGTCACTTCACTCTCCTTCTATCCATGGCAGCTCTTTTAAACCTCGACCGGGAACCGGTGCCGGGTTGTGTCTCGCCTTGTTCGATTTACCATTTCGCTAAAAAGGGCGGTAGTCAACGTCTCAAGAGGAGATTTTTCTAATTACCCCACATTTTTAAAACAGTGGATGTCATAAAAAACGGCCCGCTAGGCATGCTGACACAGGGGGTCTTGCTTATCGTAGACCAATTTTCTGGAGTTCTAAAAAACCTGAAATGTTGAAAAACGCCCCCGGTTGGCTACCCGGGGGCGTTTGATGTTTGCCAGTATGGTGGAAGTCGAGCAGGCCAGTGGTTTCTCGAACGGTTTCGGATCTGAAATCTTTCCTGCTTTTAGAGTGCCGCAAAAGCCTTGCGGGCCGCTTCGATAGTGCGATCGAGATCCTCTTGGCTGTGGGCGGCGCTCATGAAACCGGCCTCGAACTGAGAGGGTGCCAGGTTGACACCCTCTTCCAGCATCAGGCGGAAGAAACGGCCGAAGGTGTCGGTGTCGCTCCGGGCGGCATCGGCGAAGGAGTTGACAGGGCCAGGATGGAAGTAGGTGCAGAACATGGCTCCGACCCGCTGCAGGCAGGTGGGTTTAGAGCACTTCTCGGCGGCTTCGCGCAGTCCGGCTTCGAGATAGGCGCTCTTGAGTTCCAGTTGCTGGTAGAAGTTCGGCTCCTGCAAGAGTTTTAATGTGGTGATGCCGGCGCTCATGGCCAGCGGGTTTCCGGACAGGGTTCCGGCCTGGTAGACCGGGCCTTCCGGTGCCAATTGCTGCATAATTTCGAGTTTGCCGCCGAAGGCGCCGACCGGCAGGCCGCCGCCGATGATTTTGCCGAGGCAGACCAGATCGCCCTGGACTCCGAAGCGTTCCTGGGCGCCGCCGTAGGCAAGACGGAAGCCGGTCATCACCTCGTCCATGATCAGCACAATTCCTTCCGAATCACATAATTCCCGTAATCCTTGGAGAAAACCGGGCAGCGGCGCGACGCAGCCCATGTTACCCGCCACCGGTTCGAGAATAATGGCCGCCAGTTCGCCGCGATGGGCGTCGGCCAGGGCTTGAACTTGCTCTAGATCGTTGTATGCGGCGGTCAGGGTGTGGCGGGCAAGGTCGGCCGGTACTCCCGGGGAGGTGGGCACGCCGAAGGTGGCCGCGCCGCTGCCGGCCTTGACCAGAAGGCTGTCGGCGTGGCCGTGATAGCAACCTTCAAATTTAAGGATTTTGTCTCGGCCGGTATAGCCTCGGGCCAGGCGGATGGCACTCATGGTGGCTTCGGTGCCGGAGGAGACCATCCGCACCTGCTCCATGTTGGGGTAAGCCTGACGTACCATCGTAGCCAGTGCCACCTCAAGGGCTGTGGGGGCGCCGAAGGAAGAGCCGAGAACCGCAGCCCGGCACACCGCCTCGACCACCTTGGGATGACTGTGGCCGAGGATCATCGGCCCCCAGGAGCCGACGTAGTCGATATAGGCATTGCCGTCGACGTCGTACAAAGTGCTTCCCGCGGCCCGGTCGATAAACAGCGGCTCGCCGCCGACGGATTGAAAGGCTCGCACCGGACTGTTGACCCCGCCGGGGATAACTGTTTGGGCTTCGGTAAAGAGCGCGGCAGATTTCGAGTGGTTCAAAGCGGGTATCTCCTCATGGGACGCGGGGCTCTATTTTCCATTCTGAAAATAGAGCCCCAGTATTGATAGTAAGCAGTTAAGTTGTCTGTTGCGGTTGCCGCTAATTGTGCAGGTCGTATTTTTTGATCTTGCGGTGCAGGGTATTGCGGGCGATGCCGAGAACCCGGGCTGTTTCGGTAATGTTCCAGCGGTGCTGGACCAGAGTCTTTTTGATGGAAGCCGCTTCCGAATCCTTGAGGCACTCGCTGCCGGGCGAAGCAATGCCTTTTTTGCGCATCACGGAACAGAGACTCTCTTCAAGACCTCGCAGGGAATGGAGCAGTTGGGTCAGTTCGCCTTCGGAGAGTTGTTCCAGGACCTCGGTCTTGCCGTAATGCTCCCAGAACTTGTCCAGCGAGGGCTCATTAGTCTCAACAGGCGGAGCCGATGTGTCCCGCTGCGACACAACAAACGGTCGCGGCCGGTTGACGGAAAGCTTGCCGGAAAAATGTTTAGGTAGAATCTTCGGTCCGTCGCAAAGGGCGACCGCTTGGCGCAGGGTGTTGGACAATTCGCGGATATTCCCCGGCCAGTCGTAGTCGCAGAGCAGTTGAGTGATCTCTGCAGAAAGAGTGAGGTGGGGGTTAAGCTGGCGTACAAAATGTTCAGCCAGCATGGGGATATCTCCCTGCCGGGCGCGCAGCGGGGGGATTTCCAATTTAACCACATTGAGACGGTAAAAAAGGTCTTCTCGGAATTCGCGGCCGAGCATGGCTTGTTCCAGGTCGACGTTGGAGGCGGAAATGACACGTACGTCGCTATGGACCATTCTTTCACCGCCCAAGCGCATAAATTCGCCGGTTTCCAGAACCCGAAGCAGTTTGACCTGAATGGCCAGGCTGGCTTCACCGACTTCGTCGAGGAACAGGGTGCCGTTATTGGCCAGTTCGAAAATCCCCCGGCGCATGCTGCCGGCACCGGTAAAGGAGCCCCGTTCGTGGCCGAACAGTTCGCTTTCGAGCAAGTTGTCGGACAGGGCGCCGCAGTTGATGGGGATAAACATCTGTTCGGCCCGGTGGGAGGTGGCATGGATGAAACGGGCCAGGACTTCTTTGCCGGTCCCTGTTTCCCCTTGAATCAGGATGCTGATGTCCTTACTCGCCAGGCGATAGGCAAGGGATGCCAGTTGCCGCATTTCCGGTGTGTTGCCCACCAGGAATCCCTGGCTTTTGGCAAATTGACACCATTCTTCTTCGTCTTTCTGTTTTCCCTGGGAGGCGGCGGCCGCCGCTTCCTGAATCAGCCATTCAACCTGCTTGATATCGTCAAAGGGTTTTTCAACATACTGATAGGCGCCCATCTGCATCGCTTTGACAGCCGTCTGGATGGTGCTGAAACCGGTCATGATGATGACCTCGCAATTGGGCTGTTTGCGCTTGATATGCTTAAGTAGAGTCAGGCCATCCGTATCGGGAAGCTTCAAGTCGACCATGGCGACCTGGAAGGGTGAACCCTCTAAGGCACGCAGAGCTTCACTCTCACTAACTGCGGTAACCGTACGGCAACCTTTCCTGTCGAGCAGTCGGCGAAAAAAATTACAGACGGATTCTTCGTCGTCGATAATCAGAACATTGATGGGATGTGCAGCCATGCTTCTCCTCTTGGTCTTCAGGCGGGTAGATGTTGAGTCGGTTGTTTAGGGCCGGGCGGTAGCTTCAGAGAAAAGCAGCTGCCTTTGCCAAGACTGCTTTCCACTTCCAGGGTGCCGCCGTGGGCCTGGGCGATACCGAAGCTGACCGAAAGGCCTAGCCCGGTACCTTTAGTCGCTTCTTTGCTGGTGTAAAACGGGGTAAAAACATCGTCCAGCTTGTCTTTTTCTATGCCGGTTCCGTTATCGCGTACAGAGACGGTTACCCAATCCTGATCAGGCCCCTGCTCAAGATAGGATTTCAGGTAGATGGTCTTTTCCCCGATCTTATCTGTCAGGGCGTCTCTGGCGTTGATCAGCAGGTTGGTAACCACCTGCTGGATTTGTACGGCGTTGGCCATAATTCGCGGCAAGTCATCAGCCATCTGTGTGACAATGGTGATCTGTGCCGGGTCGATCAGATAATTGACCAGGCCAAGAGCCCGTTCTATCTCCCGATTGAGGTTGGTCAAATCCATCGGGACCTGTTCCTGGCGGGAAAAGGTCAGCAGGTTCTGGATGATGCGTTTGCAGCGCAGGCCGCAGTCAGCGATTTCTTTAAGGGAATCGCCATGTTCAGGGTTTCCGGCCAGTTCGGCATATAAAAGTTGGGCCGTACCGATGACCACAGTCATCGGACTGTTAAGTTCATGGGCAACCCCGGCCGCCATCTCGCCAATGGCTGCCAGTCGTGCCGAATGCATCAATTTGGCTTCCATTTGGGCTTTTTCGGTAATGTCCTTGATGATGATGGTCATTGCCACCAGTTCCTGCTCTTTGCCCAATACAGGGTAAAAGGATAGATCAAGCTGGCGGCCTGTTTTTGTCTCCAGATGACGGTAAATGGGCCGGGGGTCAATGGCCAGTGTTTGCATCGGGCAGTTGGGGCAGGGGCTGCTTCGTCCGTAAAGGGTGGTGAAGCATTTCTGACCCTGTTGCGACGGCTTGCCGTCGGGAAACAGTTCCGGCAATGGTCTATGGTTGTTTAGTTGAATATTGTAGTCGGTATCGATCAACAAGATCGGCTCGGTGACGGCGTTAAACGTCGCTTCCCAGCCTTGCCGGGCGCGGGAAACCTCTTCATAGAGCTGGGAGTTCTGAATGCTGATCGCCAACTGTTCGGCCAGATGCTGAACAAAGCTGAGTTCTTCCTGTGTATAGGCTGACTGTTGGGAACTGCCGATCAGGAGTAACCCCTGGTTGGCCGATTTGTAATGCAGGGGAGCCACCACTAGAGAATGGAGCTGCTCCGCCAAGTGGGGATACCCGGCAAAAAAAGGGTCGTTCTTGGGCAATTCGCCAAGGATCAAGGCCTCGTTGAGGTTCAGCGGCTTCCAGAGGACCGAATCGCGCGGCAGAGGTTGCGCTTGCCGAAAATGAAAGGGGGGCAGCGCTTTGATTATCAATTCATCGTTCTGCAACATAGCCAGGCCGAGCAGTTCGCAGGGCAAAGCTTCCGGCAAAAGCTGTTGGGCTTCGTTGAACATGTCCTCAACGGACATCTCCAGATGCAGAGCCCGGGTCAGGCGGTGCAGAATTTCAAGGCGGACATTTTGCCGGCGAATCTTTTCCTGACGCTTCTTCAGTTCGGCGTAATAGCTCAATTTAGACGCACTGACGCCGGTCAGGTCGGCTATCAGCTTATGTTTTCCGTCAGGCTTTTGGTTCACTGCTGGGACCTCTGTCCAGGGCAGAAAAACTCATCCATGGTTATAGGCGAATTGCTTTAATCGCTAAAGGGCTTTGCGGAACAGCTCGGCAATGTCCTTCGGAGTGGCCATGCGAGGGTTGGTGGCAATGCATTCGTCCTGCATGACATTGTCGGTCAGGCGTTGAAGCTGGTCTTCCGAGAGTCCCAGGTCGGACAGGGATTGCTTCAAGCCGATATCCGCTACAAGCCTTTTAACCGCTTCAATAGCGTGCTCAGCGTCAGGCAAAGGTTCCTCGGAGCCAAGTCCCACCATTGCCTGGGCTATTTGTTGAAAACGTTGTCGGCAGTCCGGAAGGTTGAACTGCATAACATGGGGCAACAGGATGGCGTTGGCCTCGCCATGGTGGGTGTCTATCAGGCCGCCGACCTGATGGGTCATGGCGTGACCGGCGCCGAGTATGGCATTGGAAAAAGCAATGCCGGCATTGAGGCTCGCGAGAGCCATATTGGTGTTGGCCTGCAGGTCGCTGCGGTCCTTTACGGCCTGGCGCAGGTTACCGAACACCAGGCGAATTGCTTTTAACGCATGCAGATCGGTCAAAGGGGTGGCGGCCAGGGAAACGTAGGCTTCGATCGCATGGGCTAAGGTATCGATACCCGTCGTGGCTGCCAGGCGCGGATTAACCGTGGACAGCAGGTTCGGGTCGATAAGGGCAATTTCTGGAATAAGGGACCGTGAGACAAAAGACATCTTCAGTCGACGCTCGGTATTTACTATGCGAGCGAACTGGGTAACCTCGGTGCCGGTGCCGGCAGTGGTGGGAACGATGATGACAGGAGGCAGAGGTTGATGAATTTTATTGATGCCTTCATAATCGGTCAGTTGGCCGCCATTAGTGGCTAACATGGCGATAACTTTGGCCATGTCGGCACAACTGCCGCCGCCAATTCCGATGACGGCATCGCATTTAGCGTTCTTGTAGCGTTCCAGGGCTACTTCAACTTCGGTGTCCTTGGGATTGGAGCTTAGCGCAGAAAAGTTTTCGAATTCAACCCCTGCCGCTCCCAGGTGTTCGGTCGCCTGGTCGATCCAGCCGGCTTTCAGCAAGCCACTGTCCGTCACCACAAGGACCCTGGACGCACCGCTCCCTGCGGCGCATTCGCCGATATGTTGCAGGGCTCCCGGACCGAAGATGATTTCCGGAATGACAAATTTACTGATATTCATGGTTTGCCGCCGAATTGTAGGCTTGTTCGCCCGTACTTTATCCGTTGATGCAGTGTCCCCTTCAAAGACTTAACATGAATTATTAAAGTACTATGGGTGAAGCTCGGCAGTCAATCTGAATTAATGCGGTATACCGCATAGTTTGCTCGATTGCGACGGTTAGCGAGAGCCTCAGGGCTCCAACATGTCAGCGTTGCGACTTAATAGGTGGATATTTACCTGGTCGCCGGCTTGAAAGTAATCGCGATCTTCGGGCAATAATGCAAGGGCATCGGCCTGGACCATTGTCTTGAGGATGCCGGTGTTCTGGTCGCCGGAGCAGCTTGCCAGGTATTTGCCGTCCCTTACTTCAATGCTGACGCGCTGAAAATTGAGAACGCCGAGACGCTTCTTGGTCAGGTCCGTCAGTAAAGTGGCTTCGATGAGGGGTTTAATCACCCGCTTGTGTCCCATCATTTTAAGCAGGGCGGGCCTTACCAGCTCTTCAAAGGTGACCATGGTCGATACAGGGTTGCCGGGCAGGCAGAAAATCGGTGTTTTGTCGAGACGTGCAAAGGTAGTTGGTCGGCCCGGTTTGATCCCAACGCGGCAGAAGAGGGTCTCAGCACCAAGTTCGTCGAGCACGGTTCGGACAAAATCACGATCCCCGGTCGATACTCCTGCAGAGGTGATTAAGGCATCGGCCTTGAGCCCTTCAAGCATTTTTTCCCGAGTTGCATCTCGATTGTCGCGGGCGATGCCAAGGATGGTCGGTTCGGCACCTATTTCTCGAAGGGCAATAGCCAGGGCCAGGGTATTGCTGTTGATAATTTTGTCTTCAGTCAGCGGTTCCCCGGGCTCGATTAATTCGTCTCCGGTCGCCAGGATAGCCACCCTGACTGGTCGATAAACCGAGACAAATATCTTGCCAAAGGAGGCGAGCATGCCGATCTCGGCCGGTCTGAGAATGGTGCCGCTGGGCACGACCACCTCTCCTCGCTGGACGTCTTCCCCTTTGTGACGAATATGGGCACCCGCTTTGATGGGCTTGGGAAAGTGTACGCCGCCTTCAGTCTCTTCAGTGTCTTCTACGGGTACGATGGCATCAGCTCCATCTGGAAGAGGGGCGCCGGTCATGATCTTGACCGCAGTGCCCGGTTCCATTGGGGACCCGAGAGAGCCGCCGGCAGGAATAAAGCCGCTGACCGGCAGAGTGGTAGGTTCTTGGCAGTCAGCTGCACGTACGGCATATCCGTCCATGGCCGAATTGGTCCAGCGGGGCATGTCCCACAGGGCAGTGATGTCTTCGGCAAGAATTCGACCGCCGGCGTCGAGGATAGATGCGCGTTCAATGCCCATCAAGGGCACCTGGTTCAGTATGGTGGCACGGGCTTCTTCAAAGCTGGGCATAGAAACGTCCTTCCTGAATGCTTTGCTGATAGCTGTTTCGGCACTTTGTGCGGATGCGGTGGTATATGAAAACGAATAATAGCGAAAAAAACCTTAAAGGGCGCAGGCAGGTTTGCGCAGCACGTTAGTGCTAAGGTCATTCTGTTATTTTTTATTCCCCCGCTTGCAGGATGGGGCAGCTGCGATATAAAGAGTGCTTGGGGGTCAGGTTTGCTTTGTTTGTTATAGGCAAGCAATAAAACAATGTTTAGATTCTCTTTGTTTTTTACCCTTTAAGTCTCGGGCGGCTAAATAAAAAAAGGTTCTTGTCCATGCGGAAAGAACCTCCGATGCGTCGAAACACAAAGTGCGGCGCAGTAGGGCTCTCCTTTCCAAAGCGGGAGGTCGCGCCGTTTCCAGCAGGACCCATAGGCCTTCGACCCTGGAGTAAAAATCTTTAGGTCGCTCGGCTCGGAGATCGTTTAGATTGTAAGCCTATACTCAGCCCAGGAATTATCTCTATATGTAGAGTCTTGCGGGCTTCCGAAATAGATGTTGGTTGTTTGAGTTCGGTTTGCGAAAGTCTATTTAGTTTTCTCCGTGGTGCGAAATTGCTTGCGACGCTAGAAATTACACCAACGGCGGGGCTTTTTCAATAGAAAAGAGCCTTTGCGTGCCCTCAGGGAGACCTGTTCGGAGCAGAACAAATGGCCCGGTGGTGCAAATTGTAACAAGAGGCGTAGGTCCAAAATGGAACAAAATGATACGTTTTAGTTTGGTGGATTTGCCTGTTGGGGCCTCTGGGCGTAATGGCGGTGTGTATTTTCTCCTTTAGGGGAGGGGTCGGTTTCTGAAAAATTAAACAATGATTTGTTTTTCTCTTTGAGGGCTGCCAGCGAAGGAGCTGATGTTTAGCCGACTTGGAGGTTCTTTTGAAGTGGTTGTGGGGCGGCGTTTGATCCCATATTTGTTGTATTAATAAAGCTCTGGCATCCTAATTGCTCTATGTCATGGCTCCGACTTATGGCATCTTTAAACAGTGTTTTGTTTTTTTAGACCGATGGGCTTGACAAAAGATGTTTATATGCCAAAATCAATTTCAGTCAACGAAAGGAAGGGGGGTGAAGGCGTAACACTTTAGATTACTTTTGGTGGTAGAAGGCTTTTTAATTGTGCAAGCTCTTTCAACAAACAAAATCTTGAGGAGGATTTACCATGCCTGTTGTTAATCTCGCTGACACTACTTACGGCTTCTTTATTCCTAGCGTAACTCTGATGGGTGTTGGCTCGTCTAATGAAGTTGGTGCTAAAGCTGCTGAGCTGGGCGCAAAAAAATGCATGATCGTTACTGACGCTGGCCTGAACAAGATGGGCGTGGCTGCTAAGATTCAGGAAAACATCAAGGCCGCTGGCGTTGATTGCATTATCTATGATGGTGCTGAGCCCAACCCGACCGACAAGAACGTTCACGACGGTGTTAAAGTTTTCCAGGACAACGGCTGTGACTTCCTCGTTTCTTTGGGCGGCGGTTCTTCTCACGACTGCGGTAAAGGTATCGGCCTTGTTTGCGCCGGTGGCGGCAACATCCGTGATTACGAAGGCGTCAACAAGAGCACCGTGCCTTTGACTCCTCTGATCTCCATCAACACCACCGCGGGTACCGCTTCTGAAATGACCCGTTTCTGCATCATCACCAACACCGATACCCATGTTAAGATGGCTATCGTTGACTGGCGTGTAACTCCTCTGGTTGCCGTTGATGATCCCGTACTGATGGTTGGTAAGCCTCCTGCGCTGACCGCCGCTACCGGTATGGACGCCCTGACCCACGCTGTTGAAGCTTACGTTTCGACCATCGCTACCCCGATCACCGACGCTTGCGCTGAAAAAGCTATCCGTCTGATCGCTGAGTGGCTGCGTCCTGCAGTTGCTCTGGGTGCCAACCTGGCCGCTCGCGACGCTATGTGCTACGCTCAGTTCCTGGCCGGTATGGCGTTCAACAA
>NPIE01002783.1_pt2 | contig 53799 bp, 45 predicted proteins | sample 8637661 | NCBI WGS metagenome assembly NPIE01 (sample SAMN07420842, study PRJNA396082) | bioreactor metagenome | isolation source: sample BA12 brine-fed electro-methanogenic bioreactor BA | place: Japan: Kochi | collected 2016-12-09 | reverse complement strand
CATTCCGGTGCCGCCGCCCATCATGCGACCACTTCCGCCCATCATACCGGTGCCGCTGCCCATCACCTTTTCCATCATAGCCATCTTTCTTTCCATCATGGCCATACGCTCATCCATGGGCATGGAACTGGTATCTTGCTGGGCCATCATGGCGTCATTTCCCATCATGCTCATGTGCTTCATAGCATCCTGCATCATCTGCATGTGCTGTTGCATGAGGTTTTCTCGGGCTGAAGGATTCTCAGCCTGGAGGAGCTCCTGCCGGAGTTGCTTCAGGTTCTGGACCGTTTTTTCGTCTTGTTCAAGGCCCTTGTCTTGCGTCTCCACAGTAGCAGAAGCTGCCGTTTCTTCCGGATGGTGCGCATCTACCGCCCACACCGGGGAGGCAAAAACTACCAGAGACGAAAAAATTGTGACAACAAAGATGTTCAACATAGTAGCCTCCCATTTATTGGTTCCATAATTCCTCTCGATTCCCGGCCGAAATCCCGCGCACCGAATCCCCCGCAGGGCTCAGACGCCTTTGGCGACAGACTGCGTCCCCTCTATGTCTGTTACGTACTATTCGTGAAATGCAGATCCTTTCCTCCAGCACAATAAAAAAGCTAAGCATGTGGAACGACGAAAGCAACAAGACCTCGTGTTCTTCCATGCCGAACGACAGGAGCAACTGCACCGGCCGTTTCTAAAGAAATGTAAGAGATTGAATCTCTTTCTCTTGATAATGAGTTTGTCGGTACTACACTTGTTTTAAGACGGCAGCGTTTTTTCAACCTTAAAGTTCGACCGATGGGGCTTCCGTGGCTGCTTATCGGAAAGGCTCGATACGCCTCTGAGCACTATACATCTGAGGAGAAGATTTATGGGGTGGCACATGCATCAAATGGGAATTGGCGCCTGGATCTATCTCATCGTCCTGATACTATTCTTTGTCATTGCCGGGATCTATTTGACACAACAAAAAAAAGACCCTCCCGAAGACGCAGAGGATGACCCTGTGAACATCCTGAAAAAGCGCTATGCGCGCGGTGATATAACCAGTCAGGAATACGAGGAAATGAAAAAGAACCTTTCGGAGGAGTGATCATGCACCCCTCTGTCATCGTCATCCCGCGGACATGCGCAAATCTCATCCAGCTGGCCCTCTCGCTCATTTTGGTGGTTCTGTCTCTGCACCTGATTCATCTTGCCATTGGTCATATCCTGAATTCGTTTCAGGTTGTTGATGCGGTCGACGAAATTTTCAATGCCATCTGGCTGATTACCGTTGCTCTTGCGGTATTTGATCTGGCCGGCATCATTTTCGAAGAAATCTCCTGGCGGGGCACCAAAAAGGATCTGAGAGAATTCAGGTGGCAATTCACGAAATTCCTAATTGTGATCGTCACCGCACTGCTGATAGAATCGCTCGTTGTTTTTTTCAGAATTGCCAAGAAAGACGTCACACTTCTCATCTACCCCGCCCTTGCCATCCTTGCGGTATGTCTGCTGATCATCTCGCTTGCCTACTATATCAGACAGAGCAATGCGACTGACAGATGCGAAGCCGTCGATGTTGTTCTGCTTCTCAAGACCAGGTATGCCAAAGGTGAAATTACCACTGAAGAGTTCCAGGAAAAAATGCGGCTGTTGAAACAATAGCGCCTCAGCCTTATACCGGCCGCACTTCCCGATCCGCTAAGAGAGCAGTGTCGGAATGCACGATTTGGTGCAGTTTGTCCTGAGGCGGTTTTGTATTTTTCTCGGACAGGCGTGTCTGTGCTTGCCTGGAGGTAAAAATTTCATTTCAGGGGGAGGTCTGACAACATGCATGTCGGAATGTGGGGATTGGCCGCTATTGTCATCGTCATCGTCTCGTGGCTGATGTATCGCTATTTGGCGCCGCAAAGCTGGAAGGAATGGTCCCGGGCCGGAGTCCTACAGGCCTTCATTATCGCTTTTTATGCTGAGATGTACGGTTTTCCGCTGACCATCTATTTTCTGACCAGATTTTTCGGCCTCGATATTCACTCGGGGGCGGGAGGAAACCTGTGGGCTCAGACTTTCGGCACGCCCATGGCACATCTAGTCGCCATGGGCCTCGGCTATACCATCGTCTTTTCCGGGGCAACATTCGTCGTGGAGGGATGGCGGAGAATTCACCGTGCCCGCAAGGAGGAGAAACTTATGACCGATGGGATATATTCCCGTATGCGCCATCCGCAATATACCGGGTTGTTTCTTATTGTCTTTGGAGAAGGGATCGTGCACTGGCCAACGCTTTTTTCTGTGGCGGCTTTTCCGATCATCGTCGTCGCCTACACCATACTGGCCCGCAAGGAAGAACGCCAAATGCTCGAAAAATTCGGCCCCGCGTACCGCGAATACAGGCAAAAGGTGCCTATGTTCATTCCCAGGTTCGGCACCGGACAAAATCAGGAGGAGTAAATGGATGCCCAAACCGCCACGATTGTCAGCGGCGTTGCCCTGTTGATCCTTTTCGCGTCGGTGGGTGTATACTTACGCCGCCGCAACGCCGGAAGCAAACCAAAGAAACCGTCTAATCACAAGCGATTCGACAAAGAAACAATCGAGCAGGAGAAAAGAAAAGGAAATCAATCCTGATGATGAGAAATGGTCTGAGCTCCTCCATCGACCAACCGATGATCGCTCCTGAAGGGGGTACATGATCAAGAGGATCGGCACCTATCTGCTCCTGGAAAGGATTGGCCGTGGTGGCATGAGCGAAGTACACAAGGCAAGGAATTCGCGTAATGGCAGTATCGTCGCACTCAAGATTTTACGTCCCCGGGATGCCTTATTCGTCGATCTCGTCGGGGAAGAGCGGTTGCGAGATATTTTCTTTGACGAAGCGCATATTATGGCAGGGATCCGCCACGAAAACATCGCGCGAATAATCGAATCCGGTGAGGATGACAGTGTTGCATATATAGCATTGGAATATTTTCCCCGGTCCCTCGGCTCGGTCATCGGAGACTCCACCAGGGTTGCAGTAACCCAAATTCTTGATATCGACCGGACCTGCCACTATCTCCGCCAGACCCTGTGCTGCCTTGAAGCGCTGCACAGTGCGGGGATCATTCACCGAGACATCAAACCGGATAATCTGATGCTCACAGAACGTGGTCGAGTCAAGATAATCGATTTCGGTCTCTGCAAGATTGCGGGAGATGAGAGAATGGTCATACCGGGTATGCAGATTGGTTCACCCTTCTACACTGCTCCCGAACAGGAAGCCGACCCCAAGGAAGCCGACGAGCGTTCCGATCTTTTCAGCGTTGGCGTCATTGCATATCGCTTGCTCACGGGCAAGCTCGTTTACCACCGGCGGGAAAACACAGCGCCCCCCCGCGTGTACCGTCCTGAGCTGACAAGTGATTGGGAGCACTTTTTACTTAAAGCCGTCCGCAAAGAAAGAACGCACCGCTTTCAGTCGGCCACTGCGATGCGGACACATCTTGAAGAACTGTGCCTCTAAGGATTACCAGCACCACCAGTCCGGTCTGGAGAAGCATACTGCCACCGTGCACAGCCGAGCATTAGTAGGCCCCGAATGGCCTCCAGTCGCTCTATGGGCTCTTTCCAACCGATCGGAAACAAGAGGAAAAAACATAAAGCTTGATGTCCACTTATGTCGTAAAAGATGGCTATTTGTGCATCGAATCAAAATAATACGATAAAATCGACTCAAAGGACGATTGAATGAAGATAGGTTGTTGTGGATTGATAAACTGTTTCAGGAGAATTTCAGGGGGAAATTAAGACGGGTCTTCCAGCCGTTGCCTATCGCATCGCGAGATCATGAAGATGTCACTTGAGGGTCGTTATAGTTTGGGTCGTCCTCGTCGGCTTTGTGCACTTTGAGGAAAAACTTCTCGCCTGCGAAAACGAGAATCAAGCCGATGAGCGAGGCCCAGACGACGAGCATGTCGGACTGTATCTTGACCCAAATGAAGGCGCTGAGCACCACCACGTCGAGCATGATAGCCGTGATCAGAACAGGCGCTTTAGCGCCGATTTCGTCCCGTAGATGCCTAAACACGCCCCAGTGGATACCGATGTCCATGATGATGTAGAAAATCGCGCCAAGGGAAGCGATGCGGCTGAGGTCGAAGAAGATGGTTAGGACGATGGCGATAGCGACTGTGTAGATCAGCGTGTGTCTTTGCAGCCCGCCGGGTAATTTGAAGTGACGGTGCGGCACGAGTTGCATGGAGGTGAGCATGGTCAACATTCGCGAAACCGCGAAGACACTGGCGATCACACCCGAGACCGTGGCGATAATGGCGAAGCCGACCGTGAACCAGAGTCCATATTGTCCAAAGGCCGGGCGTGAGGCCTCGGCCAGAGAATAGTCCTTCGCCCTGACGATTTGCTCGATCGACAGGTTGGCACCCACGGCCAGAGCGATGAGCACATAGAGGACGGTGCAGATGGATATGGAAACGATGATCGCGCGACTGACGTTCTTCTTCGGATCCTTCAACTCACCACCGCTGTTGGTGATTGTGGTGAAGCCTTTGTATCCTAGGATGCCTAAAGCTACCGCCCCGAGGAAACCAGCGATACCGGTCTGCTCGGGTGAAGCGCTCACGCTCTCGAACTTTAAGCCCGATGTCCAGAGACCGCCGACCGCGAGCACGACGAGCCCGGCGATCTTTACGAAGGCGGTAAAAAAGGAAAAGGACTGGATGTATTTATTCTTCATCAGGTTGATGCCGAAGGCGAAAATCAGCAGGCCAACTCCGAGTGCGGGAACAAGCCAGTCGGCTTGTTTGGCGTCAAACAACTCCAAGGTGTAGGTGCCGAAAGTGCGTGCCACCAAACTCTCGTTGATGATCATCGAAAAATACATGAGCAGTGCACAGGCGCCCGTCATCAAGCTTCTGCCGTAAGCCTTTTTGAGAAACATGGCGATGCCGCCTGCCGACGGATAGGCCTGCGCCATCTTCACGTAGGAATAGGCGCTGAAACCCGCGATAATTGCGGCGATGAAAAAAGCAAGCGGAAACCATGTCCCTGCCAACTCTGCGATCTGCCCGGTGAGCGCGAAAATACCCGCGCCGATCATTACGCCCGTTCCCATGGAGACCGCGCCCCAAAGCTTCAGGCTATCTTTTTTGTAGTCGGAAGAATTGTTCTCGCTCATGGTTTTGTAGTGAGATAAATGTTTTCGTCATCCAGACGGCCATCAAGACCAAAATGAGAGATCCACGGTCGGATAATGAAGCCAGTGGCACGCCACCGTCGCCACCGACGTAGGCGTATTTCATGTCCCGGCCAACCATCGTATAAAATTCAATTCAAACCATTTTCCTCGCTCTGCCTGCTCCTCGAGGAGGCGGAACGACCTTGTGATACCGTCCCGGTATCTGAGATTCTGCTCTCGTACGTCGAATGGGCCACCACGATCTCACGCATCGCTCACACGCCGAGAGTATCCGTTGACCGTGGAGGTAGTCCGATTCGCTGTCCGTCGTTTCCCCTCATCTCTCGATTACTATCATTGGCAAATTTTTGATCATGAGCAGTGGTTCCATTTCTCTATATGCAGAGATCATGCCACCACGAACGGAAATCCTCGGAAACAGGACAGTCAAGCCTGATTTTACGGTTTATTTTTTTCGGATAGACCACCCTGTAATGATGAAATAGAAGAGCTCGCAGAAAAACAGCGCAACGCAAGCAGAAGTATAAAGTTTTTCAAGAGTGATACGCTGGTCTACGCTCGGCTTTTCTGCGGGCTCCGCGATTTTTCTGGTCGTATCGGAATGGCTTTAAAATATAAAGGTCTCACTTTCCCTGAAGGCTGTTCAATTTTGTCCCACCGTGTCGTACAAGTCGGACTGATGTGGGTATTTTCTATACACATTCCGGCCCGCGTACGGTGGCGCGATTTATTCCATCGAACAAAATATATCCGCCAAGTTCTTAATACTACGACCAGATATACTCACGTGCAGACTGACCGCCAAGATCCTGGCATGATGTTTGCTTGACTATTAAGCAATAAGCCAAGCGACTTTCAGGGAGCGGCTGCTTCTGAAATGACGAACAACCGCTGTCAATAAAAATTAGGTGGAAGCAGAAAATGAAACGTAATACCAAAGGTATAGTAGCAGCGATGATTACCGCAATAGCTGCGTTTAGGCACTATGCACAGCCCTCCACGACAGAGGTTGCCACCGCCGCAGACCAGATTACGGGAATGGCCGTGGAGGATAATGGACGGTGATGGCGTATAGCCGTCTCGACGTGAGTTACCATTGAGGAGAAAGATATGGTCATGAGAATTCTTTTTAGCAGGTTTTCGTTAGGGTTTGTCACGATTTGGGTTTTGAACACTATTTTATTGAGTTCCGCCTTCGCTCAATCCGGCGGATATCCCCGTGGGCACATGTGGGGGTGGATGATGGGCGACTGGGGAATGGGGTGGTTCGGTATGATATTCATGTTGTTGTTCTGGGTTTTAGTAATCGCTGGAATCGTTTTCCTGATTCGCTCGCTGGTTCAAAGCAAAGGCGGCAGAGATCGTTCCGATGTCGGTACGGGTTCACAGGCGATGGATATTCTTAAACAGCGCTATGCCAGAGGAGAAATCAGCAAGGATGAATTTGAGTCCATGAAAAAAGAGATACTCGAATAAGCCCTACGGGAGGCTTGCGATGAAAGATAAAAATACCGGCATAAACAGAGATAGTGATCATTCGAGACGGCAATTTTTGAAACTGACCGGGTATGGAACGCTGGGATTGATGACGGGCGGCCTCTGGCCGGGGCTCGATCTCTTGGCGGCAGCGCAAACTCCGGATACGGACTTTGAGCCCGACCTCGACATCTCCCTTTCGGCGCGCCCCGATGAAGTTGCAATCTTTCCGGGAAGCTCCACCGGTGTCTGGCGCTACCATGCGACGGTGCATAAAGGCGACCGCGCCCGGGTTGTTGAAATGCCACGGAGCTATCTTGGTCCGATTATCAAGGTCAATCAGGGTGAAAAAATACGGATTCGCTTCAACAATGCCATCCCTGAAGTGTCTATCGTGCACTGGCACGGTCTTCACGTGCCTGCGATAATGGACGGCCACCCGCGCTATGTCATTCCGCAGGGCCAATCCTACCTGTACGAGTTCGAAGTAAAGAACAGGGCCGGAACCTATTGGTACCACCCGCACCCGCACGGGAGAACCGGCCCTCAGGTGTACGGCGGTTTGGCGGGCCTTTTTCTTGTGTCAGACGCGGAAGAACACGGTGTTGGCTTACCCGATGGCGAATATGATGTACCGCTGGTGATTCAGGACCGGACTTTTGATCAGGATAATCAGCTTGTCTATCTGTCGGGAAACAGAATGGAGCGGATGACCGGGTTTTTGGGGGATATGATCATGATAAACGGCATGCCGGATTTTACCCTGCCGGTATCGACCGGTGCCTATCGCCTGCGTCTGCTGAATGGCTCCAATTCGCGAATTTATAAGCTGGCATGGGAAGACGGCCGCCCGCTGACCGTCATTGGCACAGACGGCGGGTTATTGGAAAAAGCGGTCCAGCGTCGGTATACCTTTTTAAGCCCCGGGGAACGGTTGGAGATCTGGGCAGATTTCAGTGATAATCCGGTCGGCTATAAGACATCTTTAGTAAGCCTTCCATTTGAAACCGGCGGCATGGGTGGAGGACGGATGGGCCACGGCATGATGATGGGCGGCAGGATGGGCCAAAACCTGCTTCTGCCAAATGGTGCGGCCTTTTCCGTCTTCGGGGTGAATGTGACTCAACCCGTGAAGACAACCTACCGTCTCCCGGACAAACTCTCCGAGATCGGGCCTGCCAGGCCTCGAGACGCTGTGAATTATCAGAATCCACGGCAATTTTATCTCACGATGCAGCATATGCAGTGGACTATCAACGGCCGGGTGTTTCAGATGGAGGAGGTGGCTGACGACGAGATGGTCGGCTTGGATACAACGGAGATATGGGAATTCAACAACACCGGGGGGGGAATGATGAGTATGCCTCACCCCATTCACCTGCATGGCAAACAGTTTCGCGTTATTGAGCGTGCCGGCGTCTTTCATGACGGCTATGTGGATGAAGGATGGAAAGATACGGTCTTGCTTATGCCCGGTGAACGAGTCCGGGTATTGGTGAATTTTTCCGACTACCCGGGAATGTTTCTCTATCACTGTCACAACCTGGAACATGAAGATATGGGTATGATGCGCAATTATTTTGTGAAGGCATAGCCCTATGATGGGGAATGCTGCCCATCTCGACTTTTCTTCAATATTGATAGTGGTTTTGGTTAGTTTGCCGGACGATCAGTGAAGGTGCGAGGATGTAGCCTTGAGGAAATTCTGTGCCATTATCGAGTCAGCCGACCAATCGGGCATCCGGTGTCCGGAAGAGGGGGTAGTCATTCCTTGCGGCATGACACTTCGCAGCACTGCTTTTACCTTTGACGACAGTCAGGCGGGAATTCAGCGATGAGCGAACCATCTACCTCCATATTCAAGCCGGGCACGGTGCTCGAAGATAAATGGATAATCATTGAGTTGATCGGCAAAGGTGCCATGGGGGAGGTGTATCGTGCTCACCAGACGAATCTGAAACGCGACGTTGCCATCAAGATCATTTCACAAGAGGTCCTGGCCACTGTCGAGAATGACCCCGAGGAACTGAATATAGCCTTCGGGCGGTTCCAGCGCGAAGTTCAGGCAATGGCCCAGGTTCGCCACCCCAATGTGCTGACAATCTACGACTACGGCGAGATACCGAATGCCGAGGCTGCCGGGGGATTCCATACGGCCTATATCGCCATGGAATACATCCCGGGCAACACCCTGCGCTTCACCATGGATGAAGATGGTCTGGATGACGACCCGGAACTGCTGGCCACATGGATATTCAAATATTTTCTGCCGCTGCTCAACGGGGTCGAGGTTCTGCACACGCATAGCATCGTGCACCGGGATCTGAAGCCGGAAAACATTTTTCTCGACGGTGAAGTGCCGAAGATCGCCGACTTCGGTCTATCCCGGTCTTATCGGATGAAGGCGCTCACCTGCTCCGTGGAGATGCTCGGCACCCTTGCCTACATGTCACCTGAGCAATGCGCCGATTTCAAAAACGCCGATTTCAGAACGGATATTTATGCGCTGGGAAAGATTCTTTATGAAGGTGCCCGGGGGACCCTCACGGAGAACACACTCCCTTTTACCGCCGTTTCCCTTGACAACCCCGCCAGCGATTTTTTGAAGGCGCTCAATACCGTCCTGCTCAGGGCTACAAACGAAAAGCCGGAAGAACGTTATCAGTCAGTACAAGAGTTCAGGAGTGGTATCCATGAAACCCTGGCCGTCTTTGAGGGAACAACTCCGGTTCTACCGGCCGGGGGAAAAATGTCGGAAAAGTTCGTGCGATCCGGTTTCTTCCCTCTGGTCGGGTGGACAACCGCCGCTCTTGCCATCATCGTCGTTGCAGGGATGACCGCATATCACCTGATGGACCGGCCGAAATTTATCGGCGGGCCAAGTTTGTCGCCGTCTGTTCATCAGGAAAGCAGCGGATATGAGCCGCAGATCGTCGAACTTGATTCCGGCGAAATAGCGCCACCAACCATGTTCGGCAGGGACGGCAGCAGGATGATACTTACCGGAATACCCGGCGGACCTGAGGAGAGGCCACTTTTTTACGTCGACGAGGAAAAGATATCAAATTTTCTTTTCGTCGAATTTCTCAACCATCTTGGCGATGCAGTGACGGTCAATGACGGTGTTGTCCGTCTCGACGAACAAATCATTTTCTATATCGGCAGCTCGCCCGACGAGACCCCCATTATCTATCTGCACAACACCTTCCATCTTAGTGATCAGAGTAAAGGTACCGATCCGGTGGTGCGCGTAACGTATCACGGCGCCTCCCGGTACGCGGCCACCTATGGCAAATCGTTACTGTCCGGCGAGGAGTGGCACTCTGCCTATCGGTATCACTCGTCAGATGTACCCGTAAATCAGGCAGATAATCACGCCGTCGACCAACCTGGTGGAATGCCCCATATGCAGGCATCATCAACTTTACCGGGTGAGGGGGAGAGCGAGGATCGATCTGTGCAGAGCTTCGGGTGGGGTTCGAAAGAATGGGTGCGGATAGAGGCCGAAAACAGTGACGAAGATACCGGACTAACAGCAAACGCCCATGCCTCCGGGGTTATGGATGGACAACTGGCTCGAGAGGATAAGCCGCCGGTACGAAGACAGCCATGGGAAGGATTCGATACTGTCGGCTTCCGCACCAAACTAGTCGTGCAGCAGCAATGAAATCAGATTCCGGTAGTACCGAACCAAGAAATGGTCATGAAAGAACAACACTTAACTATTGACGCTGCCGGCGGATCGCGAAAGGGGGTTGGCAAGAGGCGCAACGAAGATCGTTTTCTTGTCGAGACAACGGCGGGTTCCACGCTGCTTGCCGTCAGCGATGGCATGGGCGGTCATCCAGCCGGTGATATTGCCGCAGCAGACATTCTGAGAAGCCTGACGAATTGGCCAAAAGAGAGATTTCAGCCGCTACCGTTTCTCATTGAGGCTGTTGCCAAGGCTGAATCGACCATCCTGGGAAGAGTGGCAAAAAACTCCGATCTGACCGGCATGGGGGCCACCGTTACTGCGGCAATCATACGGGCCCGTAAGGTTTTTTGGGTTCACGTCGGTGATACCAGACTCTATCTTTTCAGAGATGGGAAATTGCAGCAGATAACGAGGGACCATTCTTTTTTGCAGGATTTCATAGACGACGGCACATATACGCGTCAACAGGCAGCAGAACATCCGATGGCGCATATGCTCGATCAATGTGTGGGCTGCGCCGGCGCCGTGCCGGATAGCGGCTCTTTTTACCTCGTCGCCGGTGACACCTTGCTCCTGTGCTCAGATGGTGTCTACAGGCCTCTGGGAGAAGCGGAGATAGGCGCTCTTCTTTCTCCGGCAAGAGAAGCTGTCGATCAGATCGATAAGCTTTTGGAAGCCGCAGTTCGCGCCGGCTCCCGGGATGATGTGACAGCAGTCGTCGCCGTGATATAGTCTCTTCTGAAGACGGCTTCCTTCCTCCGAATTCACGACTCAGCCCGGACTGTACCCCCTGCTAGATTCAGAGATGAGTCACTGTGCGACGATGCTTGATGGTGGTACAGGTTTTCCTTCGTTTGCCGCAAGTAGGTACAAAGTCGAAATTTTTGTCGTCTTCTAAAAAACCTCTTTCCCGTAGTTTCAAATAATTAGCTGTCACAACGTATCATGCCGAGCCCTGACTCGGTGTCGGCTTCCCGTCCGGCAGACATCTTGCATAGGTTAGAGCAACGGTGCCCCACAGGCCTGCCACCGGTCGGGGCGTGAAATCGACAACCAGCAACCATGAGGTGTATCATGTCTGCAATTCAGTGGCACACGAGACTTGGTTATGCCGAAGATACGGCACATTCGACACGTAAACCGATCCTGCTGGATCTTTTCAATCCCGAATGAATTGGCTGCCAGCAGATGGATGCGGTTACGTATCCGGAAAAAGAGGTCGTGACGTTCGTCGAAAAGAACCTGATTCCGGTCAGGATTGACATCAATGACACGTCGTTTTACGAGAAATATCAGCTTATCTGGACCCCGACGACGCTTGTTCTCGACTATTACGGGAAGGAGACGCAGCGTTCGGTCGGTTTTTTTACTCCGGCAGATTTTGTCGTACAGCTGCAGCTCGGGATCGCCAAGGTTCGCTTCAGTCTGGAAGAGTTCGACGCTGCCGAAGTCATCCTCGGCGAGTTGGCGAGCAATTCGCCACTCTCCGATGTGACTCCCGAAGCGATCTATTTTCGGGGGGTTAATCTGTACAAACGCGATAATGATCCAACCCAGCTTAAAAAAGCCTGGGAAATACTAACGGAACAGTATCCGGACAGTATCTGGACCAAGCGGGCGGCCCCCTACCGGCTGATCTGAGAGGGCTGTCGACTGTTTTCTCTGGATGCCGTTCCTGCTTCCAGAAAAACAAGACGGGAGTCCGGAAGAATCGGACAGAAGTGCGATTGCGGTATCTGAAACGGGGCATATCACCAGCGCGGATGGCTGGCGATATGCCCCGTGATTTTTTTGATGATACTGTTTGAAAAAGGCGTTCGTTCAAGCCGGACGACAGGGTTCCGGCCGGCTTGAGATGTCAGGTTTTTGTGGCCGACTGGGGTGAGCTAAAAATCAGCCGCCAAAGTCGTAGTCGACCATGACGTTTCTGGCCTCCTTGTAGCGGCTTTCCAGGTCGCCGAGCTTCACTTTGATCTCTTCGTCTTCGGGTTTCCAATCGGTCGGACAGGACGTCCGTAAGGTGTCGACCCGATCTTCAAGATCGCTCATCAGGATATGCAGAGCGTTGATATCCTCAAAGATTTTTTCCTTGTCACCGGTTGCGGCCTGATCCATCTTGCGAATGACATCATAGAGACGTGATTTCCATACGTTCAGCTCCATTTCCACGTTACGGCAATAATCTTTGATTTCCATCTTATACCTCCAGGGTTCGAATTCATTACCCAATAGGGTTCACAAAGTCCGGAATAAACGATTTTTCTGTTCCGGTCCTTCCGGGTCATGTGTCGCTCAAGAGCGTAACTGCTCAGCGGCTGGTGCGACCCGATATAATGGGTGCATACAAGTATTGTGCCACAATGTGGCGGTACGATACTTGCATCTTGACCTGACAGGTGGGCGATAGAAAACCGAGGTTTCCGGTTAGAGAAAGTGAGCGGGGGACAGGTTTTAACCTGTCCCGCCGATTTTCATATAAAAAAATCAAAGAGATACCATGAAAGAACAGAACAATACTGCACACGCTGAGCATGCTGGAAACGGTGATAATCACGCTGATCATGCCGAGCACGACCGGCATGGCGACCATCATCAAGGACAGAGCGAGAATCACCAGGGAGCACACGGGAGCCATGAAGATCATGGCAGCCATCATGAACACATGGTGCAGGATTTCAAGAGGCGCTTTTTCGTCTCGCTGATCCTCACCGTGCCGCTGGCGGTAATGTCGCCGATGCTGCGGTCGCTTGTCGGATTCGACGATGCGGTCTTTTTCCCGGGACACATGCTGGTCATGCTCGTCCTGGCAACCGTCATATTCTTCTACGGCGGCTGGCCGTTTCTCAAAGGTCTGGTCGATGAACTGAAGGACGGCGCTCCCGGTATGATGACCCTGATCGCCCTGGCGATCACCGTTGCTTACGGTTACTCGGGCCTGGTTGCGCTCGGTGTCAAAGGGAAAGTGTTTTTCTGGGAACTGGCCAGCCTGATCGACATCATGCTGTTGGGCCACTGGATCGAGATGCGCTCTGTCATGGCCGCTTCCGGTGCCATGGAAAAGTTGGCCAAGCTGGTGCCCGGACAGGCCCACCGTCTGCAGGAAGACGGAAGTACTGAAGACGTAGCGGTCGGTGAATTGGAGAAAGGAGACAAGGTCCTGGTCAAGCCGGGCGAAAAAGTTCCCGCCGACGGGACAATTGTCGACGGTAATTCCTCGGTCAACGAGTCGATGCTGACCGGTGAGTCGAAACCGGTGGCAAAGGGCAGCGGCGACGAGGTCATCGGCGGTGCGGTTAATGGTGAAGGCTCCCTGACCATCGAGGTGAAAAAGGTCGGTGCCGATTCCTTTCTCAACCAGGTCATGGATATGGTCGAAAAGGCCCAGGGATCCAAATCGAAGGCCCAGGGGCTGGCCGACAAGGCTGCGGCGTGGCTTACCTTCATCGCGCTGGGCGCCGGTGGTCTGACCATGGCGGCCTGGCTGCTGCTTTCCGAACAACAGTTCAGCTACGCGCTGGAGCGGACCGTAACGGTGATGATCATTACCTGTCCGCATGCCCTCGGCCTGGCCATTCCGCTGGTGGTGGCGGTGACGACCGCGCTGGCCGCCAACCGTGGTGTCTTGATCCGCAATCGCACTCCCTTTGAGCAGGCACGCCGAATCGATGCGGTGCTGTTCGACAAGACCGGTACCTTGACCAAGGGGACCTTTCAGGTAAGCGATACCGTGCGGCTCGGCGATCCGGACGAAGATGAGATCCTCCGCTTGGCCGCCGCGGTCGAAACCAGCTCCGAGCATCCCATCGCCCAAGCCATCGCCGGCAGCGTGGAGAACCCGGAACGGGCCGAGAATTTTTCGTCCATCACCGGCCGGGGCGCCCAGGCCGAAGTTGATGGGGCGGTGATCAGTGTGGTTTCCCACCGTTACCTCAAGGAAGAATCCATCGATGTTGCCGAGGAAAAGGTCCGGGATCTGCTGGATGACGGTAAAACGGTGGTCTTCGTCCTGCGGGACAACACCCCGATAGGTGCTATCGGTCTTGATGATGCGGTCCGGGAACAATCGAAGCAGGCGGTCAGCAGACTCCGCGAGATGGGGCTCACGGTGATGATGATCACCGGAGACAACGAAAAGGTTGCCGCCCGGGTCGCAAGGAAGCTCGGCATCGACGAGTACTTTGCCGAAGTCCTGCCGGACGAAAAGGCGTCCCGGGTCAAGGATGTTCAGGATCGGGGGCTGATCGTCGCCATGACGGGCGACGGCGTCAACGATGCTCCCGCCCTGGCCCAGGCGGATGTCGGCATAGCCATCGGCGCCGGGACCGATGTGGCGGTCGAGACCGCCGATATCGTCCTGGTCAAGAGCAATCCGTTGGACATGGTGACTATCCTCCACCTCTCCCGGGCGGCTTACCGGAAAACGATCCAGAACCTGATCTGGGCCACCGGTTATAACGCCTTTGCGATTCCGCTGGCGGCGGGTGTTCTGTCCTTTGCCGGGATTATCCTCAGTCCGGCCGTCGGGGCCGTTCTGATGTCGCTGTCCACGGTGATCGTCGCTGTTAACGCCAAGCTGACTTCGTTGCCCGATGCAGAAGAGCAGGCCACCGGGGCCGGCGGTTGACCGGAGCGCATTTCTTTCAGTTGTGCAACCGTTTCAGGCGCCGACCGATATCGCGGCCGAAGTGGTCGTGGTCTGCTTCGGAGACGCCACAGCTGGTAAATACCGTCTTCAGATGATCGGCCGGTGGAAGTATGTCATCTTGCGTCAGCACGTGCCTGACGCAAGATGACAAAGTGTCAGTACCCTCGGGTAAAATCGATCCGGTGCTCAAGCGGCAGACCGTCCCGATAGCGGCGGTAGTTGTCGCAGAAGATTCCCGTGATCAGGTCGGGAAAAGAGAAAGCGGCGATGTGGGGCGTGATGATAGTTCGTGGCGCATCCCAGAGGGGACTGTCCTTGGGGAGTGGTTCCTGCTCAAAAACATCGAGGATCGCGCCGCCGATGGTGCCGCTGTGCAGGGCGGCGCATAGATCGTCAGGGTGAACTGCGGAGCCGCGGCCGACATTGATCAGTACACTGTCGCTCTTCATCATTGACAGCTCGGTCTTGCCGATGAAATGCCTGGTTGCCGGTGTCGCCGGCAGAACCAGTACGAGATAGTCGAGCAGCGGCAGGAATTCGGCTCGCTCGGCGGGGAGAAAAACGCGCTCGACATGGTCGACCTCGGCCCGGTTCCGTTTCATGCCGAGGACACGCATGCCGAACGATTGAGCGGTCTTGGCGATGTGGCGACCGATAGATCCGAGACCGGCGACACCGAGAACCAAACCGTTCAGGCCCCGATAGGTAACGGGATGCCACTGATGGTCCAGCTGTTGTTGAAAGATGGTGAAGAGCTGGCGTTCACGGGCGAGGATGTAGGCCATGACATATTCGCTGAGCAGCGGGCCATGAACGTTTTTTACACCGGTCAGCAGGTAGTCGGTCCGCAGCCCGGACGCCAGCAGGGCATCGTTTCCGGCGAAAGTCGATTGAACCCAGCGCAGCCGGGTTGCTCGGGGGAGGATAGTGGCAACCAGATCGGGGCGGCCAAGGATGATGTCGGCGGCAGGTGCGAGCGCAGAGGCAGCTGAACGGTCGCAGGCGGTAATGATGTCCAGATCGTCGGGACATTGTTGTTCGACGAGAGCTTTATAGCGCGCAGCGTTGCTGTCGAGAATGAGCAGGGTAGTCATGACTCCGAGAAAGGCGGCTAGTGGTTGCGGCCTGCGAAAAGCTGTGCTGTTGGGTCGTCGGGAATAAGGAGACCGGCATCGTCTGGCAGTCCCTCAGCCAATATCAATCTCTGAAATACCAGATTCGGGTATCAGTTGTCGAGTACCTGGCGAAGCTTTCTGCCCATATCGGTTCGCGAGAATGGCTTTTGGATGAAGTTGATGTTTTCGCTCAAAACTCCTTTATGAGCGACGACGTTTGGCGTATAGCCCGACATGAAGAGGATCTTCAGGTTCGGCAGTCGCCGGGCCAACAGGCCGGCTAGTTCTTTTCCGTTCATCCCCGGCATGACCACATCGGTAAGCAGCAGGTCGATCGATGGACTGCTATGCTCCACTAGATTTATGGCCTCGGTTGGCGTTGCTGCCGGAACTATCTGATAGCCCAGCCTGGTGAGCATCATGGTGGTCATTTCCCTGACCCCTTGATCGTCTTCAACCAGTAAGATGGTCTCGTTTCCGGTGACGGTCGGCAGGTTTTGTGATTTCACAGGGTTCGAGGAGGAACCAGCCGGTTGGGCGGGGAAATAGAGTTTGAACGTCGTGCCGTCGCCGGGTTCGCTGTAGACATTGATAAAGCCGTTGTTTTGCTTGACGATGCCGTACACGGTGGACAAACCGAGACCTGTTCCGCGGCCCTGTCCTTTTGTCGTGAAAAACGGCTCGAAGATTTTTTCCACGTGTTCAGCGGGGATGCCGCAGCCGTCATCGCTGACGGCCAGCATGACAAATGTCCCCTCTTGAAAACCGGCATGTCTGACGCAATAACTCTTGTCAAAGTAGATGAGTGAGGTCTCGATGGTAATGTTGCCATGATCGACCATTGAGTCTTTGGCGTTAAGGACCAGATTCGCCAGGATCTGGTCGACTTGCACCGGATCCATCATGACCGGCGGCAGTTCGGCGGCGGGAAACCAGGAGAGGCCTATGTTTTCGCCGATCAACCGTTGCAGCATTTTCAGCATGCCGCCCACCGTTTCATTGAGGTTGAGTACCACCGGAGCAATGGTCTGACGGCGGGCGAAGGCGAGCAGCTGCCTGACGATTGTTGCCGATCGTTCCGCCGCATCGAGGACGTTACTCAATTCTTTATGCAGTGGCTCTGCCGGCGAGATCTTGGCCAACGCCATGTCGGTATAACCAATGATGACGCCGAGAATGTTGTTGAAATCATGGGCGACACCGCCGGTCAGGCGGCCGATGGCTTCCATTTTCTGGGCCTGGTGCAATTGCCTTTCCAGCAGTAATTGTTCGCTGATGTCTCGTTTGACTCCGACATAATTGATAATCTCTCCTTCGGGGGAAAAGATGGGCGAAATGGTCGCTTCTTCGGTGTAAAGCGTTCCGTCTTTCTTTTTGTTGACCATTCTCCCCTGAAAGGTTCGGCCGCTGCCAATGGTCTGCCACAAGTCCCGGTAAAAGGAAGCATCGTGTTTCCCACTTTTGAGCAAACGCGGATTCAAGCCGATGGCCTCCTTGCTGGAGTAGCCGGTAACATCGGTGAAGGCTGGGTTGACGAACTCTATCGTGCCGTGGCGATCGGTAATGACCACGACATCTTTGGTCTGCTGAACGGCGGCGATGAGCTTTTCCCACTCAGTTTCGGTTTTCCTGGTTTTCTGGTGGAGCACTTCTTGATCCAGCCGGCGCCGCTCGGTTATGTCGACGAGCATGACCACCACGCCGGTCAGACGATGATCCGAAGAAAGAACCGGTGTCGCGAAATGATCGACAATGATTGTTCTGCCGGCATGATCGATGTGCTCCTGTTCGGAACGACTCGGCCGGCTGTTCTGGTAGACCTGTTGAACCGGGCAGCCATGGCACACCCACTGTGCTCCCGTGGTGATCGCGTAGCAGTGTTTGCCGACGATATCGTCGCCATAGACGGAACGGGCTTTTTCGTTGCAGGCAACGACACGATGTTCCAGATCAAGTTCCCAGATGGCGATGTCCAGGAGATCAAGAAGGTTGAGAAATGCGTCGGCCAGGGACCGGTGCCGGTGCCGAGGGGGTGACGCTTCCCCGGTGGGTGGTGTCACGGTGTCGCTGCTCTTCATTGGCTCCAGGCTGCCGCGCATGCTGAGGTTTTTGACAGGTACCACATTCAATTATAACACGGTGTGGTGCGGTCATGTTGCCAAAAGATTACCGGCATTTTGCCAGGTATCACCTGTCAATCCTTTATATGAAAATCGGCGGGACAGGTTTTAACCTGTCCCCCGCTCACTTTCACTAACCGGATCTTCCGATCACAGCGCCGATTTTCATCGTTCGTTGTGACCTTCGGTCGTGGACGTTTATATGAAAATCGGCGGGACAGGTTTCAACCTGTCCCCCGCTCACTTTCACTAACCGGATCTTCCGACCACAGCGCCGATTTTCATTGTTCGTTGTGACGTCCTGTCATGGGGGGTATGAGAAAAATCAGAGATGGGTGTTTCTTAGAAAAATTTGCAGATTGATGTTTGAGCGGTGTAGGTTCAATTTTCTTCTGATATTGTCGCGGTGAAAGAAGACCGAGCGCGGACTGAGACCGAGGAGTTCGGCGATTTGCTTACTGGTTTTTCCAGCTTTGACCAGATCAGCCACTTGGACTTCCCGGGGAGACAATAGGTGATAGGTGGAGGCGACGGAACGCTCGAAGGGGCGCAGGCTTTCCCTGGTATTTTCCTTGATGATTTCGAGGATCGTGCGAAAATCCGCTCTTTCCCGGTACTGCTCAATTTTTTCGTAATACGGAAAGACCAGTTTGGTAAAGTTTTCCTGAACCTGATTACAGAGTTTTTCTTTGTCTGCATCCCGGTTTTCGATCATGACATTGAGAGCGATATTGGTGTGTTCCAGTTTGGTTACCGCCGCCTGCAGTTCGTGATAGGCGTGCTCCTTGTCGAGGCGGATTTGCATGACCGGGGCGATAAATTGTGCCAGTGATTCAAGGCGGTCCTGATTCTCAGCGGTAAACCCACCAGGTTTGTTGGCCAGGGCAATCATCCCGACCAACTCACCGGCTACAAGCAGGGGAACCAGCAGAGCATTATGCAGTCCGACGTGTCCTTCAGGAGGCGTCAGATTGCTGTTTCTCCGAATAGTGCGGCGTTGCCGCAGCGCATCGCCCCAGGCCCCGCCCCAGGTTTCTTTGGGGAATGTGATGCTTTTTCCGGGAATGGCGCATCGCTGCCAAATATCCTGGGTCATGGACGGGCACTTGAGATCTCCCTGTTCGTCGAGATGGCCGATAAAGCCGAATTCCGCGGAAAAGACAGCGCGAAGCAAGGACAGAATATCACTGAACAGCGATTCGCCCTTTGACGAGAGAAACAACTGTGCGATTTTTTGCTGGCATTTCAGGTCTTCGTAGGACTGCTGCAGGGCCAATTCCGCTTGCCGGCGGGCCGATACATCAAGGCCGATACCGTCCCAGATGACGGTACCGTCGGCAGCTGGCCGTGGGGAGGAGGACGCCGAGAGCCAGATCATCTCGCCGTCCGGCTTGATCAGGCGATGCTCCAACTCGTATGTCGTCATGGTAGCCGCCGAATGATGGATCGCAGCATCTACCTCCGTCTTGTCCGGCTCGGGAATGCGGTCAAACAGGCACGAGGCGTCGGCAATGATGTCTGCAGCCGGCAGGCCGAGAATCCGGTTGCTGTTGGCGTTAATGTAGGAAAAGCTGAATTCACCGCGTGGTGTGAGCCTGAATTGATATGCGGTTCCCGGCAGATTATCGACGAGGTTCCGATAGTGTAGCTCCGCTTCGCGCAGGTGCTCTTCCGCTTCTGTTTGTTCGGTAATATCGGTAACGACGGCCAGAAATCCGTCAACCTCCCCGTTAATAATGTACGGGTGATAGTTGGCCCGGAATCGGCGGTGGTCTCCGGATGGCAAGCGCAGCGTGGTTTCGTAATCCTGGGGCTCGCCGGCAAGAGCGGCACGGTGTCGGTCGGCGACGGCCCGGTATGCCTGCTCTCCCATGATATCGAGAGGATGACGGCCGATGATGGCTGCTGCATCGACCTGGAAATAGCGTTCGTAAGCTTTATTTGCCAGCCGATAGGTGTGATTTCTATCAATATAGCTGACGATTTGCGGCAAGAGATCCAGCAGGCTCTTCTGAAAGGCGATGATCTTGCGGAGTTCGTCGCGCGCCTGTCCTGGTGATCGGCATGACTGGTCAGGAGAGGAGTTCCGTTCACCTCGGCGACGGGAGGGGTGCTCTGACTCATTGCCTTGTGGTTTCGTCACGATATTCCAACGCCGGTTTTTTGCTTGAGCATACACCGACAAAGTAGTGTTTAATTGGCTGGTAATCAATACGGGAAATAATCCAGACTGTGGTGACGTTTCCCTTTCCTTTTGATTGTCAGCCAGGGACGGCCTTTTTTTCGATACCATGGGAACACCGATGCAGCAAAACGAGGAAAAAACCGGCGGCCCGGAGGGTGCACAGGGAAATGCCTGCCTGGTGCGCAATCGGGTCTACTGCGCATTTTGTCCCGGGTATTGCTGTTACCGACTGCCGGGGGCGACGCTCTATCTCGACGCGCTCGATATCAACCGGATTGCTCGGTATTTCACTATTTCCGACGGGGCGGTGCGGGCGCGCTACCTGGAGGGCAAAAACACCTTCAAGGTCAGGGCGGACGGCTCCTGCATTTTCCTCAGCCGGGAGCGGATTCGGGCGCGATGCACCATTCATGATGCCCGTCCCCGTCAGTGCCGGGAATTTCCCTATGATGAGCCGTGCCCGTATCTGGAACGTGAAGATTTGCTTGCAGCCATTCTGCCGAAGATCGAAGGATGGCTTGCCGAAACCGCGATGGCACATGACCTGCACGAGTGAGGTCGAATACCTGCCGAACCATAGAGCAAGAGGAGGACGAGATGCCGCTCAACCTGGACCGATTCAGAGCTGCCTATGACAAGTGGGTCGAAGAGAGCCTGCCTGATTACCAGGCCGGCAAGATGGAGCATATTATCAAAACGTACCCGTTCGTCGTTCCCGATGACATTCCCTGGACGCCGTACAGCGGCGATCCGGCAGCCAAGACCTTTGCCCTGCTCTCCAGTGGCGGGCTCTACCTCAAAGAGAGCCAGCCGGCGTTTGATACCGCTTCAATTCACGGTGATATCTCGTTTCGCGAGATCCCCAAAACGGTGCAGCAGCAGGATATCGGTATTGCCCATAAGCACTACGATCACGGCCTGGCCGAGCAGGATATCAACACGATTTTCCCGATCCATCGTTTTGTCGAACTGGAGCAGGAAACGGTGATCGGTGCGCTGGCGGAGACCCACTACAGCTTCAGTTATGTCAACAACGCGGTGGGACTCGTTGAAAAGACGGTGCCCGAGTTGATCTCGCGACTCAAGGCGCAGGCGATCGATGTCCTTTTCCTGGTGCCCGTCTGACCGAAATGCCATCAGACCGTGGGTCTGATCCAGCGGGCGGTCGAGGAAGCGGGCATCCCGACGATCTCCATGGGCAACGCCATTGACCGGATGTCCCTTGTCAAACCGCCCCGGGCGCTGCTCGTCAAATTCGCGCGGGGGAGCATGTTCGGCGAACCCGGAAACAAAGAACGCCAACGACGAATCATCATGGATGGACTGGAGGCACTGCAGACGATGACCGAGCCGGGAACCATCAAAGAGCTGCCGTACAAATGGAAGCGGCCCGATCCCTCATAATCGCTATGCTTGCGCAGCGGTGTGCCAGGGAATGAGTCGGTTGTCACGCCGGTTGCCGCTTTGATGCATGGGAAACGAAGCACAGATCTGACACGAAAGCAGATAAGATCAGGGCGATGTGAGGCTCGGGGAGGGCCGAATGACTGGTGAAGGCCACGGATTTTTCGGTTACATGCTTGCCGGCATGCAACGAACACAACTCAGGTTTATTCTTTTGATCGTCTTGGTCAGTATTGCCGGTTGCTCGGCGGGTCCGAAGAAGCGTTTTTTCATCGACGGTGAAGAGATGGTCTGGTCCGAGATGGATGTCGCACAGCGCAAGCACCACATGGAACAGGTCGTGTTGCCCGTTGCCGGCTCGGTTTTCCGATCCTGGCGGCCGGGAGAATATGATGAGATCGGTTGCACCCTCTGCCATGGCGCCGGTGCTGCCAGTGATGATTTCCGGATGCCGACTGCTCATTTACCGCGCTTGAGCGGGGAGTTGTTTTTGGGACGTGAATTCCGGGACTATCCGGAGACGACCGGGTTGAAACTGGATAGGTTGGTGCCGGAGATGGCCGCAGCGTTGGGCAAGGATGCATTCAGTCTGATCACCCGACGCGGGTTTGGCTGTTATTCGTGCCATCTTGGGCCGGATGGACCGATGTTTGGCAATTGATGTTGTATCCGATCAGGCAGACGGGTGCAGGTTGGGTAACTGGAGATGGGCTTTACGCCTGACGAATCGATCAAATGTGTGATGGTTTGTCGTGTATCGAGATGAGTTATAGGTAATTGGATCGCAAATGGAAACAGAGCACGCGAAAGCTTTTTTTGCCGCGGATCGGTTTGCCGCGCTGGCAGGTATCGAGATTATTGAGAGCGGTCCCGGCCGTTGTACGGCGCGCATGGTCATCGGAGACAAACACCTCAACGCGGCGGGAGTCGTTCAGGGTGGGGCGATCTTCACCCTTGCAGATCTCGCCTTTGCCGTGGCCTCCAACAGCCATGGCCAACTGGCCCTGGCGATCAACATCAATATCTCTTTTCTCGCCGCGCTCTCTTCAGGTACGCTGCTGGCGACGGCAACGGAAGTCTGTGATCCGAACCGGATCGGCGCTTACGACGTGCTGGTCACCGATCAGCAGGACCGGGTGATCGCCCGGTTTAACGGGCTTGTCTATCGCAAACAGCAGAAGCTGCAGCCAGCCGTTCTCTGAACGACGATGCTTCGGTTACCCTCGTGAGCCCGGCTGGTTGCGCTCAGCATGAGCTGCAGAAGGAGGCGCTCGGTCGATCAGGTTTCGCCGGCACAGGATCTGCTGTACCATCTGCCTGTCTGCGCAGTGCCGCCGCTCATGCGCCACTTTGTATCGACTGCGAAACGTGAGCGGCGTTATTTGTCGGCCAGTACCTCGAGGCTGATAAAGATATCGACGTTCTTGCCGACAATTCCGAGATCGTAGAACTTACCGGTACCGACACCGTATTGCAGCCGGTCAATGGTGAGGCTGCCATTGAACCCGGCGACCTCTTTGCCCTCGGCGGCCGGGTGATCCTTGATGCCGGCCAGGGTCAATGGAAAACTCAGATCATAATCGACACCTTTCACGGTGAACGTGCCGTTGACCTGATAGACGCCGTCACCGGCATCGGCGATCGATGTCGAGCGAAAGCTCATTACCGGGTAGCTGTCGGCATCGAAGAAATCTGCCGACTGCAGATGCTTGTCGCGCTTGGCGACGGCGGTGTTGATGGAATCGACTTGGATGTCGAAGACAAAGCTGCTCTCGGCAAGGTTTGCCGGGTCAAAGTGAACCTGGGCCGAGAAATTGTCAAAATGTCCACGGACCTTCGAGTAGATGTGATCGACACTGAAATAGAAATTGGCATGCGGCTTGTCGATCTCCCATTGTCGGGCGGCTGCTGTGGCCGTACTGCTTGTGCCGAGTGTGAAGATAACGGCGATCAGTGCAAAAATCTTGTATTTTTTCATGACGATATCCTCATCTTTGGGTATTGGAGAAGGTTTTTCCGTCTTGGCAGCGCCAGGCTTCTGCCGTTAGGCAGACGATAAGGTGTGGTAGCCGGAAGGCAAGCCGGTGGACGATCGTCTCAGCGCCGGTGCACGGCCAAGCGACGGCTGAGGCGAACGGTCAGTTGGGTTACCAGGGTGCCGCCGACCACGCTGGCAACCCAGAGGCGGGGAACGATTTGACTGAACGTTTCACTGACAAAGAGCAGGTGTACCGGCGCCAGCAGCAGGATACACCAGGCGAGATAGCGGTGTATGGTGCGCCAGCGCTGGTAGGCCAAGCGCCACCGTTCCCTGGCCCAGGAATAACCGACCTGGATGATAAGGATCGTCAGCAGGCCGCCACCGATCATTTCCGGCCAGAACTTGTAACCGATCGGCAGGTTTTTCAGTCCTTCGGGCACCAGGATCAACAGGACATGGAGCACGGCGAGCAGCACGATCAGCGCGGCGCCTCGCCGATGCCAGCGCAGCAGCGACGGCGCGCCGAAGGACTGTTCGAGTAAGTTCGGTTTCAGACCGATGATCGACTGGGCACAGATCAGCGTAACGGTTAGCAGGCCGCAGATTTTGCCGGCCCGGAGCAGCGTTTTGTCCAGGCCGATCTTGTACCACATCGTTGTCGATTCGTAAGCGAACGGCAGAGCGATGCCCGTTCCGGCCGCGACAAGCAGCAGGCCGAGAAGGATCAGCCTGGTGAGGCGGTAATCGTGGGCGGGAGGTGTCGTCCGGCTGTTTCGAGAATCTGCCATCATCCTGTCCTGATGTCATTTGGCGGCCGTGCAAGACAGACGCTACCTGCGTCGGGCAGTTCGCGCTGTCTGGATGTGCCGCTGCTGATGGTCTGAGTGAGCGAGCGATCTGTCGTCCGGTACTTATCGTGTTTCAATGCACAATAATACCGGTAGACCGATAATAAAGGTCGTTTCGCTGAGAACTGCACAAGCCCTGTCTCTTGTTCGGTGACGCAAGGTTCCCTCAAATCGTATCGACTTGCCGGGAACTATGGATGTTGGAACGATTTTTCCCGCTCGGAGGGGCCCCGACTTGCCTGGCGGATAAACGGTTTTGAAACAGTTGCTTGCCAGCTGGTAATCGGTTAAAAAATTCGAGGGCTTTTACCGGCCGACCAGGACGTTCATCTTCATGGAACGGCGGTGTGATGGGATAGGAGGCCGGGGCGCAGTGCCTTGCCTCCTTGCTTTTCTCACTTGATTGTCGATAGTTGACCAGATGACGATCTTCACCTTTCTCGCAGCATGCGGATACCAATGAACGATCAACCAGATGTCGTCAGTTTTTTTGAGGTTGCCTCAACGGAAAACTTTGACGAGCAGCGATATGTCTCCGCCAACAAAGATGTTCGGGCGGCGATTGAAAAAGGTGCCTTTGCCGATGGCTGGCAGCATTTCAAGAAACATGGCCGGAAGGAGGGGCGCAAGCAGTATTGCGATGACTACCTGGCAACCCTGCATGCGATGCAAGAGAGAAAGCGGCGACGTATTGCGACTATCCTCAGGGAGGATATTGATATCGCGATGACGCCTGACGGCATGTACGATTATCGCGGGGGAGGCCGCAAGGAGACATTTGGCTTTTCTGAAACCGAAAATATTTCTTCCAATGCCTATGACGAACTCCCTCTCGGAGTGATTCGTCAATTCCCGCATGGTTTAATCCTGGATTGCGGCGCCGGTTCTCGTCCGGAGTATTACGAAAATGTCGTTAATTACGAGATCGTTCCCTACCAGACGACTGACGTTCTCGGTTTTGCCGAAGATCTGCCTTTTGCTGATGAGAGTTTTGACGCCGTTTTCTCGTTTGCCGTACTGGAACATGTCAAATACCCGTTTGTTGCTGCCAGTGAACTCTGCCGAGTCCTCAAGCCGGGCGGAGTTTTGGCTGCTGGAGCAGCCTTTCTGCAGCCAATCCATGGGTATCCGCACCATTATTTCAATATGACGAACCTCGGGCTCAGGGTCCTTTTTGAAGAATCCTTAGATATTACGAGACAATTCGTCAATCCGGGCACGGGGCCGATGGTGGCCTTGTCCTGGTTTTTGCGGGAGTGGATGAAGAACCTGCCTGCTGACGCGCAAAAACAATTCGGGAAATTGAGAGTGGCGGATATCCTGGCCCAGCCTCCGGAAACATTTTCCTCTGAGAAATTTGTTGTTGATCTCAGCGAGGAAACCAATTTTCAACTGGCTTGCGCTACCAGAATGATCGGCCAGAAAAGAATCAACATCGTTACGGCGGATAATCCTGGCAAAACTCCGTGAAGCGAAGGCGATACCATCCCTGCGACTTACTCGACGATAATCGAGCCAAGCCACTTGACCCAGTCGCTGCCTTCCCTGCCGCCGGCCACGAGCCGTACTGGAAAGCCGTGCACGCGGTGAAATTGCCTGCCTTCGAAGCGGTACGAGATGAGCGTGTCGTCGGACTGGAGCAGGTAGTCGACGGGAAACCGGGTACGGTAGATGTTGTCGGCGCTGACAAAGATAACGGTCTTGGCATCGCTGTGCAGGCCGGCCAGATCGAGGATCTTGTGCACCGGCACGCCGGTCCAGGTGCCGACGTCGGTGAAAAATCCCGGGCACTCGAGGAGTAGGCGGCGTTCAACGGCCTCCATGTCCTGGATGTCGGCAAAGCTCAAGGAGAGTTCACGCTCGACCTTGCCGGTGACCGACAGCCGATAGGTGGCCGCATCGATATCGACCGGGGAACCGGTGATGTGAAGACCGTCGAACAGGGTGTTTCGTTCGAATTCCTGCCCGTGTGCTGTTGTCGCGGCCATTGAAAAGAAACTGAGCAGCAGAATGGCGAGCAGGGTTGCTGCCGGCCGGCAGAAATGGTGTCCTGGCATATTCATGTTTCTTTCTCCTTCGGCTTACTACCGCCGCTGACGGTTACCGGCATCGGCGACGGAAGGCGTATTATCCGGTAAACGGCGTTATGAAATGGGATCGTTCTGTTCCAGTGCTGCCAGCTGCTCTTCGTCAAAACCGAAATGGTGGCCGATTTCATGGATGAGCGTGTCGTAGATGACGTCGTAAACACTTATTCCGTCCTCGCTTGCCCAGAATTCGATCGGTCCCTGGTAAAGCAGGATTTCATCCGGCAGGGTGCCACTCATGTCGATGCTCCGCTCAGCCAGCGGGAGACCACGATAGAGTCCGAGCAGATCGAATCGGGACTCCAGGGCCATGGCCTTCATGGTCTCGTCGTCGGGCCAGTCTTCGATGACGAATAGCACATTGTCGACTTTATCGAGCAACGCTTTCGGCAATGCCTCGAAGACGGATTCGGTCAGTTGTTCAAAGTGCTCTCGGTCCATCATGGTTTTCACTGTCGTCCCCGAAGAAGTCAGACCGTCATTTGCCGGGGATCGTCGACGATCAAACCGTCCACACCCATGGCCAGCAGAGGTTCGGTGTCGATCCGGCCGCCCACCGTATAGGGGTAGACTCTGGCTCCGAGTCCCTGCACCAATTTGACCTGGGAGCGACTGACGACCCGGTGGTCGGGATGCCAGGAAAAGCCATCGAGCCGCCGAAACCAGTAGAGCAGCCGCTCGTCGGCAGGCAATTCGGAAAGCAGACCGAGGGCAAGATGTGCAGACAGGGAGCGGACCCGCGCCAGCACCCGCCAGGCAAAGCTGGAGATGAGCACGTCGCTCGCCATGCTCCGTTCCATCACCATCTCGACAATCTGTCGCTCCACCGCATCGTGCGGTGCCCGCGGCTCGAAGGCTTCCGGCTTGATCTCGATGTTGATCAGCACCTTTCCCCTGACGGCATCGAGTACCTGTTCCAGCGACGGCACGGGTTCGCCGGCAAAGCGTTCGGCGAACCAGCCACCGGCGTCGAGCCGGCGCAGTTGCGCCATGGTCAGGGTGTTGACACGGCCGCGGCCGTTGGTGGTCCGGTTTACCGTGCTGTCGTGGATAACCACCAGCCGGCGATCGCGGGTCAAGGTGACATCGAGCTCAATCATCCCGGCGCCGGCGTCGATGGCGGCTTGAAAGGCGACCAGGGTGTTTTCCGGATAGCGGCTGCTCAATCCCCGGTGGGCGATATAGAGCGGTCCGGACAGACCCTCGTGGAGAGATATCATAAGCGATAAGACAGAAGATCTGTCCGTATTGTTGATCGACGTGGTGCCATCTTTTCCAGATAATGGTTGCAGAAAAACAAATTATGTGAACAATAATAAAAGGTTTGTAATGATTAGGGAAGAACCTGCGGCCGGTCGTCTGTGCAGCCGCTGGTTTCCCGCTGGCAAACGTCGTGGTCGTTGGCATCATACCGGGCCGGGCGGCCCGGTTCAAAGTTTTTCTGGCATCCTTTTGGAGCGGAGGGGCCGGTCCACGTGAACAACCGATGGCTAGCGTGGCCCACAGATTCATTCAGATGATGAGGAATCCCAGATGAGAGACTGGAAAATCAGTTGGTTTGGCTGTTGTGTCCTTGGCATGACGCTACTGCCCACGATCGCCCTGGCAGCCGATAACGCAGCAGAGCTGTCGGCAGGCCCCGGAGCGCCCACCTTCTCGCTGTCCGCCGGCGCCGAACTGATGGCCGGCGAGACGCTCTACCGGATCGGTTATCCGGCCGTCGACACGAAGGGTGTTCGCTACGACGGGTATTTCCCTTTCAGTGAACTGGAATGGCCCCTTGATGTCTGGTTGGTCAGGGTCGACGGAACGGCTGTCTTCAGCGACCGCTGGCGGGGGAGGGTCGGCATCAAAAAAAATATCAGTACGCCGGATGATGAAATGATCGATTCGGACTGGCTGACGCCGACCAACCCGGCACTGCTTGATGTGTATTCGGAATTTTCCATCAGCAGTTTCGACGCGCTGATCCTCGATGCCGATATCGAGTGGCTCTTCTTGCGCCACCAAGCGGTCTCCTTGTTTGTCGGGGCCGGTATCGTCTACCAGAACTTTGATTATGAATCGAAACTGATTTACCAATATAGTCCATCCGGACTCGATGGGTTTGATTTCGTTGGGGACGGACGGGTCGGTATCACCTACGAGATGACCTATTCCATGCCGTACCTGGCCATCGGCGCCGACCTGCATCTGCTGCCGGAGTTGGCGGTTTCAACCCGCTTTGCCTACTCGCCGATCGTCCAGGCGGAAGATACCGATCACCACCTGTTGCGGGAATACGGCGGGAAAACCTCTACTGGCGACATGGAAGGGACGGCCTGGATGGTCGATCTGTCCGGCAGCTATTACATCACTCCAGCCCTATCGGTTACGGCAGGATTTCAATATCTGCAGATCGAGGTCGACGGCGATCAGTACCAGACCTACGGCATCGGCATCCCGATCGGCACCTTTTACCAGGAAGCGGAAAGCACTCAGACTTCAGCATATCTTTCCGTCGGCTACCGCTTCTGAGACCGTCGCTGCGGCTGCAACCGTCCCGGTCCGTGCGGTTGCAGCCGCAGCTCAGAAGGTGGCGGCGATCCGTTGATTCGACACAGGGCAGCTTCCTTCAGAGGTGAATGTAGTTATAGTGTGCAACGGGGAGTCTGCAACGCTCGGAGTTGTCGCTGCCCCGGTTGAAGCTCTTTCTGTCGGCAGGATGGCGGGATAGCCTTTTCTCCCGGCAAATCGGTTCTTCCAAGACGGTAATCATGGCACAGAACAGAGACTATCCGGCAGCTACCCGAAATGCTGAAGTAGTGAAACGGTCCTCAGGAAAAGAGATCGCTTCATTTCTGAAGGCTGCCGGCAAAATCAATCCGGCACGCAGCGGCCGGCTCGTTTTTGCGCTGGATGCCACGATGAGCAGGCAGCCGACCTGGGACCGGGCCATGACCATCCAGGCCTCGATGTTCGACGCGGTCGGCAAGACCGGCGGGCTTGCTGTGCAGCTTGTCTATTTCCGTGGTTTTGGCGAATGCCGGGCGTCGAAGTGGGTGATCAACGCCGCCGCCCTGCGCGACCTGATGACCGGCATCGACTGCCGCGGCGGCCACACCCAACTTCTCAAAGTCCTCGGTCATGTCCAGCGTGAAACGCAGAAGGAACGGGTCGCCGCGCTGGTGTTTATCGGTGATGCCCTGGAAGAAGAAGCCGACCAGCTCTGCCAGAAAGCTGGAGAAATAGGCATGCTCGGTGTACGCTGCTTTTTCTTCCAGGAAGGGCGTGATCCTGTCGTCGAGCGGGTTTTTCGGGAAATGGCCCGTTTGACCCGCGGTGCATATTTTCGACTCGGCCCCGATTCCGCCCAGGAACTCGCCGAACTGCTCGCGGCAGTCGCCATCTACGCGAAAGGAGGCCTGCCGGCTCTGGCCGACAGCAGCAGGCGGGAAGCGCGGCGGTTATTGACACAGCTGGGCGGGTGAGCTGTGGTTTCGACAGGTTGATTGCCCTATGATCGTTTATCTCCCCTTGGCGCTGGTCCTGCTGCTCTTCTTGGCCGGCTGGCTCGTCCTCTCAACTCCGCCGGAAAAAAGTGCCGCCGTAATCGTTTCGCTGCTGCCGTTATCGCTGGTGGGAGTCGGTGTATTGCTGACCCTGCTGGGCCGCGGTGTGATCGGCGTGCCGATGACGCTGATCGGGCTGTCCTGGTGGCAGCGGAAGCGCGCGGTACAACGTGCCGGCGGAGGGAGGCGGGGGCAGCGGTCGCGGGTCCGTACCGGAGCCTTGGACATGGAGTTGGATCATGATACCGGGGAGATGGATGGGCAGGTGCGAGGGGGGCAATTTTCCGGCTCACGGCTTTCACAGCTCGGGAGGGAGGATCTAATGACCCTGTACGCCGAGCTGTCAGGTGACGCGGAGAGTCGGGCCGTACTCGAGGCCTATTTCGACCGACGTTTTCCAGATTGGCGCACGGAGACCGGCAGCGGCAGCGACCACGGAGAAAGCGGTCGTGACGAGTTCGAACAGATGAGCCGGGAGGAGGCGTACCAGATTCTCGGCCTGCAGCCCGGTGCCGGCGACGAGGAAATCCACCAGGCCTGGCGGCGGATGATGAAAAAAGTGCATCCCGACAGCGGCGGCTCGGCCTTCCTGGCCGCCAAGATCAACGCCGCCAAGGATCTGCTGCTGGGACGCCGATAGCCGAGGCCGGCTTGCCGGCGCTTGCCGAAGATCGCCGGCGGTCTGCGCTGTTACCGCTTTGCCAGCGCCTCCTTGAGCACGGCGGCCAGTTCGGTGCGAGAGAACGGTTTCTGAATATAGGTGACGTCGTTGTTGAGAATGCCCTTGTGGGCGATGACGTTGGCCGTGTATCCGGACATGAACACCACCTCGATATCGGCCCAGATGGCACGGATCTCCCTGGCCAGCTCAGCACCGTTCACCTCAGGCATGATCACGTCGGTCAGCAGCAGATCTATCGTGTCCGCCTGCTTCGCTTCTTTTCGGGCCGCCTCCGCGGAGTCGGCGAGCAGGGGGCGATACCCCAGGTCACGGAGGAGTTTGCCGGTCATCTTCAAAATGGCCGGGTCGTCTTCGACGACCAGGATCGTTTCCCCCGTCGCCCGCAACGATGAGCGATCCGGCTGCGGCTGCCTCTGTTCGTCAGCAGCGTCCTCGATCGGGAAATAGAGCCTGAAGGTCGAACCCGTTCCCTGTTCACTGTAGACGTTGATAAAGCCTTGGTTCTGCTTGACGATGCCGTAAACGGTGGCCAGTCCGAGGCCGGTCCCTTCGCCGAGCGGCTTGGTCGTGAAAAACGGCTCAAAGATGGAGTTCATTTGCTCTCTGGTCATACCGATGCCGTTGTCGGAGACGGCGAGCAGTGCATAGTCGCCGGGGACAAAACCGGCATGGTCGGCACAATAGGCATCATCAAAGGTGCGGCCGGCCGTTTCGATGGTGATGGTGCCGGTATCAGTGATGGCGTCTCGGGCGTTGACGCAGAGATTGGTCAAGATCTGGTCTATCTGGACCGGGTCGATGATGATTTTCCGGCGTTCGTGTCCCGGGTGCCAGATCAGTTCGATATTCTCGCCGATCAGCCGGCGCAGCATCTTCAGTGATTGCTCGACGGCCTCGTTGAGATCGACAGATCGCGGTGCGATGGTCTGCCGGCGGGCAAATGCCAGCAGTTGCCGGGTGATATCGGCCGAGCGACGGGCGGCGCTGAGGATTTCCTGCACCTCTTCGTGCCCATGTTCAGCCGGTGCCAGGGTGTCTGCCAGCAGTTCGGCGTTGCCGATGATGACGCCGAGCATATTGTTGTAATCGTGAGCCACGCCGCCGGCCAACCGGCCGACCGATTCCATCTTCTGCGACTGTATAAGCTGTTGCTCCAACGACTTTCGCTCCTGTTCAGAGGCGGCAAGCTCCTTCTGCCTGTACAGGGTGTGGAGGGCGTAGGCGAGGTCCTGGGCCAATTCGGTGAACAGGTGCATCTCCTCCCGGTCGATGTCGCCGGTCGGAGCCTGGGTCGCGACCAAGTGGCCGAGCAGCAGGCCTTCGTGCCGCAGGTGTGCGCATAGCACATGGCTCTGTCGGCAGTCGGCGCTCGGCGGTAGAAAACAATGACTGCATTGCGGCGGATCGCGAAAGAGGCGAGAGGTGGTGTCGGTCGACTCCGTGGCCCGGCAGCAGGGTGGAATTTCACCCTGCCGCAGCCTACTGTTCAGCTGTTTAGTACAGTTCGCATCGCCCGTATGGGCCCAGGCACTCAGCCTGCCGTCCCCTGCGAACAATACCAGAAGCGCAGAACGATAGCCGCGACTGCCGGTCAGAACAGCGCAGCTCTTCTCAATCAGTTGCACCGGGTCCCGCTCTCGGACGATGAGTTGATTGATATCACGGATGGCGAGCAGAACGTGGTTGAGATGGATGATGTTATGCTGGGCTTGTTGCAGATCGGTGATGTCTTCCATGGCCGCCATGATGCCGATCATGGTGCCGCTGTTATCGTGGATTGGCGCTGCCGACAGGCTGCCGGGGAAGAGAGAGCCGTCTTTTTTCCGGCGAGTCACCTCGACGCGTGAAAAGGTCCGGCCGTTTTCCACGTGCCTGCAAAATGATTTGAACTCGTCTGTTTTGTCTTCCGGAACGATGGGCAGCGGTTTGCCGAGCACCTCTTCTTCATTCCAGCCGAAAAGCCGCTCTGCCGAGTTGTTCCAGGTCAACACCGTGCCGGCTTTGTCGATACTGAAAAGGGCGACCGGGGAGCAAGCCACCATGGCACGTAGATACTCGGTGCTGCTCAGCAACTCCCGGGTCCGCTGGGCGACCTGACGACGTAATGACCAGCCCCACAGCGAGACGATGCCGATAACGAGCAGTAGCGGGGCGGCGATCAGAACGATATATTTGAGCACGAGAACCGGTGCAGACTGTTCGTAAACGCCCATCCATTTTTCCCTGATTCGCTGGTACTCGCCGCTGTCCTTGATCAGGCTCAGCCCTTCTCCGAGATGGGCGAGCAGGGCCTGGTTGGTCGGAGCAACGGCATAACAATAATCAGGTGATAGCAATTGCTTGCGGCCGATGGCCAATTCCCGCCAGTCGTATCGATCCTTGTAATAGAGCGCAGTCATACGCGATACGAGGGCGACATCGACGGAACCGTCGAGTACCCCGCGCAACGCCTCTTCCTGACTGCCGAAGGGGTGAAGCTGCCCGTCGAGACCCTGCTTGAGCGCAAACTCGTGCATTATATCGCCGTCCTGCACACCGATTGTCAATTCCCCGAGCTGCTCGATTGTTTGCGGCGGCTGCCGTCTGTCACCGTGGGTGACGGCGATGCCGTGATTGACGGCATGGGCCGGCGTAAAATCAACTTTGAGGTCGCGATCGGGCGAATAGAACATGCCCTGGAGCGCATCGATCTCACCACGTTCCAGCGCCCCACGCACCTCGGGCCAGGGGCCGAGGCGGATGGTGATGTCGAGGCCGAGCGCCTCTGCGATAGCCCGGGACAGGTCGACGTTGTAGCCGGTAGGCTGGTCGTTGCCGTCGAGGAATTCGTAAGGGGGGTAATTGTGATCGCCGCCGATGATAATGGTACGTTGCGGCAGTTGGTAGCGTGCGAACCACTTGGCATGGAGATGGTGATAGGTACCGTCGGCCATGACGAGAGCCAGCCCCTCGTTAAGCAGCGCGAGGGTATCACGATCGCCCTCGCGAACGGCGAAACAGAAGTCCTGGCTGAATGCTTCAACCGGCCGATTGATGATCGTCAGGTTTTCCAGCCCATGTTCCTGGATCAGCCGCATCGCGACCAGGCGCTGGACAACGACTGCATCATGGAGCCCGGATGACAATTCTTGCAGGGCCTGCTCGAAGGTCTGGGTGGTGACGATGGTATAGCCCCGGTTGTCCCGGCGCAGGAATTCCTCGGCGTTGTCGCCCCGCATCACGGCCACCTGCTTGCCGCGCAGATCATCGAGGTCGTCGATATCCTCGGTCCCGGCACGGACGACGATGGCGCCATGCAGCGTCATGTAGGGGAAGGTGAAATCAAACAGTGGTTCCCGTTCCGGGGTGCGGCCGACCAGCGGCAGCGCGTCCACTTCTCCTCTTTCCAACCAGCCCCGGACTTCATGCCAGGGACCGGTGCGGAAGGTTACCTCCCGCCCCATGACGGCCAGTGCGCTACGCAGCAGCTCGACCGAGAAGCCGGTAGGCAACCCTTCCCGGTCAAGCAGACAGAATGGAGGATAGTCGATTTCCGAGGCGGAGGTGATGACCTGTTTGTCCGGGGTGAGAGTATCGGCCGCAGTGAGGAGAGATGTGGCGAGCAAAAACGAACAGCAGGCGATTAGCATTATGGTGATTGTTCGAAAACCGGTCATGTTCGTAACCTTTGTCCCGCTATGTGCAGCATGCTATCAACCTGAAACTATGATCTGTCTGCAATCATAGCACAGAACGGGGGGGGATCGGCAAGAATTGCGTTGCAGCAGGACCGATTTGACTTCCCGGCAAATACCACCGATACTGCAAGGGTGAATGTATTCCCGAGTACAATCGTGCCAAGCTGAAGGAGGTGGTATGGCTGTTATCAAGTGGAGAGATTCGTTCAATACCGGAGTGGCGCAGTTCGACAGGGAACACCACAAAGTGGTCGAATTGATTGACGGCTTGTATCAGGCGATTCGGGACAAAAGTGATCGGGCTGCGGTCTTGCAGATTTGCGACGAATTGATCGTCTATACCGGGTATCATTTTACCAACGAGGAACAGGCCATGTCCGCCGCCTCGTTTCCCGGGTTCACAGAACACCAAGCGGAACACGGATTGCTGAAAGAAAAAGCGACGGCCTTCCGGGAACGGATTGCTCAGGGATTTCCCGACGGTGTTACCGAGTTCTATCATTTTCTGCGGGAATGGCTGGTCTCTCATATCCAGGAGTGCGACCGGCAATACGGGCCGGCATTGCGAGATGCTGTCGATCGATAATCTCACTGCTCCGCTGAAAGGCAGCACCGTCTGACGCCCATCAAAGGGCAAGGCGGTTCACAGCGACAACGCATCAGTGGTATCAGGACAGCGGGAGTCGGATGAAAACCCGGGTCCCCTCCGCAAGGTGTGAGGTTGCGGTAATAGCTCCCTGATGCTGATCAACGATGACCGAATAGGCGACTGACAACCCTTGCCCTCTGCCTTTCCCTTCTGGTTTCGTAGTGAAGAATGGGTCAAAGATTTTGTCGAGCAACTCGGGAGCTATGCCCGCACCGGTATCGGCGATCTCGATTTCCACATGGCAGTCGATGCGGCGTGTAGTCACAGAGATTGCTCCCTTGCTCGGTGGTCTCGGCCCAAGTTTTTCCACCAGCGCATCGGCGGCATTGGTCAGCATGCCAAGGAGGATGTCCTTGATTTTCGGTGCGTCGAGCGACACTTCGGGCACATCGGTGCCGAGATCAAGGCTCAATTCGGCAATTTCCTGCCAGAGTGGACGGGAAACGGCAATAACCGAGGAGACGAGCCCATTGAGGTCCTCGGGACGCTTGCCTTCACCGCCCGGCTGGGAGAAGTCTTTCATCGCGCCGACTATCGCGGCGATACGGTCGATGCCTTCGATCGCCTGGCCCAGGGCAACATCGGTTTCATCCCGGAGGTAATCGATATCGATCTCTTCAGCAATGTGGTCGATCAATTCCCGCTCCAGCGGAAAAGCCGATTGGGCAGCGGCAGCGCGGACCAGTTGATCGCTGGCCGCATGCAGCTTCATAACTCCGGAAAAAGCTTCGCGGGCATAGTGAGTATTGGCGAGGATGTACTGAATCGGTGTGTTGATTTCGTGGGCGATGCCGGCGGCAAGAGTTCCCAACGATTCCAACCGTTGCGCCTGACGCAGCTGTGACTCGAGTTCGAGTTCCCTGGTAATGTCGCGCTTAACTGCGACATAATTGACGATAGTACCGTGTTCGTCTCTTACCGGAGCAATGGTCCCTTCTTCGTGATACAGGCTGCCGTCCTTCTTTTTGTTGATCATTCGACCGGCCCATACCTGCCCGACGGTGATGGTCTGCCACAGGTCGCGGTAGAATGCGTCATCGTGGCGGCCGCTCTTGAGCAGGCGGGGAGTCTGGCCGAGCACCTCTTCTGCCAAATACCCGGTCAGGTGCGTGAAGGCGGGGTTGGTGTAGATGATGTCTCCTTCGGCTGAGGTGATGAGAATCGCCTCCGCAGCGCTTTCGATGGCGGTAAGCAGCCGGCTTTGTTTGCGCTGGGTCTCGTTTTTTTCTTCGATTTCAATGATTAGCTGGCGATTGGCCTTCTCCAGATCAGCTGTTCGTTCTTTGACCAGGCGTTCCAGATGGAGTTGATGTTGCTGCAACTCCGTTTGCGCCCGCTCTAATTCGCGGGTCTGGCGCTTTTCAACGATGACAAGATAGGCCATGTCCGAGAGTTCTTTGGCCATGATGGCGAGAAAGTCGAGTTTTGCATCGAGTTCGTCGCTACTGATTTTCGGCATGGTTCGGAAGGCTTCAACCATGGCCTCAGGGTCTGCGCCGATGGCTTCTGCATATTCCTGGACACGCAGTTCGTCCACCTCACCGACATGGTACTGACCGATGATCCAGTTGGCGATGTGCCGACCGTTGACGATGATCGGCGCCGCCGCATCGGTAAATCCAATCCCGACACAGGGTTGGCGGACCGGCGAAAGTTGTTGCCGTGCCTTCCGGCCGAGCTGCCGGCCGGAGAACATGCACTTTTCTAGGCCCCTTGCGGTGGTGCGGATCATCGTGCAGACTGCCGAGTGATTGCTCAAGGCGGTGATCGGTCTACCGTCCGGGTCGGTCAGGGTTGAGGCGACGTTGTTGCTTTTGGCGAAGGCATCCTGAAGTCGCTGCAGTTTTTCCAGAGAAATCAGATCGGTAATGCGGTAGGTGGGCTCGTCCTTTTTCGCGTTACCTGAGGAGTCGGCTGGTATGTTGTTCTCATTTCTCATCGTCAGTCACCATAACAGATTGACATCCCGCCATCCATTCCGCCGCCTGATCGGTGCAGCCGAGTGACTCCAGGTACTCGGTATTGAGAGGTGGGAGTGGACCGATAATCTGTTCTGGGTAGCGAAGGTAGTAATAGTGATCGGCGAGGTGAACCGCAAGCGGGGCGGTTATTCTGCTGGCAGGCAGCCGGTCGAGACGATGATGAAAGGCGATCGCTTCGATGATATCCCCGTTGAACCCCCACAAACTGATCAGGTAGGCGCCGATATCGGCATGGGTGGTCTGCAACTGGCGTGTTTCCATTTCTTCAACCCGGATACCTTCCTGTCGGGCGGTTTCGACGATTGCCGCGTAGGTATCTCCAAGCTGGGACATCAGCAGCAGTCGGCCGATATCGTGCAGCATGCCGGCGATGAACGAGTTGTTGATCAGGTCCAGGTCGTCGCTGGCGGCGACGGCAATTCGTTTGCTGCACTGGGCGACAGCCATGCTGTGTTGCCAGAGCGCGGCAAGGGCGGCCTTCTGGGAAAATGCTTTGAATTCGGAGAAGATCTGAATGCCCAGCACCAGCACCTTGATGGTATCGAGCCCGAGCAGTTTGACCGCCCGGGCCGGACTTTCCACTTTCTGGTAGAGTCCGAAAAACGACGAGTTGACCAGTTGCAGGAGCTTGGCGGTCATCGCAATGTCCTGCTCGATAATGGCCGCCACGTCGTCCAGGCAAGCCTCGGGGTCTTTCAGCGTATCCTGGAGCCGGGCATAAACCGAGGGCAGACTCGGCAGGGAGGCGATACCGGTAACCAAGTCTTTGAGGTGGCCGTCGGTCAATTGGTCATGGAGAGCTGTCGTCCGGCTCAACACTTCCTTGAGTCGTTCCGGTTCACAGGGCTTGGCGAGAAGTTGATGGGCAACGGTGACGGTTTTTAATATCGCCGTATCGTCGGCCTGGCCGGTCAGCATGATTCTGATCGTGTGGGGATACCGCTTCTGGATCGCCGTGAGCAGTTCGGCTCCGTCCATGCCCGGCATGCGCATGTCGGAGACGACGACGTCAGCGGCCTGTTGCGCCATCGACTCCAGTGCTTGGCTACCGCTCTCGCAGAAGCGAACGTCATAGTCGTTGCGCAACGGATGCAGTATTCGTCTGATACCGGCCAGGATGTTCGGTTCGTCATCGACAAATAGAATGCTCTTTTTCATGAACGCTCCTGTGGATGATGCTGCGTCATGCTGGGATGCTCAAATCTGCTCGCTGTTGTTCTGTTCTCTGATGCGTACTCGAATTGGTTCCTTGACGCCGGATTGGTGGGAGAAGTTGACCAACCCTTGCAGCACCGGCCAAGTGAGTTCCTGTCCTTTCGGGGCCAACAGGGTGCCGTTGAGAGCCTTGATGTCTTCTTCGACGATCATGCCCACGGTCAGGTCCCGGACGCGCAAGGTTGCCACGCGGGAGTGTTCGCTTAGTTGGCAGCGAGCCAGTTTGGCGAGAACTTCGGGGTTATATGTTTCGGGATGGTGCGCCAGCTCTCCGACGGCCTGTTCGTGGCTGATGCCTCGGCTGAGCAGCAGGTCGTAGTCGAAGACGGCTTTGATGATCTGCGCTCCCAGATCCTCTTCGCCGTGCTCGGTATCACTGTGGTCAAACTGGCAAAACGGAGTCAACTGCTTGCCGATGATCCGGGCGATCCCGTCCATGCGGGGGATGTGCTGCAACAGCTCGGCGCCGACTTGAGGATGGTTGCCAAAAAGCAGGCGTTCGTCCGTCTCTAATTCCCGACCTGCATAGTGCTTGACAAGTATTTCGGTGGGCAGGGTGACGCAGCCGATCTGCGCCATCAGAGCGGCAATTTCTAATTGCCACAGGTTGTCCACCGCCAGGGCACGGCCGATGGCCAGTACCACCGGCCGAATGCGAATGCTGCGGCTAAACGCGGTCGGGCTGGTGTAACTGAGGAGTTCGGACAGAATCTTGATAGAGCCGCTCAAGGTTTTATTGAGCAGTTCCCGTTCGGCGGTGACCAGCCGGTATTGGCGCAGGGCCAGTGCCAGGGCCGGTACCAGGGTTGCGATGGGACATGGTTTGGTGAGAAAGCGAAAGATCTGTCCTTTGTTGACCGCTTCACTGGCCGTCTCCTGATCGGCATTGCCGGTGAGCATCATTCGCACCGTGTCCGGATAGAGTTCTTTGACCATGCTGAGCAGCCGCACCCCATCCATACCCGGCATCCGCATATCGGCAACGATAACCGCAAAAGGGCCGTTTTTCTTGCACTTTTCCAGTGCTTCCTGGCCGCTGGATGCTGTTTCGACGAAGAAACGATTGCGCAGTTGCCGCTTCATCGAGTCGAGGATATGCACCTCATCGTCGACGAATAGGATGGTTTCGGTCATCTCGTGGCGGGTATTATTTTGCATGGTTGCTGAAGCGGTCGTTGGGTGCACGGGGCGATACTGATAGTATGCGCCATCCGGTGCGGTATTCTCAAGGAAAATATCCCTATGTCTACGATTTGACATCTGCAGACGTTTGCGCGTAAGCTAACGGTGAGCCAAACGAATATCGGACCTTTCGGGCCCCGGCGGCCGCGGCTCGTTGGGGGCCCTAGAAGTTGCAGGCCAGGAAACGTGGGTAAATGACATGCAATCTCTCGATTTTTATCAGGCGACCCTGGATTCGATCAAGACAACCATCGCCATCGTCGATCGAAACGGTGAAATTCTCTTTGTCAATCGCAGCTGGCGTGCGTTCGCCGCAGACAACGGCGCCGATCGGGAACAGGTATCCGAAGGGTGCAATTACTTTTCGATCTGCGAGAGCAGCGCGGCAAACGGCTGCGCAGAAGCGCGCTCGTTTATCGACCAGGCGAAGAAGGTACTGCGCGGCGAGATGGAGGAGTTTGTGCTGGAGTATTCCTGTCACAGCCCAAACCGGCAGCGCTGGTTTCAGGTGCGGGTGACCCGGCTGCAGCATGAACGGGGCGACCGGTTCGTGGCTGCCCACGAAGACCTGACGCCGATCAAGCGCGCCCAGCTTGAATTGGCAAACCGTGAGATTCTTCTGAACACCATAGTCAACGTTTCACCGAACCTGGTTTTTATAAAGGATCGTGCAGACCGTTATCTGATCGCCAATGAGGCGCTTGCCGAGATGTATGGTATGAAGGCGGAAGAAATGGTCGGCCGTGTCGATGTTGAACTGATGGCCGAGCGTGAGTTACCCAGCGTCGAGCAGGAACAATTCCAACGAGATGACAGGTGGGTTTTCGAGAATGAAACGCAGTTGTTCATCGACGAGGAGCCGTTTACCGATTGCCGGGGCACACGCCGCTGGTTTCGGACCGTCAAGGCGCCGATTATTATCGACGGCGAGGTGCGTTACCTCGTCGGCATTGCCAACGACATCACTCGGGACCGGGAGCAACAGCAAGCTGTCCGGACCACTCAGCTCCGGTTGCAAACCATTCTCGATGCGGTGAACCAGGAAATCGTTCTCTTTGACACCGATGCGCGAGTAGTCTGGGCCAACGAGCGGGCCTGCCGGGCAATCAGCCTGACGCTCGACGACTGTTTCGGCAGACCCTGCGGAGGGGTGTATTGCGGTGTGCGCCATGCCCCCGATGACTGTCCGGTACATGGCGTCCTGGCCGGGGTGGGTGTCCAGCGCCGAACGTTCACGACGAAGACGGGCGCGACTTTGGCCGTGACCGCCAGCCCGGTCGTCGATGACGGGCGGACGTTGATCGGGGCGGTTCTGGTGGCCGAAGACATCAGCGAGCGATTGTCGCTCGAGCAGCAACTGCGCCAGGCCCAGAAACTCGAATCTCTTGGCACTCTGGCCGGCGGTATCGCTCATGATTTCAACAATATCTTGACATCTGTCCTGGGCTTTACCGAATTGTGCCTGGATCGGGCGACTGACCCGGACATGAGAGAAGACTTGGGCGAGGTATACCAGGCCAGTCTGCGAGCCAGGGATCTGGTCCATCAGATCCTCACGTTTAGCCGGCGGGCCGAACAGGAAACCCGCCCGCTCGATATTGCGCTGATCGTCAAAGAGGCGGTCAAACTGCTCCGTTCGACATTGCCGTCAACCATCGAGATTAAGAGCCGGTTTGCCCGCGATGTCGGCACGGTTCTGGCCGACCCGGCCAGGGTCCATCAGATCCTGATGAATCTCTGCACCAACGCCGCTCACGCCATGCGCGAGTCCGGAGGGATATTGTCGCTGTCATTGGACACTCACGTCGCTGACGATGATGACCGGGTCCAGTATCAGTTGACGGCGGGCAGGGCGTATGTCCGCCTGACGGTCGGGGATACCGGGTGCGGCATGGAGAGAGAGATAATTCCGTCGATTTTCGATCCGTATTTCACGACGAAACAACAGGGAGAGGGTACCGGCCTCGGGCTGGCCATCGTGCACGGTATCGTCCGTGACTATGACGGAGCAATCGGTGTCGTATCTATTCCCGGGCACGGATCGACTTTTACCGTTTATCTACCGCTTTTCATCGACGAGCAACACGAGTCCGAACGCAAGCGAAATAATACGCTGTCGCGAGGTTCAGGAGAATCACTACTGATCGTCGATGATGAAGCTGGTATTACCCGGTTGACGAGAAAAATTCTGGAAGGGGTCGGTTACCGGGTTCATACCGAAAATGACAGCGTCCAAGCATTGACTCTGATCAGGGAAAAACGGCTGCACATCGATCTGCTGATCAGTGATATGACCATGCCGCAACTGACCGGCGAAAAGTTGGCGCTGGAGGTTCGTCAAGTTTTCCCTGACCTGCCAATCATCCTGGTCAGCGGCAATACAATGCGCATTCCCGAATCATTGGTCGGTTGTTCGGGCATCGATGTCTTGGCCAAACCGATGGATCGTGAGCGGTTACTGACGGCGATTAGCCATCTGCTCAACAGCGGCGCCCGACACCACTGATGTAGCCTTTTTAAAATAAAACCGTCGGCAGGTGGAAACGGGCCGTCTCTTATGAGGAGCTATGCACGAAATGGAAACCACAATCCTGCTCATCGACGACGAAGAATCTATTAGAAAACTCCTTGGCGCCGTACTGCGCGGGGCGGGCTATCAGGTTCTGGTCGGGGCCAGTGTTGCCGAAGGGCGAAGTATCCTGGACCAGCGTCACGTCGATCTGCTCGTTACCGATATCAACATGCCCGAGGAGTCAGGGTTCGTATTGATCGATCATGTCAAAAAATACTATCCGCGAATGCCGATCGTCGTTGCCACGGTTATCGACAATATCACCGAAGCACAGCAGGTGCTTGAAAGCGGTGTTTACGGCTACCTGGTCAAACCCTTCAACAAGAACCTGGTGCTGATTACAGTAGCCAATGCCTTGCGGCTGCACGAACTGGAGAGTCAGCAGCAGGCCTCTCGGCTGGCATTGGAGCATGAACATCGGGCGATCATGGATAACCTGCCGATAGGATTGCTCGTGCTGGGGCGGGACATGGAATTGGTCGAGGCGAACAAGCGCATGCGCTCCTGGTTCGGACCGCTCTGCGAGCAGTCCGGACCGGGCTCGTTTCCCGCCTTTGTCGAGGGCCTGCAGGCCGATTATCTGCCGGCAACCGTTTCCGGGGTGCTCGGCAGCGGGGAAGGCCGCCGGCTGCAGGTACAACTAGAATTGACGCGAGGGACCAGGATGTTCCAGATTACCGTCGATTTGATCCCAACCGACGCCGCCGGTAATAAGTCGGTGATCATCATGTTCGAGGATCAAACCGAGGCCCTGACACTGGAGCGTGAACTCCGACAGGCCCAGAAGCTCGAGGCGATCGGCCAACTGGCGGCGGGCATCGCTCACGAAATCAATACGCCGGTGCAATACGTCGGCGATAATATCCGTTTCCTCGCCGATTCGTTTACGGCGCTGCTTTCCGTGCTGAAGGGTTATGAGGAGTTTTTTCAGGCGGAGCAAGCCAGGGAAGCCCAAAAAACCTGGCACGACGCCATTGAATCGCTGCGACAGGATGCCGACCTGGATTTTCTTCGTGAAGAGATTCCCGTCACCGTCCAGCAGAGTCTTGAAGGTGTCGGCCGGGTCAGCAATATCGTCCGAGCGATGAAGGAATTCTCCCACCCGGGATCGACGGAAAAAGTGCAGGTCGATATCAATAAGGCATTGCAGAGCACCATTACCGTGTCGCGCAACGAATGGAAGTATGGAGCCGACCTGGAGACCGATTTCGCCGATGATCTGCCGCCCGTCTCCTGCCTGCCGGCCGAGTTGAACCAGGTCTTTCTCAACCTGATCGTTAACGCCGCCCATGCCATCGATGCCCGGGTCAAAAACGGCGATTTCATCAAAGGACGAATCAGGGTCAGCACCAGAGTTGAAAAGGATCAGGTGGTGATCGAAGTCGCCGACAACGGGACCGGCATCCCCGAGTCGATCCGGTACCGTATCTACGACCCGTTTTTTACCACCAAAGGGGTTGGCAAGGGGACCGGACAGGGGCTGGCCATTGCCCGGGATATCGTTGTGGAAAAACATGGCGGGACGATCAATTGCCAGACTCGGGAAGGGGAGGGAACGACCTTTACCATCTCGTTGCCGTTGGCGTGAAGGTAGAGATTGTCTGACAGTGGCGGCTGGTGATCTTGTTTGTTATGGTGGTAAACGCTTCTGCGATCGGTCATGTCAGTTGCTTGAATCGTGATATCGGGGGGATCATGGAACATCTATTGAAACAGAGTTATGCTGAGACCGACGGACAACGGTATCTGTTGAGATTCGACCGCCGGCATTGCCAAATGTTAAGAATCTTGGCGCTGATCGGGCTAGTGTCGTGGCTGGTAACGGTCTCCGTTTCGGCGTCTGAACCGCTTAGCGTAGCAGTATCTCAGACACCGCTGTCATTACCGTTCTTTGTCGCAGAAAAGAACGGTTATTTCCGCGAGTCCGGTGTGCCAATTCAAATCAACAAGGTGATCGGCGGTCATCGGGCCATGCAAGCGGTTCTGGGCGGAGAAGCGGATATGGGTACGTCTTCCGAGTCGGTCGTCATGTTTGCGAGCTTCAAGACGGATGATTTTGCAGTCCTCGCGACGTTTGTCACCAGCAATGACGATGTCAAAATCGTTATCCGATCGGGGCTGGATGTTGATACTCCGGCCCAGTTGACAGGGAGGCGAATCGGAACGGTGCTCGGTTCGGCGAGTCACTATTATCTCGACACGTTCCTGCTGATGAACGGTGTCGATCCAGGAGCAGTTGACAAGATACATCTTCAGCCTGAGGCGATGGCCGAATCTTTACTGAGCGGTAAAGTGGATGCCGTCTCGATTTGGGAACCGTACCCTTTCACGATCATCAATTCGGTGCCCGATGCCCAGGTCTTGTCCAAACCGGGTTTTTATCGCCTGACCTTTAATCTGATCGTGCACAAAAAGCATATCGGCGCCCGAGACGATGATCTGACCAAAGTCCTTGGTGCACTGGAGCGCGCGCAGCATTTTATCAAAACGCAGCCGCGGGAAGCACAAACCATCCTACGGGAGCATCTCCAGCTCGAACAGTCCCTGATTGACTGGGTGTGGCCGGACAATAATTACCGGTTTTCATTGGACCAGGCGTTGTTGACAACGTTGGAGAGCAAGGCCCGCTGGGCTCTTCGGGAAGGGTATGTCAACGAAGAACACCACCCGAACTATCTCGATTTCATCTATCTCGATCCGTTGCAGAATGTTCGTGCCGATGCCATCACGGTGATTAAATAAGGTATGCAAATCAGGACACTCATTCGTTTGGCTCTGGCAACTGCCGTGGTCGTCGTACTCTCCATGACGGCAGTGAACTGGGTTTTTCAGGTCAGACTGAAAACAATATCTTTAGTTGAAAAGCGAGCGCATGACACCCTGTCCTACGTTTCCAGGTTGCTTTTACTCACCCACGAATATGTTCTTTATGCCGAGGAGCGATCCGTACAGCAATGGTGGAACCAGCATGGGGCGCTCGTGGCAAACCTTGAGCAAGAGCAGCTCGATCCGGTGGTTGTTTCTCCGTTGGCCATATCTGAAGCACGCGCGCTACCGGCATTGTTTCAGGCACTCATCGACGTGAAGCCCGATGACACCGGCTTCTCCCACCGCCAGGCCACGTTCCTGACCGACCGGATTCTCGGAAGTTTGCAGATAATCGCTGATTCAGCAGAACGCTGGAAAGATCTGGCGACGCAACACCACATAGATTTAATGAGCAAACTCAGGTGGGCAGCACTTTTTTCTCCGCTCGTTATGTTGTCGATTTTATTTGTTTTGAGTGTGTTATTGTGGCGTCGTGTTCTGGATCCTTTGCGCAGGATACACAAGGCGGTTTTGGCCGTTGCGCAGGGAGATCTGACGGTACGCTGTGCTTCCCCCAAAAATGATGAGCTTGGCGATTTGTCGCGGACTTTCGATGCTATGGCTGTTGATCTGGTGACCGACCTGCGCAGGGAGATTGCCGAGCGAAAGCAGATCGAGAAGGGGCTGCATGAAAGCGAGTCGCGTTTTAGACTGCTGGTGGAAAATGCTCCGGACGCAATCTTTGTGCAAACACAGGAGTGTTTCGCCTATGTCAACAGGGCCGCTCTCCAGCTTTTTGGGACTGATTCAGCTGCCGACCTGATCGGTATGCGCGTGCTGGAGCGGTTTCATCCCGATATGCGAGATGGTGTTCAACAACGGATCGATACGTTGAACAAACAGAGACGAAGTGTGCCGCCGTGTCATGAGGTCTGCTTGCGGCTGGACGGGACGCACGTCGACGTCGAAGCGTCTGCCGTACCGATGAATTATGAAGGAGAGGATGGAGCACTTGTTTTTGTCAGGGATATTTCGGAGCGTCTCACTGCCGAAGAGGCGCGCCTGCGATTGGAGGAGCAGATCCATCAGGCCCCGAAGGTTGAATCGGTTGGTCGTCTTGCCGGTGGGGTCGCCCACGATTACAACAATATGCTGAGCGTCATCATCGGTTATGCGGAACTGGCGTTGCAGAAGGTCGATTCGAGCGAATCGCTGCACGAAGATCTCAAAGAGATTCTTGGAGCCGCCGAGCGTTCACGAGATATTACCCGGCAGTTGTTGGCCTTTGCCCGCAAGCAGACCATCGAGCCAAAGGTGCTGGATCTGAACGAAGTGGTGGAAGATACCCTGAAAATGCTGCGGCAGCTGCTCGGCGAAAACATCGACCTCGTCTGGCTCCCCAAAGCGGGGCTCTGGCCGGTCGAGATCGACCCGTCGCAGTTGGATCAGATTCTGGCCAATCTCTGCGTCAATGCCCGCGATGCCATCACCGATGTCGGGAAGATGACCATCGAAACCGATATGATCAGCCTCGATCAGGGCTATTGTGACGATCACCTTGGTTTTATTCCCGGTGATTTTGTAATTCTTGCCGTTAGCGACAACGGTTGCGGTATGGACGAAGAGACGATGAACCTTATTTTCGAGCCGTTTTTCACTACCAAGCAGCTCGGCCAGGGGACCGGACTCGGTCTGGCGACGGTCTATGGTATCGTCAAGCAGAGCAACGGTTTTATCAATGTCTACAGTGAACCGGGGAGCGGCACTACCTTCAAAATCTATCTTCCCCGCAAAACCGGAGGGGTAGTTGAAGAGCAAACGACCGGCTGTATAGAGGTTGTCGCGGGTCATGGGGAAACAGTACTGGTGGTGGAGGATGAGGCTGCGATTCTCAAGCTGACCAGAAAGATTCTCGCTGGTCTTGGCTATCAGGTACTGGCAACCGACTCACCTCGCAAAGCACTTGCTTTGGCGGAAGGGCATCCGGAACCGATTGCTCTGCTCATCACCGATGTGGTGTTGCCGGAGATGAACGGCAGGGAGTTGGCTGCCAGGCTGCAGGCCATCCACCCCCATCTGAAATGCCTCTTTATGTCCGGTTATACCGCCAATGTCATTGCTCACCATGGCGTGTTGGACAAAGATATCCAGTTCATCCACAAGCCGTTTTCGAGGAAGGATTTAAGTGACAAAATCGCCCGTATTCTCACGACCCAGCTCCCTTCAGAACAGAGTTGAAGGGGGAACCCGGCACGCTTTTATATATCGGCTCTCAGGGTGATTTATCCCGCCCCGTGTACCGGATTGAAATGGGGGGACGTTTACCTATTCGTTGCCATTGGCATGACGGTGGGTATCGGATGACTCTAATCGCGGAAAATCGGCAGCATTGGTGGCGACGGCAACTCACCGGGCGATGCCCGGGCGGTTTTTTCCGGTCGCTGCTGGCTGCTTTCTGCCTGGGGCTGGTGGCGACCGGTTTGGGCCATGCCGCCGAGCGTAGCGTGCGTATCGGCATCTACGATAATCCACCCAAGGTCTTCATCGACAAGTCCGGTCGGCCGGCCGGCATTTTTGTCGATATTGTCCGTGAAGTGGCCCGCCGGGAGGAGTGGTCTCTGTCCTTTGTCGACGGCACCTGGGGCGAAGGGCTGGATCGTCTGGCCGGTGGTCGGATCGATCTGATGCCTGATGTCGCACTGACCGCGGAGCGCGACCTGCGGTTCGATTTTCATCGCACGCCGGTCCTCTCCTCCTGGTTTCAGGTTTATGCGCGCCCGGGGAGTGGCATCGCCTCGATCGTCGATCTGGACGGCAAAAAAGTGGTGGTCCTCGAACAGTCGGTCCAGGAGCGGGCCTTTGCCGTCCTGGCAGCCGGCTTCGACCTGCAGGTCACGGTGCTTCCGCTCCCCGATTATCGCGCCAGTTTCCAAATGGTCGCCGACGGCCGGGCGGATGCGGCGATCACCAATCGGTTCTTCGGCGTGATGCATGCGGCCGATTACGGATTACAGGACACGGCGGTGATCTTCAACCCGTCCCGGCTCTATTTTGCCGCCCCGGACGGCAGCAACGGTGATCTGCTGGCTGCCATCGACGATCATCTGGCCGAGATGAAGGGCGATCCGCAATCGGTCTACTATCGCTCGCTGAAACGGTGGACCGCGGAGGAGGTCCGGCTCGGCGTGCCGGATTGGCTGAAAAACGGTCTCATCGGATTGGGGGCGCTCCTGCTGCTGGCCGTGCTCGCCAGTGCGGCGCTGCGTCGCCAGGTCACAGCACGAACCAGAGAGATCGCCCGGCGCAGCGAGCAATTGCAGGTTATGAACCGGATCTTGCGCACGACGGTGTCGCGACTGGATCTCGACCATGTCATCGAACATGCGCTCAATGGAGTCCTGGAATTGAGCGGCTGTACGGCCGGAGCGTTCTACCTGGTCGATGGAGACACCGGCGCATTGTTGCCGGGACGATCCGTCGGTCTCGACGAGGAGAGCAGCGCCCTGGCGCAACGTTATGCGGAAACATGTTATCGCCGGGTAGTCGGCGGCAACGTTACGGAGCCGGTCTGCACCTTTCCGGCGAGCGCGGCGGACCAGACGAAAGGGCGAGCCGGCATCGTCTTCCCGATCATGCTGCGTGACCGAGTGGTCGGGCTGCTCTGCGGCCTGTCCGGCGGAACTCCCGCCCCTGGTGTAAACGGTTCGGATATTGCCGAAGATATTTGCGTCGCGGTGGCCCTTGCCCTGGATAATTCGCGCCTCTATGCCACCGTGCGGCAGCACGCGGCGGAGTTGGAAGAACAGGTGACCGAGCGGACCGCCGAGCTGGCCGCGGCGATGGAGCAGGCGCGAGCGGCCGACCGGTTGAAGTCGGCTTTTCTCGCAACCATGTCCCATGAACTGCGCACCCCGCTCAATTCGATCATCGGTTTCTCCGGCATCCTGCTGCAGGAGTTGGCGGGACCGCTCAACGATGAACAGCGCAAGCAGCTGAGCATGGTGCGCGACAGTTCCCGGCATCTGCTCGCCCTGATCAACGATGTGCTCGACATATCCAAGATCGAGGCCGGCCAACTGACCCTTGACCCGATGACGTTCGATCTGCCCTCCGTCATCGGCAAGAGTATCGACAGCATCGCTCCGCTGGCCCGGCAGAAGGGGCTAGAGCTGAGACGGAGCATTGACGGGGAGGTTACGACGATCCATACCGATCAGCGCCGGTTCGAGCAGATCCTGTTGAACCTGCTCAACAATGCGATAAAGTTCACCGCCCGGGGGTATGTCGAGGTGCGCTGCTGCAGTGACGGCGATCAGTATCAGGTGGCGGTGGCCGATAGCGGCATCGGTATCGGTGAGGAAGACCTGGCGGAGCTCTTTCAGCCGTTTCACCAGATCGACAGCGGATTGACGCGCAGTCACGAAGGAACCGGCCTCGGCCTGTCCATCTGCCGTCGACTGGTCGAACTGATGGGCGGTACCATCGGGGTTACGAGCCGCCTGGGTGAAGGGAGTGTCTTTACCGTTCGTCTGCCGAAGCATCCGGGAGGAAACGATGGGTGATCAGCTGCTGGTGATCGAGGATAATGCGAACAATTTTTACCTGATGAAATTTCTGCTGGAGAAGCACGGGTTTTCGGTGATCGGGGCGGACAACGGACGACTCGGAATCGAACTGGCGCTGGAGCGGCGGCCGCGCGGCATCCTGCTCGACATCCAGCTGCCGGAGATGGACGGCTATGATGTGGCCGCGACCCTGCGGTCGCACCCGGAGCTGGGCAGCATCCCGATCATCGCTGTTACCTCCTATGCGATGGCCGGCGACCGTGAGCGGATACTTGCGGCCGGGGCCACCGGATATATTGAAAAACCGATCAATCCCGATACTTTTGTCAGCGAAATCAAAGAATATCTGTGACGGATCACCGTAGAGAAGGGAGTGCCTGATGCGTATCTTGGTTGTCGATGACCGGCAAGACAGTCGTTATCTGCTTGAAGTATTGTTCAAAGGACACGGGCATCAGGTCCTGACGGCCGGTCATGGGAACGAAGCGCTGGAGAAACTGGCGGGCGGGGATATCGAATTGATCATCAGCGATATCCTGATGCCGGTCATGGACGGGTTTCAGCTCTGCCGGCAGGTCAAGAAGGACGAGGCGCTGCGTCGCATTCCGTTTATCTTTTACACCGCTACTTACACCGGTCCGCAGGACGAGGCGCTGGCGCTGCAGATCGGTGCCGACCGGTTTCTGCAGAAACCGTGTGAGCCGGACATTCTGCTCGGTGTCATCGACGAGCTTGTTGCCGCCGGCAGTGGGGGCTTGCGGACCGCCCCGGACCCGGCCGATGAGGAAGAGCTGCTCGTTTTGTACAATGAGCGCCTGGTGCGCAAGCTCGAGCAGAAGATGCTTGAGGCCGAGCGTGAGATCGAGGAGCGCAAAAAGGTGGAGGCGGCGTTGCGCCAGAGCGAACAGCGTCTGGTCGCCGCTCAGCGGCTTGCCGCCATCGGCGATTTCACCTGGGACGTGGACAGCGGGATGGTGCGCTGGTCGGAGTCGTTGTGTGAACTGCTCGGTTACGATCACTATGTCAATTTCAATTATCAGCAGGTAAACGCAACCGTTCATCATCCCGACGATGTCGACCGGGTGTCGCGCTGGCTCAAGCGGTGCCTCGATTCCGGGCAGGCTCGGCTGACGCCGCTTGAATACCGTGTCATTCGCCGGGACGGGGCGACCCGTTACGTCCGTACCGTCGGCACTATCGAGAGGAGTGGTGGCAACGGGACGCAGGTATTTGCCACCGTTCAGGATATCACCGAGCGGAGACAGGCCGAACACCGACTGCAGGAAGCCTACCAGATAATAAACATGAGCCCGGCCGTGGCATTTTTGTGGAAAAACGCTCCGGGCGGGCCGGTGGAATTCGTCTCCGAAAATGTCGCCGATGTGTTCGGTTATCGAGTCGACGAGTTTTTGTCCGGGAAGGTCGTCTATGAGGCGATCATTCACGAGGACGATCGGGCCCGGGTGGTCCATGAGATGAAACATGTCGTGCAGGACCAGGGCGTTCAGGAATGCCGACTGGAGCCCTATCGCATTGTTGCCAAAGACGGCGGGATCAAATGGGTGGACGAGCGAAGTCATATCCGGCGGGGGCAGGATGGAGCGGTCACCCATTTCCAGGGCATCGTTATCGACATCACCGAGACGAGACTCATCGAGGCCCAGCTGCTGCAGGCCCAGAAAATGGAGTCGATCGGCCGGTTGGCCGGCGGCGTGGCCCACGATTACAACAACATGCTCAGTGTCATCATCGGCCACGCCGAACTGGCGCTCGGCAAGGATATCGAAGATGATTCGTTGCGGGACGACCTGCAGGAGATCCTAGCCGCCGCCGGCCGGTCCCGGGACATTACCCGGCAGCTGCTGGCCTTTGCCCGCAAGGATGCGATTATTCCCGAGGTCCTCGATCTCAATGAGGTCGTGGCCGGCATGCTCAGGGTCCTACGCCGCCTGCTCGGCGAGGACATCGATCTGGCCTGGATGCCCGGATCGGAACTGTGGCCGGTCAGGATGGACCCCGCCCAGCTCGATCAGATCCTGGCCAATCTTTGTGTCAATGCCCGTGATGCGATCGCTGATATCGGCACCATTTCCATCGAGACGAAAAAGGTGACGTTTGACGAGGCGTATTGTGCAGACCACGTCGACTTCGTTCCCGGGGAGTTCGTGATGCTTGGTGTTGCCGATGACGGTTGCGGCATGGATCGGTCGACACGGGAGCGGATTTTCGAACCCTTCTTCACCACCAAGGAGACAGGACGCGGAACCGGTCTCGGCCTGGCCACGGTTTACGGTATTGTCAAGCAGAATGAAGGATTTCTCAACGTCTACAGTGAACCGGGCGAGGGGACGGTCTTCAGGATCTATCTACCCCGTTATCAGGGGGAAGTAACCGGACATGCCGAACCGGAGGAGTCGCCGGTGCCGATCGGCGCCGGCGAAGTAATCCTGGTGGTCGAGGATGAGGCGGCCATCATGAAACTGACCGAACGCATTCTGCACTCGCTCGATTATCGGGTGATTACCGCGCAGACCGTTGCTGCGGCCCTGGAGCTGGCGGCGCGTCACGGTGATGAGTTGACCTTGTTGATTACCGACGTAATCATGCCGGAAATGAACGGCCGCGACCTGGCCGATCGTCTCCGAACACAATGCCCGCAGCTGGCCTGCCTGTTCATGTCCGGGTATACCGCCGATGTTATTGCCGAACGCGGTATCCTGGAGAACGATATCCAGTTCATCCAGAAGCCGTTTTCCCGAAAGGATCTGGCCTGTGCCGTCCGCAAGGCGCTCGATGCGTCGTAAATCGGCGGTTGCGTGATCAGGGCGGCTCAGCCGTTGGCCTTCGTCCTCGGTAGCACGGTGATGACGGCGACGGCGAGCAGCGGAATGGCTGCCATGGCAGTCAAGACCGGCTCGATGGTATAGGTGTCCGCGAGCTTGCCGATCAGTGGTGTGGTGAGCCCGCCGAGGCCGTAGGCAAAGCCCATCATCAGGCTGGCGACCATCGACCGTCCCCGCGGGGCCAGGGTCTGGGCCATGGTGACGCCCAGCGGCAGCGGGGCGAGCACGAACGCGCCGGCCACCACCGCTCCCAGGTAGACCCAGGCGCCGCCGACGCCCAGAAGCAGCCAGAGAGCCGGCGGCATAAGCAGAAAGACAAAGAGCAGTACCGGCTTGAAGCCAATGCGGTCGGAGATATGGCCGGAGAGCAGGCCGCTGACCGTGCCGGCGAGCAGGAAGACGGCATAGATGCCGCCGGCGGCGACGACGCTGAAGCCCTGCTGGACGAACAGTACCGGCATAAAGGTCAAAAACGACTGGCCGACGACGGCCCGCAGGAACATCACCAGCCAGATCAGCGACACCGGTTTCCAGGCATCGCCGAGGCTCTGCTTGATGGCGCCGAGAAAACCGAAATCCTTGAGTCCTTCGCTCTGCGGTTGCGGGATGACGAACAGCAGATAGCCGATGACGAGCAGGCCGATGATCATCGTGGCCGGCATCGCCGACAGGCCGAAGGTGGCCACGACCCAGGTGATGAACAGCGGTCCGAGTCCGAAGGCCAGTGTGCCGCCGGTGTTGAAGATGGACATCGAGAAGCCTGCGTGCCGTCCGGCGTAGAGCGGGATCATGCCGGTAACGGACGGGTGGAACATGGCCGATCCGATGGAGCCGACGGTGACGCAGAACAGCAGCACCCAGAAATTGGGGGCCAGACCGGAGAGCGGAATAAAGATGACGGCCAGCGACAGACCCGCAAAGATGAAGATCCGGGTCGGATAGCGATCGGCCAGGTAGCCGACCGACGGCTGTATGATAAAGGCCATCATCCGGATGACGCCGGCGATGATGCCGACCTCGGTCAGGGAGAGATCGAGTTTGTCGACAAAAATCGGAAACAGCGGATTGATGAAAGAGCTGTAGAAATCTCCGGTAAAATGAACCAGGGTCAGGGCAAAGAGGACCTTCAGGTTGGCGGACATCGGTTGGCTTCCCGGTTGATAATGAGCAGCGCCCGCCCTGTCGGGGGGTGTTGCGGGGTGGCGACAGGCGCCAACTATAAATCTTTTCACCGTACGTTGCCAGGGGAAACGGTGCGACGAATGCCCCTTGCTATTTTTCTCCATTTACGCCATTACTTCCCCCGTTTTAAGCACTAATGAACCCCCATGACGGGACGTCACAA
>NPIE01002796.1_pt1 | contig 53804 bp, 42 predicted proteins | sample 8637661 | NCBI WGS metagenome assembly NPIE01 (sample SAMN07420842, study PRJNA396082) | bioreactor metagenome | isolation source: sample BA12 brine-fed electro-methanogenic bioreactor BA | place: Japan: Kochi | collected 2016-12-09 | reverse complement strand
CACTTATTATCTGAATTCCCGATTACGTTGAAAACTATCAGGAATCAATGTCGTTAGATGATTTCTTTTTAGAGCATCGACAAAGCACTAATGTAGAAATGGACTTCGTAAGATTGAACGCAGATGGAGTGGTTCAATATTACGTCCCACCACGGGATTATAAGTTAATTAGTGACAATTGGATGGATGTTTCAATAAAAGGAAATGTCATCGGCTTTGATACAGAAAAGCATATAAATCTAATAAATCGTATAGTTGGTTGGATAACCAAAGAAAATGATATCGTACTTGATTTTTTTGCTGGTAGTGGTACTACAGCCCAATCTGTAATGGAATTAAATGCTAAAGATGGACAGTCCCGAAGATTTATCCTTGTTCAGCTACCAGAACCCATAGCAAAAGGAAAATATAGAACAATTTCAGATATGACTATTGATCGAATAAAAATATCTGAAAATGAAATAATCAAGAAGTATAAAAAAACAAATCAAGACTTTGGATTCAAAGTATTTTCATTATCAGAGTCAAGTATCAGATTATGGACCCCTGATGCATCAGATATAGAGGCTTCTTTGCTATCGCACCAAGAACATATTCTAGAAGGGCGTAGTGAGCAGGATATATTATATGAATTATTGATTAAGCGAGGTATTGATCTCGCAGCACCTATTGAAAAGCGTGAAATATCCGGGAAAAATATATACTGTATTGGTTACGGTGTTTTATTTTCATGCCTAGATGATCAAATAGAGTCTGATCAAGTTGATAAAATGGCTCAAGGTATTATCGATTGGTATCGCGAATTATCGCCAAGCTCAGATACTCATATTTTCTTCAGAGATAGCGCTTTTTCAGATGATATCTCGAAAACCAATATGGCTGCCATTCTTGAACAGAACGGTATTAACCATGTTCGCAGCTTGTAAGGGGCTATAAATTATGAAGCTGCATTTTGAAGATGATCTGGACTATCAAAAGGCTGCAATCGAGTCTGTTGTAAGGCTATTCAAGGGGCAAGAGGTATCTCGCTCCGAATTTTCGGTGACATTCCAGACGAAGTCCGGTCCTAGTTTTTCACTTGGCTTGGAAGAGAGCCAGCTTGGCATCGGTAACAGGTTGGTGCTAGTTGACGAAGAGATCGAAGAGAACCTACGTAAGGTGCAACTTCAGAATGGCTTGCGGCCTACACTGAAGCTTGCCAGCGGCGACTTCACGGTAGAGATGGAGACAGGCACTGGTAAGACTTATGTGTATCTGCGAACAATCTTTGAGCTGAACAAAACGTATGGCTTTAGCAAGTTTGTGATTGTCGTGCCGTCCGTAGCGATCAAGGAAGGTGTCTACAAGACTCTTCAGATCACACAGGACCATTTTGAAGGACTGTACCCAAAAGCTAAAGGGTACGAGTATTTCCTCTATGACTCATCGAAGCTCGGGCAGGTAAGAAATTTCGCCACCAGCTCCAATGTTCAAATCATGGTGACTACAGTTGGCGCGATCAACAAAAAAGACGTCAACAACCTCTACAAAGAGAACGAGAACACAGGGGGTGAGAAGCCCATTGATCTTGTAAGAGCGACGAACCCAATCATCATAGTCGATGAGCCCCAGAGTGTTGACGGTGGCTTGACGGGTAAAGGGAAAGAAGCGCTAGGGGCCATGAATCCCCTCTGCACCTTACGTTACTCTGCGACTCATGTTAATAAGCACCACATGACTTTCCGTCTGGACGCAGTTGATGCCTATGAGCGCGGTTTGGTGAAACAGATTGAGGTCGCCTCGCTTCAGATCGACAGCGGCTATAACAAGCCCTATATACGACTGGATTCTACTCATAACAAGCAGGGTTCAATCACCGCGAAGGTTGAGGTCGATGTTCAACGTGGCAAAAATATCCGCCGTGAACTCTTAACCGTCGAGGATGGCGACGATCTGGAGCAACTCACGGGCCGCTCAATTTATGAAAACATACAGATAGGCACGATCACCTGTGGCAAAAACAGGGAGTCTATCGAAGTAAAAGGTGATGGTTTTGACCAGACCCTCACACCGGGTGAAGCAATAGGCGGTGTAGACCCTGATCAGATCAAACGGTTGATGATCCAGCGCACAATCAAAGAGCACCTCGACAAGGAGTTGCTGTTTGCGGCAAACCAAAAGCGCATCAAGGTACTGAGCTTATTCTTCATCGATAGTGTTGAGCACTACCGTCAGTACGATGAGCAAGGCAATGAGGTGAAGGGCAAGTACGCTCGAATGTTCGAGGAAGAGTACAAGAAGCTCGCAAAATCCAAAGATTACCAAAGCCTGTTTGACGAAGTTGATCTTACAGTGGACGCGGAAGAGGTTCATAACGGCTACTTCTCCATCGACAAGAAGGGCCGTTCTGTTGAAACGGCTGAGAATAACCAAGCCAACCGCGACAATGCCGAGCGTGCGTACAACCTGATCATGAAGGAGAAGGAGAAGCTGCTTAGCTTTGATACCAAGTTGAAATTCATCTTCTCGCATTCGGCGCTGAAGGAGGGCTGGGATAACCCCAATGTCTTCCAGATTTGCACCTTGCGGGATATGGGTAGCGAGCGAGAGCGCCGTCAAACCCTTGGACGCGGCCTTCGACTGTGTGTCGACCAAGATGGCAACCGTGTACGTGAAAACGGAATTAATACACTGACCGTTATCGCCACCGAGAGCTACGAGAAGTTTGCTGAAAACCTTCAAAAAGAGATCGAGCAGGATACAGGCATCCGCTTTGGTATCGTTGAGCCCCACCAGTTCGCCACTATCCAGACGATCAATGAGAAAGGGCAGGTGGCTCCGTTAGGGGTGGAGCAGTCTGAGAAGATTTGGAACTACCTTAAAGACAATCAATTCGTCGATAACAAAGGCAAAGTTCAAGATAGCCTCCGTAAAGCTATCAAAGACGGTCATTTTGCGCTGCCTGACGAGATCAAACAGCAGATTGTTGCTGCGCACGGTCAGGATCAGTTCGAAATCATCGCCTCAGATATTCAGTCTGTCCTTCGCAAACTGGCGGGAAGGCTCGATATCAAGAATGCTGATGAGAAACAGACCATTAGAACAAGAGAGGCTGTCCTAGAGTCTGATGAGTTCCGCGAGCTATGGGAACGGATCAAATACAAAACGACATATCGCGTTGATTTTGATAATGAAAAACTACTCAAGGACTGCGCTGACGCTATACGCAACTGTCCGCCAATCACCAAGACACGTGCTCAGTTCAGGAAGGCTGATATCGCGATAGGAAAAGGCGGGGTTGGTGTAGAGGAGACCAGCAAGTCAGGCTACACCAGCATCGATGAGAGCGATATTGAACTGCCGGATATCATCACGGACTTGCAGGACAAGACCCAGCTCACTCGAAAGAGCATTGTCGAGATACTGCGCAACAGTAAGAGGCTTCAGGACTTCCTGCGTAATCCTCAGCAGTTCATCGATTATTGCTCAGAGGCGATCAACCGCACCAAACGCTTGGCTCTGATCGATGGCATCAAGTACACCAAGATCGGTGATGAGCATTTCTACGCTCAAGAGCTATTTCAGGAGAAAGAGCTTAAAGGCTACCTGAAGAACACGCTGGAAGTTCAGAAGTCCGTCTACACGCACGTAGTTTATGACTCTGGTGGCGTCGAGAAGTCATTCGCTGAAGACTTGGAGAGGAACGAAAAGGTTAAGGTCTACGCCAAGCTGCCCGTGTCGACGGCATGATGAGCCATATTTAAGACTCAATGCCGATAATGGCATTTATCGGCACAATGCGGATTGTAGCTGTTCCGCATGTGCCGAATGTCTATGAGATGCACACGGAGTTGCAGTCAGTTGCATGCTCATACCGGATTCAGTTCTGAGCAGCCGCTAACTACATGATAGGCCAGTCTATGGCTGAAATGAGAATCCTGATCTCGTGACTGGTCAAGTGAAGCCTCTATGAGCCTTGCATATCGTAGGGTCTAGACGAATCCAGAAATTCTCATTTGGGGTAAACCAGCTCATCCTTAAGTGAGAACCGACACTTACTGATGCGCAATGGCTGTTTTTTGGGATTATTTAGGTTCGCATAATGTATATTATGTTAAATATAGTGTCTGGTTAGTCTCCATTGCTGTGAGATTGTGTTATTTGTATTTTACTGTGAGATCAGTCTCATCTTACGTACTAAAGCTCAATGCCAGGCAGCGCCTGGCCTACAGGCTGATTCGCCCTGTCCCGCCGAAACCGTTAACTGCCGATAAGATGAGATCCTGCTTTTTCAGGCGTATAACCCACTATGGGATTATTGGTGTGATTAAGGATTAATCAACCCGTGCGGAGAGTGCCGAAGATTTCAGTTTCGTGGGTTGAGTGTCGTTCCGTGCAAGCTGGTGGCGATTTGTGATTGGTGTGATTCTGCACTGATCCGATCAGTGAAGTGTCTCATGTGGGTCTGGTAACTGCTCCAGTAGCTTCAGCATCTCTTTGGCTGGCCACAAGCAGTCCAACTCTCTCATGCCCTTGATGCTGCATGGACGTTCACAGAGGCTTGCGGAAATCGAGTATGGTGCCAAGTCAGTGATCTGTGTGCCGTCCCACGTAAACGATTCCAGGTCCCAGATCATGTTGCGCAATGTTCCTTGAACTGAGCGGCTGCACTGTGTATCGAAGCTGAGTTCACTAAATGAGCTCACGGCACGTTCCATCAGCTCTACAGGATAGCCCTGCTTTAACATGGTGTTAGCCAGCATATCGCTGAACCAGAACGTCAGCTCCTTAATCTCTTTTTGCGTCATGCCGATCAATGCCAATGAGAACCGCGTCTGGTCGTGAGTAAACACCAGACACTGACGACGCTGAAACGTTGTGATATTGGCATGCCAGTCGCCTAGGGCCGATGGCTGCTCCTCAGCTGAATCAGCGATTTCAAAGCCAGCCTTCTTGAGCTTTTCTGCCAATTTATTTGTAACGTGGATTCTCAATATAATCTTCCAACCATTTGATTCAATTTATTTATAATATTTTTTAGCATATCAAAAACGACTCGAGGAAAGCCTTGGGATGCACCGATGGATCAGCAACTTACATTCGCGGACATTCAACTGCATGCAGCAGTGGTATAACCTCAGTGATCCAGCCATGGAAGACGCGTTCTATGAGATTGCGTCCATGCGTCTGTTTGCTCGGCTGTCACTGATAAGGCCATTCCCGATCACACCACTATCCTGAACTTCCGCCATCTTTTGAACGCCATGAGTGCTGAGTTTTTGCCTCTGAGGTAGTAATAGCGACGTTTCAGAGCCTTGGGCCGGACTTATTCGTAGGCAGCTGAGGGTCAAGCCTCTTCAAGAGCGTCTATCCGTGCTGCCAGAATGAAGTCATTTTCATGCAAACCGCCAACTTTGTGTGTCCATATCTCTACTTTGGCATAGCCCCAGCCGAAGCATATTTCAGGATGGTGACCCGCCTCCTCTGCCAGCTCTCCAACATGATCAGCAAAAGTCAGGGCGGTTTTGAAGTCAGGGAAAATGAACTCTCGGTGGATGCGACTCGCGTTGTCTGAAAGTGACCAGCCTTGTACTTGCTTAAGGTAATTTTCGGCATCCTTGCGTGTAAGCGCTGATACCTCACCATGGCAAGGTATGCAGCGTTTTTCTGCCAGCAGCATGTCTGTCTCCCCATTAATTGTGTGTGTCACTGGGCTAAGTGTAGACGCCAATCTGAGGTCATGCCGCAGTGGTCGGGGCCTGCTCTACTCCGCTTGCACTTTTTGCCAGTTCAGGGATAATCTTTTTATATAAGACGAGTCTAATTTAAATATCAATTTTCAGGGCATCTTCTATCCATGACAATCATAAACTTTACCCCGGTCCCTGCACTGATCGGAGGGGCCTTGATCGGCCTCTCGGCTGCGTTCCTACTGCTTGCAAAAGGTCGGGTGGCCGGCATTTCCGGAATTGCCGGCGGTATTATCTATCCCGAGTCCCGTGATGATATTGGCTGGCGTGTCGTGTTCATTCTTGGGTTGATTCTGGGAGGCTTCCTCTATCAGTGGTCAGGGTTGGGTGCTGGTGTGCAGCATATAGCAGCGGTTGCTGACAAGCCTGTGCTGATCATTGCGGGCCTGCTTGTGGGAATTGGTACACAGATCGGTACGGGCTGCACCAGCGGTCATGGTATTTGTGGTCTTGCGCGCCGCAGTCCGCGTTCTCTTGTGGCTACTTTTTGTTTTATGGGTAGTGCGATTGTAACCGTGTATGTTGTGCGTCACCTTATGGGAGATGCAGCATGAGTCAGTCCATGAAACAACTGCTGGCCGCACTTGCTGCCGGTTCGCTATTCGGCTTTGGTCTTGGCTTGTCACAAATGATTGATCCCGCCAAGGTGACAAATTTTCTTGATCTGTTGGGCAGCTGGGACCCGTCTCTGGCATTCGTGATGGCTGGCGGTTTGCTGGTTAATGCGCTGCTGACGCCACTGATTTTGAAACAAAAACGCCCGCTTCTGGCTGAATTTTTCAGGCTTCCAACCAAGGCTGAGGTTGATAAGCGTCTTGTTATTGGCGGTGTTGTGTTTGGTGTGGGTTGGGGGCTTGCAGGGTACTGTCCCGGGCCGATGATTACATCATTGAGTTTTGCTGACAGCGACATTCTGACAGTCGTGATGGCGTTTGTGGTAGGTACATTCGCCGCTCGTTGGGTTCTTCACCGAATCTCTTAATATCCATTATGCCGTGCCGGTCTGGTTCTCGCGGAGCATCTCCATCAGTTCCAGTGCCGGCATGGGTTTGCCATATAAATAGCCCTGTGCGTGCGGGCATCCAGCCTGCAGAAGCAGTTTCTTCTGCTCTTCGGTTTCAACTCCTTCTGCGATAAGCTCCAGGTCCAGTTTATTTGCCAGTGCTATGATGGCTTCGATAATGGCAAGATCGTTGGGATCCATTACTGAGTTTCTGACAAACGATTGGTCGATTTTCAGCCGGCATACCGGCAGTCGTTTGAGGTAGGTCAGTGATGAGTATCCGGTGCCAAAATCATCGATCGACAATAGTATTCCCATTTCCTTAAGCTGCTTCAGGGTTGGCACGGTTCTGGCCGTGTCCTGCATAATAAAGCCCTCGGTTACCTCCAGTTCAAGCCATTGTGGTTTACAACCAGTCTGATGTAGCACGCTTTGAACGGATTCAACCAAGTCAGCTTCGTGAATCTGTGCCCCCGCCAGGTTTACGGAGACCCTTCCTGGGTTGAAGCCAGCACGATACCACTCGACTTGTTGCTGACAGGCTTGTCGCATGACCTCGTTGCCCAGATCAATAATCAGCCGGGTTTCCTCGGCAATCGGAATGAATGCGCCAGGCATCAGGAGCCCCTTTTTCGGGTGTTGCCAGCGTACCAGTGCTTCGGTGCCTGTTATGCGGCCATTGCGCATATCGACCTGAGGTTGGAAATATACCCGCAGCTCCCCTTTTTGCAGTGCTTGTTTCAGCCCTGCTTCAACTTCCATGCGTTGCAGTGCCTGATCACTGAGGCTGGTATGAAAGTGCTGATACTGTCCGCCACCCATTTTCTTGGCCAGGTACATGGCGAGATCACTGTTGCGTGTCAATGCTTGAGCGGTATTGCCATCCTGTGGACATCGCGTGACTCCGATGCTGGCCCTAACGTCCAGATGATGCCCATGTTTGATGACGGGATCTGACAGGGCGGCCACAACTCGTGGCAGAAGTTCGTCTTCATGTCGAGTATCGGCACTGGCAGCCAACATCAGGAAAAATTCGTCACCGCCGTGCCGGAAAAGACGATCCCCCTTTCCAAGCAAAGCCTTAAGACGGTTAGCCACGGTGATCAGTACCTTATCCCCGACAGGGTGTCCAAGGCTGTCGTTGATCAGCTTGAAGCGGTCCAGATCAATATACGCCAGAGTGAAGTTTAGACTGTCGTGTACCGCTTGGCTGATGGCAAGTTCTAGCTGCTGATTGAAATTAAAACGGTTAGGCAATCCAGTCAGTGAATCGTGGTTGGCCTCATACTCAAACCGGTCGCGTTGTTCCTGCAACCCAAGTTGTGCCAATTCCAGTGCGCGCGTGCGTTCATCAAAGGCTTCCGCAAGTGCTTCAAGTTCATCATGGGTCCCAAGAGGCGCGCAGGTTGCGCGGCGGGTATCCTTTACTCTGCGATACAGTTCGATTATGGGTGAGGCTATCCCCTGTCCAATCCATGCTGCCAGTATGGCGGCTATCAAGGTCAGAATAATGCCAATGCCGACGAAGCGAGTTACAGTCGTTGTGATGACTGACTCGAATTGGGATTCAGGAATTCCGGCTTCAAGGCTTAAATCAAGTTGCTGTAGTAGTGGTGTGTCCACTGTCGGTCGCTGTCGACTGCTGATGTAATTGATGGTTTCATCATGGCCCAGGGTCAACACTGAAGTGTCTTCTGTATAGAGCCTCAGGAATCCTTCGTTTTCCCTAAAGGCATGACGTGCGACCAGTTCACGCAGGTCGAAGGCTGCCAACAGTGCGCCCTGAGTTGTGTCGTAGAACTTGATTGGCGCAATGACTGTCATTTGTCGGTTGGCAGGGTCGTTATAGAGCGCAATTTCCCCCATCGAGAGAGCGGCTCTCAATTCTGTTGACTGGTTAAACTCAGGCAGCCAGTGTTCGTCCTGATATACCGGCTGTCCATCAAAATCCAGCAGGGCTGCCGAGCGCATGGACGTCCCTGAAGAGAAGTTTGCCAACAATGGTGGTAAATCGGTGGTGCGAGCCTGACTGTCAATTAGCCCATTCACCATGAAAGGGTTTTCCGCCAGTCTTGCGGTACCCTCAACCAGATAGGCGATACGGTTTTCCAGCTGGATCAACGACGAGTGAGCGCTTTCCCCTAGCCCTTTGTATGCCTGCTGATATAGCTCATTGCGTAAAATGTAGGCAACCGTGAAAGTGACGATGAGCATAACCAGCGCCACAAAGCCGCATATTGTCAGTGTCAGTTTGCGCTGAAGGCTGCGGTAATGCTTGGGTGGCTGGTCAGAGGTCAATAACTTCATGGTGTCCCCCTTTTGCTATCGGTTTGCCGATAGGCTGGCGCCAGGTGCAGCCTGAATTGCCCCGGCTGGTCAGGAGCTGTCATTGAAAAATCCGATGCCACTCGTTCGCATGGTACTGCAGCGTTAAGGGCCTGCTTGATATTGTCGCTCAGTCCGGCCTCACACCGTGTTGCCGCGAACAGCAATATCCAGGCTGCGTCGTGTGACTGCAAAAGCGTTGAAACTGACGCTGGTTCGTTGCCGTAACGGTCAGTATATGCCGCTATGATATCGTCTATTGTATTTCCATGATGCCAGCTCTGCAGGCTGAGTAGATTGGGGGCGTTTGCCGAAACTGTCCAGTCTACTGCTGAGATCAGCAGGGGTATATCAGGCTGATCTTCGTACCATTCCAGGCTCTGTTCAAGCAACTGGCTGTGTAGTACCAGAATAATAGCGTCTGTTGCCGTATTTTGTTGGGTTTTAAGCTGTTGGGCCAATGGCTTTGTAGGGTCAAGCTTGATCTTTGAGTGGACCTCAAGGCCTGCCTTGATTGCCTCGGTTTCTATTGCGACAGCAAGATCTTCACTCAGAGCTGTTGCTTCTGTCAGCAGCTGTACTGTGCTGATATTTCGCTGACTTAGCTCTTGTCCCAGCTGTTTGGCTATCTGGAATGATGATGGCGCAAGGTTGATCAAGCGACTGTCGGCTGAAAATAGCTCGGTGTGGCTCATCCATGGATTGAGTATGGGCGGCGATGCTTCTGTGATCATATGCTGGGCCTGGAAAGAGAGTGGCCCTACTCCCGCAATAATCCCGATCATGGATGGTTGGCGAGCAAAGTCATCCAGTGTTCGGTTTGAGCGTCCGATAAGGTTGCGATTGTCGCGGGTTATTACTCGAATATCCGGGATCAGAGTTGGATCTGCTCTGCGAAACCGCTCGACGGCCAACTCTGCACCGCGCTTGATTTCCAGGCCAAGCTTGGGAGACACGGTGCTCAGATCAGTGTCTACGCCGATAAGCCAGCGATTCTCCTGGGGGTGCTGCAATGTCGTGTATTCGTGAGTGTACGCAAGGATATCGGCGCCGATGGTGGTTTCAAAGCGATCAGCAAGTGGTTGTACAGCGCGCTGAAACTGTATTCGTTCAGACCTGCTCAGTCGATGAATGTGGATGCCTGTGGCTGCAATTTCGGCCAGAAATTCGCTTTCCTGTCGTTCAGTCTCGGCGCGTTGCCAGGGTGTGATCGCGCGTGCCGTTTCAATCAGAAGGGTTTGCAGGCGTCCCGGTAATTGGTTAAAGCGTTTTCCGCTGATGGCAAATATATAGGCCAGATACGCGTGCTCGCTCAGGGTTAGATCGGTTTGTGCTTCGTGTATGCCCATACTGTGAATCGCCACCAGAGGGTTTTCCTGACCATCCACTACGCCGTCAAGAAGTGCCTGGCGCGTTTCGTGAAAGTCGATCGGTACCGCTTCCGCGCCCATGAGGTTGAATTGATCACGCAGCAGGCGGCTTTTCATGATTCTGATGTTGAGGCCCGCAAAATCTGAAGGTTTTTTCAACGGCCGGTTAGCGGTGAAGTGTTTGAATCCATTACCCCAAAAAGTAACGCCAACCATATTGATTTTATTCATTTTTTCCAAAAGCAACCTGCCTGGTTCGCCGTCCAGCATTGCATACATGTCTTCTCGCTCAGGCAGGAGGAAGGGCATGTCGGCATATTGCATCTCAGGCAGTGCCACGCTGAGTTTGGCGGAGGGGATCAGTAGGAGGTCAAGCTCGCCGCGTCGGGCCATTTCCAGCATCTGGTGGTCATTTCCGAGGGCCTGATTGGGGAAGAGCTGGATTTCAATACGCCCTTCTGTCTGGCGCTCGATCTCTTCCTTGAAGCGCATGGCTGCCAGATGGAGTGCGCTGCGTTCGGGAATGTTGTAGCCAAAGCGCAATACTTGGCTGCCAAGGCTGTTTTCTGCTTGCCTCAGTTGAACGGTGGTGTCTTGGTCGAACGGCCATACGACCAGCAATATCAGGATGAGCAGCAGTATAGCTACGGCAAGCAGGCTCAGGAGGTGCTTCATGTTATGGGCCTTAGTGTTTGAACCTGTTCAATATACCGCAATATTAATAAGGATATATGTCACAGATCAGGCATAGCTACTCCATGGCGTTTTAGTACCGGTTATGTATTAAGTATTAAGTATTAAGTATTAAAAATACATATCATTCGGCAATCTCTATTCGGTCGCGACCATTATGCTTTGCTGTATATACGGCCTTGTCAGCCCGGCCCAGTGGCGCATCCACTTCATGATCCGCTTTAGTGATGACGGTTACACCGATACTGGTAGTAACGTGCAATGAGTGAATGTCTGCAAAACTGATTGCGGCTATGGCCAGCCTCAGCCTCTCAGCTAAAATCTTGGCACCCTCCATGTCTGTGCCTGGAAGTAGGACGGCAAACTCCTCACCTCCGATGCGGCCAATAATATCGATCTGGCGCAGTTGGGTGGCGGCCGTATCTGCGAAGGCTTTGAGTACTCGGTCACCAGTCGCGTGGCCAAACTGATCATTGACCTGCTTGAAGTGGTCCAGATCTATCATCATCAGGCCGCAGCGCGTATTAAATCTGACCGCCCTCGCCCTTTCCTGCTCCAGACGCTCCATGAAATAGCGCCGATTGGCGAGCCCGGTCAGTGCATCACTTGTGGCCAGTCGATGTAGTTCTTGTTCACGCAGTTTCTGGCTTGTAATGTCCTGCACCATTCCGGTGGCCCGTAACACTCCAGTTTCATCGTGCTCGAAATCAGCCATTTCACGTACCCAGCGGACCTCTCCGCCAGCAACAACGCGGTGCTCAAGGTCGTAACGACCGCCTTGTATGGCATTGTGCCAAGTGCTGTCGACGAGTTCACGGTCGTCCGGGTGGACTCGGCTGATAAACAGAGCATAGTCTGGTGTTTGCTCCGGTGTAACCGAAAAAATGCGGTAGGTTTCTTCTGACCAGGTAAGTGACTGATCAGCAAAGTGATATTCCCAGCTGCCTACAGCGCCTATTCGTTGTGCCCTTCTCAAGCTGCGTTCACTTTCTTTAAGAGCTTCTTCAGCGCGGTGCTGCGCTGTAATATCAAGTAATACCCCATTCAGCATCTGCACACCATCTACAGAGCGCGATGCGCGGCACCTGTCTTCGATCCAGCGCCACTGGCCGTTGTTGTGCTGCAGTCGATAACGTCTGCGAATGCCCTTTGTCGGCCATTGAGTCCAATCCAGCGTCTGGCGAACATACTCGCGATCGTGTGGATGAATATGCTCAACCCACCAGTGGTCGTCCCCAATAATATGTTCTGGATGATAGCCAAGCAGATGTGTGCAGTTGGGTGATATGTAGTCAAGTGAAGTGCCGGGAATGCGAAGGCTGTAGGTAACAACAGGAGAGTCGCTCAGCAGACTGGTGAGTTGCAGCTGTGCCTGCTCCGCCTCCGCGGCGGCTGCATTCACGCGCTGTTGCATCATTTCTCTCAGCCGGCGCAGCAAAAGCAAAAGCAGCAGCTGGGTCAGCATATAGGCCCCTGCTGTAATCAGAATCAGAAGTTGCTGAGCGCGCCGCTCTTCATGCCAGAGTTCGGTTATATCCTGCCAGCTGATGATAATACCAGGAGGTGGCAGGGCTGAGTTCTCTGTCTGACTGCTGTAATCCTGTAGTGGGAAGCGTGCCAGACTGTATACGCGCTCTTCCCAGTTCAATATCTGAACACTGCCCTGCTGACTTAGCTCATCAAATGAAAGTTTTGAGCGCTGCATCCATTGGGTAACGCGGTCTGAGGTTGTGGCTTCTATGTAACAATCACAGGCTGATACAGGTTCTGGCTTGAACTCGTCCCAGACAGTTCGCTCAACATCCTTTCGATTTAGCAGCAGGGTCAGTTCGGCATCCAGCATGGGTGCCAGCCGGCTCAATACACTGTCAACCGAAGCGCCTGCCTCGAGTGCTCCGACATGCGCCAGCGTTCCATCCTGGCGGGTGTACCACACAGGCGTGACACCACGAATACCAGAATAAACGCGTCCAATTTCAAAGCCGGTCTGAGACTTGCCTGTGTGATTGGTGTTTACAATGATGGGGCGGATGGATGAAAGATCGTCGCCAAAATGGTCGGGGGCATGGACGCGCAGATAGGATTTTGCCGGTGGCAGGTGGAAGTGCAGCTGGCGCAGTGCATATTGTTCCTGCATCTGCCGCCATGCAGGTGCCACTCGATCAAACAGGGCCTTTCGGAGCCGGGCTGCTTCTTCACCGCCCTTGCCTCCCCCTTCTATCACGACCATGCGAGATCCATGGTAGAAAAGCTCCTGCACCACCGGGTCGGCTGCCACCATGGAGGCCAGCAATATCATTTTGTTTTCCTGCTCGTGCAATGTCAGTTCAAAACTTTGTTGCAATGAGTCAGCCTTGCGATCCAGCTGTTGCTGAAGCAGATTCTGGCGTTCATTCAAACTGTAGACTGTCATGCCAAAGAAGATCAGCAACAATAAAAGGCTGGAGGTGATCAGAAGTGCGCGAAAAGAGATGGTTCGCATAACGGACGCAGGGGCCTTGAAGGGTATCTTTAAACAGACAGTTTACCAGATGGAGCGTCAGTTACGACCGTATCAGGACTTATTGAGTAATCAAAACAGAAAAGGCAGCCCTGTGGCTGCCCTTGTTAGCTAATTCAAGTTGCTCAGTTGTGCTGAACTAGGCCATGATTGTCCATGATGTCTTCAATTTCAGACAGGCTGGCCGGGTCGTCGATGGTAGACGGTACAGTGTATTCCTGACCATCCGCAATCTGGCGCAGCAGCTTGCGCAGGATCTTGCCGGAACGAGTTTTGGGCAGGCGTTGTACCACGATGGCGCGGTTGAAGCAGGCGATCGGGCCGATTTCCTTGCGTACCATTGCGACCAGTTCCTTTTCAAGAACAGCCTCGTCCACATCGATGCCATCCTTGAGCAAGACCAAACCAATGGGGGCCTGCCCTTTAAGTGCGTCATTGATACCGATGACGGCGCATTCGGCAACAGCGGGATGATCGGCAACGATCTCTTCCATTTCGCCGGTAGACAAGCGATGGCCTGCTACGTTAATGACGTCATCAGTGCGGCCCATGATGAACACGTAGCCGTCTTCATCCTTGTAGCCGCCATCACCAGATGTGTAATAGCCTGGGAAGTCAGACAGGTAGCCGGCTCGGAAGCGCTCATGGTTGCCCCAAATGGTCGGCAGGCAGCTCGGTGGCAGTGGCAACTTGATGGCAATAGAGCCCTGTTCGCCTGCCGGCATCTGATTACCCTCCGAGTCCAGAATCTGCACATTGAAGCCTGGCACCGGCAAGGTGGCAGAGCCCGGCTTGGGCTCTTTTTGCTCGATGCCCATCAAGTTGCCACAAATGGCCCAGCCGGTTTCGGTCTGCCACCAGTGATCGATGACTGGTTTGCCGGTTTTTTCAATGGTCCAGTGGTAGGTTGGTGGATCAAGGCGCTCACCTGCCATGAAGATGATCTCAAGGCTGGACAGGTCGTACTTGCTGATCTCTTTGGCGTCAGGATCTTCTTTCTTGATGGCGCGGAACGCTGTCGGTGCGGCAAACAGAGCCTTGATCCTGTACTCCTCACAAAGGCGCCAGAATGCACCAGCATCCGGTGTGCGTACGGGCTTGCCTTCGTAAACAATAGTGGTTGCACCTGCCAGTAGTGGTGCGTAGACAATGTAGGAGTGCCCTACAACCCAGCCAACATCGGATGCGGCCAAAAATGTATCGCCGGCGTCGATGTTGTAAATCGCCTTTATGGAGTATTTCAGCGCGGTAGCGTGGCCACCGTTATCACGCACTACGCCTTTGGGCTTGCCTGTCGTGCCTGAGGTGTAAAGGATGTAGAGTGGGTCGGTGCCTTTTACCGGCACGCAATCGGCCGGCTCTGCAGATGCTACGGCCTCTTCCCAGTCCAGGTCGCGGCCGGCAATCAGGCTGGCTTTTGCCTGCGGACGCTGCAGTATGATGCACTTTTCAGGCTTGTGAGCAGATTGCTCGATTGCCTCGTCCAACATTGGCTTGTATTCGATGATTTTCGAGACTTCAAGACCACAGGAAGCTGTTACTACCACCTTAGGCTCAGCATCATCTATGCGAACTGCAAGCTCGTGAGGTGCAAAGCCACCGAATACCACGGAATGAATCGCCCCCAGCCGTGCAACCGCATACATTGCGATCAGGGCTTCCGGCACCATTGGCATATAAATTACAACGCGATCGCCTTTCTCCACGCCCTGCGCCTTGAGCACCCCGGCGAACAGTGCCACCTGATCACGCATTTCGCGATAGGTCAGCTGGCGCTTGGTATTGCTGACCGGTGAATCATAGATGACAGCCAATTGGTCACCACGGCCATTTTCGACATGATGATCCAGTGCCATATAGGCAGTGTTCATTTCGCCATCCGCAAACCAGCGGTCAATGCCGTTTTCATCCTTGGAGAGGATGGTTTGGGGCTGTTTGAACCAGGGCAGGTCTGCCGCCTTTTCGGCCCAGAAGGCTTCCGGGTTTTCAACAGACTTGGTGTACTCTGCATGGTAAGACATCGCAGCGGCCTCTAACTCTCGGGTTGGTGAATAGCTCAGGAGGTTTATAGTTGTATTGTTGACAGTCCCTGAGGCAGGTGGCGACACTTTAGCGAAAGTTCTTCCCGAGTAAACTAAGACAAAAGGCGTAAACAGCTACTTCGGTAAAGGCTGCAGGGCCGCAAAGCGAGCCATGCTGCAGGCTTCGGTAAAATTGATGCTGATCACATATGAAACGAATAGTCTCAAAGTGTCGACATGGTGTCACCAAGTAGGGGTAAATACCTATCAGCAACAAAAGACACTAAAAAAACCCGCACGGCGGGTGCCGGGCGGGTTCTTCAATCCAGTTTTGCGTTACATGTCGCTGGTCTGGACCGGGATGGCTGACTTCATGCCAGTCAGCTGGTTTCGAGCGCGCAGTTCATCATCGGTAATGCCGACGCCGTTATCCGACTTGGCATTCTCGAAGTAGCACAGAGTTGGCTGGTAGCCTTCCGCTTCCTGCTCGTCCAATTGGACGTAGGAACAGACAATCAGCAGATCGCCTTTCTGAGCCTTGTGCGCGGCCGCTCCGTTGACAGAAATGACGCCACTGCCATTTTCAGCCCTGATGGCATATGTGGTGAAGCGTTCGCCGTTGTTGATGTTGTAAATATGGATCATTTCATATTCACGAATGCCGGATTTCTCCAGCAGTTCACCATCGATGGCACATGAACCTTCATAATGAAGCTCTGCATGGGTAACAGTTACCCGGTGCAGTTTCGCTTTCAAGAATGTCTGCAGCATACTGAAAACCTGCGTCTTCTCTCTGTATGACCGGCTTGCCGGTACTCATTAACACCGCTCTCTGGTATCTGTGATACCGGACGTCCGTCCGCGGCTACCCCTTCACTGAATAGGCAAAGTGATCCCACAGGTTCCGGCTGGAAGCATGAGGGTGCCATGGAGGGGATGGACGTCGAATTGGTCCTGAGAAACAGCGATCTGAAAAAGCGGGTGCATTCTAGCACGTTTGTTTCAAATTATAAGTGCGCGTTCAGGAAAATTTATGCAACGCAGCAATCTCAAAATATTTTCAATACTGTATGACAAGCCCTCAGGCAAAGCGCCCTCTGTTTGGACTACAATGGCGCTCTCTCAACGGTTATTGCAATGGATGTACACGTGAACAACAAAAATCTGCACACACAGCTCAGCCAGTCACTGAACCAGCGTATCCTGATGCTTGATGGCGGCATGGGCACCATGATCCAGGAGCGCAAGCTGTCTGAGGCGGATTACCGTGGCGATCGCTTTGCCGATTGGCACCTGGACGTTAAGGGCAATAACGACCTTCTGGTGCTGACTCAGCCGGATTTCATTCGCGACATTCATATCGCCTACCTTGAGGCAGGCGCGGACATTATCGAAACCAACACCTTCAACGCTACCCGCATCGCCATGGCGGACTACGAGATGGAGGTGTTGACCCGCGAAATCAACGTGGCTGCTGCCCGCCTGGCACGCGAGGCGGCTGACAGGATAACAGCCCAAACTCCTGATCGCCCTCGCTATGTAGCCGGGGTGCTGGGTCCGACTAACCGTACAGCGACCATTTCACCGGATGTAAACGATCCAGGTTATCGAAATGTGACCTTTGATGAGCTGGTAGAGGCCTACACCGAGTCCATCGACGGTTTGCTTGAAGGTGGTATTGACATCATTCTGATCGAAACCATCTTTGACACCCTAAACGCCAAAGCGGCGATCTATGCCATTGAACACTACTTTGAGCAGCATGATATTCGCCTGCCGGTGATGATCTCAGGCACTATCACCGATGCCTCCGGGCGTACGCTTTCCGGCCAGACCACCGAAGCCTTCTGGAACTCGGTACGTCACGCCCGCCCGATCAGTATCGGGCTCAACTGTGCTTTGGGGCCGAAAGAACTGCGCCAGTACGTGGAAGAGCTGTCCCGGGTGGCCGATACCTTCGTATCCGTGCACCCCAATGCAGGCCTGCCCAATGCATTCGGCGAGTATGACGAAACGCCCGAACAGATGGCAGACGAAATCCGCGAGTGGGCACAATCCGGTTTTGTGAATATCGTTGGTGGCTGCTGCGGTACTACGCCGGAACATATCCGCGTTATTCGCGAAGCGCTGCTGGATCAGGCGCCACGGCAAATTCCTGAACTGGCTGTCGAGTGTCGCCTCTCCGGTCTGGAGCCGATGAATATTGGTGCTGATACCTTGTTCATCAATGTGGGTGAGCGCACCAATGTCACCGGCTCGGCCAAGTTCCGTCGCCTGATTAAGGAGGGTGACTACGAAACAGCACTTGAAGTGGCCCGCCAGCAGGTGGAAAACGGTGCCCAGATCATCGACATCAACATGGATGAAGGGATGCTGGATGCCGAAGCCGCGATGAACCGCTTCCTGAACCTGATCGCCTCTGAGCCTGACATCTCACGGGTGCCGATCATGCTCGACTCCTCCAAGTGGCATGTGATGGAGGAAGGGCTCAAGCGCATTCAGGGCAAGGGTGTGGTCAACTCGATCAGCCTCAAGGAAGGCGAAGAGAACTTCATCGCACAGGCGCGCAAGATTCGTCAGTACGGTGCCGCTGTAGTGGTCATGGCGTTTGATGAGTCCGGTCAGGCTGATACCTACAAGCGCAAAATCGAAATCTGTGAGCGTTCCTACCGTGTGCTGGTGGACAAGGTGGGGTTCCCGCCGGAAGATATCATCTTTGACCCCAATATCTTCGCCATTGCCACCGGTATCGAAGAACACGACAACTACGCCAACGATTTCATCAATGCGACTGGCTGGATCAAGCAGCACCTGCCCTACGCCAAGGTGTCCGGTGGTGTGTCCAACGTTTCCTTCTCGTTTCGCGGCAACGACAAGGTGCGTGAAGCGATTCACTGTGTCTTCCTGTACCACGCCATTAAAAACGGCATGGATATGGGTATCGTTAATGCCGGCCAGCTGGCGATCTATGATGACCTGCCGGAAGATCTGCGCGAGCATGTTGAAGACATCGTTCTGAACCGACGCGCAGACGGCACCGAGCGGATGCTTGAGCTGGCGGAGAAATACCGGGGCGGCGCCTCCGAATCATCGGTCAAACAGGATCTTGAGTGGCGCAGCTGGGAGGTCAACAAACGGCTTGCCCACGCACTGGTCAAAGGTATTGCTGACTATGTCGAAGAGGATGTGGAAGAGTGTCGCCACCTCTATGAGCGCCCGCTGCAGGTAATTGAAGGTCCGCTGATGGATGGCATGGGCATCGTGGGCGACCTTTTCGGTGCCGGCAAAATGTTCCTGCCCCAGGTGGTCAAGTCCGCTCGCGTGATGAAAAAGGCTGTTGCCTACCTTATGCCTTTCATAGAAGAGGAAAAGGCTGACAATGCCAGCAGCTCCGCCGGCAAGGTGATCATGGCCACCGTGAAAGGTGACGTTCATGACATAGGCAAGAATATCGTTGGTGTCGTTCTGCAGTGCAATAACTTCGAAATCGTTGACTTGGGTGTAATGGTACCTTCGGAAAAGATTCTGCAGGCCGCCCGTGAACACAACGCCGATATTATTGGCCTCTCCGGTTTGATCACCCCGTCTCTGGACGAAATGGTACATGTGGCAAAAGAGATGCAGCGCCAGGGCTTTACCATTCCGTTGATGATTGGCGGTGCCACTACCTCCAAGGCGCATACGGCGGTGAAGATTGAACCCAACTACAAGAACAATCAGGTCGTGCATGTTACCAACGCTTCGCGCTCTGTTGGTGTTGCTTCATCGCTGCTGTCAGAGACAAAAAGAATTAATTTCATCAAAGAGATACAGGATGAATATCAGGCAGTACGCGAACGTCACGCAGCGCGCCAGAATGATCAGCGCCGAGTAACACTGGAAGCCGCCCGTGCCAACCGTCAGCCGATCGACTGGAGTGATTACACCCCCGTCGCGCCAGCCAAACCAGGTATTCATGTGTTCGAGGACTATGACCTGGAGGAGTTGAGCCATTACATTGACTGGACGCCCTTCTTCCAATCATGGGAGCTGGCCGGGCGTTTCCCGCGCATTCTGGATGATGAAATTGTCGGTGAAGAAGCACGCAAGCTGTATGAAGATGCCAAACGGATGCTGCGCGATATCATCGACAACAAAAAGCTGCGCGCCCGTGGCGTTATCGGCCTGTTCCCCGCCAACAGCCGCAACGCGGATGACATCGAAATCTATACCGATGATACGCGGGACCAGGTTCGCATGCGCGTGCACCACCTTCGTCAGCAGACGCAAAAAGTCGAGGGACGCTACAACCATTGTTTGGGTGACTATGTTGCTCCCCATGACTCGGGTGTTGACGACTACATCGGCGCATTTGCGGTCACGGCTGGCATCGGTATCGATAAAATGATCGCCGAGTTTGAAGCTGATCACGATGACTATAACAGCATCATGGTCAAGGCCCTTGCTGACCGCTTGGCTGAAGCTTTTGCCGAGTGCATGCACAAGCGTGTTCGCACCGAGTTTTGGGGCTATGCCGCCGATGAAAACCTCGACAATGATGCACTGATTCGTGAGCAGTATCAGGGTATTCGCCCTGCTCCGGGCTACCCGGCCTGCCCCGACCATACTGAAAAGGCTCTGCTGTGGGAGCTGCTGGATGTGGAGCATAACGCAGGCATGACGTTGACCGACAGTTTTGCCATGCTGCCGACCGCAGCGGTCAGCGGCTGGTATTTCAGCCATCCTGATGCGCGATACTTCGGCGTTGCCAAAATTGGTGAAGACCAGGTCGAAAGTTATGCCAAGCGCAAGGGGATGAGCATGGATGAGGCCGAACGTTGGCTGGCACCCAATCTGGGCTATGAGCCGGAACAGAGCTGACCCCTCGTTTCGCACTAACCTGACAGGCTTTCCGGCCGGGCCTGTCAGGTTGTTGGTTTGCTACATTCAATCACGCCTTTTTATCATCTCAGGCCCATTCTTTAGCCCTAAGTCGATAGTGCCCGGGTATCAAAAAGCCCCTTCAGCCTTTATAATTTGTAGCCGATTTACAAGCGCCAGGCTCATTCATACAGCGCAGGGTGATTATCCATCGCCCGAACGAGCCCTTGGCAATCCAGCCATAAATCATTTCGGGGAAAAACATGCCTACAAAATCAAAAATCATCTATACCCTAACTGATGAAGCTCCGGCACTGGCGACCGCTTCGCTGCTGCCGATTATTCGCACCTTCGCTTCTTCTGCCGATATTGAAGTTGATCTGAGCGATATCTCCCTGGCTGCCCGTATTCTTGCTGCCTTCCCCGAGCGCCTCACCGAAGAGCAGCGCGTCGAAGATGGTCTCGCTTTCCTCGGCGATCTGGCCAAAGACCCTGATGCCAACATCATCAAACTGCCGAATATCAGTGCTTCCGTTCCCCAGCTGCGTGCCGCCATCAAAGAGCTGCAGGAGCAGGGCTACGACGTGCCTGAGTACATTGAGAACGCGCAGACCGACGAAGAAAAAGAAGCCAAGTCCCGTTACGCCGGCATTCTCGGCAGCGCTGTAAACCCGGTTCTGCGTCAGGGCAACTCTGACCGTCGTGCGCCGGCTGCGGTCAAGGCTTTCGCTCGCAAGCACCCGCATTCAATGGGCAAATGGAGCAAGTCTTCACGCTCCCACGCGGATTACATGCGTGGCGGTGACTTCTTCTCCAGCGAACAGTCGGTCACCATGCCTGAGGCAACCGATGTACGCATCGAGTTTGTTCCCAATGGCGGTCAGCCGGTCCTGAAAAAAGAGCTCAGCCTGGAAAAAGGCGAAGTTCTGGACAGCATGTTCATGAGTGCCAAGGCGCTGGACGCTTTCTTCGAAGACACACTTCAGGACTGTAAAGAAGCAGGTGTCATGTGGTCCCTGCACGTCAAGGCGACCATGATGAAGGTATCTCACCCGATCGTGTTCGGCCATGCGGTACGTGTGTTCTACCGTGAAGTATTCGACAAGTATGGTGAGCTGTTCGAGCAACTGGGTGTTAACCCGAACAACGGCATGAGCAGCGTCTACGAGAAGATCAAGTCTCTGCCACAGTCCACTCAGGACGAAATCGAAGAAGCGATCCATGCCTGCTACGAACACCGCCCGGAAATGGCGATGGTTGATTCCGTTAAAGGTATCACCAACCTGCACATCCCGAGTGACGTAATCGTTGATGCGTCCATGCCGGCCATGATCCGCAACTCCGGCCAGATGTGGGGCCGCGATGGCAAGCAGAAAGACACCAAGGCTGTTATGCCTGAGTCTACCTATGCGCGCATCTACCAGGAAATGATCAACTTCTGTAAAACTAACGGCGCGTTCGATCCCACTACCATGGGCAGCGTACCGAACGTGGGATTGATGGCGATGAAAGCCGAAGAGTACGGCTCTCACGACAAGACTTTTGAGATCCAGGCTGATGGTACCATGCGCGTCGTGAAGGCTGACGGCACTGTCCTGATGCAGCACGAAGTGGAAAAAGGCGACATCTGGCGCGCCTGCCAGACCAAGGACGCGGCGATCCGTGACTGGGTCAAGCTGGCGGTCAACCGTTCACGTCAGTCCGATACTCCGGCCATCTTCTGGCTGGACCAGGAACGTGCGCACGATCTGGAGCTGACCAAAAAAGTCAAAGAGTACCTGAAAGAGCACGATACAGAAGGTCTCGACATCTCCATCATGTCCTACAACGAAGCGATCCGTGTTTCCATGGAACGTCTGATTCGCGGCCTGGACACTATCTCTGTGACCGGTAACGTTCTGCGTGACTACCTGACCGACCTGTTCCCGATCATGGAACTGGGTACATCTGCGAAGATGCTGTCCATCGTGCCGATGCTGGCTGGCGGCGGCATGTACGAAACCGGTGCCGGCGGTTCTGCACCGAAACATGTTCAGCAGGTCATGCAGGAAAACCACCTGCGTTGGGATTCACTGGGTGAGTTCCTGGCACTGGGCGTTTCTCTGGAAGAGCTGGGCATCAAGAAAGGCAATGTCCGTGCGAAGGTACTGGCAACCGCACTCGATAAAGCAACCGAGCGTCTGCTGGAAAACGGTAAGTCACCTTCACGCAAGGCCGGCGAACTGGATAACCGTGGCAGCCATTTCTACCTGGCCCTGTACTGGGCACAGGAAGTGGCTGCTCAGGCTGAGGATGCTGATCTTGCAGCCGAATTCAAGCCGCTGGCTGATGCGCTGACTCAGAACGAGCAGACCATCGTGGACGAGCTGAATGCGGTACAGGGCAAGCCTGCCGAACTGGATGGTTACTACCACGCAAATCTCGATACCGTGTTCAAGGTGATGTGCCCAAGCGCTACCTTCAACAAGATCCTGGATGACTTCAAGTAGTAATCATTGATGATCTAAAAAGAAAAAACCCGGGCTTGCCCGGGTTTTTTATGCCTGTCTGGAAGGATCTCGGCAGCCATACCTGAGCTGCCGAGACCTGCCGATCAGATCTCAATCCGCTCCCAGTCGCCTGCCAGAGAATCTGCAGCCTTGTGACTGGTCACAACAGCCATGCTCGCCTTTTCGGGCGAGAGCCAGGTCGATGCCACGCGCTTGAGGTCATCAAGCGTGATCGACAGAATCCGCTGGCGGAAGGCCTGACGCACCTCTGGCGTGCGGCCGAACAGGCTGCTGTGGTAGGTCGATTTGGCTTCTCCGGCTGGGGAGCCGGGCTTATCCATGGAGCTGACTACACCCAGAATCGCCTCCTGTAGTCGCTGCGGATCCCCCTCAGAGGTGGCCAACCACTGCAGCGCCTGATCGAAGTCGTCCAGCGTTCCCTCTATGCGCGGATCGCGATAGGAAAAGAAGCGGAAGATAGCATCGCCATTGTCCTGCCCGGCGCCTGCCCCATAGGCCCCACCCTTCTCTCGGATGGCACGGTGAAGGTAACCGTTACGCAAATAGTCACCCAGTACGGTCAGTGCTGCTGCGTCCGGGTGGCCTGTTGGTACTGTCGGGTAGGCCTTGGCACAGAAACTGACCTGGGTACTGGTTAGCCATAGCTGCTGAACCGCCGAGCGGGTTTCGGGCAGTGACAGAGCAACAAAATCACCTCGACTGTCAGCCTGACCTATCCAGAACTGCTCAAGCTGCTGACGCAGACTGTCACGATGCTCCTCTTCACCGACCAGCAGGAAGCGACGAGGCGCCGACCGAATACGCTCATGCAGCGCCGTCAGCTCAGCTGACAGAGCCGTCAGCATATTCTCCTCTGCCAGACTTTTGTCCAGCTGTTTGACAAAGCGTACGCCGGCAAGGCCACGGGTCTGGTGTGACAGTCGGGCTACCGGGCTGAAACCGGCCCCTGCGGCCATCATCGCCAGGCTGTGGCCTGATCCGGTAATGCTCTGCTCACGGCGTGCACGCTGTTGCGCCACAATTTCACGGATGCGGGCAGTTTCATCAAAACGCGCATCAGCAAGCGTTTCGGCCATCAGCGCGGTCAGTTTTTCACTGTTAACGCTAAGGGCCTTGCCGGACATCACCAGGTAGGCGCTGACCTGTTGTTCGTCATCGACGCTGCCTCGCAGGCTTGTGTAAGCATGCAGTCCACCGGTCACTTGGCTCTGGTAGGCCTGATTGGCGCGATAGTCGCGATCACCACAGCCGAGCTCTGTCAGGCAGTAGGTGTACAGAGGCATAAGGGATTGTTCACGCTCACTCAGTTCAGGCAGGTCAAGAATCACCTGCTGGTAAACCAGACCGTTGGTACCGGCACCAAACCAGGTCGTTTTAAGCGGATCGGTGGCCAGTTCAGTGGCAGTCGGCAGGTTAAGCTCAGCCGGGACGTCCTCAAGGGTGACACAGGGCAGAATGCTGTCATCATCAACCTGCTGTTGGCGTGCTTCAAGCGCCTGAGAACGATCAATAATATCTTGTTTATCGCTTTCGCTCAGGCCCGCCTTGATCTGTTCCAACCGTGCCGCTTCAGCTGCATCACGACGGGCAGCCAGTTCGGCATCCGGTCGCAGTGTCAGGCGCACACGGTGCGGATTGTCCAGCAGCCAGCGGCGTACCAGCCCAGGAATGAACGCTGGATCCTTGATCTGCTCGCGCAGCTTTTCCAAGGCGGGATCAATGTCCAGCACCCCAATCGGGTTGCCCCGGTGAATGGCCGCCGGCATGGCCGACAGAATTAGTTGCAGACCAAATGGGTAGCCGTCACCGGTAATTTCACGCTGACTCAGCTCCAGCTGATGAAGCTGGGCCTCAACCGTTTCCTGCGGTACGCCCTCTTCTGCAACCTTTTCAAGCGTATCGATCACCAGTTGCTCGAAGGCCGCCGCCTTTTCAGGCTCGCTGCCTTCAAGGCCACACATAAAGCTCATCTCGCGGTTGGAGTCTTCAAGTCCACACAGCGGTGAAGGGGCGCTGCCCAGATCGGTCGACTCAAGTGCTGCCCGTAATGGTGAGCTGGAGTTGTCCAGCAACACCCGACTGAGCAGGTGGGCCTGCATCAGCTGATCAAGCTCAATCGAGCGCGGCAGCAGCCAGCCTATGACATGATGGGTAGATGCTGTCAGGTCGTCCTGTTCGAGCGCATACGCCTCTTCAGCTCTCAAAGGGGCGAAATAACGCTTCTCGTTGTCTACGCTCAATGTCTCATCACGGCGTTCAAAGCGGGACAGAGCCTGCTCTTCAAAGCGCTGCTGCAGCTCTTCAACCGGCAGGTTGCCAAAGGTCATGAAGACTGCGTTGCTGGGATGGTAATGACTGCGGTAGAACTCCAGCAGTTCTTCGTAACTGAGATCCGGAATACAGTCCGGCTCACCACCGCTGTTGTAATGATAGGTGGTGGTGGGAAACAGGTAGCGTGTCAGCGTTTGCCACAGCGTGGAAACCGGTGAGCTCATTGCCCCCTTCATCTCGTTGTATACCACCCCCTTGTACACCAGTGAGGAGTCAGGGTTGGCTGCTTCGCTGAACTCGACACGATGTCCTTCCTGAGCAAAATCCAGTGGATCAAGTCGTGAAAAGAAGGTGGCATCCAGATACACATCCAGCAGATTGAAGAAATCCTTCCGGTTCTGGCTGGCAAAGGGATAAGCCGTCCAGTCACTGCTGGTGAAAGCATTCATGAACGTATTAAGCGAGCGCCGGGTCATCATGAAGAAGGGGTCGCGAACCGGATAGCGCTCACTGCCACAGAGTGCGGTGTGCTCCAGAATGTGTGCCACACCGGTAGAGTCTTCCGGCATGGTTCTGAACGCAACCAGAAATACATTCTCATCATGCTCTGACGCAATGTGATAATGCAGCGCCCCAGTTGTAATGTGCTCATACTCCGCCACTTCAATATTGAGTGACTCAATCGCCTTGTGTTGTAGAAAGCGGAACCCGGGATGACAGATTTCAGTATGCATAGAGTGCCTTGTGTCGGAATTCATGTCGTATTTACCTCATTGTAACCATTCCGGATCATCATTGCAGTTCAACCTGACTGGCCTGTTTGTTGCGCTGCCGCATGACGCTTTTCGGAATGGCTGTAGTGCTGGAAAAGAACAGACGATTCGTTCCCAATCCCAGTCTATACAGGCGATTTTGGCTGATCGAAAATATTATTGTGCAATGCACAAAACGGGCTTGACACTCTGCTTCAGGATCACTAAAGTGAACTCATTGTTGCAATGCACAAAAACGCAGCGAATGCTGCAAACGTCATTGAAGAGGTGACTTACTATGTACGAGAACATGAAAGACAAAATGAAGCCGGTCATGGATATGGCTGAAATCAACAAAAAGACCACCGAGAAGCTGATTGCTCTGCAGTCTGCCTACGTGTCTGAATTTGTTAACGCCAGCCTGAACCAGATGAAGACCCTGTCCGAGTCACGCGATCCCAAGGCTGCACTGGAGCTTCAGGTCAAGTATCTGAAAGAGATCGAAGCCAAACTGACAGACGTGGCCGAGAAAGAGATGGCTGCCCTGGTTGAAGCCAAGGAAGAACTTACCGGTCTGGTTGAGAAAAGCGTTGCCGAAATCGGTGACCTGAAGGATGTTCCCTTCATGGCTGAGCTGCAGAAGTTCATGAAGCCGATGGACATGGCTGCCAAAAGCAGCAAGTAAATCGGTGGTTGGGGTTGTGCGTTTGCACAATCCCCGACCTGCTGGCTGCGCTTGATTGACTCATCCGTGGCATGTATTCAGCACTGCTGCTGTCTGCTAAAAGATACTGAATTTCGTCGATCTGGCAGCAGATTAACGCAAATCAAAAAGAATTCACTTTGTTGGCTGCAGGTTTGACAGAGTGAGAATTGAATGTCTATCATGCAGTTTTTGCACCGCAGCAAAAACGCTGAAGTCGGTTCTTTGCACTGTTATTAAAGGTAAGTGACTATGTACGACAACATGTTGAAAGAGATGCAGGACAAAATGAAGCCCGTTACCGAGCTGGCTGAAATCAACAAAAAAGCTGTTGAGAAAATTTTTGCTCTGCAGTCCGGCTACTTTGCCGATTGCGTTAATGCCAGCCTGGCTCAGGTTAAGGCACTGGCTGAAGTGAAAGAGCCGAAGCAGGCACTGGAGCTTCAGATGGGCTTCATCAAGCAGCAGGAAGCGAAGTGGACCGAAGTTGCCGAACAGGAGCTGGCCACGCTGAATGAAGTGCGTGAAGAAGTATCCAGCCTGTTCGAGCAGAGCCTGAGCTCACTGAGCGAAATGCCCTACTTCGACCTGACCAAACTCGATCTGCCCAAGTTCGACATGAACCAGTTTGATATGACCAAGTTCGATATCAGCAACTTCATGCCGAAAACTGAAGCCGAAAAGCCGGCAGCCAAGCCTGCTGCTCGCAAGGCCGCTTCAGCAGCCAGCGCCTCTGCTGCATCCTGATACCGCCTCTTCGCTGTATATGAAATGACCGCCCAAGGGCGGTCATTTTTGTTTCTGTACCGAGCGCCTATCTGGCCAGATCGGGTAGCTCTCCTCTGAGCCCCATCGCAAACTCCATTACCCGGTTACGTGCCGGCGGCAAGTGCCCTGCCAGCCCCAAGCCCGCATTCCGAAGCAGTTTGAGCGGCCCAATATCATTGCTGAATATGCGATAGAATCCGTCCATGACTTGCATCATCAGCAGGTTGTGGCGGCGGCGCTGTTTCTCGAAACGCTCAAGCACACTGAGATCACTGATGGATTCGCCACATTGATGCGCTGCAAGCAGCGTTTGTGCCAGTGCAGCTGCATCCAGCAGACCAATATTGACGCCCTGCCCGGCCAGCGGATGAATCATATGGGCAGCGTCCCCGACCAGCACAACCCCTTCATGGCAATATTGCTGAGCATGCTGACGTCGCAGCGGGAAACTGCTGCGCCCCTGTATCTCGGTGATATGGCCCAACTCGCTCGGAAATACAGCATGCAATTGCTGCAGGAACTGTTCTTCAGGCAAGGCCAGAAGGCGTTTGACCTCGTTTGGCGTGTTGTACCACACGAGTGAAGCGTTGTGTCCACTCAACGGCAAGAAGGCCAGCGGCCCGGTCGGGGTAAACTGCTGCCAGGTGATATCCTCCTGGCCATAGGCGGTCGTAACACCGGCGACCAAGGCATGCTGTTCGTAATCCCACTTGGTCACACCGATACCGGCTGCCTGGCGTACCTTTGAGTCTCCGCCATCCGCTGCCACAACCAAACGACCTACCAACTCGCGGCCATCCTCCAGTTGCACCAGTGTTGCACCGGGAACATAGTCAATCCGCGTTGTAGGAGCTGGCGAAATCAGATCGATATTGTCAAATGCTTTCAGGCGCTCCAGCAGCGCAATCTGGATCAGGCGGTTCTCAACGATATGACCAAGGTGGTCGTAGCCTATAGCAGTGGCATCAAACTCGGTGGCTGCGGCAGTTGAGCTTTTCTCCCACACTTTCATGCGTCGGTAGGGGCAGCTGCGTCGGTCCTTTATTCCACCCCAGGCGCCGATATTCTGAAGGAAGCGTTCGGAGGCAATACTCAAGGCGGACACGCGCAGATCGTGGGGCTGGGAAGGCTCGAAGCCGGCAGGTAGTTGACGCTCCAGCACGGCCACCGACAGGCCGGAATTACCCAAGGCGCAGGCCAGTGCCGACCCCACCATTCCGCCACCGACAATCAGAATATCGTATCGGGTTTTCATCAGGCTGCTCCTTCAAATCGCAATGCGCGTCAGTATACCGGAAGCCCCGAATGGTCGCTTGCGTCAGATCAAACCGTGACTATTGTGCGCAAGGAAACAAAAAGCCCCGCAGTTGCGGGGCTTTAGGGTGGCGCGTAGCAGAGTCACAGTTCGGTAATACCGCCCATGTAAGGCTGCAGCACTTCGGGTACGCGAACAGAGCCACTTTCGGTCTGGTAGTTTTCCAGTACAGCGACCAGTGTTCGGCCAACAGCAAGGCCGGAACCGTTCAGCGTGTGTACCAGTTCCGGTTTGCCGGTTTCCGGATTGCGCCAACGTGCCATCATGCGACGCGCCTGGAAATCACCCATGTTGGAGCAGGAAGAGATCTCGCGGAACTTGCCCTGCCCCGGTAGCCAAACCTCGATATCGTAGGTCTTGGCGGCACTGAAACCGAGATCGCCGCCACAGAGGGCGACAACCCGGTAGGGCAGATTCAGTTTCTGCAGAATGGCCTCAGCGTGCCCGGTGAGAGCCTCAAGGGCATCCCAGGATTTTGCCGGCTCGACCACATGTACCAGCTCAACCTTGTCAAACTGATGCTGGCGGATCATGCCACGAGTGTCACGACCAGAAGCGCCTGCCTCGGAACGGAAACAGGGTGTGTGGCAGGTGTACTGCAGTGGCAGCTGGGCCGCGTCGATGATCTCGTCACGCACCGTATTGGTAACCGGGACCTCAGCGGTGGGAATCAAGTAGTAGTTTCGATCACCCAGCGGTGTGCGGAACAGGTCTTCTTCAAACTTGGGTAGCTGGCCGGTTCCGAGCAGTGAGTCGGCATTGACCAGATACGGCACATAGATTTCGGTGTAGCCGTGCTCGGCAATATGGGTGTCGAGCATGAATTGGGTCAGGGCGCGGTGCAGGCGGGCAATCTTGCCTTTCATTACAGCAAAACGAGAGCCTGTTATTTTGGCGGCAGTTTCAAAGTCCAGCTCGTTGTTTTTTTCTCCCAGCGCAACATGGTCCTGAGGCTCAAAACTGAACTCTGCCGGAGTGCCCCAGCGGCGGACTTCGACGTTGTCCTCTTCATCGGCTCCGGCAGGCACTGATTCATGCGGGATGTTGGGAACACCCAGCAACAATGCATCAAGTGTAGCCTGCACCTGATTCAGGCGCTGTTTGGCATCGTCGAGTTGCTGGCCCAGGCTCTGCACTTCATCCAGCAGGGGCTGGATGTCTTCGCCGGAAGCTTTCGCCTTGCCGATGCTCTTGGAGCGAGTGTTGCGCTCATTCTGCAGCGCTTCGGTTTCGGTTTGGATGGCTTTGCGCTGATTGTCCAGCTCGATAAAGCGCTCAACCGGGAATTCAAACCCTTTCTTTTTCAGCAGCTCAGCGACTGCTTCAGGGTTGGCGCGTACAAATTTAGGATCCAGCATGAGAGCAAACTTACCTTGTGTTGTCAGTACAGAGTTGTCAGAACAGACGGGTCAACCACAATCCGGCACCCAGTGCGGCAATGCACAATAGAACGCTTAATGATATATAAATCAGGGCCGACATTATATGCCCCTCGCTGATCATCGCCACCGTTTCCAGAGAAAAGGTCGAGAAAGTGGTAAAGGCACCCAAAAATCCAACCATCACCAGAGGTCGAAGCTCTGGCGACAGGCGAGCCTTTTCAAGGATCAGTACAAAGCATACCCCCATCAAGAAAGAGCCCAGTACGTTTACGCTCAGCGTACCGACCGGGATGGGATGCTCAGCGTTATTGAGCCAGCCACTGACCCAGTAACGCGCCACCGCACCGAGTGCTCCTCCCAGCGCCACAGCGAACAGATGTATCATCCTGCGCTCCTTGGATAACGTCGCCGTGGGCTGCGCTGGTCCTGTTCACGAAGGCGTTGCAGTTTTTCACGGATTTTGATTTCCAGCCCACGTGGTTCGGGCTCATACCAACGTTGATGAGCCAAGGCCTCCGGCAGATAGTTCTCCCCTGCCGCATATGCATCCGGCTCATCATGGGCATAGCGGTATTCATCACCGTACCCAAGCGACTTCATCAGACTGGTGGGCGCATTGCGCAGATGATCCGGCACCGGATGAGAGCCTTCGCCTCTTACCTGCATCAGACACTGGTTGAATGCCTTGTAGACTGCGTTGCTTTTGGGTGCGCAGGCACAGTAGATCGCAGCCTGTGCTATCGCCCGTTCACCTTCGGCAGGACCCACGCGCTCAAACGCGTCCCAGGCTGATAACGCCACCTGCATGGCACGGGGATCGGCATTGCCAATATCTTCCGATGCAATTGCCACCAACCGGCGCGCGACATAGAGCGGATCAGCGCCGCCATCCAGCATACGGCAATACCAGTAAAGCGCCCCGTCCGGTGAAGAGCCACGCACCGACTTGTGAAAGGCAGAAATCATGTCGTAGAAGTGATCTCCGCCCTTGTCAAAGCGGCGCCCTCCCGCCTGTAGTACTTCGTGCAGTACTGCTTCCGTTACGAGGTGGGTGCCGTCAGCTTGCGGCTGTGCCAGATCAGCAGCAATCTCAAGCAGATTGAGTGCGCTGCGGGCATCACCGTCAGCCGCTGTAATCAGTCGCTGCAGCAGGTCAGGTTCAACTTTCAACTGAAGCGACCCCAGCCCTTGCTGGACATCGCTCAAGGCATGATGGACAACCTGCATCAGCTCATCGGGCTGCAATGCCCGCAGCAGGTAAACGCGCGCCCGGGACAAAAGAGCATTATTCAGCTCGAAGGACGGGTTTTCGGTGGTTGCACCGATAAAGATCAAAGTGCCATCTTCCACATAGGGCAGAAAGGCATCCTGTTGTGATTTGTTGAAACGGTGTACCTCATCCACGAACAGGATGGTCTTGCGCCCGCTCTGCGCCTTTACCTGACGTGCTTCTTCTACCGCCTGGCGAATCTCTTTCACGCCTGACAGTACGGCCGACAGGGTGATGAAATGCGCATCGACCTTGTGCGCGACCAGTTGTGCCAAGGTGGTTTTGCCGACCCCCGGCGGCCCCCACAGAATCATGGAGTGGATCAGCCCCTGATCCAGCGCCTGACGTAATGGTTTACCCGCTGCGAGCAGGTGACTCTGACCAGCATAGTGCTCCAGTGTGTGCGGTCGCATGCGGGCGGCCAGAGGCTGATAGCCGGTGGCCTGGTTGCTGAACAGGTCCTGCATCAGAAGCCCGGATCTTCAATCAGGTCAGCGCCTGGCGGCAGGCTGAACTCAAAAATGTCCTGCGGCAGTTCCGGGTTGTATTCCAGGTCATGCAAAACCAGCATGCTGCGTTGGCCCAGGCTGTCCTCCATGGACAGTTCTGTCAGGCGCTCCTGTTCAAACAATAGCCGTATACGGGCGAATGTGTTGCCTTCAGGGTTCAACGGCCGTAATTCAAACAGGGAGATGCCCTGTTCGTTTTCATCGATGCGACTGATACTGAACTGTTTTTGCAGTTCGCTGACCTGGCCATTCAGAATCAGCGCAGGGGCGCTGTTGCCATGTGAACCGGAGGGTCTGCGAGTCACCTGGTCCAGGTCTGGATCATGTATCCAGATCGACTCCCCATCACTGACGATCTCCTGCACGAATGGCTGTTCTGTTACCCAGCGGAAACGGTCCGGACGGGCCACGTAAAAATAGCCAACCGATTCCTCGGCGCGGTCACCGTCACTGCTGAGCGCAAACTGGCTGAACTCGGCTCGTGCCGATTCATACCCGGACAGGCGCTGTTGCAGATCGTCGGCCGGGCCTGCAAAGGCGGTGCCTATACCCAGCGCCAGTGTAGCCATCAGTTTTTTCAGCATTTCAGTTCCTCGGTGGTGGCGGTGCCAGCACTTCGCGCTGACCATTACTGCCCGCCTCGGAAACAACCCCTGCTGCTTCCATGGTTTCGATCATGCGTGCAGCACGGTTGTAACCGATTTTGAGCTTGCGCTGTACGCTGGAGATGGACGCCTTGCGGGACTCGGTCACGAACGCTACCGCCTCGTCGTAAAGTGGGTCCTGTTCGTCATCAAACAGATCACCACCGCTGCCGCCATCTCCTGCTGACCCATCTGACAGATTCACGTCAATGTAGTTCGGCTCTCCCAACAGCTTCCACTGCTCAACCACTCGATGGACCTCGTCATCGCTGACGAAGGCACCATGTACACGGTTCGGAATGCTGGTACCGGCCGGCACGTAGAGCATGTCACCATAACCCAGCAGACTCTCGGCCCCGCCCTGATCAAGGATGGTGCGTGAGTCGATCTTCGATGACACCTGGAAGGCGATACGGGTCGGAATGTTGGCCTTGATCAGGCCAGTGATCACATCCACGGACGGGCGTTGAGTGGCAAGAATCAAATGTATGCCGGCCGCCCTCGCCTTCTGTGCGATACGGGCAATCAACTCCTCGACCTTTTTGCCGACCATCATCATCATGTCGGCGAATTCATCAATCACCACCACAATATAGGGCAGCGTTTCCAGCGTTGGGGCTGGCTCATCATCGGGCAGGCCGTATTCCTGCGGATTCCATAGCGGGTCCGGGATCGGCTTCCCTGCTTCCTGCGCTTGAATGACCTTGTCGTTGAAACCGGCAATATTGCGCACACCCATCTTGGCCATCAGGCGGTAGCGTCGCTCCATCTCGGCGACACACCAGCGCAAACCACCCGCGGCCTCTTTCATATCGGTAATGACGGGGGTCAGCAGATGTGGGACGCCCTCGTAGACCGACAGCTCCAGCATTTTGGGGTCAACCAGAATCAGTCGCACTTCCTCCGGCGTTGCCTTCAGCAACAGGCTTAGCAGCATGGCGTTGACGCCCACTGACTTGCCCGAACCTGTCGTACCGGCCACCAGCAGGTGGGGCATCTTGGCAAGGTTGGCTACCACTGGATTGCCGGCGATATCGTTGCCCAGTGCCAGCGTCAGGCGTGAGGAGGCTTCCAGATAAGGCCTGGCGTTCAAAACCTCGCTCAGGTGAACGGTTTGCCGGACCTCGTTTGGAATTTCCACCCCAACAACGGATTTGCCCGGAATGACCTCGACCACTCGCACACTCATGACGGCCATGGAGCGGGCAAGGTCGCGCGACAGGTTACTGATTTTGCTGGCTTTCACCCCGGGGGCTGGCTGAAGCTCAAAACGTGTGATGACAGGGCCCGGATTGACCTCAACCACTTCAACGACTACGCCAAAGTCTTTCAGCTTACTTTCCAGCAGGCGTGACATCTGCTCCAGCTCATCTTCGCTGTAGCCCTGCTGCTGCTGCAACTCTGGCGGATCAAGCAGATCAAGAGATGGCAGTCTGGGTAACTGTTTGCGTTTGACCGGGGTCGGCTCACTGTCAGGCTCATCCGCCATCGGCTGGTGAGTTTCAGACAACGGCACAATCTTAAGGCTACGTTTTGCCGCTTCTGCAACCGCTCCAGCGGCTGCACTTGTTTTGGCCACGGCCGCTTTCGCGGCAGTCGTAGACTCTTCTGAAGACGGAATGACAGTATTTCCCGCAATGGATGGTTCCATGCGTGGTTCAATGCGTTCATGCATGGCTGGGGCTGGGGCTGGGCTGACCGGTCGTGAAACACGAGGTGCCACGTCAGGTGGATCAGCTGCTCTCGCAAACGCGTTATTTGCAATGGCGGGTTCGTCTGCAGTCGTAAGGGGCAGCCGTCCGCGCAACTGGTCAACCATCCGCAGAAGAGCGCCACCAAGCAGTTCGAGCAGCTCCTGCCACGAGAACTCCAGAAACAAGGTCAGGCCCAGCAGCATCAGAGTCCAGAACAGAATTGAGCTTCCGGTAACGCTGAACCAGCTGACAGCCCAGTCAGAAGTGGCCTCGCCCAGCAAGCCGCCCACCGTAAACGGGTAATGCAGGCTGTCGTTGGAAAGATGGATGGATGACAGTGTGCACAGGGCTAGCAGGAAGATAGCGGCCCCCAGGCTGCGCAGCATCAGGAATGGCAAGGTTTCCATAATACCCACGCGGACCTGGCGCAGATAGCGCCAGGCTGGCCACAACACCAGCAGCGGTAACAGATAGGCGCCTACGCCAAAAGCGGAAATCATGCCATCAGCCATCCAGGCGCCTGCAGTTCCGGTAAAATTCTTCACCTCTGGCTGGTAAGCCAGATGCGACCATCCCGGGTCGCGCGGGTCATATCCAATCAGTGCCAGCAATAAAAACAGACAGGCTCCAGCCAGCAGGATCAGCCCACCCTCGCGGGCAATACTGGCCAGCTGGGTTGTCAGAGAAGGCACTGTGGGGGGTCGCTTTTCACTCAATCCGGTTTTCCTTACACTCAACAGATCTCGATGCAGCGGCAAAAATACCATATATCGGCCACGGACACCGAATATTGCCATGCTCACCCGTGCTGTCATAGACAATCCGCCATCGCGGGTTTAGAGTCGGCTGCAATCAGTAACAGGAACCATTCAATCCGGATACCCAACACCCATGAGTGAAGTACAACACCATCGTCTGATTATCCTGGGCTCTGGCCCTGCCGGTTACACCGCTGCCGTCTATGCTGCACGCGCCAACCTGAACCCGGTCGTAATTACCGGCATGCAGGCTGGCGGGCAGCTGACCACTACCACCGAAGTCGACAATTGGCCCGGAGATGTGGATGGTGTGCAGGGCCCTGAGTTAATGCAGCGGATGCAGGCCCATGCCGAACGCTTCAATACTCAGGTGATTTTCGACCACATTAATGAAACACAGCTACAGAGCCGTCCTTTCCGCCTCAAGGGTGATATGGGCGAGTACAGCTGTGATGCCCTCATCATCGCAACAGGGGCATCGGCACAGTACTTGGGCCTGCCGTCCGAAGAGGCCTTTATGGGCAAAGGTGTCAGCGCTTGTGCCACCTGTGACGGCTTTTTCTATCGTGGCCAGAAAGTGGCCGTGATCGGTGGTGGCAACACCGCTGTTGAAGAAGCACTCTACCTGTCCAATATTGCAGCAGAAGTCACCCTGATTCACCGTCGTGACAGCCTGCGCTCCGAGAAAATCCTGCAGGACAAAATTCTGGAACGGGCTGAAAACGGCAACATCAATATCCTTTGGAACCACCAACTGGACGAAGTGCTGGGTGATCAGAGTGGGGTCACCGGCATTCGCGTCCGTAGTACAGCCGATGCCTCCACGCATGAGCTTGATCTGCAGGGCGTGTTTGTCGCCATTGGACACAAGCCCAATACAGAGCTGTTTACAGGACAGCTGGAGATGAATGACGGCTATCTGAAGATTCGCTCAGGCCTTGAAGGCAAGGCAACCCAAACCAGCATTGAAGGTGTGTTTGCGGCAGGTGATGTGTGTGACCACATCTACCGTCAGGCGATTACATCAGCCGGTTTTGGTTGCATGGCAGCACTGGATGCCGAAAAATATCTGGATGATCTCGACGCCTGATGATTCCGTGGCTGGCTGATGACAACCTGCTCTTTCCTCCGCTCGATAAGGCCCTGGCAGAGCCCAGCGGCCTGTTGGCGGCTGGCGGAGATCTGAGCAAGGCAAGGCTTTTGAGTGCCTATCGCAGCGGGATCTTTCCCTGGTATAACCCCGGGGAGCCTATACTGTGGTGGAGCCCTGACCCGCGTTGCATTGTGTTGCCGGACAAACTGCACGTATCGCGCAGCCTGCGCAAACGCTTGCGCCGCACTGACTACCGGGTGACTTTTGATCAGGCCTTTGAGCAAGTGGTCAGAGCGTGTGCAGGGCCGCGTAGAGGACAGCAGGGCACTTGGATCAGCCATGAGATTTTCTCCGCTTACGTGAATCTCCACCACCAGGGCATCGCACATTCGGTTGAAGTCTGGATGGGTGATGAACTGGTCGGCGGGCTTTATGGCCTGGCCATTGGGTCGGTTTTTTTCGGCGAGTCAATGTTCTCGTACCAGCGTGACGCCTCAAAAGTAGGCTTCACTTGGTGCGTGACACAGCTCAAACAATGGGGATATCAGCTCATTGATTGCCAAGTATATAACGACCATTTGGCGAGCTTAGGTGCGATAGAAATCACACGACATGACTTTGCTGCAAGTCTGGATCAGCTGTGTGAACAGTCGCTTGATCATATCTGGCAATTTTCCATTACCCGCGAGGCAGTTTGTGAAAATTCGTGTGGCTGATCTGTGTGCGCTGCGGTTCTATGCTACGCCAGAACATGATTGCAGCTACCTGCCTGACCGCCAGGCGCGCACCCTTTTTGTAGACCCGCGTGCCGATATTGATCGTAACCTGTACAGCCAGCTGTCAGAACTGGGCTTCCGGCGCAGTGGTGGACATATCTATCGACCGCATTGCGAGCAGTGTCAGGCCTGTATTTCCGTTCGCATACCTGTTGCTGAATTCAACCCCTCCAAAACACAGCGGCGTATTGAGAATCGTAACGCCGACCTGACTGTTCGTGCTGTTCCCTGCCAGCTTACGCACGAGTACTACGCGCTTTATGAGCGTTATATCAATCAGCGCCATGCTGATGGCGACATGTACCCTCCCTCCCCGGATCAGTTTTTCAATTTCCTTGTGGAAGGCACGGTGGATTCCTGTTTTTACGAATTCCGCAACCCAGAAGGTACGCTCCTGGCAGTGGCGGTATCCGATATGCTGGAACAGGGGATGTCGGCTCTCTACACTTTCTATGATCCTGATATGGAGTGGCGCAGTCTCGGTGTGTACGCCGTTATCTGGCAGATTCGACAAACTGCAAGGAGCGGCAAGGAGTGGCTGTATCTTGGCTATTGGGTGGAAGACTGCCGCAAAATGAACTACAAGATTCGCTACCGGCCGCTGGAGATGCTTATCAACAGCGAGTGGCGTCGATTGAGCCCTGAGGCAAGTACCGATTAGCTTTTGAAATCGGGCGTCTTTTAGGGCACAATACTGCGCTTTCCACACTCAGGCTAACCAGCCTCAAAGGTAGGTAGTGAATGGCTAAAGAAGATTCATTTGAAATGGAAGGTACCGTTATCGATACCCTTCCCAACACCATGTTCCGCGTTGAGCTCGAAAATGGCCACGTTGTGACTGCCCATATCTCCGGCAAAATGCGCAAGAACTACATCCGTATTCTGACTGGCGACAAGGTCAAGGTCGAACTGACTCCCTACGACCTGAGCAAAGGCCGTATCGTTTACCGCGCCCGCTGATATCACGAGCGCGGCTGCGGTGGATGGCAGCCCTCAGGCTGCCACCGCTGCGACCTCCAGACAGATCTCTCCATCCTCGCCGATACCAATATCCACTTCTCCGCCGGATTCTGCCAGTTCTCCAAACAGAATCATCTCGGCCAGCGGCTTCTTCAGCTTTTCCTGAATCAGACGCTGCATCGGGCGGGCGCCCATCTTCTCGTCATAACCGTTCTCAGCCAGCCACTGGCGTGCAGCCTCATCCACATGCAACACTACATGTTTGTCGTCCAATTGAGCCTGAAGCTCAGTCAGGAACTTGTCGACCACACCCTTGACGATTTCCAGAGTCAGGGGCTTGAACTGAATCACGGTATCTAGGCGGTTGCGGAACTCCGGTGTAAACAGTCGTTTCAGAGCCTCCATTGCATCCGTGCTGTGGTCCTGCTGAGTGAAGCCGATTGACGGCCGGCTGTGTGCTTCGGCACCTGCGTTGGTTGTCATCACCAGAATGACGTTGCGGAAGTCTGCCTTACGACCGTTATTGTCGGTCAAAGTGCCGTTATCCATCACTTGAAGCAGCAGGTTGAACACCTCAGGGTGCGCCTTCTCGATCTCATCCAGCAGCAGTACGCAATGTGGTGACTTGGTGATCGCTTCTGTCAGCAGCCCTCCCTGATCGAAGCCCACATAGCCTGGAGGCGCACCGATCAGGCGTGAGACGGTGTGCCGTTCCATATACTCTGACATGTCAAAGCGCACCAGCTCGATACCCAAAATGCGCGCCAACTGCTGGGTAACCTCAGTCTTGCCGACACCGGTTGGGCCGGCAAACAGGAAGCTGCCCACCGGCTTGTTTGGCTCCTTGAGGCCTGCACGAGACAGTTTGATGGCCGAAGCCAAAGAGCTGATCGCTTCATCCTGCCCCAGTACCACCATCTTGAGATTGCTTTCCAGCTTACGCAACTGATCCTTATCGGATGTGGACACGCTTTTCGGCGGGATACGTGCGATCTTGGCGACCACCGACTCGACTTCAGCCACGTCGATGACCTTTTTGCGCTGTTCAACGGGCATGAGCCGCTGATAGGCCCCCGCTTCATCGATTACATCAATGGCCTTGTCCGGCATATGCTTGTCATTGATGTAGCGATCCGCCAGCTCAGACGCTGCGCGCAGTGCCGCATCGGTGTACTCCAGGTCGTGATGCTCCTCGAAGCGAGACCGCAGGCCGCGCAGAATGTGGTAAGTATCATCCACGTTCGGCTCAAGCACATCAATTTTCTGGAACCGGCGCGCCAGCGCACGGTCTTTCTCAAAGATGCCACGGAATTCCTGAAAAGTGGTCGACCCGATGCATCGGATCTCGCCGGAGCTGAGCAGCGGCTTGAGCAGGTTGGAAGCGTCCATGGAGCCGCCGGAAGCGGCACCTGCCCCGATAATGGTATGGATTTCATCAATAAACAGGATAGAACGCGGCTGTTGTTTGATCTCGTTCAGCAAAGACTTCAGCCTTTTTTCGAAATCACCGCGGTACTTGGTGCCCGCCAGCAACGCACCCAGATCAAGGGCATAGACAATGCTGTCGGAGATAATATCCGGCACCTTGTCTTCAATGATCAGTTTTGCCAGTCCCTCGGCAATCGCTGTTTTGCCGACACCAGCTTCCCCCACCAACAGAGGGTTGTTCTTGCGACGACGTGACAGAATCTGTACCACCCGTTCGACTTCGGAGTCACGCCCCACCAGAGGATCGATCCGACCCAGTGCAGCCTGCTGATTCAGATTGACGGCATACTGAGACAGGGCGCTTTTGCTGCTTTCACCACTCTCTTCACCATCAGCACCCAGCCCGGGTTCGTCAGACTCCTGTTCGTTGATGCGGGATATACCGTGCGAGATGTAGTTGACCACATCCATGCGTTCAATGCCCTGCTGCTGCAGAACAAACACAGCGTGACTTTCCTGCTCGCTGTAGATGGCCACCAACACATTGGCGCCATTGACCTCAGACTTGCCGGAGGACTGCACATGGAAAACTGCACGCTGCAATACGCGCTGAAAGCCAAGTGTCGGCTGGGTTTCCATGTTGGGAATGTTATCCGGCAGCAGTGGTGTGGTTTCATCGATAAACACCGACAACTGCTGGCGCAAACGGCTCAAATCGGCGCCGCAGGCATTGAGCACCGCAACCGCCTGACGGTTGTCGAGCAACGCCAACAGCAAGTGCTCAACCGTCATGAATTCATGTCGCTTATCCCGGGCTGACCGGAATGCAACGCTCAGGGTGTCTTCAAGCTCTCGATTCAGCATGGCATTCGCCTCCCGTCAGACCGATTCCACTTCACACAGCAGAGGGTGCTTGTTCTCTCTGGCATATTGATTCACTTGTGTGGCTTTAGTTTCAGCCACATCGCGGGTATACACTCCGCATACGCCTTTACCCTGAGTATGGACCGCCAACATCACTTGTGTAGCCTTCTCTTGGTCCATATTGAAAAAAATCATTAATACCTCGATGACAAAATCCATCGGTGTGTAGTCATCGTTCATCAGCACCACCCTGTACATGGGAGGGCGCTTGAGTTGCGGTTTGGTTTCCGCTGTTGCCAAACCACCATCATCATCGTGGTGTTCTTCATCAGCATTATGGTTTGAACTCATGAGCCTGAACTCGCGTTCGTTCACAAACAACGTCGATACCTTCGATATTAGTCTAAAACAACCGGGAAAAAACCCGGCAATGTCTAGTGTCATTAACTGCAAATGCTATACTCGCGCTTACAAGGAGAGGTTAAAGGCAGCCGACGGATAAGTCCATGGTGCTGCCCTTGCCTGTAGTCCCTGGCGTAGAAATGCATACACATAAGGAGTTCCTGCAACGCCGCATCCCTGTTTTGATCGGTATTGCAGGTAATGACCAAGGAGCTGTGCTCCGAATGTCACGGGGGAGTATTTTATGCAAACAGGGACAGTCAAGTGGTTCAACAACGCCAAAGGCTACGGTTTTATTCTGTCCGAGGCCTGCGAAGAAGAGTTGTTCGCGCACTTTTCTGCCATCGCGATGGATGGCTACAAAAGTCTCAAGGCGGGCCAGGCGGTCCAGTTCGAAATACAGCAGGGCCCAAAGGGGCTGCACGCTGTGAATATTCAACCTGCGGAGTAGCCAACCGGTCGCTGCATGTCGAGAATCCTTCTGTTCAACAAGCCTTTTCGTGTACTGACCCAGTTCACGGACTCTGAAGGACGCTCGACACTGGCGGATTTCATCAAGGTTCCTGGTGTCTACGCAGCCGGTCGCCTTGATTTTGACTCCGAAGGACTGCTGATTCTAACGGATGATGGTCGGTTGCAGCAGCAACTGGCCAACCCTGCATTCAAGCTGCCCAAAACCTATTGTGTTCAGGTTGACGGCGAAATAAGTGAAGCGGCACTTAATTGGCTGCGCCAGGGCGTTCAACTCAAGGATGGCCCGACTCGCCCGGCACGGGCTCGTCGAATCAACCCGCCCCGCTGGCTTTGGCCACGCAACCCACCTGTCAGGTTTCGCAAGGAACAGCCTACCAGCTGGATCGAACTGATCATTACCGAAGGTCGCAACCGACAGGTCCGCCGCATGACTGCAGAGGTCGGCTTCCCTACCCTGCGTCTGATCCGTTGGTCGATCGGTAATTGGACACTGGAGTCGCTGGCGCCAGGGGAGTGGCGCGAGGAGCAGGTGAACCTGCCCGCGCCACCTGCACGACCCGCTGCCGCACGGCGCAACAGTCGTCGTCCGTCTGCAAAACGCCCGCGCAGCCGAGCCTGAATCCTCACCGGACAAATACGCTGCCAAACTGCTATTATTGCGCCCGAATCCAAACCTTGTCGGGAGTTTCAATGCGCTGGACACCCCACGCAACCGTTGCCTGCATCGTTGAACAGGAAGGCCGTTTTCTGCTCGTCGAAGAGATGGCAGGTGGTAAAATCGTTATCAATCAGCCCGCGGGCCATCTGGAGCCCGGCGAGTCCTTTGTTGAAGCCGCTCGGCGCGAAACCCTTGAAGAAACCGGTTGGCAGGTCGAGCCCGAGGCTCTGCTGGGCATGTATACTTACTTCGCCCCGTCCAATGGTGTGACCTATCACCGTTTCTGTTTTATCGCGCGCGCCGTTGCCGAGCTGCCTGACGCCAGTCTTGATGAAGGCATTATCCGCCCGCTCTGGCTGACACGAGACGAAATGGAGCAACACCGCGCCCAATTGCGCAGTGAATTGGTGACCCGCTGCGTTGATGATTATCTTGCAGGCACCCGTTACCCTCTGGACTTTATTCAGGAAACTGTCTGAACCATGAATTCTGCTAACGCCCAGACCAAAGTGATCGTCGGCATGTCCGGCGGTGTTGACTCTTCCGTATCGGCTCTGCTGTTGCTGCAGCAGGGCTATCAGGTCGAAGGCCTGTTCATGAAAAACTGGGAAGAGGATGACGGAACCGAATACTGCACGGCCAAGGAAGATATGGCCGATGCCCAGGCTGTGTGTGACAAACTGGGCATCCCGCTGCACAGCGCCAACTTTGCGGCCGAGTACTGGGACAATGTATTCGAACATTTTCTGGAAGAATACAAGGCCGGGCGCACCCCCAACCCGGATATTCTTTGCAACCGCGAGATCAAGTTCAAGGCATTTCTTGAGTATGCTCAGCTGCTGGGCGCTGATCTGATTGCGACCGGCCATTACGTGCGCCGTGGTGAGCGTGACGGCCATACCGTACTGCTCAAGGGACTGGACCCGAACAAGGACCAGAGTTATTTCCTGCACCAGGTCGGCGAAGATGAGCTGAAGCTTACACTTTTCCCGGTTGGTGAGCTGGAAAAGCCCGAAGTGCGTCGACTGGCGGAAGAACATGGGCTGATAACCCATGACAAGAAAGACAGTACCGGTATCTGCTTTATCGGCGAGCGTCGCTTCAGCGACTTCCTGAAACAGTATCTGCCGGCACAGGCTGGCAAAATCGAAACACCTGACGGTGACGTGATCGGTGAGCACCAGGGACTGATGTATTACACCATCGGTCAGCGTCAGGGGCTCGGCATAGGGGGGCTGAAAGATTATCCTGAAGAGCCCTGGTTTGCGGCGGCGAAAGATCTGGATCGAAACGTGTTGATCGCGGTTCAGGGACAACATCCCCTGCTCTATTCCAACTGGCTGCATGCAGGTGATATTTTCTGGATCAGCGGCGAAGCACCCGAGCTGCCGCTGCGCTGCAAGGCTAAGGTGCGTTACCGTCAGGCGGATCAGGACTGCACCGTGGAAGCCGCTGCCGAAGGCGGTTACAGAGTGGTGTTTGACCAGCCGCAACGTGCCGTAACCCCTGGCCAGTCTGTTGTATTCTACGTAGATGACCTTTGTCTTGGTGGTGGTGTCATCGAAACCACCTCGCGCCATTCGATAGCCGGCTCGGCTAAGGAGCACTGATGTCGCGTCAACATGATGAACAAACCATCGCGCTGGCCGGAATGTTTCAGGCCGCCAGCCTGGTGGACCAGATCGCCCGTCGTGGCATGGTGCCGCAGAACAACCTTGAAACCAGCATCGCCAGCCTGTTCGTGACCGATCCGCGCCAGACGGAAGATGTCTATGGCGGTGTCAACAACATCCCCTACTCGCTCAACCTTGGCCTGCGTCACCTGCAGGACATGGTGGACAAGAACGAGAGCGCCCAGAACAAGCAGATTGTGCAATATGTACTGGGCATGATCATGTTGGAGCGTCAGCTCGACAAACACCCAGACGTGATGCAGAAGGTCGGTGAAGGTATCGATGAGGTGGCACGCAAGGCGCGCTATTTCAGTGAGCAGGATGACAACGCCGAGCTGGACCCCTCTGCCTATACCCACAGCAACGTAATCGCGGCGCTGGATGGCCTGTATCAGACCACCGTGAGCACCTTTAGCTTCCGCATTCAGGTGGGAGGTGACCCCCGTCATCTTCAGAACAGCGAAAACGCCGCCCGTATTCGCGCTCTGTTGCTGGCCGGTATCCGTTCTGCCCTGCTCTGGCGGCAGGTTGGTGGCAAACGCTGGCATATGCTGTTCTTCCGCTCGCGCCTGAAACCTTCGCTAAGACGCATCCTCAAGTCATCCTGATCCAGGCCGCACTGGCGTACCCAGCTGCGGTCATTTCCCGTATAATTCGCGCTTTATCGACGCAAGCCAAAAGTGAGACTGTGTAACATGGAGCTTTCTGCCCTTACCGCCGTATCCCCGGTTGATGGCCGCTACGGCAGCAAAACTGCCGACCTGCGTGCTGTATTCAGTGAATTCGGTCTGATCCGTTTCCGCGTCCAGGTCGAGATCCGCTGGCTGCAGCAGTTGGCCGCCCACCCGCAGATTGTGGAGGTTCCGGCGCTGAGTGAAGCCGCCAACGCGCAGCTGAACCGCATCGTGGACGAATTCGGTATCGAGCATGCCGAGCGCATCAAGGAAATTGAACGCACCACCAACCACGATGTTAAAGCGGTCGAGTACTTCATCAAGGAGCAGATCGCCGACAACGCCGAGCTGGCCGCGATCAGCGAGTTTGTTCACTTCGCCTGCACCTCGGAAGACATCAACAACCTGTCGCACGCACTGATGCTGCGCCATGGCGTTGAAGTCACCCGCAATCAGATGCAGCAGGTAACCGATGCCATCGCGGCACTGGGGCGCGAACATGCTGACCAGCCGATGCTGTGCCGCACCCACGGCCAGACCGCTTCGCCGAGCACCATGGGCAAGGAGATGGCCAACGTCGCCTACCGCCTGCAGCGTCAGCTGAAGCAGATCGACAATATCGAATACCTGGGCAAGATCAACGGTGCTGTTGGCAACTACAACGCCCACCTGTCCGCCTATGCCGATATCGACTGGGAAGCCAACGCCAAATCTTTCGTCGAGAGCCTGGGGCTGAGCTGGAACCCGTACACCACTCAGATCGAGCCGCATGACTACATCGCCGAGCTGTTTGATGCCGTGTGCCGTTTCAACACCATCCTGATCGATTTTGACCGTGATGTGTGGGGCTACATCTCGCTTGGTTTCTTCAAGCAGAAGACAGTCGCCGGTGAAGTAGGCTCTTCCACCATGCCGCACAAGGTTAACCCGATCGACTTCGAAAACTCCGAAGGCAACTTGGGTATCGCCAATGCGATCATGCAGCACCTGGCCAGCAAACTGCCGATCTCCCGCTGGCAGCGTGACCTGACTGACTCCACCGTACTGCGCAACCTGGGTGTGGGTTTTGGCCACAGTCTGATCGCCTACCAGGCCAGCCTTAAGGGGATCAGCAAGTTGGAAATCAACGCTGCTCGCCTGGCTGAAGACCTGAACAACGCCTGGGAAGTGCTGGCCGAGCCGATTCAGACCGTGATGCGCCGCTACGGCATCGAGAAGCCCTATGAGAAACTGAAGGACCTGACCCGTGGCAAGACCATGAACCAGGCCACCATTCAGGACTTCATCGACACGCTGGATATGCCCCAGAGTGCCAAGGATGAACTCAAGGCGCTGACGCCATCACTCTACACTGGCAACGCCGCGGCTCAGGCCAAGCGCATCTAAGTTGTTTCACGGGGCCTTCTGGCCCCGTTTTTGATTCCATCACAGTCCAGTCTTTTACAGGTACAGGTATGGAAACACTGCTCGCTACCGATAATCACCCCATCCGATATGTCAGCCTGGGCAAGGGCCAGCCAATTGTGTTTCTGCATGGCTGGACCTCCGGCGCTCGCGAATGGCTCCCTTTCGCCTCCGAGCTGGCCGAATCCCATCAGGTGTTTTGCTGGGATGCCCGTGGACACGGCACCCATGAACCTCCACCGTGCGATCAGATGGCGATCAGCCAGATGGCGGCCGATCTTGACCGTCTGCTAACCGAACATGATCTGCGCGATGTGGTACTGGTGGGCCACTCCATGGGTGCTCTTATCAGCTGGGAGTACATTCACAGCTATGGACTTGGACGCCTCGGCGGCCTGTGCATAGTAGACCAGTCCCCCAAACTGGTTACCGATATCGACTGGCCCCTGGGCATCTACGGCGACTTTGATTACGACCGCAACCAGCGCTTCCTGCAACGGCTGGAGCAGGATTTCGCGGAAGGAGTGCTGGAATTGGCGGCACACGGCCTTAATCGACGCAGCCGCGAGAACTATGAAGCCAACTCGCGTGGGTTTCAGCAGATGCGTGATTATCTGCGCGGACTGAACGCACCGGCACTGACTCGGTGCTGGGATTCACTGACACAGCAGGATTACCGCGACCTGCTGCCGCAGATCGACCTGCCGGCTCTACTTATCTACGGTGACAGCAGTCAGTTCTACGGCTCGGAGGTGTCGCAGTGGGTTGACGCGCAACTGCCCTTCCCCGAACTGCATATCTACCCCAAGGCGGATCACTCACCACATCTGTGGCATAAAGAGCGCTTTGTGCATGACCTTAAACACTGGTGTCGACGACTGTGAGTCTGGTACGTCCTCTGTTACTTTGTCTCACCCGCCTTGCCCCCTATAATGCGGCTCAATTCTGTTTGTGAGGCACCGCATGCTCGACAATATTCGCATCATCATGGTCAACACCTTTCACCCCGGCAACATTGGCGCTGCGGCCCGTGCTTTGAAAAACATGGGCCTGAGCCAACTCTGGCTGGTTGACCCCATCGAGTTTCCGCACGCAGAGGCTGAATCCCGTGCAGCCGGTGCCAAGGATCTGCTCGATAATGCCGTGGTCGTCAAGACCGTCGAAGAGGCCATTGCCGATTGTCAGCTGGTCATCGGTACCAGTGCCCGCCAGCGCAGCTTCGATCAGCCTCTGATGGACGCCGAAGCCGCCGCAGCCATGATGGTGGATGAGTCCCGCAGCGGCCAGATCGCCATTCTGTTTGGCCGCGAAACTATGGGGCTGACCAATGAAGAGATGCTGCTGTGCAACCGCCATCTTTACATTGACGCCAACGAAGACTATCCGGTACTCAACATCGCCCAGGCGATCCAGCTGGTCACCTACGAGCTGCGCCGAGCCGCCCGTGGTGCACAAGCAGTATCCGAGCCTGCCCCCTACCCGCGTCAGGGTGAGATCACCCTGTTTTATGAACATCTTGAAAAGGTGCTGCGTCGCACCGGCTTCATCATCCCTCAGCATGAGGGGCGAGTGATGGACAAACTGCGCCGCTACTTCAATCGCACCCGCCCCGAAAAGGCCGAGCTGGGCATGCTGCGCGGCATTCTGACTTCGGTTGAAGAGGTACTGGAGCGCGAGAAGCACTGAACCAAAGTCGACTTCGTTGCCAATGCCCCACTCTGTCAGACTGAGGTCTGTAATCAACAAGGAGAGACCCATGAGCCATTCACACAGCCTGCTTGAGCTGGCCGCCCAGGCCGAAGCCCTGCGCAACAGCCTGCAACAAACCGCTCGTGACTATGAACAGTTCGAATTCAATGTCGAGGGCGTGCACAGCTGCATGGCACGTATTCAGAAGTGTATTCGTATGGTCGGCAACGATCGTCAGGCCGCGCTGGCCAACCGCGACAAGCGTAAGGTGATGGCTGAGCTTGAAGATGCGGTCACTGAAATGGCGGAGCTACTTAATCTTGATCACTGAACTGAATTGGGGCGAGCTAAGCCCTGAAATCTTCCTGCGTGACTACTGGCAGAAAAAGCCCCTTTTGATTCGTAACGCCTTCCCCGGCTTCCAACCGACAATCGATGCCAATGAGTTGGCCGGCCTGGCATGTGAAGATGATATCGAGTCACGCCTGATCATCAATGATCCAGCCAGCGGGCACTGGGCACTTGAGCACGGCCCTTTTGCACCCGAACGCTTTGCTGAGCTGGGTGACGCCCCCTGGACTCTGCTGGTACAGGCCGTGGATCACTGGGTGCCGGATGTTGCCCCGCTGCTGGAGGCTTTCAACTTCATCCCTCAGTGGCGGCGCGATGATCTGATGATCAGTTACGCCAGTGATGGCGGTGGTGTAGGACCGCATTATGACAACTATGATGTATTCCTGCTGCAGGCAGAGGGCGTGCGCCGCTGGGAAGTGGGTGGCCTGTTTGGTGAAGACTCCCCTCGACGTGAAGACACTCCGGTCATGATCTTGCCTGAATGGCATGCCGAGCAGAGCTGGGAACTGAATCCGGGGGATATGCTCTACTTGCCGCCCCGTGTGGGTCACAACGGGGTGGGTGTGGGTGATGGCTGCATGACCTGGTCGATCGGGTTTCGCGCCCCTTCCCATGCAGAGATCCTGCGTGGCCTGACGGACACGCTATGCGATTCACTCAGTACCGACTTGCGCTACACCGATGCTGACCTGGCATTGACTGCCAAGCCGGGTGAAATTGATGCAGCCGCAATTGCGCGCCTAAGCTCAATCCTGCAGCAATACCTTGGCGACCCTGACCGACTTGCACACTGGTTTGGTACCTTCATGACTGAGCCAAAGTACCCGGAGCTGGCCGGAAGTGATGAAACCCTGACAGCAGCCGAATTAGCTGAAGCGCTTGAGGAGGGTGCGGAACTGGTACGTGCAGAGGGGGCACGACTGGCTTGGCATCAGAACAGAGACTCTAGCCTGACCTTGTTTGCGGATGGGCAGCCATTTCCTGTTTTCGCAGTTGCAGCAAAAAACCTAGCGCAGCAATTGTGTCTTCATCACAGGTTTAGACCTTTGTTTGATGACGAGACAGCACCCCTGCTGCTGGCATTACTCAACCAAGGTAGCCTGTATCTCGAATAAGCGGCATCAAACTCTCATTTCAACTCTAAAGGCCATTCTTTCACGAGTGGCCTTTTTTATTTCGGATCGACTTTGGTCGTAAGGAAATCCACCATAAGTCACTGATATAGCGAATTTTTACTGAAAATGTAGTGAGAATTTTTTAGATTTTTTAGATATAAGCCAGATAACCAAAATAACTTAAAACCCGTGTAAAACACGTTTTTATTGACTAATACCAAAGTGGCTAATCCTTAAGTTTTAGGCACTCAAACCACGGTAATTACTGGGGTTTTAGAGTTTCAGACTCGTTTTCCTATTGTAGTTAAATTACAGCCGAAAAAAGGTTTCGAATGTAGTGAGACTACATTTTTGTTGCTGTGCACAAAATCATTTTGACACCCTCACAGCATGCGCCCATTATTCGCTTCAACAAGGCACTGCCACTCCAGCGGAATGACAGTGCCGCAAGATCTGGAACGGGGTCACCCGATCCAACATTACCTAAACACAAACACTGTGAAGGAATGACCATGTCAGCTTACAAAAACGAGATCGATGCCATCGCTACCGTCCGCGCTGCCGCCGGCAACACCTGGGAAGCGATCAACCCTGAATACGCGGCTCGCATGCGCATTCAGAACCGTTTCAAGACCGGTCTGGATATCGCACGCTACACTGCCAAGATCATGCGTCAGGATATGGCCGAGTACGATGCCGACAGCTCTCAGTACACTCAGTCTCTGGGTTGCTGGCATGGTTTCATCGGTCAGCAGAAGCTGATCGCCATCAAGAAGCACTTCGGTAACACCAACAAGCGCTACCTGTACCTGTCCGGCTGGATGATTGCCGCGCTGCGTTCCGAGTTCGGCCCGCTGCCCGACCAGTCCATGCACGAGAAAACCTCTGTACCAGCGCTGATCGAAGAGCTCTACACCTTCTTGCGCCAGGCTGATGCCCGTGAAATGGGCGGACTGTTCCGCCAGCTGGACGACGCTCGCGAAGCTGGTGATGCAGCGAAAGAAGCTGACATCCAGGCTCAGATCGACAACTTCCAGACCCACGTTGTGCCGATCATTGCCGACATTGACGCCGGTTTCGGTAACGAAGAAGCCACTTACCTGCTGGCCAAGAAAATGATCGAAGCCGGTGCCTGTGCGATCCAGATCGAAAACCAGGTATCTGACGAGAAGCAGTGTGGTCACCAGGATGGCAAGGTAACCGTTCCGCACGCCGACTTCCTGGCCAAGATCCGCGCCGTACGCTACGCATTCTTGGAGCTGGGTGTTGAAGACGGTGTCATCGTTGCCCGTACCGACTCTCTGGGTGCCGGCCTGACCAAGCAGATCGCCGTAACCAACGAACCGGGCGACCTGGGCGACAAGTACAACAGCTTCCTGGATGGTGATTACATCGACAGCGCAGCTGACATCGACAACGGTGACGTGGTTGTTAAGGCTAACGGCAAGCTGCTGAAGCCGAAGCGTCTGGCCTCTGGCCTGTTCCAGTTCAAGAAAGGCTCCGGTGAAGACCGCGTGGTTCTGGACTGCATCACGTCGCTGCAGAACGGTGCCGACCTGCTGTGGATCGAGACTGAGAAGCCGCATGTAGGTCAGATCGCGGCGATGGTTAACCGCATCCGTGAAGAAGTGCCCAATGCCAAGCTGGTGTACAACAACAGCCCGTCCTTCAACTGGACGCTGAACTTCCGCCAGCAGGTATTCGATGCGATGGTTGAAGCCGGTCAGGACGTATCCGCCTACGACCGTGCCAACCTGATGAGCGTTGAATACGACGAAACCGAACTGGCCGCCGTTGCTGACGAGAAGATCCGTACCTTCCAGGCTGATGCAGCCCGCGAAGCCGGCATCTTCCACCACCTGATCACACTGCCGACTTACCACACTGCGGCCCTGTCTACCGACAACCTGGCCAAGGAATACTTCGGTGATGCAGGCATGCTGGGCTACGTTGAAGGCGTACAGCGCAAGGAGATCCGTCAGGGTATCGCCTGCGTCAAGCACCAGAACATGGCAGGCTCCGACATGGGCGACGATCACAAAGAGTACTTCTCTGGTGACGCTGCACTGAAAGCCTCTGGTAAAGACAACACCATGAACCAGTTCTGATCTGGTCTCATAGCCCCTTGCAGATCAAGGGGCTATGAATAAAGAATATTTCGTGTGCCTATTGTGTGCCGAAATATTACAGAGCCGCGCCATTCTTCCCCGAGATGGCGCGGTTTTTTTGATTTTTACATTGTAGCCAGCAGTGGTTTTCAACCCGGTTGTCTCAAATCCTACCTTTCGTATAGAAATTTTTGAAAGTCAACAAAGGTCTTCCTGATTTCTGCAGGAGTGCCCAGTTCACAGGCAGCATCGCTGATAGTGTTGTATTTCAGTTCCAGCAGACTGCGCATTTTCGCGATGGAGAGTTCGGCCACGCCGTCTTCCACATATTTGCTGAGTACAAAACGGATAAATTCCAGCTGCTTGTAATCGGCAAAATGGCTGGCAATAACGGGTTTGGCCTGTTCCACCCGATCTTTGCGGGTGTAGGTTTCGCTGGCGTACGCCACGTAGGCCAGTACGTCGTAAACGTCACTGTCCCTGGCATCGATCAGGTCTTTCATGCTGTTTAATTTTTCATCATCAAAGCCGGCTTCAGCCAGGCTTTGCAGCAGTTTTTCCCGCGTGGTCGGGTCGCTCCAGATGGCACGCAACTGGTCTTCATCGTGGAAGAAGCGCGGCAGTTCACCGTACAGCAGCTGCATAAATTCGGCGGCGGTAATGGGTTTGCCCTCCGGCCCCCAATACAGCGCCGAGTCGATATGTTTAATGCTGCGGGTTTTACCGTCCGACAATTGAATCACCACTTTTTTCACGCACACGCAGGGGCGTTGGCCGCACTCGCTGCAAGGTTGCGGTGGTTGTTTCTCGCAAGTACAGGGGCTGTTACCGCAGACCTTACACGAGCCGGTTTCACCACCATCAGTGTTTTCATCGTCATCATCGCCCTCGCAGGCGCACGGGCTTTTGCCACATTGCTGGCACAGCTCTGGCGGCGCTATCGGCTCACCGTCCCATTCCGGATCGGCAAAGTTATGGTGCGCCTTAACAAAGTCGTAAATGGTAAAAAAGTCTTTGCCCTCATACATCCGGGTGCCACGCCCGATGATCTGCTTGAACTCGATCATGTTGTTACAAGGGCGCATCAGTACGATGTTGCGCACGTTGCGGGCATCGACGCCGGTAGAGAGTTTGCGCGAAGTGGTGAGAATGGTGGGAATGGTGGGAATGGTTTTTTCGTTGTTCTGAAAGGTTTTCAGATCATTTTCACCGGCCACACCATCGTTGGCGGTTACGCGCACGCAGTAGTTATCATTGCGGGTCCAGCCTTTGCTTTTGGCATACTGGTTAATAAAATCGCGCACCAGCCCGGCATGTTCCTGGGTGGCGCAGAAGACCAGGGTTTTTTCCTGCGGGTTAATACGATCCATCCAGTATTGCACGCGCATTTTCTCGCGCGCCGGAATGGTAATAATGCGGTTAAAGTCACTCTCCTTGTACACCCGTCCCGGTTCCGGTTCGCCCTGAATAACCACACCATCACCCGGCGTGTACACATATTCATCCATGGTGCCGACAATGGTAACGACTTTAAACGGGGTTAAGAAACCGTCGTTAATGCCGTCTTTCAGCGCGTAGGTATACATCGGCTCGCCGAAGTAGTTGTAGGTATCGGCGTTGTTGGTACGCTTGGGCGTGGCAGTTAAGCCCAGCTGCACCGCCGGGGCAAAGTAGTTCAGGATCTCGCGCCACGAACTTTCATCATTGGCACCGCCACGGTGACATTCGTCGATGACAATAAAGTCGAAGAAATCCGCCGGGTAATCACCAAAGTACGGGGTTTTATTGCCGTGCTCATCTTCCGGGCCGCTCATAAAGGTCTGGAAGATGGTAAAAAACACGCTGGCATTTTTCGGTACCGCACCTTTCTTTTTAATTTCGCTCGGCTCAATGCGCACAATGGCGTCTTCGCCAAAGGGGCCGAAATCGTTAAACGCCTGATTGGCCAGCACATTGCGGTCGGCCAGAAACAAAATACGCGGGCGCTTTTTTACGGCTTCGGGGTTGGCTTGGGCGGTTAAGCTCCAGCGGCTGTGAAACAGCTTCCACGCGGTCTGAAAGGCAATACAGGTTTTGCCGGTGCCGGTGGCCAGCGTCAGCAGAATACGTTGCTTGCCCTGCGCAATAGCTTCCAGCGTATTGTTAATGGCGTTTTCCTGATAGTAACGCGGCTTCCAGTCGCCTTTGCATTCAAAGGGTATCTGGGCAAAACGCTCACGCCATACCGCGGTAACATCGGGGCTTTTATCGTTTTCTGCGCCAGCCTCTGAATCCGGCACCAGGTTAAACGCCAGTGCCCAGAGTTCTTCCGGGCTCAAAAAACGTTCAACGAGCTGTTCTTCACCGGAGACACGATCAATCTGATAAATCTGATGGCCGTTGGTGGCGTAACCCAGCCGACACTGTAAGCGCTTGGCGTAGTCTTTGGCCTGGCGCACGCCTTCGGTGTAACTCAGGGATTCTTTCTTGGCTTCGATAGCGGCCAACTTGCGGCCTTTGTATTCCAGCACATAGTCGCAGGCCAGCGCCGTTGCACGTTTACCGCCGCCCAGAATGCGGCCGGGGCAAATCTGCTCACGGCGGATAAAGCTGTGCTCCACCACGCCCCAACCGGCTTCTACCAGTTTGGGGTCGATCAGATTGGCGCGGGTATCGGCTTCGTTCATGGTCATGCAATGCATCCCTGCGTCTGTGTGCAGTTAGAGAATGGGCTGAGGGGACTGAAAAGTAAAACGAATCTTCACGCTGCAGCCTCGCTGTCTTTGGTCAGTTCGCCGGAGAAGGCTTTTTGCAGGAGTGAATTTTTTAGCTCCTCAATCGCCCCTAGCTTACTCCTGTACACATTTTCTAATGATTGTACTGAAGTCATTAACGTATCCAAAGAAGCCACAATTTTTTCTTGGGTCACAACGTCTGGGAATGGGAATTTTAAATTTTCAAAAGTACCCAGATTTATATTATCTTGAGCTGAACCCTGACCTTTCGATTGAAGAAAGCTACGAAATGACTGAAGCAGATACTCCACATAACGTACTCGGGAATTCAGATAATAAGT
>NPIE01007201.1_pt1 | contig 53805 bp, 34 predicted proteins | sample 8637661 | NCBI WGS metagenome assembly NPIE01 (sample SAMN07420842, study PRJNA396082) | bioreactor metagenome | isolation source: sample BA12 brine-fed electro-methanogenic bioreactor BA | place: Japan: Kochi | collected 2016-12-09 | reverse complement strand
CTTTTGCCTTTTTACTTTTTCCTTCTAACTTTTGCCTTCTAATTATACACCGGTAAAAACGAATAATCCGTCGAGTATTCCATCATCTGATCCACATAATTATCCGGGTATTCCACTTTCACATCCACGATCTCTCCGTTTTCTTTTACGGGGATGATATCGGGGTTGATGAATCCGCCGTAAGGCGCCAGGTTCAATTTGGCATAGCGCTCTTTGACTTCAGCATGCAACTCAGGATCAACTTTTACAGCATAGGTTTCAACCAGAGCCTTGCCTGCTTCGTAATCGCCTTCTGATTTGATGCGTTGCACTTCGGCCAGCAGATCACCCATGAGTTCACGCAGTTTTTCATAGTCATTGATCTTCACATAGGTTTTGCCGTCCTTTGTGAACATCTCGACCACCTTATCATCTTTGCCTTTTTCATAGCACCATTTGCTGATCAACTGCCGGTTGCGCATATGGGCCTGTTCGATGTCTTTGCCCAGTTCTATGCGGGTAAGCTGAGTCATCAAACCATTGCGGATGTATCCGTCGTACTCTGCTTTGGCCGCATCCAGACTGGGCAGTAAGCCCAGTTCAACCATTTTTGGATCCATCATATAATACAGCGCAAAGAGATCGGCACGGGATTCTTCAAGGGCTGATGAATAGCTCTGGAGTGCTTCGGAACTGGTTCCCGGCAATAATTGCCCGGAAGCATGACCGATGCATTCATGCATGTCGGTATGGATGTTATCGGCGACACTGCCATATTTTCTTTGCCGGTCGATCTCATCCTGTGAAGCAGCAAATTCATCCAGGAATCCGCTTTGCATGGCCACCTGGTTGTAAGCATAGGTGATGTTGTCCATGGTAACGGATTTGGAACCGTGTTCTTTGCGGATCCAGTCGGCATTGGGCAGGTTGATGCCAATGGGTGTGGTGGGGTAACAATCGCCACCAAGCTGAGCTACCGTAATCACTTTTGCCGTAACGCCTTTCACTTCTTCCTTCTTGAACCTTGGATCAACGGGTGAGTTATCTTCAAACCACTGTGCATTCTCGCTGATGATCTTTGTACGTTTGGTGGCTTCCAGGTTTTTGAAATCCACCACCGATTCCCAGGTGGCTTTCATGCCCAGGGGATCGCCATAAACTTCAATGAACCCATTTACATAATCTACGAATGCATTGCCATCATTAAGCCAGAGCACGTTGTAATCGTCCCATTTTTCAAGGTCTCCTGTTTTGTAATATTCGATCAGGGCTTCAAAGCCTTTTTTCTGTTGTTCATTGTCAGCTACCTCACTGGCTTTTTCCAGCCAGAATACGATCTTCTCAATGGCCGGTCCGTAAAGGCTGCCGAACTTATATACCTCTTCTTTGATTGCTCCGTTTTCTTTCACAACCCTGGAGTTCAGCCCATAGGAAATCGGGGTTGCATCATCCGGGTCTTTGACTTTTTCGTAAAAGGCCAGCACTTCTGCCTGGTTTACATCATCGGCATAAAAATTTGATGCTGATTCGGCTACGATGTCACTGTCGGGATCGGTTACGATCTTCTTGGCAGCCACATCGGGATTGAAGATAATTGGGCTGATCCAGTTTGTGAATGCCTCGAGGTTTTGCCCTTCCTGTAAAGGAAAATCAGCACCCCCGGAATTATTGATCAGTTGTGTAAAATAATCTTTCGAAACCTCAGGCATGAATTTATCGGTGGCATAATGATGGTGGATCCCATTGGAAAACCATACACGCTTCAGGTAGACCATAAAATTCTTAAAATCTTCGGAATTCCTGTCACCTGTATAATGTTTGTAAATTTCTTCCAGGGTTTTTCTTACCGCCAGGTTGTATTTGTAATTCTGGTCAAAAACAATGTCGCGCCCCGACTTGGCTGCTTCGCTCAAATAATAGATAAGCTTTTTCTGATCCAGGCTCAGGTCTTCCCAGCCGGGGATCTGGTAGCGCATGATTCGCAGGTCGGCAAACTGGTCGATCTGGTATTTGAAATCATCTTTTTTGGCTTCTTCCTTTTTTTCTTCCGGTGCATTGCAGGCTGCAAAGACCGTTGCTGTTATGATTGTCATTAGTATGATCTTTTTCATTGGAGTTAAAATTAAATTGATTTGATGAAGATGTGTGTTTGTTTTATCCTTTATAGAAAGGGATCTTAACGACTTTGGCCTTCAGGAGTTTTTTCCTTACCCGGATAAATATCTCCGTATCGAATTTCGCATGCTCTTTTTGAATGTATCCCATCCCGATACCGACTTTCAGCATGGGTGACATGGTGCCCGATGTAACTTCGCCAATAATATTTCCGGCCTCATCACATATTTCGTAATGTTGCCTCGGGATGCCCTTATCGATCATTTCAAAGCCGCGCAGTCTTTTAGTAATTCCTTCTTCTTTCTGCTTTTCGATATAATCCCGGTTGATGAAATTGTTCCCGTCGGCAAGTTTTGTTATCCATCCCAGTCCGGCTTCAATGGGGGAGGTACTTTCATCAATGTCATTGCCATAGAGGCAGAAACCGCTTTCCAGCCTTAAAGTGTCACGTGCGGCAAGGCCGATGGGTTTGATACCGTATTCTTTTCCTGCTTCCAGGACTGCTTTGTATACTTTTTCGGCATCCTTATTATCCATGTAGACTTCGCATCCACCTGAACCCGTATAACCTGTGGTAGAGAGAATAACATCTTTTACACCGGCAAATGCAAGCTTTTTGAAGGTATAATACTCCATATCGATGATGTTTTCGCCGGTGAGCTTTTGCATGGCCTCCAGGGCTTTGGGACCCTGGATGGCCAACTGGGAGATCTCATCGGATGCATTGTAAATATCAGCATCATTGATGTTTTGTTTTTCAACCCAGGCCCAGTCTTTATCAATATTGGCTGCATTCACCACAAGCAAATAACTTTCTTCGTCAAAACGATAAACCAGCAGGTCGTCGACAATCCCGCCCTGCTCGTTCGGGAAGCAGGAATACTGAACTTTGCCATCAAAAAGCTTTGCCACATCATTGCTGGTTAAACGCTGAACCAGTTCAAAGGCCTTCGGACCTTTAATCCAGAATTCACCCATATGTGATACATCGAAAACACCAACCCCTTTCCTTACGGTTTCGTGCTCAATATTGACGCCTTCGAACTGAACAGGCATATTGTAACCGGCAAAGGCAACGATCTTGCCGCCCATTTGTTCATGAATCTTTGTTAAAGCAGTATCTTTCATTATAAATGATTTTTGAATGAGGTGGCAAAATTAACAAATACGCCCGGATTATTGTGATTTGCTTCACAAAAAATGCCTCTCCAAACTTCCGATATATGTTTTATCTTTGAACAACCGAAGAAACCGGATACTGATGCTGATTGACAGAAAAAATATGCCCCGCTGGCTGATCGTACTGATCGATGTACTGATCGTGTTTTTTTCTGTGATCCTGGCCTACCTGATCCGTTTTAATTTTGATATCCCTGATTTCGAACTGAAGCCACTGCCCTGGATATTGCTGATCATCATTGGTGTTCGCAGCATCAGTTTCCTGATCGGGAAAACCCATTTTGGGATACTGCGCTATACCAGTACACAGGATATTGTGAGACTGCTCATTGTGATGATTATTGGCAGTGTGATTTTTGTTTCGGTCGACCTGCTGACTTATTTTTATTTCGGAGGTATTTTTTTTATTCCATTTTCCATCATCATCATAGAATTTTTACTTAGCTTTCTTGGAGCGGCTGGTGTCAGGATGATCGCCAAGATCACCTATCTTGAATTGTCAGGACCAAGCGGCAGGAGAAGCAAGGTGATCATTTTTGGGGCCGGTGAAGCGGGAATCCTCACCAAAAGGGTGCTGGAAAGAGATGCCGGTTCCATGCTGAAGGTGGTGGCTTTTATTGATGATGATCCCGGGAAAGCCGGTAAAAAACTGGAGGGAGCAGAGATCCTGCCAACAGACTCCCTGGATGAAATACTGGGAAAGAAGGACATCGCACAGGTGATCATCTCGGTGCAAAACCTGAAAGCCAGCAGGAAGCAGGAAGTTATCGAGAGCTGTATCCGGCATGATGTAAGGGTGCTGAATGTGCCGCCCATTGTGCAGTGGATAAACGGGGAGCTGAGTTTTAAGCAGATCAAGAAGATCAACATTGAAGACCTGCTGGGCCGGGAGGTGATCAAGCTGGAGGAGAAAAGTCTTTTCAGGGAAGTGAGTGGAAAAACAGTCTTGATCACCGGAGCCTCCGGTTCTATTGGCAGTGAGCTGTTCAGGCAACTGGCACGCTTTCAGCCAGGCAAATTGCTGTTGCTCGACCAGGCGGAAACACCACTCTATCACCTTGAACTGGAGTGCCTCGACAAATTTCCGGATCTGAACTATGAAGTGATCATAGCCGATGTTCGCAACGAAAAGAGAATGCGCAATGTGTTTTCCACTTTTGCTCCGGAGATCATTTATCATGCGGCTGCCTATAAACATGTGCCCCTGATGGAACACAATCCTTCGGAAGCCGTGTATGCAAATATCAAGGGAAGCAAAGTGCTGGCTGATCTCGCACTGGAATTTAAGGTCAGGAAATTTATCATGATCTCGACCGACAAGGCCGTGAAACCGACCAATGTAATGGGTGCTTCGAAAAGGATTGCAGAGATCTATGTGCAATCGCTCAGTAACGAAAAAACAAGCTTCATCACCACACGCTTTGGGAATGTGCTGGGCTCCAATGGCTCCGTCATTCCGCTCTTTCGCCAACAGATAGAGAATGGCGGTCCCATAACGATCACACACCCTGAGATCACCCGTTATTTCATGACCATCCCTGAAGCCTGCCAGCTTGTGCTGGAAGCAGGTGCCATGGGAAAAGGCGGAGAGATCTTTATTTTTGATATGGGCAAATCGGTAAAGATTGTGGATCTGGCAAGGAAAATGATCAAACTCTCCGGACTGGAGCTGGGTAAGGATATACAGATTAAATATATCGGCCTAAGGCCAGGCGAGAAGCTTTATGAGGAATTGCTGAACGACAGGGAAAATACATTGCCTACGCATCACCCGCAAATCATGATCGCAAAAGTTCAACAATATGAAAAAGCATTCATTGCAGAAAAGGTGGATTTACTGATATCGCTTTTTGATGCCCAGGAGAACTTTGAGATCGTAAAGCTCATGAAAGAGGTACTGCCTGAGTTCAGGAGTAAAAATTCAGTATACGAACAATTAGACCTTCCAGAGAACGTTGACAATACATGAAATCAATGAAATTCTCGAAGAGATATTTTATCCTTTTGTTGCTGCTTTTTTTTGTATTTAAAATGCAGGCGGCGTATTTACTGATCCCCATGGATGATAAACAGAAGAATCATCTCAAGGCTTACGGGATTGCTTACTGGGTGCTGGAGCATGATGTGGAGATCAGCTGGTTGCTGAATTACAGGGGTGGCAGCTGGATGTTCCCTTACAGCCAGAAATTTGAAAATGAATGTGTGATCCGCGGGGTCAGTTACGAGATCATTGCAGATGTTCAGGCTTCAGCCATCCTGGCTGAGATTGCACAGCCCGAAGTCAATATGGATGAGATCAAGCTGCACAAAGTGCCGAAGATCGCAGTGTATTCTCCCAAGAACAAGCAACCCTGGGACGATGCTGTAACCCTGGCCCTGACTTATGCTGAAATCCCCTATGATATGGTGTATGATCCGGAGGTCCTTAATGGTGCCCTGCCTTTGTATGACTGGCTACATCTCCACCACGAAGATTTTACCGGGCAGTATGGGAAGTTCTGGGCTCGTTACCGGGATTATCCCTGGTACCAGGAAGATGTCCGGGTGAATGAGCAAATCGCAAGGGATTTCGGTTTTACCAAAGTTTCCGATTTGAAGCTTGCAGTGTCGGGTAAGATCCGTGAATTTACATCAGGCGGTGGATATTTGTTCGCCATGTGTTCAGCTCCTGATAGCTATGATGTTGCCCTATCTGCCCATGATGTGGATATCTGTGATGTGATGTTCGATGGTGATCCGCCGGAATCCAATGCACAGCAAAAACTGGACTTTGATGCCTGTTTCGCTTTTGAGAATTTTGAGATCAGCATGAACCCTTTTGAATATGAGATATCAAGCATAGATGTTACCCAGTCGCGCCCAAAAAGCCTGCGGGAAGGCAATGATTTCTTTACACTGTTTGATTTTTCAGCCAAGTGGGATCCCGTGCCCACCATGCTTTGCCAGAACCATACCCAGGTGATCAAAGGCTTTATGGGGCAAACCACGGCTTTCAACAAAAATACATTAAAACCCAATGTGCTGGTGATGGGAGAAACCAAAACAGCCAATGAGGCAAGGTATATACACGGGGACTTCGGAGAAGGTACCTGGACATTCTACGGGGGGCATGATCCGGAAGATTATCGCCATTTTATCGGAGATCCTCCTACCGAACTTGACCTGTATCCCAACTCACCCGGCTACCGGCTGATTTTGAACAATGTTCTTTTTCCGGCAGCCAAAAAACAAAAACGGAAAACCTAATTACTACAAGGCAGCTTTATTGGTCCACTCCGTAGATATTCTCAAAGCTGTCATAATAGCGGGTGCCATCAAAATACATATCAAAAAGCGACTGGCAGGAATCTGCATCGTTAAAGATGATCTCCCCTTGCTTTATTTCAAGGCCCGAGGTATTAAACTGGCAGCTTCCACCGTGTATCCACCGGCAGGTGCTGCTTTTTACGAGCGGGCTGATGCTGTTGGAGGTAAAAAACTGATCATCTTCTGAATATCCTTTGCTGTCGCTTGTGAAGTGGAATACATCATCGGTGAAATCCTGGGGTGTTAAAGATCCGTTTATCCAGGAAATGTCCTGTTGGCTTTCCCATTTAAAATTGTTAACGGAATCACTCAAATAAAAGTTGATGCCTCCGGTATATAACTGAAAAGCGGGCGTGCTGTCGTTCAGTTTGCCGGGGTTTTCAAAACTGAGACTGCCTTCCAGCAATATGTTCTGAACGGCGAAATTGATAAAGCTGATCCTGCCTATACTTCCACTCTCATCAAATGAGCCATCCATGTTCAGGGTGATCTGCCCCTTACGTTTCAGGCTGTCGGGACAAACAATATTCCAGCCCGGGTAAAACACCCTGATAAATGTTGAGTCGTGGAGAGTGTCATAAAATACGGTAGCCGAAAATATTTCTTTTTCTCCCTGCTGATGCAATGCTGTGTCGTATCCTGCCTGGTGTAAGATCCGGAATACATCCTGAATAATATCTTCTGCCAGGATGTTGTTCCTGCCTGCATTGAGGTTGGCGTTCAGGTCGGTGGAAGTGTTCTCATCCTTGCAGGAAAAAAATAATGTACTGATCATAAAAAATGCAAGTAAATATGCCTTCTTCATCATGCGTTTCCTTTAAAAAGATAAACTCCCGATCACTTGATTTATTTCACATAAGTGAGAAAGGAATAGGTAAAATCGTTTTGCTTGTCGTCCACTACATCTTCCTGTTCAATAAGCTTCCATTCATTATTATCCACTTCCGGGAAAAAGGTGTCGGCATCAAAATCGCGGTTTACACGGGTAATATATAGCTTGTTTGCATGGGGCATGAACTGCCTGTAAATGGACCCGCCACCGATGATAAAACTCTCTTCCTGTTCATTGCAATACTCCAGGGCTTCCTCAATCGAATAAACCGTTGTGCAGCCTTCAAAACTTTCGCCCGGCACATCCGTAATCACAATGTTGGTGCGATTCGGAAGCGGGGCCTTTGGCAGGGATTCAAAGGTTTTCTTTCCCATGATCACAGGATGTCCCTGAGTGATCCTCTTAAAGCGTTTCAGATCATTGGAAATATGCCAGAGAAGATCATTGTCCTTCCCGATGGCGTTGTTGGATGCTATGGCGACGATGATTGATATTTTTTTCATTTGTTGGTTGATTCGTTTATTGGTTGATTCGTTTACTCGTGAATTGGTTAATTGGTTGATTCGTTTACTCGTGAATTGGTTAATTGGTTTATTGGTTAATTGGTTTAATGGTTATTAAATAGTTTACTGGGTTACTTTTTTTTTGTTATTTGGTGCGTGATTTTAGGTAGCGTATGTATGAATTTAGTTTTACATGTATTTCCTCTGTCGATTTGTTTAATCGTTGAAAATTGTCAGAATCAATGATGTTTCTTCTGTTCAGCTTCATTAGCCAGGTTTTGGTTTCTAGTAATGATCCTCTTGCGTAATAGCAGAACCTGATATTGTCTTTAAAATAATACCGGCCATATCCTTCGGCAATATTGGCAGCAATAGAATCAGCCGATCGAATGATCTGGTAGCCGATTGTGTTGATGTCGATCTTCTGCCAATTCAGGCTCATGCTGTAAATTGTATCAGCCAGATCCATTGATAGTTTGAATACATCCAGGTCCGTTAAATCAACATTTTCCATTTATTAAGAATTAAAGATGACTAATACCAATTAATCCCTTTAATCCTCAAATCGTCCCGGTATTGATATAAAAATTTAATCTCCAACTACCAATCTGCAAATCCACTAATCCACTAATTAACCAATTAACCAGTTCACCAGTTCACCAATTAACCAGTTCACCAGTTCACCAATTAACCAGTTCACCAATTAACCAGTTCACTAATCCACCAATCAACTAATTCACCAATTCACCAATCCCCAACCTACACCGAAATCTCCCCCTTAATATGCGGATGCGCCTGGTAATCCACCAGTTCAAAATCCTCATATTTAAAATCAAAAATACTTTTCACCTCCGGGTTGATCTTCATTTTTGGCAGGGGGTAGGGCTCCCTGGTCAACTGAAGTTTGCATTGTTCGATATGGTTGAGATAGATATGCACATCACCGAAGGTATGGATGAAATCACCAGGCTTCAGTCCTGTTACCTGGGCCATCATCATGGTGAGCAGGGCGTAGGATGCGATATTAAATGGCACCCCGAGGAAGGTATCCGCACTCCGCTGGTAAAGATGGCAGGAGAGCCTACCATTACCAACATAGAAGTGAAACAGCACATGGCAGGGGGGAAGCGCCATGCTGTCAAGCTCCCCGACATTCCAGGCACTAACAATATGTCTCCTGGAATCAGGGTTTTCCTGAATGGATCTTACCACATTGGATATCTGGTCTATATGACTGCCGTCCGGGGCGGGCCAGGAGCACCACTGGTAACCATAAATATGGCCCAGGTCTCCATTTTCATCAGCCCACTCATCCCATATCCTGACCTTATGTTCATTCAGATACTTAACATTTGTGTCGCCACTCAGGAACCAAAGGAGTTCATAAATGATGGAGCGCAGGTGTAGTTTTTTTGTAGTCAGTGCCGGAAAGCCATTGGCCAGGTCGAAACGCATCTGGTAACCAAAGGTGCTCATGGTACCTGTTCCGGTCCTGTCTTTTTTCACGATCCCCCTGGATAATATATGGTCTAATAGATCTAGGTATTGTCTCATTTTTCTTTCAATAAATCAGGTCCAAAGATTAAAATTATATGAAAAAATATTGAAAAAATTAGATGTTACTTATGAACAAAAGATGAACACAACAATTATGAGTTTTGATCCCGATAGCTATCGGGAGAGTTTTGAATTTACAGTGTCCGTTGAATTCGAGGAATCTTTGGGGGCATATCCGGACAGTAGTAATTTTGAATTTTGATCCAGAAAGCTGAAATGAGAGGTTTGAAATGACTCCGGATTTCATAATAACAAACTTACATTTCCGTCTCCCAGCCTCCCAGTCTCCTCTATCGCCTCAGTCGCCTCAGTCGCCTCAGTCGCCCAGCTCTCCCTACCCAAGGATCATCCCAACAATCGTTGCCGAAAGCAAAGAAGCCAGTGCTCCGCCAACCAGGGCCCGGAAGCCGAGTTGTGAAAGCAGGGTCTTTTTNNCTTTTTATTGGGCGCCAGGGCGCCGATTCCACCAAGCTGTATGCCGATGGAACTGAAATTGGCGAAACCACACAAAATATAGGTAGCAATGATCGCTGATTTATCATAGGAAAAGCTCACGGCATCGATCATTTCTTTCAGGCTGATGTAAGCGATCATTTCGTTGAGAATGATCTTTTCTCCAAAAAGTTGTGCCACCAGGGTCATGTCTGCAGCAGGTACCCCGATTGCCCAGGCCACTGGCGTGAATGCATATCCAAGGATAAACTCAAGACTGAACTTATCGAACTGTCCGTTGGTCATGCTTGCGATCATGGGGTTCAAATCTGTCCAGGAGCCGATCTTAAAAAGGATGAAATTCAGCATGGCGATAAAAGCGAGAAAAACCAGCAACATGGCACCCACATTCACCGCAAGTTTGATACCCTGCGTGGTACCGTTGGCAATGGCTTCAAGAATATTGGTCCCGATTTTTTCTTTGGTGATCCGTATCTCACTTTTAATGGGTTCTGTCTGGGGCACAAGGATCTTGGCTGCCACCACAGCGCCAGGTGCTGCCATAACCGAAGCAGTGATAAGGTGTTTGGCAAATAGTATCCGCTCTGCGGGATCATCCCCGCCAAGCAAACCAATATAGATCGCCAGCACACCCCCGGCGATGGTCGCCATGCCGCCAACCATAACAAGCATCATTTCGGAACGATTCATTTTGGGCAGGTATTCCTTGATCAGCAGGGGAGATTCGGTCTGGCCCAGGAAAATATTTCCCGAAGCTGACAAGCTTTCAGCCCCTGATATTTTGAGAGCTTTTGTCAGCAGCCAGGCTAATCCATATACCACTTTTTGGATGATTCCGTAGTAAAAAAGTACACTGGTGAGGGCAGAAAAGAAAATAATCGTTGGCAGGATCTGGAAAGCAAAAATAAAACCATAAGACTCGGTGTTGAGCAGACCGCCAAAAAGGAATTCACTGCCGACCTTGGTAAAGTCGAGTACTTTGATGAACATTTGTCCGACAAACTCGATGAAGTCCTGGATAAAAGGGACCTTCAAAACTGCAATCGCGATCAATATCTGCACCAGCAGGCCGATACCGACTACTTTCCAGGAAATGGCCCTGCGGTTGCTGCTTAGCAGAAAGGCCAGAAAGATCACTGTAAGCAGGCCAAGCATTCCCCGCCACAATGAATGAAAACTAAAGCCAGTGCTTATTTTTGTAAAATTCTTCCGTGTGCTGTCGCTGGTAAATTCATACTGTACATCTCCTTTCTTCAGGACCAGTTTGCTTTCCTGCAGCTCAACAATGGTATATGTTTCTTTTTTCTTCTCTGCCTGCAATTCATTCTTACTGAAGCGCGTAACCTCACGACCATCCCGGTAATAGATCATCTCGGGTTCATCATCTGATATGTTGTAAACAACGGAGTCGATTTCAAGGGCAATGGGTTCAAGGTCATAAGTAAGGATGAGATTTTTCCCATCAATTTTCCAGGTTCCGCTGGCGGAGACCTCAAGGCTTGAAATGCTTTCTTCAAAACGATTGTCTTCTTTGAAGAAACTCAGGTGATCCTGCTTGCCAAAAGAAGTCAGGTTGGGTGCATTATGATTCTTCACCAGCATGGGAGTCCACTTTTGTGTGATCAGATTGATCTCTTTTGCGGTGTTTTGAGTATATCCGGCAGCCGCCAGTAACAAAAGTGTGATAATGATAAAGGTCTTTCTTTTCATCCTGCCCGGGAGTTTAATGATTGCCAAAAATAAAAAAATCAATCTGATTGAAGGGCAGGCGGCCAGGAATTTTAACTCGTGGACTTCCTTTTGTTTATCTCGTCGCGAATCACCGAAGCTTTTTCATATTCTTCCTTGTCGACCGCCTTTTTCAGCAGGTCGTATAATTCGTTGATCGACATGGCGGAATAATCTCCTTTTTGTTTGCCCTTGCGGGAAGACTTCGAGGCTTCCCTGGGGCTCTTTTCCTTGTCGTCCATCACCACGCCTGCTTCTGACATAATCTTTTCATAGGTAAAGATCGGGCAGCTAAAACGTATGGCCAGGGCAACCGCATCAGATGTCCGGCTGTCGATCTCGCTGATTGTCCCGTTTTGTTCGCAAACAAGTTTTGCAAAGAAGACCCCTTCCTGGAATTTGTTGATCACCACTTCCTGTATGTTTACCTTGTAGTGGTCGGCAAAATTTTTAAAAAGGTCGTGGGTCAGGGGGCGTGAAGGTTTCATTTTTTCCAGCTCAATGGCAATGGCCTGGGCCTCAAATCCTCCGATAATGATAGGCAGGCGCCTTTTTCCCTGTTTTTCTCCCATGATGAGTGCGTAGGCCCCACTTTGCGACTGGCTGTATGACATCCCGATGATTTCAAGCTTGATCTTTTCCATAATTTTAACCTTCCCTCTACTAATGAATAAATGTAGAAATTATTTTAAAGATACCAAAAAATCTTGCTCTTGATAAATATTAAAAAAAGCTCTTGGTGCCAATTCTGAAATTTTCTTAATTTAGTCGTCCATAATCTATTAATCAAAATCAAATCTATTATGAGAAAAATCCTAAGCTTATTGGCGGTTTTAGTGTTACCCACTTTAACTTTTGCCAGTGAAGCCGACCTGGTGATCCCTGTTGAGATTAAAACCCAGAATATTTTGTACTGGGGTTTTTTAATTACCATACTCGGGTTTATGTTCGGCCTGTACCAGTTTGTGAAAGTAAAGAAGATCAAAGCGCACAAGTCGATGCTCGATGTGGCCCACGTGATCTATGAAACAGGAAAGACTTACCTTATTCAGCAAGGAAAATTCCTGGCAATCCTGTTTTTGTTCATCGGTGCTGCCGTTGCCTTTTATTTCGGTTTTCTTTCTGTCGATCATGAAACCGGCGAGAGCAGTTTCGGGCTCTCGGGTGTTCTGATGATCCTCGGTTGGACCATCGTTGGTATATTGGGAAGTTACAGTGTTGCCTGGTTTGGTATCAGGATGAATACCCTGGCCAATTCACGCATGGCTTTCGCTTCTCTTGAAAGGAAACCCATCAAGCTGCTCAATATCCCATTGAATGCCGGGATGAGTATCGGTGTGGTGCTTATTTCCCTTGAGCTCATTATCATGTTGATCATTTTAATGTTCGTGCCGGGTAAATATGCCGGAGCAAGCTTTATCGGGTTTGCCATTGGAGAATCTCTGGGAGCTTCCGCCCTGCGTATTGCCGGAGGGATCTTTACTAAGATTGCTGATATCGGATCCGACCTCATGAAGGTAATCTTTAAGATCGGGGAAGATGATCCAAGAAACCCGGGAACCATTGCCGACTGCGTGGGTGACAATGCCGGTGACAGTGTAGGGCCGACCGCTGACGGATTTGAAACATATGGTGTAACAGGCGTTGCACTTATCTCCTTTATTTTGCTTGCGGTTACGGATATTGAACTTCAGGTTCAATTGCTGGCATGGATCTTTTTGATGAGGATACTCATGATCATTACCTCTGTGGTATCTTTCTGGATCAATGGCGCAATTACAAAAGCCAAATACCAACATGCCGATGATCTTGATTTTGAAAAACCCCTGACAAGCCTGGTATGGATAACCTCCATTCTTTCGATTGTTGTCACTTTTGCTGTCAGCTATTTTACGATCAAAGACCTGCCACATAATATGTGGATCATACTTTCTGTGATCATCAGTGCAGGTACACTGGGTGCGGCATTGATCCCCGAGTTTACCAAGATTTTTACAAGTCCCAAATCCACACATGTCAATGAGGTTGTTGAGGCTTCCAAGAAAGGGGGGGCCTCATTGAACATTCTCTCTGGTCTTGTGGCCGGTAATTTCAGTGCATTTTGGATGGGTATGGTTTTCTTTGGTCTGATGTTCATGGCATATTTTGCAAGTACATACGGATTGGGTGAGATTATGATCTATCCCTCCATCTTTGCTTTTGGACTTGTGGCCTTCGGAATGCTTGGCATGGGGCCTGTCACAATTGCTGTGGATAGTTATGGCCCTGTGACAGACAATGCACAATCCATTTATGAATTATCCCTCATTGAGGAACTCGAAGGTGTAGATGCTGAAATTGAAAAAGACTTTGGTTTTAAACCGGATTATGAGAAATCCAAATATTACCTTGAGGCCAATGATGGTGCAGGAAACACCTTTAAAGCTACGGCCAAACCCGTACTTATCGGAACAGCCGTTGTTGGTGCCACAACGATGATCTTTTCACTGATCCTTGTGATCAGGAACGTACTGGGTGTGCAACCCGAGGAGATTCTCAACTTGCTGAATCCATATTCAATTCTTGGATTCCTGCTGGGTGGTGCTGTTATTTTCTGGTTTACCGGTGCTTCAATACAGGCTGTTACTACAGGTGCCGGCAGGGCGGTGGAGTTTATCCGCAAAAATATCAACCTGGATCCGAATGCTCCGAAAAAGGCTGATGTCGAGAAATCCAAGCAGGTCGTTCAAATATGTACAGTATATGCCCAAAAGGGTATGTGGAACATCTTTATTGCTATCTTCTCCTTCGCACTTGCTTTTGCATTTATTTCGGCTCCGGGTGAAACAAATGCTCCTGTATCCCTGTTTGTGAGCTACCTCATTTCCATTGCTTTCTTCGGCCTTTTTCAGGCCGTCTTTATGGCAAATGCCGGCGGTGCCTGGGATAATGCCAAGAAAGTTGTGGAAGTAGATATGCAGGAAAAAGGAACAGCATTGCATGATGCCTCTGTTGTTGGCGATACGGTTGGTGATCCATTCAAGGATACTTCTTCAGTTGCACTCAATCCCATTATCAAGTTTACCACATTGTTTGGATTGCTTGCAATGGAAATCGCACTGGCAGAATACCTCAGGGATTATGCCCCATACATTGGGATAGGTTTCCTGGTAATTGCTTGTTATTTTGTTTATCGTTCATTCTATAAAATGAGAATTAACGAGTAAGGGTTTATTTTATCAATGGTCATTTAGGCCTTCATAAAACCCCTTCATTCAAAAGTTGGTGAAGGGGTTTTTTTAATGCTATGGAGGAGTATAATTTATAACAATTCTGTATGCCTGAATTGACAAGATACTTATATTTGTAGCATCTTCAGGGAATCATAAACAAATATTCAATACAATGGAAGAATTTAAAAATATTGATGACATTCTGGAATTCGCGATCAATTCTGAGCAGGAAGCCGTGGATTTTTATACCGAACTGGCCAACAATGCCAGCAATGAGGAAATGAAAGAAGTGTTCACACAGTTTGCCGGAGAGGAAATGGGGCACAAAAGGAAATTGATGAACATCAAGGAAAGTGGAACATTCGAGGTGAGGGAAACCGAGATCAGGGATCTAAAGATTGCCGATTATCTGGTGGATGTTGAACCCCATCCCAATATGTCGTACCAGGAAGCCCTCATGATCGCAATGAAAAAGGAAAAATCAGCATTCAAATTGTATTCCAATCTCGCCGCAAAGGCCCCGACAAGTGAAATGAAAGATCTTTTCAACGGCCTGGCACTGGAAGAATCAAAACACAAGCTGCGTTTTGAACTGGAATATGATGAGTTTGTGCTGAGAGAAAATTAAAAACTAACGCATTACCCATGACCCCTGCTTTCGGTTCCGGAGGCAGGGTTTTTTGCGACAGGGGCGACAGAGGCGATGAAGGCGACAGAGGCGAGATTGCAAGCATATTGGCTAGGGGGACAAGGAGACAGGGAGACAAGGTGCTAATGAAACAAATGGATTCCGTCCTACAGAGGTGGAACCATGACTAAAAGCCGGGCCAATGTAACAATGAAACAATTGAGCAATCGAACAATGTAATAATTAATCAATGAATCAATCAGCCAATCTGTTTGAAAACGAGCCCAATTCTAATCCAAGACTCGAACATCGGCGTTCATCCGCTTTTTCAGCGATTATCCGCGTTCTATCCCCTTAAAACACACAATATTCTTATCTTCGCGCTGTTAATTACTAAAATCTCCAAGGCGGATCTTTATGCAATTTGTAAATCCAGGTTTTCTGTATGCACTGTCGGCCATTGCCATTCCGATCATTATCCACCTTTTTAATTTCAGGCGGTACAAGAAAGAGTACTTTTCCAATGTAAAACTCCTGAAGGAATTACAGTTGAAAACCCGCCGCAAATCAAGGCTGAAGCATCTGATCTTGCTTTTACTGAGAATACTTGCTATCATTGCCATCGTTCTGGCTTTTGCGCAACCTTATATCCCTTCACCCAATTCATTGATCAATGCCGAGGAATCTTCCAGTGTTGTGATCTACACGGATAATTCCTTCTCTATGACATCTGAATCTGAGGAGGGCGTATTGCTTGAGGAGGCACGTGCAAAAGCAACGGAGATTGTTGCTTCGTACAGGCCATCAGATAAATTTCAGCTCATCACAAATGATTTTCTAGGGCGGCATCATAAGTTTGTATCGAGAGAAGATTTTTCTGATTTAATTGATGAAATATCTGTTTCACCACAATTCAGGATGCTTTCGGCTGTCGCAGAAAGAGCGGGAACTGATCTTGAAGATAACAAATCCTACAACAGGATATTGTATCTTATTTCGGATTTCCAGGAAGTTTCTGCAGACCTGAGCGGTATGGACCCGGATACTAGCAACAGTATTTTTCTAGTTCCATTGAAGCCTCTTTCAAATGCAAACCTTTATGTTGATTCCTGTTGGCTCGAAACTCCTGTGGTTCTTCCGGGTCAGGAAGTAGAACTCTTTGTCAGTGTGAACAATCATTCGGAAAGTAAAATAGAAAAACTTCCCCTGAAACTCAACCTCAATGGGCGCCAACGGGCCGTTTCCTCCTTGGATGTCCCTGCAAGCGGAAAAGCCATCGCAAAACTGCAGTTCACGCTTCATGAAACTGGAATGTTGCAGGGTTACCTGGCTTTGAATGATTACCCTATCTCGTTTGATGACCGCTATTATATAAGCCTGCAAACACAAAAGCAGCTACAGGTGATGGAGGTATACGATCAGGCACCCAATCCATACCTTGAAGCTCTTTTTAATAACGACAGCAGCTTCGCACTCAGGAGTGAGGCGGTTGGGAGGCTGGATTATTCGCAGTTGAACTCAGCTGACCTGCTGATCCTGATGCAATTGAAGGAGATCCCCAGTGGCTTGCAGGATGTTACTCGTGAGTTTGTCCGCAAAGGAGGTTCACTGCTGATCGTTCCTGCAGCTCTTAGTTTGGGAATGGAGTCATACAATGAGTTGCTCAGTTCCTTAGATTTGAATGAATTTACCGGAAAAGATAGCAGCAGAATGGAAGTCAATATCCTGAACCTTCAGGATCCTTTCTTCGAAGATGTTTTTCTGGAGATGCCTGAAAATGCCGAACTGCCGGTTGCCAGTTCACATTACAGGCAAAGTGCCCTGACACATGTGAGCCAGATCCCCCTCATGAACCTGCGCAATGGGGATGCATTCCTTTCCAGATCTGTTTTCGGAAATGGAGATGTGTTTGTGAGCAATGTGGCTTTTGAGGAAAATCATGGGAATTTTGTTCGTCACGCACTTTTTGTGCCAGTGATGTATAAGATCGCCCTTTCCTCCGGCAAAAATGTGCCATTATCCTATACCATTGGTGAAATCAACGAGATCGAGATTGACTTATCCAACAATGGTGGTGATGAGGTTGTAAGAATAAGGCAGCAAGGAACAGAGTATGAGTTCATACCGGAAATGAAACGAAGGAATTTCAGGACCTTGATCAATACCCATGAGCAGGTAAAGGAGGCCGGTAATTATGCTGTATTTTTTCAGGGAGAGCCCCGGGGAGGTCTGTCATTCAATTATGACCGCAAGGAATCGAACCTGAAAGCGTATAAAACAGAGCAGCTGGAGGCTATGATTAGGGATGCGGATCTCCAAAATGTCAGCATACTCAAAAATGACGGTATTTCATTAACAAAAGCCATATCAGATATCAACAAAGGTACCCGGTTTTGGAAGTTATTTATTATTTTAGCACTCGCATTTCTGGCAGCTGAAATTGCAATTATCAGACTTTGGAAATAAGGCTTTAGGCACAAATGGCTGAAGAGGAAAACAAGAATACGGAAGAACAGGAGCAGGAAGAAAATCAAGATCAGCAAAACGAAGAGTCCGCATCACAGGGTGAGATGTATCAAACCCTGAAATTATCGGGCATGTATGAAAACTGGTTTCTGGATTATGCCTCCTATGTGATCCTGGAAAGGGCAGTCCCCGATGTGATCGACGGACTAAAACCTGTTCAGCGAAGGATATTGCATGCCATGAAAGACCTGGATGATGGCCGGTATAACAAAGTGGCAAACATCATTGGTCATACCATGAAGTATCATCCGCATGGGGATGCATCCATCGGTGATGCCCTGGTGCAGCTTGGGCAGAAAGAGATCCTGATAGACACCCAGGGTAACTGGGGCAACGTTCTCACCGGCGACAGCTCCGCTGCCCCCAGGTACATCGAGGCTCGCCTATCCAAATTTGCACTGGAAGTGGTTTTTAACGCCAAAACGACCAACTGGAAAACCTCTTATGATGGCAGAAACAGGGAGCCTGTTACCCTGCCGGTAAAATTCCCGCTCCTGCTTGCACAGGGTGTGGAAGGCATTGCCGTAGGACTTGCCTCTAAAATATTACCCCACAATTTCCTTGAACTCATTGATGCCTCAATCCTTTACCTTCAAGGAAAAGAGTTTAAATTACTGCCTGATTTTCTTACTGGCGGACTGGGTGATTTTTCAAAATACAGTGACGGATTGCGTGGTGCCAGGATCCGTGTAAGGGCCAGGATCAACAAGGTGGATAACAAAACACTATCGATTACCGAGATCCCTTTTGGTACCACAACCTCCAGCCTGATCGATAGCATCATCGCTGCCAATGATAAAGGTAAGATCAAGGTCAAGAAGATCGATGATAATACCGCAGAGCATGTGGAGATCAATATTCATCTGAATCCTGGGGTTTCTCCTGACCAGACCATCGATGCACTCTTTGCCTTTACCAATTGTGAAGTCAGTATTTCGCCCAATTGCTGCGTGATCTACGATGGCAAACCCCAGTTTATCGGTGTGAGTCAGATATTAAAAATATCTACCGATCATACGGTCAGCCTGTTGAAGATGGAACTGGAAATTCGCAAAAGCGAACTGGAAGAAGAATGGCATTTCCTTTCACTAGAAAAGATATTCATTGAGGAACGGATCTACCGTCGTATCGAAAAGAGTACCACCTGGGAGGACGTGATCGAAACCATTGATAAAGGCCTGGAGCCATTCAAGAATATGTTCAAAAGGGAGATTACCCGGGATGATATTATCCGGCTGACAGAGATCAGGATCAAACGGATCTCCAAGTACAGCTCGGATAAAACAGAGCAGCAGATCGAAGCAATTGAAGGGGAAATTTTGGAGGTGCAGAACCACCTGGACAACCTCATCGATTTTTCGATCAATTATTTCAGGCAGATCAAAAAGAAATACGGACAGGGAAGGGAGCGGAAGACAGAGATCCGGAATTTCGACACCATTGAGGCAACCATGGTAGCCGCTGCCACACAAAAACTCTATGTTAACCGTGAAGACGGCTTTGCTGGCACTTCCCTGAAAAAAGACGAGTATGTATGTGATTGTTCGGATATTGATGATCTGATCGTTTTCCGGGAAGATGGAACTTTTATCGTAACCAAGGTGGCTCCAAAGACCTTCGTCGGGAAGAATGTTATCCATATCGATGTATTCAAAAGGAATGACGACAGGACGATCTATAATATGATCTACCGGGATGGATACCGGGGCAATGCTTATGTGAAACGCTTCCCGGTAATGGGTGTGACCAGAGATAAGGAATACGATCTGAGCCGTGGAAGCAAGGGGACAAAAGTGCTGTACTTTACCGCCAACCCGAATGGCGAGGCAGAGGTCGTTAAGATCTACCACCGGCCCAAGCCCAAGCTCCGCAAGCTTTCCTTTGAATATGACTTTAGCGAGCTGGAAATTAAAAGCCGGGGAGCAAAAGGCAATATACTGACCAAACATTCCATCCGCGATATTGTTAAGAAAGAAGAAGGAGTTTCTACACTCGGTGCTATTGATATATGGTACGATGAAACCGTTAAAAGACTTAATACAGATGAACGCGGACAATACCTGGGTGCATTCCGGGGGCAGGATAAGATCCTGACCGTCATGAAGGCCGGTTACCTGAAGCTGACGAATTATGATGTGTCTACCCATTTCGATGAGGGCATGATCATGATCCAGAAATTTGATCCGGGAAAGGTGATTTCTGTGGTTTACTTTGAAGGGGAACAACAGAAGTATTATGTAAAGCGTTTTCAACTTGATGAGGATGCCTCTATAAACAAGGATTATAGATTCATTGGGGATCATAAGGAATCAGAGATGCTGGCCATCTCACTGGATGTTTATCCCAGAATCAAAATCAAATTTGAACAGAAAGGCAAAAAGCCCAACGAGGACGAGATCATTAAATTGCATGAGTTTATTGCAGTAAAAGGAATTTCGGCCAGGGGAAAACGGGCATCTAACAAAGATGTGAAAAAACTCAGCCTCATCGACCCATTACCATTTGAAGAGGAAACGGAAGAAAAGAAGCCGGACGGGGAGGATGCTCCAATAGAGACGGAAAACGGGGATAAGGGTAATAAGGGTGATACCCCTGAAGAAACGCAGGGAGAAAAGTCAGATAAGGAAGAAAAGAAAGAATCCCGTAATGGGGATGAAAATGATAGCTGGCAAATGTCGCTGGACCTGTAAAATTAATTACCATGCTGGATAACAAGATAATTGAAGTAACTGAAGACGTGCAATGGATCGGTGTCCTGGATAAAGATATCGTAACTTTTGATATCGTAATGGAGACCAAATACGGCACAAGCTATAATTCCTATTTCATCAATGCCGACAAGAAAGCCATTGTTGAAACCTCCAAAGAGAAATTCTGGGATGTTTACCAGGCGAAGATCAGGAAAGTGGTGGATCCGGAGGAAATCAAATATATTATCCTCAATCATACTGAACCGGATCATTCCGGAAATGTAAGAAATATACTGAGCATTGCACCCGATGCGACCATTGTTGGAAGTGGCAATGCCATCCGTTATCTGAAAGATTTGATCGGAAATGATTTTCCGCATCTGATCGTCAAAGAAGGGGACACCCTAGATTTGGGCAATAAAATGCTCCGCTTCATCAGTGCACCTAACCTCCACTGGCCCGATTCCATCTATACATACCTCGAAGAAGATAAATTGCTATTTACCTGTGATTCTTTCGGTGCCCATTACTGCAGTGAGAAGATCTTTGATGACGAAGTGGATGAAACCGAGTTTGACGATGCCTTTAAATATTATTTTGATGTAATCCTGCGCCCCTATAGCAAATTCATGCTGAAAGCAATTGATAAGATCAGGGGTCTGGAAATTGAGGCAATCTGTACAGGCCATGGACCCATTTTGCGTTCAAAATGGGAAAAATATGTGGAGCTGTCAGAAAAATGGGCCGCTGAATTTATCAAACAGCCCGAGCGTCAGCATGTATACATCCCATACGTTTCGGCATACAACAAAACCGGAATGCTGGCGGAAAGTATTGCAAAAGGAATCCGCAGTGCAGGGGACATTGAAGTTGAGGTACAGGATATCGAACATACATGTATTGGTGAACTGGAATCCATGCTAACAAAAAGTACCGGTCTGGTGGTGGGCTCCCCGGTGATCAACCAGAACATCCTGCTGCCCATTTATAAATTGTTTGCTGTAATGACGCCCATCAGGGATAAAGGCAAACTGGCCGGTGGATTTGGCTCCTATGGCTGGAGCGGGGAGAACGAAAACCTAATCCGTGAAGGATTGAAGAACTTAAAACTGAAATATTTTGAGGATGGAGTTTTTGTAAAATTCACTCCTTCAGAGGAAGACCTTGCTTCAGCTGAAGAATATGGCCTGAGATTTGGAAAAGAACTGCTTGAAGGCAAAAAATAATTTGCTTTTTGAACGTTTTATTAACTCAGTTGTTTTCAAAAAGTGAAACTTAAAATACATATACTCATTGGCCTGTTTTTGCTGGGAATCCTCAGTTCATGTAGCATTGAACGTAAGCTGGCGCGAGAATATGTTCAGAGCAACAGCAAAGGGGCCATACTCCTGTTTACCCCTGAATACGTTTTCAAAAATAGCCTGAAAGAGGAAGAGATCAAGGATGCCAAACAATATTCAAAGGATCAACTGGATTCGATGCTTTTCGAACAAAGTCAGTTCCTGCAATACCTCGAGGATTCACTTTTCCTGGTGAAACTGGTCAATCAATACATTGTTGACCTGAAAGGCTTCGGATATGATATCTATACACAGGATTATATCGACCTTTTTATGGAGGTAGATACCAGTTCATGGGTGATCAATATGGCCCAGATCGAAGTTGAGGAGTATATCTATCCTTATGAGTTTGAAGAGATGGTAGGCTATGAGACCTATGCTGTCAGCATTGACCTGGATGCAGTGAATTGCAATGCCTGGTTCGAGATCAATCCGGTGAACAGGCCCCAGAAACAAAAGGTGCTTTTTGCCACACATTATATAACCGATGATCTTTACGGGCAGTTTCGGCAGAATGTCCTATCTGGCAAAGTGAAATTCGAATACAGCATCGATTCCCTGCACATGGAGGATATTTATGAATTTGCGGAAGTACTGGGAGGCCAGTATGCCTTTTATACCCTCAATTACCTCATGAATAGATTCATTGATGAGCAGATCATCGATGAGAATTACAAACCTGAGTATTTGCAATACGATCCTGCCGCGAAGCAATTCTACAGAGATCCCGAAAATGGATTTGAAGTGATGGAATAAAACATTTGATTAACATTTGTTATATTAGAACACCAGGAAGTTTTGAATTTTGAGTTTTGAATTTTGAATTGAATATTTTTGCCAAAACCGAAATACACCCTTGCTCCCCCAACTCAAAACTCAGGACTCAGAACTCCTTTGAGCATTTCCGCATCCAGCGCTTGCAAATCAAAGAGGGCCACTCCGTCAGCTCCGCCTGCCAGTGCTGCTTTGATGGCTTTTTTCAGGTCATTGCCCTCTTTCAGTGCGGGCAGGTATAGTCCGCAAATGATCTTTGTGCCCGTTGGTGTAACAGCCTTATTTTCCTTTACCACTTCCGTGATCCAATCGACAGATTCTTCATAAAAATTATGATAAACCATGGGGAAATAATAATCCAGCTTCCACTCATCCCATGGCTGGCGAACCATCTGTCGCGACATTTCCGGTGTAGGGAAAACTGCGGCGCTTACCTGCAGTCCATGTCCCCTGATTGCTTCTGAAATGGTATCCACTGTTTTTGTCAATTCATCCATTCTGAAATTCAACCATTGCTTCCGATCAGCCAGGCTAATGATACTGAAAGGGTCTTTTCCGGTTTCACTTTCAAAGAGGCCTGTCATATAGGGGTGATATCCATAATCGAATTCCGGGAAGACCGTATCCTGTTGCAAACCATACTTTGGCTGAAGTCCTGATGGTAGGATTGCATCTACATAGCGGATATAATCCATGTGTATGCCTTTGAGTCCGTCAACATCTGCCAGGACATTCATCTTGTCGAGAAGAAATTCCTTCACATCCGGCAGGGCAGGGCACATGAATTTATAGTAATCAACATAAGCTTTTTTATCTGCCAGGGATTTGCCCAGGCGGTTAACGCTCAGCCATTCCGGTTTGGCATCCCCCCGGTTCATGGTCCAGAACCAGGCATGTACCTCAATACCGTAGCGGTCCGCAAGTGGAATTACTGTATTCATTACTGCGGTATCTGCTCCCAGTAACATAGCTTTAAAACCGGCTTTTTGTAATAGGCAGAAAACAGAATCCCAGGCCTCAGGCCCGCGTTCCCTGTTTGCTCCGGCCCAGATCCAGAATTCTGGAGTTGTTTTGGCGACAGGTCCGGAAAAGTTAAGATAGCCCCATTTTTCCGGGATATGCATATTGATCATTCCCTGGGGTGACCAGACCCAGTTATGTTCCCGCAGGGGGGTTCCGCTAATGCTGTCCGTTCTTTTAATGTATTCTCCTTCCTGGATATCAGTTTCCCACTGCACCCTTGAGAAATTCACTCTCCAGGTGTCGCCTGTTTGTGGTTTGCGCTTCCCCGGTGCATGTTCCAGGAAGGACTCCCAGGGAAGTGCCATTTCTACGATCCATGCTGTATCAAGGTCGTCGGGATTGTTGATGCTTCCTTTGTGTTGAACAACGGTGCGTATCCCTTCAATATTCCAGGAAAAATCAGCATTGCCTTTTTGCGAATAGGGTTTGTCCAGGAAAAGATCCCATTCGGTGCCAAAAGCATTGATCTCTAATTCGAAATAATCTAACCCGTCTCCGTCCGGGTCCAGAAAGACTTCAAAATCATTGTCGCGGTATATGACGGATTCCCTTTTGGTGAGCGTGGCCCAGATGTGCTCTTCTTCCAGGTTTGCTGCAATGTACAGGCAGGAGTCATTCCAGGCGATTTTAAAACGGGTTTCGTACCATGGGAGAGGCTTATGTTCGCCTTCAATGTCAATGAAACCTTCCGACCATGGGATGAATTGCCAGGCCGGATCATCCAATTTCCCATCAATGCAAACTGCCTCCTCAATGCGATAACAATCATACTCTCGAGGAGACGAAAATTTCTCTTGGGCCTTGGAGGGCATAATCATTAGCATTAATAAAAACACCAGGGAATTCCTTTGCATTAGTTTTGGTATTTGATTTTTGCAATTATGGAACAAAAGTAAAATTTATTATATTTGATTCAGAACCAAAACCAATCAAAGATGAGAATACGTATTTTCTTTACCTTCAGTTTGCTATTGCTTTATTTCTTGCCCTCATTAATGGCTCAAAGGGAGGACTGGAACCAGTTAAATATTCCTGATTCACCGGACCCCAGGAAAGGCCACAGTCTGGTTACTTTACCGGATGGAAGGGTGCTTATGTTTGGAGGGGAAGGACCCCAGGTGGAATTGTTCAATAATCTCTTTGTTTTTGAGGATAATCAGTGGGCAGAAATTGAGCCGGTGAATGATCCTCCTCCGGCACGTTCTTTTCACAAGAGCTGGATGATTGGCGATGATATGTATGTTTTTGGTGGCAAGGGAGAAGGAATGGTATTCAATGATATGTGGGTATATGATTTTGTTAGTAGTCTGTGGGAAGAAGAAGTTGTTACGGGTAGTTTGCCAGCTGGAAGATACGGTCATTCCGTTAATTTGTTACCTGAAGGATCTGCCTTTATCTTTGGAGGTAAGGATGAAAATGAAAACAGGTTAAAAGATGCCTGGTTGTATGAAAATGGTGGCTTTGTGCAAAAAAATGATTGCATCCTTGATTATGCATATCACAATGGTCATGGATTTATTAACAATGGAGTACAGATGTTGCGATTTTACGGAATTTCAAATATCCTTATGACTTACGATACAGACCTCGAAAGCTGGGAATTGTCTGCTTTTGATATGCCTTATTCCGGACATGGGGGTAGCATTTCATCACAGAATTTCATGGACGAAGATGTGGTTTTTATTTTTGGAGGAATGAATATCAATGGAGTTTCCACCGATATCGTTTATCAATACAATTGTAATACAGGGGAGCTTGATCAAAGGGAAGAACCCTTGCCGGGATCAGTTAAGGACAATGCAGCCGCCAAGTATTATTATGGGAATTTTTCAGGAAGGGATGATATGTATGAAGTCCTTCTGTTCGGTGGGGAAGTGGAGGGTGAACTTTCCAATGCCACCTGGATGTCGACCTCCAATTTGCTGAGTGAAAATGAGATTTCCATGAATGATGTATTTAGACTGGATTTTGACCCGAATCCCGTAAATGACCAGCTGTATGTTAAGTCCAAACGAAAGATTGAGCGCATCTTTTTTTATAGTATAGATGGGCGTTTATCACGCAGCCTGCTTGTTAACGCCAAAGAATTTAGTGTACTGGATCTTCCTGAAAATGGTGTTTATATTGTGAGGTTTCAGGGACCGGATCATGATTCTTATCATAAGTTGCTCGTGAATAAATAGCCTTTTTGATCAGCGGGTCTTTTTCGAGAAACTGGTCAGGTTCTTTTGTTTCGGTGTAATTATGCAGAATCATGATGCTTTTCTGTTCGTTCGACAACCAGGCAAAAATGATGGTGTATTTAAGTATCTGATTTTTTATGATAAATGTTTGTTTGACTTCCCGTAGCGAAAATCTCCTGTCCGGGTTTAATCTTTATACAATCTGTCGTGTATAGGGCGCAATTTCCTGTCCGCTGAATTTATTTCTGAGGTATTTATAATAGCCTGTTACTGCGATCATTGCTGCATTATCAGTGGTGTATTCGAATTTGGGAATAAAAACCTCCCAGTCTTGTGTATTCCTGGCAGACTCCAGGGCTTTTCGCAATCCGCTGTTTGCCGATACCCCGCCCGCAATGGCTATCTGCCTGATCCCTGTTTCCTTAGAAGCCTTAACAAGCTTCTTCATGAGGGTGGAGATAATCACCCTTTGAATAGAGGCACTCAGGTTTACTTTGTTTTTAATAATGAAATCCGGGTCAATTTTGAGCTGATCCCTCAGAAAATACAAAATGGAGGTTTTTAAACCGCTGAAGCTGTAATCCAGGTTTTTGACCCTGGGTTCGGGAAAATCAAAGGCTTGTGCATTCCCTTGAATGGCAAGTTTGTCGATAACCGGGCCACCCGGGTAGGGCAGGCCCATGATCTTGGCTGCCTTGTCGAATGTCTCTCCAGCGGCATCATCCAGCGTTTGTCCGATGATCTCCATATCAAAATAGTCTTTTACCAGCACAATTTGTGTATGCCCCCCTGACACGGTTAAGCACAAAAAAGGAAAAACCGGGTTTTGTTTGCCGGGTTCATCGATAAAATGCGCCAGTATGTGGGCCTGCATATGGTCTACCTCTACCAGTGGAATATCCAGTGCCAGTGCAAAAGACTTTGCAAAAGAAACCCCCACCAGCAGAGAACCCAAAAGTCCCGGCCCCCTTGTGAATGCAATGGCATGAAGCTGTTTTTTGCTTATATTTGCTTCATTCAGGGCATTGTGAATTACCGGAATGATATTTTGTTGATGTGCACGCGAAGCCAGCTCGGGGACCACACCTCCATAAGACTGGTGTACTTTCTGATTGGCCGTGATATTGGATAGAATTATTGTATCACAACTGATCGCAGCTGAAGTGTCATCGCAAGAAGATTCTATTCCTAAAATATATTTGCTCATAATAAGTTAAACAGAATAAGCTGGACAAAATTATCAAAAAAAGGTTTGCTAAAATATTATTGTATGTGTTGGTGGGTTTGATTGCTCTTCCATTATCCCTGTTTACCATCCTACGTGAGCCTTCCATGCAAAACCTCATTGTCCGCTTTGCTTCGGTGTATCTGACCGAAAAACTACAAACTGAGATCCGTGTTGGAGGCCTGTATGTTGATTACCAACTGCGGGTGAGCCTGGATGATGTGTTGATCAAAGACAAAAAGGGAAATAATATATTGCGTGCAAAGCAATTAAAAGTACGTTATGGGGAGTATAATAAGGAAAAAGGGTTGTTGCGTTTCGACCAGCTTTTCCTTGATCAGGCAGATATCCAGCTGATCAAATATGCCGGGGATACAAGCATGAATTTTTCGTTTATTATTGATGCTTTCTCTTCTGATTCACTCAAGCCCGATACAGCTTCACCCATGAAGATTATGCTTGACAATCTCAAGATCTATGATTCATACTTTCGACTTACTGATATGAATAAGCCCCAAAAAGACACAGGCATGGATTATAGCAACCTGGGAGTAAGCCACATCAATATGAATGCTGATGATCTGGTATTGGATGGGGATACGGTCAGGGTCTGGATACAAAACCTGAGCGCCAGGGAAAGAAGCGGCTTTCATCTGGAAAAGTTTAAAGGCAATGTTCACCTGAGCCCGCAGGGACTGACAGTAGATCATCTCAAAGTGATTACGGACCGTTCTGAACTATCTATGAACCTTGAATTTGTATACTCAGAATTTGCGGCATTTGAAGATTTTATTAATGAGGTAAGAATTGAAACAGTTATTGGCAACAGTACCCTCAACCTATATGATATCGGTTATTTTGCCCCCTCCCTATTTGAACTGGAAAATGAGTTTAAAATTTCCGGTACTTTTATTGGGCCCGTAAGTGCCCTGAGGGCAAAGAATTTCAAATTCGATTTTGGCAGGAATACCAGTCTGCAGGGAAACCTCGTTATGAATGGTCTGCCGGATATCTACGAAGCTTTTGTCAATTTCAATATCAGTGAACTCAAAACTACGGTTTCAGATATTTATCGTTTCAATATTCCGGGAGATGAGCCCATACAATTGCCATCCCAGCTTGATGTGATCAGCAATATCCGGATCAAGGGGGATTTTACCGGTTTTTACAATGACTTTGTGGCCAATTCAGTAGTCACCACCAATATTGGAACCCTGAATACCGATGTGGCATTAACCCAGGATCAGCATTCCGACTCGGTATTTTATAATGGCGATCTCAAAGCACAGAGTTTTAACATCGGTCGCTTCCTGGGAATTGAGGATTATTTTGGTACCATGAACCTAAACACCGCCATCAAAGGTTCGGGTCTGACAGGCAAAACAGCGCGGGTGAATTTAAACGGTACGCTTGATTCGCTGGTTTTCAAAGGAGAAAGATTTGACCGGATCCGAATCAAGGGCGAGTTAGCAGATAAGCAGTTCAATGGGTTTTTGAATGTGGATGATGAGAAGGTAGACATCGATTTTAATGGTAAAGTTGATTTCAGTCAGGATGTACCTGTTTTCGATTTTTATGCCGATATCGACAGTGCCGATTTTTATAAATTACAACTGGCAGAAAGGGATTCTTTGATGATACTGTCAACTGTGATCCGGGCCAATTTTTCAGGATTTAAACTTGACGAGATGACCGGCTCTGTGAAGATTGACAGTTCCGTATACATGGAGGCCAAAAAAAAATATGACCTCGATCATTTAATCCTTGAAGTAAGCCACGACTCACTGGGCAAAAAGGATATTTCACTCAATTCCGATTTCGCGGATGCAAAGGTGAATGGCAACTTTAATTTTTCCGATTTATACCCTTCTTTTCAGGAGTTACTGGATAACTACCTCGCATTTATTATTGAAGATTCAACGATTCGTAAAAGCATGTTGCCGGACCAGCAGTTAGAATTTGAGATAACTTTGAAAGAAACCGATGAAATAACTGACCTTTTCATGCCATCGCTCAATATCAATGGCAATGCAAGTGTTAACGGCAAATATATATCAGACCAGGAAATACTGAATATCGAAGCGAAAGCTGATACAGTCTACCTGGATGGTTTTCGTTTTGATCACTGGTATTTTGGTGCAGGATCAAAAACAAAGCAGATTGAAATAGGAACAGGTGTCAGTCGCCTGGTATTCAGAGAGACCAGTGAAAATGACAGTCTGAGTCTTGGCATCGACAGTACCGTGTTTTCTTTCAGGATACGGCAGGATAGTGTTTTGTTCCGCCTGGCATGGGACGATGAGGAAAAGGATGATTCTAATAAGGGAGATATAAGGGGCTTTGTCTCTTTTTCCGAGCTTCCCAGGGTCGTGGCAAAGATTATCCGTGCCGATGTCACAGTAAACGATTCAGTCTGGCGAATCGATCGCGATAACCTGGTGGTTGTGGACACTTCATCGATCTTCGTGAAAGAGTTTGCCATTAAAAGTGCACAACAGGAATTCCTTGTTGATGGTACTGTTTCTTCCAATTCTTCCGATACCCTTGGCCTGATATTTAAGAATTGGCGATTCAGCAATTTTGATATTCTGATGTCGGGTTCAAAGTTCGATCTGGATGGCCGGATTGATGGCGGGCTCAAACTGGCTAACCTTTACGGAAAGCCAAACTTTATCAGTGATATTGAGATCCAGCAGTTTGCAGCCAATAAGGTTGAAGTTGGAGACCTGTACCTTAATTCCCATTGGGATAACAGTGAGAGTGCGCTACTGGCTTCCGCAAAAATTATTCATGAGGGGGAGGCTGGCACATCAAAAGTATTCGACCTGGATGGCCGTTACGCCCCAAATGATTCGAATAATAATTTTGATCTGGCACTTAGCCTGGATAATTTCAATTTAAAAATCATAAACCCGGTTGTTTCTGAGTTTGTCAGTGATGTGAAGGGGTATGCTTCGGGAAATGTCGAACTCGAAGGTAGCATTGAAAAACCTTTACTGACAGGTTCGCTGGACCTGATGCGAACAGGTATGCGAGTTAATTACCTGAATGTTCCCTTTGATTTTACAAGCCAGGTAGAGATAAAAAAGAACGCTTTTGTCTTGCAGGATATGGTTTTGTATGACTCTCTAGGAAACAAAGCTGAAGTCAATGGACAGCTCAGGCATGATAACTTTAATGATATAGAATTGGATTTTAGTATTCTTCCCGAGAACCTCCTGGTAATGAATACCAATTCTTATCAAAACAGTACCTTCTATGGTAGTGCATTTGCCAGCGGCAGTGTTGATATTAAAGGTCCGATCGATAATATTCGATTGAGCATCACCGCAGAAACGGAAAGAGGGACCAATGTGAAGATCCCTATCTCAAATGAAACAGAAATTTATGAGCGGGACTATATCGTATTTGTGAATACTGCTGATACTGCCCGTACGAATGAAGATTACAAGGTGAATCTCACAGGCCTCGACCTGAATCTGGATTTGTCGGTTACCCCGGACGCTCAGATACAAATATTCCTTCCAGCCAATATGGGAAATCTGAAAGCCGACGGCACAGGGAATATTATTCTTGGTATTGACCCCCAGGGGGATTTTGCGATCAACGGGGATTATGTCATTAAAAGTGGATCATTTCTTTTTACATTGCGAAATCTTGTTAACAGACGCTTCGATCTACTGGAAGGTGGAAAAATTTCCTGGACAGGCAGCCCCTACGATGCCGAGATCGATGTCAGGGCGATATACCAGGTCAAGACCTCCCTCAATGGCCTTGGACTGCAGGTGGATAGTACCGCAAACTTCAGCAAAAGGGTAAATGTAAATTGTGTCATTGAATTGCGAAACCAGTTATTTGATCCGGATATTCATTTCAGTATTCAGCTACCTGGCGTTGACGACCAAACCCGTCAGTTAGTATATTCAGTACTGGATACGACCAATGAGGCACAAATGAATCAGCAAATGATCTCCCTGCTGGTACTGGGAAGCTTCAGCTTCCAGACACAAACCTTTGAACAATCATCTTTCAGTTTGCTTTCCAATCAGCTGAGCAATTGGCTGGGGCAGATCAGCAAGGATTTTGACATCGGGGTAAACTATCGTCCAGGTGACGAGATATCAGAAGAGGAACTGGAGGTGGCGCTATCTACACAATTATTCAACAACCGGGTGATCATTGATGGAAATTTTGGGGTGATCGGTGACCAGCAAAACAATGCCAGTAATATCGTGGGAGATGTAAATGTGGAAGTGAAACTTACCGAGGATGGCAGGTTTAGAGTGAGGGCATTTAACCGCTCCAATTATAATTCAATCTATGATTTTTCTACATTCGATGATATTGCCCCCTATACCCAGGGAGTTGGTGTTTTTTATCGAAAGGAGTTCAACACTTTTGGCGAATTATTCGGAAAAAAGAAAGAGCCCAAACCCGAAGCGGAAGACAATAATCAGTAAATTAGCATTTGAATGAGCATCTTTTCATTTATTATTATATGAAAAAATTGTATTTCTCAATACTTTTGATTTTGAGCTTTTGCTCTTTACAGGCCCAGTTGAGCATCACAAGCAATGATATGCCTGCCGATAATGATACCATCAGGATCAGCGAGTTAATTGAAGTTGAAGGATATGATTTTTCAAGTGCCGGACCAGACTATGTTTGGGACTTTGCTGCAATGAACTATTTCAACCAGCGGCTTGATACCTTTGTTCATGCAGCCGCCACACCATTGGCTTATCAGTGGGTTTTTATCCCGGTAATTGTATCAAATCTGGCACAACCCCTGTCAGAATTTGAATACCTCCCAGATTTTGAGGTGAGCGATGTTTACCTGTATTTCAATAACACGGCTGCCGATTATAGGGAACTGGGATTTGCATTAAGTATTTCCGGAATTCCCCTGCCTGTGAAATACAACCAGCCAGATGTGTACTATGAATTTCCGCTGAACTATCAAAATGAGTTCAGTGGTTTTAGCAATTATAGCTTTGAAATATCCGGCCTCTTTCATATGAGTGGCTGGAAAGAAAGGAGCACCGAGGTAGATGGCTGGGGAGAAGTGATCACACCTTTTGGCAGTTTTGAATGCTTGCGACTGAAATCCGAGGTTATACGCTATGACAGTATTTTTATCGATACACTGGGGACCGGCATCCCGCTGATGCGGAATTATATCGAATACAAATGGCTTGGAAAAAACCTTGGGCTCCCAATTATTTCGGCGATTGAGGAGGCTTCTGTTTTCAGGGTGGAATACATTGACTCCCTCCGCTATGCACCGGGCTCTGTGATAGAATCATTTGCCTTCCCGGGATCCGTAAAAATCCATCCGAATCCGGTTGCCGGGAATGCACGCATTATGATTTCTTCCTTTGAAACAGGCCAGTGCAGGGTGGAGTTGCTTGATGCCGGGGGAGAATCACTAAAATTGCTTTTCAATGAATGGATATCAGCATCAGAAGTAAGAACTCTTGCCTTCAAAGCCATGGGGTTTGACAGCGGTCTTTATTTTGTCAAGACCAGTCTTGATGATAGGTTCTCAATTCGTAAACTGATTATCCCTTGAGCATGAGTCTGCACGTTTACAAATCCTCGGCCGGTTCCGGAAAAACCTTCACACTGGTGAAGGAATATCTTAAACTGGTTATTGCAAAGCCTTCCGATTTCAGGCATATCCTGGGCGTGACCTTCACAAATAAAGCTGCCAATGAAATGAAACAGCGGGTTATGGATTACCTCGGCAAGCTTGCAGAACAGGAAAAGCATATTGATCAATTCCCTGTGAATATACTCATGCCTGAACTTGTTGATCACTCCGGTTTGTCTGAATCTCAGGTGGCTGATCGTGCCCGCACAGTATTGGGAAATATCCTGCATAATTACAGTGAGTTTGCCATCGGAACCATCGACAGCTTTGTTCACAGAGTTGTGAGGACTTTTGCCCATGACCTCTATCTCCCCCTGAATTTTGAGGTGGAACTGGATGAAAATGAACTCGTTTCCCGTGCAGTTGACCTGTTGATCAGTACCACCGGGACCGATGAGCAATTGACAAGCATTCTGGTGAATTTTACCCTGTCAAAAGTGGAGCAGGAAAAGAACTGGTATATAGATAAAGATCTTAAATCCTTTGCATTATCTCTCCTGAAAGAGGGTAGCCAGCTTCATATAGATCGCTTGAGAAATCTTAGCAGGGATGATTTTATCCGGATCAACGAGAAGATAAAAGAGAATGTACTAGTTTTTGAGAATGATCTGCTAATATCTGCTACTGAAGCGATGAATGTAATAAATGATGCGGGGGTGGATGAAGCTGCTTTTTATCAGGCAAAACAAGGTATACACAAGTATTTTGCCCGGATTGCTTCCGCGGATTATTCTGCTCTTGAACCCAACTCATACGTTCGCAGGACAATTGATGAGGGAAAGTGGGTTTCTGGGAAGTGTACTGAAACAGAGGCTGCTTCTATCAATCATATCAAGGAGGAACTGATTCGCATCTTCGGGGATCTGCAGCAAAAAATACATACCGGGAGGAAATTATATGAATTCAGCAAAATACTCTATAACCGTATCTATCCCATGGCAGTGCTCAATGAGATATCAGCCTGGATGGATGAGATCCGGAGAAGCGATAAAATACTTCATATATCAGAATTCAATAAGCGGATCGCAGAGGTCGTCCTGAACGAACCGGTCCCCTTTCTATATGAAAGACTCGGCGAAAAATTTAGGTATTTCCTGATTGATGAATTTCAGGATACATCCGTGTTGCAATGGCAGAATATGCTTCCATTGCTAGAGAACTCCCTGGCGAACAATAATTTTAACTTGCTGGTGGGTGACGGCAAGCAAGCCATCTACCGCTGGCGCAATGGCAATGTTGAACAATTTGCGAATTTGCCTGCGATTGCAGAGGCGGATGAAAGCCCCATTTTGATGAGCAGGGAGGCTACACTCCGTCAGCATTTTCAGGAAGAGGTGCTGAAATGGAATTACCGTTCAGCCAGGGATATTGTAGCATTTAACAATGATTTTTTTGATGCTGCCTCAGCGCTCATTGAGGAGCCCTGGAGAAAAATATACCAGGATCACAGGCAGATCGCCGGAAAAGAAGACAAAAGGGGATATATAAATATTTGTCTGTTCGATAAAGATAACCTTCTTGGATTTCAGGATTTTAACCTTGAGCGTATCTTATCAATACTGGAAGAACTGAAAGCTGATAATTTTAAACTGCAGGACATAGCAGTGATCTGCAGAAGCAATAGTGAAGCCAATAAGGTTGCTGAGTTTCTGCTGGAGCAGGACATTCCGGTGGTTTCATCCGAGTCGCTTTTGCTGGGAAACTCAGCCCAGCTGAACTTTGTGGTTGGATTTATTCGTTATCTGCAGGACCCCACAAACAGGGTCAATGCAGCACATTTGCTGTCCTTCCTGCAACTCAGGGAGGAGGGAGTCATTGACAGCAAGAGCATTTTTGCGCTTTCGAATACATCCGAGCCTACTGAGCTTTTTGATTCGTCTGTCAGGCCGGCAAGAAATTTGAAAGAAGCATTAAGGAATATGGGCTACAGTTTTAGTCCGGATTACCTGAAAAGTCTTTCGATTTATGATCTCTGTGAGGAAATTATTCGGATCTTCGGCTTCCACCTTCATGCCAATCCTTTTATCCAGTTTTTCCTCGATGCAGTATTTGATTTTACTAAAAAAAAGAATCCTGCCTACGACAGCTTCCTTGAATGGTGGGAAGAAAAGAAGAATGATCTGTCGATCGTACTACCGGAAAACATGAATGCTGTCAGAATACTAACCATCCACAAAGCCAAAGGCCTTGAGTTCCCTGTAGTGATCTATCCCTTTGCCAATAATTCACTGAGGCCCTCCATGGACGAACTCTGGGTGGATCTGCAAGCCCCACTAATGAAAAAATTGGATACGGTTTACCTTAAAATGTCATCCGGGCTGATGAATACGGATTACAGCCAGGTCTATGAGGAAGAAATGAAGCGCTCCCTGCTCGACCTGGTTAATCTTATGTATGTGGTTATGACAAGGCCAGGTGATCGCCTGTATGTTATCTCAGAAAAACCTCCGAAAAAGACTACTACCATTAGCATTCAAACGATCATTGAGCATTTCCTGCTCACAAAGGGCTTGAAGGATGAATCAAAAGACGAGTATGAGTTTGGATTAAAAGTGAAAAAGAGCTATGGAAATGAGCATGATAAGAAAGCGGTAGGATTGGATGAATTCATTTCTGCAGACTGGCGGGAACGCCTGATCTTGTCAACCCGGGCACCGCATTTCTGGGATACTGAGAACATGAACTCAGGAGCCGAATACGGCAAAATGGTCCACCAGCTTTTTGCCAGGATCAAATCTGTAAATGAACTGGAAAATACCATTGCCTCCTTTGTGTTGCAGGGTATGGTCGATGAGCGGGAAGCAAAAGGACTCAAAAAGTCTATTGAAGAATTGATCATAAATCCTTTATTGGCGCCCTGTTTTGCAGAGGGTGCACATCATTATTCCGAAAAGGAGATACTTCTGCCTGGTGGAGATATTTACCGCCCGGACCGGGTAGTGCTTTTTGAGAACGAAACCCTGTTGATCGATTATAAAACCGGTGGCAGAGAGGAATCTCATGATGATCAGATCCGGCACTATGCTTCCTTGCTGGATGAAATGGGTTGTAAAAATGTAATATGCCGCCTGGTATATGTGAATGATCCGGTAGGCATTGTAGAAGTTGAAAGAAATTGAAAATATAAACTCCGTATTGTTAGCGGACACTTGTTCCCTTGTATTTGTCCATTAATGAACAAAGGCGTACGGAAGCGGACTTGCTATAGAGCATTAAAGTATAAAACTGACTTGTAATCAGCTATTTTGTAAAAATGGCATACTTCATGCTTTTGAGATGTTTTTAATAAACCAAAAATAATGATAGAATGAGAAAATGGATTTTACTATTGTGCTTTGTTGCTGCCGGAATTATGAGCAGCACCGGACAGGAAGAAGCTCGACTGATGCGGTTTCCAGCAATTCACGGAGATCAGGTTGTTTTTAGCCATGCAGGTGACCTCTATACGGTTGACCGGGATGGCGGCCTGGCCAGGAAACTGACCAATGACGAAGGTTATGAGGCTTTTGCACGCTTCTCACCGGATGGGAAACACATTGCCTTTACAGGGCAGTACGATGGAAATACGGAAGTATACCTGATCCCGGCACCGGGTGGCATACCCGAACGTTTGACCTTTACTGCCACACTCGGCAGGGACGATGTTTCCGACCGGATGGGACCGAATAATATTGTGATGACCTGGAAGGATGATGATGAAATCATTTTCCGCTCCCGTATGAAAAGTTTTAATTCTTTTAAAGGACAGCTTTTCAGTATTGATAATGAAGGCGGACTGCCGGAACAACTGCCTTTCGCAGTGGGTGGCTGGTGCAGCTTTTCTCCGGATAAATCAAAAATTGCCTACAATCGCGTTTTTAGGGAATTCAGGACCTGGAAATATTATGAGGGTGGAATGGCTGATGATATCTGGATATTTGATTTTAATACAAAGGAGTCAGAGAATATCACCAATACTGAATCACAGGATATTTCCCCCATGTGGCATGGAGACAAGGTGTTCTTCCTTTCCGATCGCGACCGGACAATGAATCTCTTTGAGTATGATCTCAACAGTAGGGAAACCAAAAAGCTTACCGATTATACGAATTATGACATTAAATTCCCTTCCCTTGGCAAGGATGCCATTGTTTATGAGAATGGTGGATACCTGTTTTATTATGACATCATCAGTGGTGAAATCAATAAAATCGATGTGTTAATTGCCAATGATTTTATTCAGGCAAGAGACCAGATGAAGGATGCAGGTAAATTCATCACCTCGTATGCACTTTCGCCAAAAGGAAAAAGGGCTGCCTTCACAGCCAGGGGCGATGTTTTCACCGTTCCGGCCGAAAGTGGTATTACCCTCAACCTGACACAGAGCCCCGGAGTCCATGATCGCAATGTGGAATGGTCTCCCGATGGACAATACCTTTCGTTTATTTCGGATATGAACGGTGAAGATGAACTGTACATTATCAAACAAGATGGAAGTGAGCCCCCTGTGCAACTCACCGATGGAAGCACTACTTATGAATACAACCCTGTCTGGTCGCCCGACAGCAAAAAACTCCTCTGGAGTGACAAGGAGTTGAGGCTTCGTTACATTGATATCGAAAGCAAAAAGATCACGGAAGTGGTGCAGGCTGAAGACTGGGAGGTCAGGAGTTACGCCTGGTCGCCCGACAGCAAATGGATCACCTTTTCCATGCCCAGGAACAGGGCAACATCTAGGGTCTATGTTTATGGCCTTGAGGACAAAAATCTTCAGGCCGTAACCGATGAATGGTATGATGCCAGCTCACCCTCCTTCAGTTCGGATGGCAAATATCTTTTCTTTGCTTCATCAAGAGATTTTAACCCCATATACAGCAATACAGAATGGAATCATGCATATCAGGATATGGAAGGCATTTACTTCCTGACCCTGGAAAAAGCAACCGCATCCCCGCTGGGTCCTGAAAATGACGAGGTGGAAGTTGTAGAAGCTGATGACAGCAGTGAGGAAAAGAAAGATAAAGAAGCAGAAGATGATAATGTAGAGATCGATTTCGACGGCATTATGGAACGCATTATTCACATTCCGACTGAAGCCGGTAATTATGGCAGGATCAATGCTATTGGCGATAAGGTTTACTATGTTAAATATTCCGCCAAGAAAGGAAAAGTTGGCTTCTATCTTTACGATATGGACAAGAAGAAAGAAACCAAACTGGGCGACTTCGGGAACTATGTGCTTTCTGCCAATCAGAAAAAGATCCTGGTTTCCAGTCGTGGTAAGTATGCAATCATTGATCTGCCTTCTTCACCTTTAAAGATCAAGGATTACATGGATATTTCAAATATGAAAGTCTGGGTAGATATGCAGGCAGAATGGCAGCAGATCTTTGATGAAGCCTGGCGGCAGATGGGTGATTTCTTCTATGCACCCAATATGCACGGCCAGGACTGGCAGGCGATCCATGATAAATACAAACCCCTGGTAAAATATGTAAAGAACAGGGATGACCTGAATTATGTGATCGGTGAGATGATCGGTGAACTGAATGTGGGCCATGCTTACGTTAGTGGAGGTGATAAGGCCAGTCCGGAAAGGATCAAAACCGGCTTGCTGGGTGCTGAACTCAGCAGGGATAAGTCAGGTTACTACAAGATAGATAAGATTTTGGCAGGAGAGAACTGGACGGAAAAAGGACGTTCTCCATTAACCGAAGTGGGTGTTGATGTAAACGCAGGTGAATACATCATCGCGGTAAACGGCAAATCCACAAAAGATATGGAGAATATTTACGAGAGCCTGGTGAACACTGCAGGAAAGCAGGTAGAACTGCAGGTAAACAGCAAACCCAAAGAGGAGGGAAGCCGCGAGGTGCTGATAATTCCCACCGATGATGAATCGCAATTGTATTATTTTAACTGGGTTCGCAACAACATTAAAAAAGTAAATGAGGCTACGAATGGCCAGGTGGGCTATATACATATTCCGGATATGGGCCCGGGCGGACTGAATGAGTTTGTAAAATATTTTTATCCGCAGCTCAGCAAAAAAGCCCTCATCATTGATGACCGTGGCAATGGTGGTGGAAATGTATCACCCATGATCATCGAGCGACTCAACCGCGAGCTTGTGATGCTGGGAACGGCCCGGAACATACAAAGCGTAACCACGCGGCCGGCACAGATCCATGTGGGTCCCAAAGTGCTGCTGATCGACCGCTATTCCGCATCTGACGGCGACCTCTTCCCTTATCAGTTCAAGCAACTGGGCATAGGACCGGTGATCGGTGTACGCTCCTGGGGTGGTGTCGTTGGGATCCGTGGCTCACTTCCTTTTATTGATGGCGGTGACCTGCGCAAACCCGAATTCGCCCCCTACGACCTGGAAGGTGAGAATTGGGTAATAGAAGGCTATGGCGTTGACCCCGATATCGTGATCGACAACGATCCTTATAAAGAATATATGGGTGAAGACGAACAATTGAATAAGGCCATCGAAGTAGCGCTCGAAGAGCTTGAGGACCACAAGCCGCTGCCTCCGAAACCGCCTTACCCGGATAAGACAAAATAATGTTTGCACGTTAAGACGCAGAGACCCATATAAAAAGCCTGGTGAAGAGATTTGCCGGGCTTTTGTATTGTTGCCGGGGTTTTTGTTTTACAATAAAGCATTTATGATTGCGAGGAACTTTTCACTCTGTGTTCTCAGTGTTTATTTCCTCTATGTAGAATTGCGGTTAAATTTTTATTAACCACCGCGAACACTGAGGTTTGCACAGAGATGCACAGAGATAAATCCCCGGTTTTTAATGTTAGTTAGTTATTAACACGTTATTTGTTTTGATCTTCTATTACAATATCACCAAAATGTAATGGCTATATTGAAGCTTTACTATAGTTATAATGATCATTTACTATAGTTATAGTAGCCCTTTATCATAGTTATAGTGATTGTCTGATATAACTATATTGGAAGTCTGTTGTAGTTATGGTTTTGTTCGGCCCTGATATCAGGAGTTCTGGAGGGTGTTGTTTTATAGCTGGTACTGCTTTTTAGATATCAGTTTTTGGAGTTCTGCTGTTCGTGTACGGAGGCAAAATGCCTTTTTGTTTTTCTACGGTTTAAGGATTGAGTTTGGATAAAGAATTGTCAGCGCTTACTATTTTGATATATGTTGGGTAGTGCAACAATATTCAGGTATAGTTTTAACTATGATTTAAGAATACATCAGAAAAGGGGAAGCAAAGAAAAACTGAAATTGAATGACTTGAGTGCAATTCCTTTTGCAGGCTCCTGGAGCCAGTTGAAACAAAATGTTCCCGGTTATTTTGGCTTGGGCACTGCAATACAATCCCTGGTAAATGATGGTAAACTGGATAAGTTGAAAAGCTTATTCAAGGAGGTGCCATTCTTTAAGGCGTTGATTCTAAACAGCATGATATCTTTGTCAAAATGTGATTTTGAATTAACCACATATATTGCTAAAAATGAAGAATATAAAGAATTCTGGGAAATATTATTTAAGGAATTTAAACTTTCAAAAGAAATGACACTGCTCATTTCTCAGCTCACCTTATTGATGGAGGAAGAAGCCGTTACAAGGAATTCCATTGTGATCAGAGAACAAATCGTCTTACCCTTAGTTATTATACAACAATACGCATTACAGAAAATAGAACAAAACTCAGAGCATAAGAAGTATTATGAAAAAATCGTCAAACGATCATTATACGGAAATATTAATGCGAGCAGAAATTCTGCTTAAATGATGTATGCAGTAAAAACTGATAATGACAGCCATTATAAAAATACTGTGCATCCCGCGTTAGTATTACTAATAAAAAGAAAGCTGCCAATTATTAATTTTTAACTCTTAATTCCTTAAGCCTGCGCCGTAGGCCCCCCAAAGTTCATGGGCGGCATACCTTCACCCGGATTGGGTTCTTTGATCTCGCCATGGGTTTTTTCGTATTTCTGTATGTTGTCCTGCAGTGCCCTCATCAAGCGCTTTGCATGCTGAGGAGTAAGCACGATGCGTGATTTAACTTTTGCTTTGGCGATGCCCGGCATCATTTTGATAAAGTCAACGATGAATTCTGCATTTGAATGGGTGATCATTGCCAGGTTGGCATAGATACCTTCAGCCACTTCTTCGCTTAACTCAATGTTGATCTGTTTCTGTTTGTTTGCATTTTTATCAGCCATAATCTATTTGTTTTTATGCAAAAGGCCGCTACTTTTAAAGCAACGGCCATTTGGATTATTTATCGTATGTATTTTTTACTCCTCCTCCGGAGTATCGAAGTCTTCCGTCTTTCCCGACATCATGGCTTCGTATTCTTCCATGGAGCCAACGATCATTTTTTCATATTCCCGTAAGCCGGTACCGGCCGGGATCTTATGACCCACGATCACGTTCTCTTTCAGGCCGAGCAGCTCATCGCGTTTCGCCTGGATGGAAGCCTGTGTCAGTACTTTGGTTGTTTCCTGGAAGGAAGCAGCAGAAATCCAGCTGTTCGTCTGCAGGGATGCTTTTGTTATACCCTGCAATACCTGTTTGGCAGTTGCCGGCTGTGCTTCGCGTGATTCGATCAACTTTTTATCCTTTCTCTTCAGGACTGAATTTTCATCGCGCAACTTCCTGGCACTTACGATCTGTCCTGATTTATAGTTTATAGAATCACCCGGATCGGTAATCACCTTCTTACCGAAGATCTCATCATTTTCTTCCTGGAAATCGATTTTGTTCACCAGTTCGCCTTCAAGGAATTTGGTATCACCCGGATCAACCACTTCCACCTTACGCATCATTTGTCGTACGATGATCTCGAAATGTTTGTCGTTGATCTTCACTCCCTGCAGCCGGTAAACTTCCTGGATCTCGTTCACAATATATTCCTGAACTTTCATGGGACCTTTAATAGCCAGGATATCTGCCGGGGTTGTAGCCCCTTCTGACAGAGGTGTTCCTGCTTTAACATAGTCATTTTCCTGGGCAAGGATCTGTTTGGAAGTAGCAATGAGGTACTTTTTCTCTTCTCCTGTCTTGGAAGTAATGATCACCTCCCGGTTCCCACGTTTCAGCTTCTTACCGAAAGAAACGATACCGTCAATTTCGGAAACTGTTGCGGGATCGGAAGGATTTCTTGCTTCGAACAACTCAGTCACTCTGGGGAGACCACCTGTGATATCGCCTGATTTACCCACGGCACGCGGGATCTTCACCAGGGTATCACCTGCAGTGATCTTCTGGCCTTCTTCCACAGTGATATGAGCCCCAACAGGAATATCATATGTTTTAAGGGTATCACCTGATTTGGATTGAACCAGGACTTTCGGATTCTTGGATTTGGTCCTGGATTCAACGATCACTTTTTCGTGGTAACCTGTCTGCTCATCCGATTCAATGCGGTAAGTCTGGCCTTCGATGATGTTTTCAAATACCAGTTTCCCCGTTGCTTCGGATATAATCAGTGCGTTGTAGGGATCCCAGTCGGCAATCAGTTCGCCCTTTTTCACTATATCTCCGTCTTGTACATAAAGATGCGATCCGTAGGGGATATTACCTGAAGTAAGGACGATCCTGGTATTTTTATCCACGATTCTCATTTCGGCTGAACGACCGACCACGATGTCATAATTTTTTCCTTCTTTACTTTTATAGCTGATGGCCCTGAGCTCATCAATTTCAAGAATTCCATCATATTTTGCAAGGATCTTGGAGAGTACTGCAATATTTGAGGCAGTACCTCCCACGTGGAAGGTACGCAGGGTAAGCTGTGTACCTGGCTCTCCAATCGACTGTGCCGCAATGACACCAACAGCCTCGCCTTTTTGCACCATTTTACCGGATGCCAGGTTTCGGCCATAACATTTTGCACAAACCCCTTGTTTGGATTCGCAGGTAAGCCCTGAACGGATCTCAACGGCTTCAATTGGTGAATCTTCGATAAGCTGGCTGATCTCCTCGGTAAGTTCTTCGCCGGCTTTTACGATCAGTTCACCGGACTGGGGGTGATAGATATCGTGCAGGGTTGTACGTCCGAGGATACGGTCGTACAAGCTTTCCACTACTTCTTCGCTTTTCTTGAGAGCAGTGGTTGTTAGTCCACGCAGGGTGCCACAATCTTTTTCTGATACCACAACATCTTGTGCCACATCCACCAGGCGTCGTGTAAGGTAACCAGCATCCGCAGTTTTTAGGGCGGTATCGGCCAGACCCTTACGGGCACCGTGTGTAGAAATAAAGTACTCAAGAACCGAAAGACCTTCTTTAAAGTTAGATAGAATCGGGTTTTCGATAATCTCTCCTCCGGTAGCTCCGGATTTCTGAGGTTTGGCCATCAGGCCCCTCATTCCGGAGAGCTGCCGGATCTGTTCCTTGGAACCACGGGCCCCAGAATCGAGCATCATGTAAACCGCGTTAAAACCCTGCTGGTCTTTGGATACTTTATCCATCAGCGCATGGGTCAGCTTGGAGTTGGTATGTGTCCAGATGTCAATGATCTGGTTGTAACGTTCGTTATTGGTTATGAAGCCCATATTGTAGTTGGCAAGGACTTCTTCAACTTCTTCATTGGCCTGCTGCACGAGTTCTTCTTTTACTTCAGGCACGATTACATCATCAAGGTTAAAAGAAAGACCGCCCTCAAAGGCCATTTTGTATCCGAGGTGTTTGATATCGTCAAGGAACTTGGCTGTTGCGGCCGTTCCTGTTCTTTTCAAAACATCACCGATGATATCACGCAGTGCTTTTTTGGTAAGCAACTGGTTGATATAGCCATATTCTACAGGAACAACCTCGTTGAAAAGAATTCTTCCAACAGTTGTTTCGGTAAGTTTGTGTACGATCTCTTCGTTTTCTCTTACCGGAAGCTTTACGTTGATAATGGCATGCATATCAACTCTTCCTTCATTATATGCAATGATCACTTCTTCGGGCCCGTAGAAGTTCATTCCTTCACCTTTCACCGGGTGTTCTTCTGAACTCTTCCTGGCTTTGGTAATGTAATACAATCCGAGCACCATATCCTGTGAGGGAACTGTAATAGGTGCTCCGTTCGCAGGGTTAAGAATATTATGTGAAGCCAGCATTAAAATTTGGGTTTCGAGAATGGCAGCATTGCCCAAGGGCACGTGCACGGCCATCTGGTCACCGTCAAAGTCGGCGTTGAAAGCTGTACATACCAGTGGGTGCAGCTGAATTGCTTTACCCTCAATGAGTTTTGGCTGGAATGCCTGAATACCCAGCCTGTGAAGGGTAGGGGCACGGTTCAGCATCACCGGGTGCCCTTTCAGTATGCTTTCCAGGATATCCCATACAACAGGATCCTTGCGATCGACGATCTTCTTGGCAGATTTAACCGTTTTTACAATACCGCGTTCAAGGAGTTTCCTAATGATAAAAGGCTTGAAAAGCTCCGAAGCCATTTCCTTGGGCAAACCACACTCATTCAATTTCAACTCGGGACCAACCACGATCACCGAACGGCCTGAATAATCCACACGTTTGCCGAGCAGGTTCTGACGAAAACGACCTTGCTTTCCTTTCAGGCTGTCACTAAGAGACTTGAGTGGTCTGTTGGATTCGGTCTTAACCGTATTTGCTTTTCTTGAATTATCAAAGAGTGAATCAACCGCTTCCTGCAGCATGCGTTTTTCATTACGCATGATCACATCGGGAGCTTTGATCTCTATCAATCTTTTCAACCTGTTGTTCCTGATGATAACCCTTCTGTATAGGTCGTTCAGATCTGATGTGGCAAAACGTCCTCCATCAAGAGGAACCAGTGGCCTGAGTTCGGGTGGGATCACCGGGACCACTTTTACGATCATCCATTCCGGACGGTTCTCAATACGTGTTTTGGCATCACGGAAAGCCTCGAATACCTGCAGGCGTTTGAGGGCTTCCTGCTTTCTTTGCTGGGAAGTTTCCGTATTGGCTTTATGCCTTAAATCGAAGGATGTTTTGTCAAGATCCAGGCGTGCCAGCAGATCGTGGATGGATTCGGCACCCATCTTGGCAATGAATTTGTCGGGGTCCGTATCATCCAGGTGCTGGTTTTCCGGTGGAAGAGCTTCGAGTATATCGAAATATTCCTCTTCTGTCAGAAAATCGAGGTATTTAATACCATCTCTTTCCTTGATCCCAGGGTTGATCACCACATATCTTTCGTAATAGATAATGGATTCGAGTTTCTTGCTTTGCAATCCGAGCAGATTACCAATCTTGTTGGGTAAGGACCTGAAGAACCAGATGTGTGCAACCGGGACAACCAGTTGAATATGTCCCATTCTTTCCCTTCTGACTTTTTTCTCTGTAACTTCAACACCGCAACGATCGCAAACAATCCCTTTGTAACGGATCCTTTTATATTTTCCACAATGGCATTCCCAGTCCTTCACCGGCCCGAATATCCGTTCGCAGAACAATCCATCCCTTTCGGGTTTATATGTTCTGTAATTAATGGTTTCCGGTTTCAGTACCTCGCCACTGGATCTTTCGAGGATCAATTCGGGCGAAGCAAGACTAACGGTAATGGATGAGAAACTACTGCTGATTGTGGTGTCTTTTCTAAATGCCATATTTTAGAATTCCTTAATTTTTAAATAAAAAAGATTCGATAAAGCCGGAATTACGGCTTAATCGAATGTTATATTTAATCCGAGTCCGTTCAATTCGTGCACGAGCACATTGAAGGATTCAGGGATATTGGGCACAGGCATGTTTTCACCTTTGACCATGGATTCATAAGCTTTGGCCCTGCCGATTACGTCATCGGATTTCACTGTCAGGATTTCCTGCAGCACATTGGAAGCGCCAAATGCTTCGAGGGCCCAGACTTCCATCTCACCGAAACGCTGACCACCGAATTGTGCTTTACCTCCAAGAGGTTGCTGTGTGATTAGTGAATAGGGTCCGATTGAACGGGCATGCATCTTGTCATCCACCATATGATGGAGTTTCAATATATAAATATATCCTACGGTTGCGGGTTGATCAAATCGTTTTCCTGTTCCGCCATCATACAGATAGGTTCTTCCGTTTTCAGGAAGGCCTGCCTGTTTCATATAATCATTGATTTGCTCAATGCTGGCGCCGTCGAAAATTGGGGTTGCAAATTTGAGGCCCAGTTTCTTTCCGGCCCACCCAAGCACGCTTTCGTAGATCTGCCCGAGATTCATCCTTGAAGGGACACCCAAGGGGTTCAATACGATATCCACCGGTGTTCCGTCTTCCAGAAAAGGCATATCCTCTTCGCGTACGATCTTTGCAACAATTCCCTTGTTACCGTGTCGCCCGGCCATTTTATCACCCACTTTAAGCTTGCGCTTTTTGGCGATGAAAACTTTGGCCATCTGCACAATACCGCTGGGAAGATCGTCTCCTACCGTAGCAACAAATTTCTTACGGTTATAAACACCCAGCATTTCTTTGTACTTAATGATGTAATTGTTGATCAGTGTTTTGATCAGTTCGTTCTTATGCTTATCAGTGGTCCATTTATTTGGGTTGATATCAACATAATCGAGCCCTATCAAAATTTTCTGGGTGAACTTGGATTTCTTGGCAATGATCTCTTCCTTGTATTTGTTGAACACTCCCTGGGAAGTTTTTCCGCTGACCAGCACAGTGAGTTTATCGACAAGTTTAGCCTTCAACTCAGCCTGTTTCTGCTTGTATTCCTCATCCAGTACTGCCGTAACATCCTTTTCCTTGGCTTTGGATTTGCGGTCACGAATGATGCGGGAGAACAAGCGCTTATCAGTAACCACCCCATTCATTGAAGGAGGTGCTTTAAGGGATGCATTCTTCACATCTCCTGCCTTGTCGCCGAAAATGGCACGGAGCAGCTTTTCTTCAGGTGTGGGATCGCTTTCTCCTTTGGGAGTGATTTTTCCGATTAGGATATCACCTTCCCTAACCTCGGCACCAATGCGGATCAATCCGTTTTCGTCCAGCTCTTTAGTAGCTTCTGAACTTACATTGGGTATATCATTTGTCAGCTCTTCAACGCCTCTTTTGGTATCTCTTACTTCGAGTGTAAACTCTTCAATATGCAGTGAAGTAAAGATATCCTCTTTCACCACCTTCTCAGAGAGAACGATCGCGTCCTCAAAATTATAACCCTTCCAGGGCATGAATGCCACCATGAGGTTCTTACCCAGGGCTACTTCGCCATCTTCCGTGGCATAACCTTCACAAAGCACCTGTCCTTTGCTGACCTTTTCCCCTTTTCTAACGGAGGGGATGAGATTGATACAGGTATTCTGGTTGGTCCTGGCAAACTTGGTAAGATTATAGCGTTTTACGTCATCATCAAAGCTGACCAGCTTTTCTTCTTCAGCCCGGGAATAGCGGATTACGATTTCGTTTGCATCCACATATTCCACGATGCCATCGCCTTCAGCGGTGATTAACACGCGTGAATCCTTTGCTGCCTGCTCTTCGATGCCTGTACCCACAATGGGGCTTTCGCACTGTAACAGCGGCACAGCCTGACGCATCATATTGGATCCCATAAGGGCCCTGTTGGCATCATCATGCTCCAGGAAGGGGATCAGTGATGCAGCAATGGATGCGATCTGGTTCGGGGCGATATCGATGAAGTGGACTTTTTCCCTTTCGATGATGGGATAGTCCGCCTGGTATCTTGCTTTTACCTTTTCGTTCTGGAAACTTTTTCCGTCTTTTTCGAGTACCGTATTGGCCTGTGCAATGATCTTGTCCTCTTCTTCCTCAGCACTCAGGTAAACCGGTTCTTTATTTAGTTCGATTTTACCTTCTTTAACAACACGATAGGGTGTTTCGATGAACCCTAGTTTATTGATTTTCGCATAAACACAGAGGGATGAGATCAAACCGATATTCGGGCCTTCCGGTGTTTCGATGGTACAAAGGCGTCCATAGTGTGTATAATGCACATCACGCACCTCGAAGCCGGCTCTTTCTCTTGACAGACCGCCAGGTCCCAGCGCAGATACCCTTCTTTTGTGGGTTAGCTCAGACAATGGATTGGTTTGATCCATAAACTGCGAGAGCTGGTTGGTGCCAAAAAATGAATTGATTACCGATGAAAGGGTTTTTGCATTGATCAGGTCGGTTGGGGTAAATACCTCATTGTCGCGCACATTCATCCTTTCGCGTATGGTGCGTGCCATCCTGGCAAGACCAACTCCGAATTGGGAATACAACTGTTCACCAACGGTTTTAACCCTTCTGTTACTCAGGTGGTCGATATCATCCACCTCGGCTTTTGAATTTACAAGCTCGATGAGGTATTTGATAATTGAGATGATATCCTCTTTGGTAAGTACCTTGATATCATCAGAAACATCCAGTTCCAGTTTTTTATTGATCCTGTAACGACCAACATCACCCAGGTCGTATCTTTTATCTGAGAAAAAGAGTTTCTCGATGATACCACGGGCTGTTTCTTCATCCGGCGGTTCTGCATTACGCAGCTGCCTGTAGATGTATTCTACCGCTTCTCTTTCAGAGTTGGTGGTGTCTTTCTGCAGAGTGTTGAAGATCAGTGCATAATCATTTACATTGGCGTCTTCTTTATGCAGCAGAATGGTTTTAACACCAGCATCGTTGATCTGATCAATATGTTTATTTTCAAGAACTGTTTCCCTGTCGACAATTACTTCTGTCCGTTCGATGGAAACAACCTCGCCTGTATCTTCATCCACAAAATCTTCGATCCAGGAGCGGAGCACCCTGGCGGCGAGTCTTCTTCCAATGACTCGCTTGAGGCCTGCTTTACTCACCTTGATCTCTTCTGCAAGGTCAAATATCTCCAGGATTTCTTTATCACTCTCATAACCGATGGCCCTGAGCAAGGTGGTAACGGGCAATTTCTTTTTCCTGTCGATATAGGCAAAAAGAACATTGTTGATATCGGTTGTGAATTCCATCCAGGATCCCTTAAAAGGAATGATACGTGCCGAATACAATTGCTGTCCGTTGGCGTGGTAGCTTGTTCCGAAGAAGACTCCGGGCGACCTGTGCAACTGGGAAACAACAACACGTTCGGCACCATTGACGATGAATGTTCCCCGGGGGGTCATGTATGGGATCATGCCGAGGTAAACATCCTGGATTATTGTTTCAAAATCCTCGTGATCGGGATCTGTACAATATAATTTTAATTTTGCCTTGAGGGGGACACTGTATGTAAGTCCGCGTTCGATGCATTCATCCATGGAATATCTCGGCGGATCTATAAAGTAGTCGAGGAACTCAAGTACAAAATTGTTTCGCGCATCCGTGATGGGAAAGTTTTCGCTAAATACCTTATACAGACCTTCATCAATACGATTTTCAGGATTGGTTTCCAACTGGAAAAAATCCTGAAATGATTTTAATTGAATGTCAAGAAAGTCAGGGTAATCAGCGTAAGCTTTTGTTTGAGCGAAACTTATTCTATCTGTTTTTTTTAATGCCAAGGTTTTATGTTTTTAAGTTTGTAGTTCCGTTAATTAACAAAAGGGCATGGAGTATACTTCCATTCCAAAAAAAGGCAGAGACGGTTATCCCAATCTCTACCTTTTCTGTATAACTACTTACTTAACCTCAACCTCTGCTCCAGCTTCTTCTAATTGAGCTTTAAGTGCTTCAGCTTCGTCTTTTGAAACGCCTTCTTTGATCGCTTTTGGGGCTGAATCAACCAGTTCCTTTGCTTCTTTCAGTCCGAGGCTGGTCAGTTCTTTTACCAGTTTCACAACAGCCAATTTAGACTGGCCTGCAGCATTGATGATCACGTCAAATTCAGTTTGTTCTTCTTCTTTCGCGTCATCACCGCCGCCACCTGGGCCTGCCATAGCTACAGCAGCTGCTGCGGGTTCAATACCATATTCTTCTTTGAGAATATCTGCTAACTCGTTTACTTCCTTTACAGTTAAGTTAACCAACTGTTCTGCAAAAGCTTTTAAATCTGCCATTTTTATTTACTTTTAAATTGTTTTTAAAATAATTTCTTAATTATTGATTCTACTATTCTGATTTTTCAGATAATGTTTTAAGAATTCCCGTCAAGGTATTGCTACCCGATTGCAGTGCTCCCATAACGTTCTTAACAGGTGATTGCAACAGTGCAACAATATCTGCGATAAGTTCGTTTTTGGATTTGATATTGGAAAGCATTTCCAGTTTATCATCACCCAGGTAGACAACTTCTTCAACAAAAGCCCCTTTCAGGACAGGTTTGTCAGATTCTTTGCGGAATTCTTTGATCAGTTTAGCAGGGATGTTCCCAGCTTCAGCATACATGATGGAAGTGGGGCCCTTAAGAATATCGAATAATTCATCAAAATCCTTGTTATCAACTTTCTCCATTGCTTTTCTGAGCAATGTGTTCTTAACAACCGAGAGCTTAACGTTTTTGTTAAAACAAAGTCTTCTGAGCTTTGATGTTTTTCCAGCATCCAGGTTTGAAATATCTGTAATGTAGAAATAACTGCTTTGCTTCAGATCCTCTGCAATAACATCGATAAGCTGGTTTTTATCTTCTCTTTTCATAACTGCCAATTATTCAGTATATTTTATCAAAGAATTTACGCCGTTGTAAATGATTTCGGCTCAATTTTGAGCCCAGGGCTCATCGTACTCGACATATAGACACTTCTAACGTATGTACCTTTGGCGGCCGGGGGTTTGAGTTTCATAATCGTTGTCATGAGTTCTCTTGCATTTTCGATCAGTTTTTGCTGATCGAAAGATGACTTACCCACGGAGGCATGAATGATACCATACTTATCTACTTTAAAGTCGATTTTCCCTGCTTTCACATCGTTCACGGCTTTACCAATTTCCATGGTAACTGTACCAGTTTTGGGGTTGGGCATGAGGCCGCGTGGTCCCAGAACTCTTCCAAGGGGGCCAACTTTGGGCATCACATTCGGCGTACAAATAACTACGTCGAAATCAGTCCAACCGTTCTTGATCTTGTCAACGAATTCATCCAGGCCAACAAAATCTGCACCCGCTTCCTTTGCTTCATCTTCTTTATCAGGAGAGCATAAAACCAGCACCCTGACAGTTTTTCCGGTTCCGTGCGGGAGGGTTACAGTTCCACGAACCATTTGGTTAGCTTTTCTGGGATCAACTCCCAAGCGTATATCCATATCGACGGACGCATCAAATTTAAGGTTTGAAATATCCTTAATGATCTCTGCGGCTTCGGCAATGGTGTATGCTTTGGATCTGTCAATCTTTTCTAAAGCTGCATTTCTGTTTTTTGTATGTTTAGCCATTTCGAATAATCGATTAATAATTCTGATTGATGATCAGATTAATTTGTTTTGGGATTAATTATTACTAAAGGGAGATTTTCCTTTCACCCTGATGCCCATGCTTCTTGCTGTGCCTGCAACCATTCTCATTGCTGATTCAACGGTAAATGCATTTAAATCCGGCATTTTGCTCTCAGCAATTTCTTTCACCTGATCCCAGCTAACCGAGGCAACTTTCAGCCTGTTTGATTCGGGGGATCCCTTCTTCACTTTGCTGGCTTCAAGCAATTGCACGGCTACGGGAGGGGTTTTGATAATGAAGTCGAACGATTTGTCTTTATAAACAGTAATAATAACAGGAAGAACTTTCCCGGCTTTATCCTGGGTCCTTCCATTGAACTGCTTGCAAAACTCCATTATGTTCACGCCTTTGGCACCTAATGCAGGGCCGACCGGGGGTGATGGATTAGCTGCTCCTCCTCTGATCTGTAATTTAATTAATCCGCTTACTTCTTTTGCCATTTTGCTTTTTCCTTTTCCTGTTTTTAAACAATAAGATAGCGCCCATTGACTACTCTTTTTCAACCTGCATGAATCCCAGTTCTAGCGGAGTTTTTCTTCCGAAGATCTTCACCATCACTTTCAACTTCTTTTTCTCTTCGTTGATTTCTTCGATAATTCCACTGAAACTGTTAAAGGGTCCATCGATGACTTTCACTGATTCTCCAACGATAAACGGAACATTTACCTCTTCTCCTTGTTCAGCCAATTCATCTACTTTACCCAGGATCCTGTTCACTTCCGAGGGGCGCAACGGATCCGGTTCTCCTTTGGTACCTAAAAAACCCAACACATTCGGAATATTTTTTATGGTATGGGGTATTTCACCCACCAAAGAAGCTTCGATCAGCACATATCCAGGAAAATAATTCCTTTCTTTGCTGACCTTCTTGCCTTTCCTGATCTGGTACACCTTCTCCTTTGGTATAAGTACTTGTGAAATATAGTCTTCAAGGTTCAGACGTTTAATTTCACTTTCAAGGTACTCTTTTACCTTATTCTCCTTTCCACTAATTGCCCGGACGACGTACCATTTTTTTGTATTTTCACTCATAATCCAATCAGGAATTTTTAAATTAAGTGATTCCTTTAATTCAATGCGCGTCAGAAGGTACTAGAAAAGCTTGTAAAAGTTTTCCAGTATAGACTGAAACGAGATATCCATCAAATAAACCACGAAGGCTATTATAAGGGAAGCAATGGATACCACAATTGCGCTGCTCTGCAAATCACTCCAACTTGGCCAGGATACTTTGTGTAACAGCTCGTCGTAACTTTCTTTTATGTATGTTGCAATTTTAAACTTTGCCATTCATTTGCTCTTTTTGCACGGGTGGTAAGAATCGAACTCACAACCTACGGTTTTGGAGACCGTCGCTCTACCAATTGAGCTACACCCGTATCGTGACTTTATTAAACCACAAATTAGAGATACCCAGCAGTAGGGGGTATCTCTAATCATGATTAATGTATCAATGAACTATTTTATTCAATAATTTCAGTTACCTGACCAGCTCCAACTGTTCTACCACCTTCACGGATAGCAAAACGCAGACCTTTATCCATGGCAATCTCGGCGATCAGTTTCACTTCGATCGTCAGGTTGTCACCAGGCATTACCATTTCCACGCCTTCGGGAAGAATGATCTCTCCGGTAACGTCGGTTGTCCTGAAGTAGAACTGTGGCCTGTAGTTGTTATGGAATGGAGTGTGGCGTCCACCTTCTTCTTTCTTCAGCACATAAACTTCGGCCTTGAAGTGTGTATGTGGAGTAATGGAACCGGGTTTAGCAATTACCATACCACGGCTGATCTCTTTTTTGTCGATACCCCGGAGAAGCAAACCCGCATTGTCACCGGCCTGACCTTCGTCGAGGATCTTACGGAACATTTCAACTCCAGTAACAACTGATTTCAGTTTTTCGGCACCCATACCAATGATGTCAACTGCATCTCCTGTGTGGATAACACCGGTTTCAATTCTTCCAGTGGCAACCGTACCACGACCTGTAATTGAGAACACATCCTCAACAGGCATCAGGAATGGTTTTTCGACATCCCGTGCTGGCAATGGGATCCATTCGTCACAGGCTGTCATGAGTTCCCAGATCTTTTCAACCCATTTTTCTTCTTTGTTGAGGGCTCCGAGAGCAGAACCACGAATAACAGGAGCTTCATCGCCCTGGAATTCATAGAAATCGAGCAGTTCACGGATCTCCATTTCAACAAGTTCGAGCAATTCTTCGTCGTCAACCATGTCAACTTTGTTCATAAAAACAACAACGCTAGGTACGTTTACCTGACGAGCAAGCAGGATGTGCTCACGGGTCTGTGGCATGGGACCGTCTGTAGCAGCAACAACCAAGATAGCACCGTCCATCTGGGCAGCACCGGTAACCATGTTCTTAACGTAGTCAGCGTGACCAGGACAGTCAACGTGAGCATAATGCCTGTTTTCAGTTTCATACTCAACATGCGCTGTGTTAATAGTGATACCTCTTTCCTTTTCTTCAGGAGCATTGTCAATCTCATCGAAAGATTTAAATGCAGCAAATCCTTTATCTTGCAGGTTAATCGTAATTGCGGCTGTCAATGTTGTTTTACCGTGGTCAACGTGACCAAT